>Ga0207024_10017_pt1 | contig 58136 bp, 66 predicted proteins | sample Alteio_BWMinCont_44_FD_153470 | JGI IMG/M metagenome (GOLD analysis project Ga0207024, IMG submission 153470) | Enriched cells from forest soil in Barre Woods Harvard Forest LTER site, Petersham, Massachusetts, United States -... | ecosystem: Environmental > Terrestrial > Soil > Temperate forest >...
ACCGAACATTTGGACACCCGAACGGTTGACGTCCATGTGCGCAATTTACGAGAAAAAATTAAAACCGACAACATGCTCCGCACCGTGTGGGGACGAGGGTATCTCTTCTCGATTACATGAGGTTCAATTTTTGCGGACACTAATAAGAATTTTTTCATTCGCAAAAATTGAACGGGATTTTTCCGCCGACTAATTTTGTTCAGGGAGAACAAAGTTGTCCCGGTCATCCAAAAAAATAAGCAATCATCATGGAACCGGGGCCGAATGGAGTAATGATGTTTGTGTCAAAAGAGAAGAAGGTTGTTTTCAGGTGAGTATAAAATTCAAATGGACCCTGGCATTTCTTCTGCTTTTAGGGTTCACGCTCGGCCTCTTATCGATGGCCTTTTACGCCTCTGTAGAACGTGATCTACAAAATCAACTCCGCCTGCGGCTTTCTTCCCAAGGCAATCTGATTACCCACTTGGTTGAAGAACATGCCAGGCAAACACAAAATCTGAAAGAAGCCGCACAACTGGCCCTGACCGCACCCTATCTCAATCTGGAGATGCGGGTGCGAATCGCAGACCCTTCCGGCGAGATTGTCTTTGATTCCGATGCTCCGGGTAAACCTTCGGATCGCGTCGATGAGCAAAGCCTAAAAGCAATTTTTGGAGATTCAGAAGTTCGCTGGAGCACCCACGATGGCTTTCACGACGCGCTTCCCATTCACGGATTGGACGGGGCTATCGGAATTCTAGAGATCAGCGCGCCTCGAGGAGCGCTTGCCCCGGTCTTAGATGTCCTCAATCATGAACTCCTGAAAACGAGTCTCTTGGCCTCCGGCATCGGTATTCTCCTCTCGTTTCTCTTGGTGATGACCCTCATTAAACCGATCCGGGAGCTCGAAACCGTGGCGCTACAACTGGCAAAAGGGTCGCGATCGACACGGGCGCCATTTAAACGGAACGACGAAATTGGCTCGCTAGCCAAAGCAATTGATACGATGGCCTACAAAATTGAAGAACAATTAAAACAAATTGAAGGCGAGAAGACGACGCTGCAAGCCGTTCTCTCGTCCATGATTGACGGGCTGATTGTTCTGGACAAGGAGCGCCGGATACAATTTTTAAACCCCCAAGCGGAACGATCCCTCCGGGTTAAATCACAAAAAGTTGCGGGACAGCTCTTGGAAACCGTTTGGCCATTGCGCGATGTCAACGAACTGGTGGCCGATGGCCTCACCCAAACCGGTATTGCGAGCCGTGAAATTGCGCTGCCTTATAATGTCTTGAAACTTTTTGTCATCCCGATTGACTCGGTGACTGGGGCCGCCGCCTTGCTTATTTTCCGCGACATCACGGAAGTGCGCCGATTGGAAGATCTTCGTAATCAGTTCTTGGGTCAAGTTTCGCATGAGCTTCGAACGCCGCTGACGATCATGAAAGGATATGTGGTGACGCTTCTGGACGACCCGCGCTTGAGCGATGCGCCAAACGACATCAAGAAAATTCTTTTCCGGGTTGAAGAAGAGGCGGATCGCCTCACCAAGCTGGTTGAGGAACTGTTGGAACTTTCACGCCTTAAAAGCGGGAGAAGCGCCCTGACGTTTGCGCCGGTTGATGTCAAAGTCTTGGTGGTGGACACCCTCGAAGGGATGAAAGCGCATGCCAATCGCTACCGGATTCAGTTCAAGCTGGAAACGGAAGGAACGATTCCTTCCGTGCTGGGTGATACGCGGGGCTTACGGCGTGTTTTTTTAAACCTGATTGACAACGCGATTAAATATTCGAAGCGTGAAAGCTTAATCAATGTCCTCATCAGCGGATCCAAGGAAGCGGTGACCGTCAAAATCATCGATGAAGGATCCGGAATTCCCAAAGAAGATTTACCCCATGTTTTTGAACGTTTTTTTCAAGGAAAAAAGAAATCCGAAGGGAAAGGCTGGGGATTAGGGCTGCCGATTGTGAAAGAAATCGTCGAGGGACATGACGGAAAAATACGAATTGAAAGCATTGAGGAAAAAGGAACCTCCGTGACAGTAACCCTTCCAGCCGAAGGACTCCAAGTGGAAGAAAGGAAAAGTTGAGGCGTGATTGAGTTATCCTTTTACATTTCGCCGGAGGATGAAGTCCGGCTGCGCACGGTCCTTGATAAAATGGCTATCTCGGAACGTGAGTTTCTTTATCGCGCCTTGATGCGCTACATCGGCGTTAAGGAAAAAGAGTTTACCCAAAGCGCCTCATGAAATGGGAGCTTCTTGTCGCGAACTCATTCGATCTTAACTTATCCTGAGGCGATCTCCGATTTTCTCCATCCGTTTGACCGTATTCAGAATGTCATCTTCGGTGGTGCGTGGGTTTATCGTACACATGCGAATCACCGTTTGGCCACGCAACACCGTGGAGCTTACGACCGCAAACCCTTCATCCAGCATCGCTTCTACCAATTGATGCTGCAGTGCTTCATCACCGGCCTGATAACGAAAACTGACGATTCCCAACTGCGCGGGGGTAACGACCTGAAATTTTTTAGAAGCGCGGAGCGTCTTTTCCGTTAAGGCAGCCAATTGAAATCCTTTCTCCACCGCGACCCGAAACGATTCCACCCCGAAAACCTTCAGTGACATCCAAAGTTTCAGTGCTTTAAAACTTCGCGTCAGCTGGATTCCATAATCGCAAAAATTAATTTCATCAGGCGATAGTTCCGCATCTTTCAAATATTCAGGTACGACTCGGAACGCTTTCTGCATCAGTCTCGAATCCCTCACAAAGACACATCCGATTTCATAAGGTTGAAAAAGCCATTTATGTGGATCAACGGTCAAAGAGTCGGCTTCCTCGATTCCATGGAGCGCTTTTCGTCCTTCTTCGCAAAGTCTGGCCGGCGCCCCATAAGCACCGTCAACATGAAGCCACAGTCCTTCCTTGCGACAATAACCGGCCAATTCCGCAAGCGGATCCACGGCGCCCGTATTCGTTGTACCGGCATTGGCCACGACACAAAATGCAATTTTCCCTTGCTTCCGATCGGCTTCGACCTCTGTCATCAAGTCGGCAATTCGTAAACGAAAATTTTCATCCGAGGGCAGTTTACGCAGTTGCGATGGCTTGAACCCGAGGACCCGCATCGCCTTTTCAACCGAGGAATGCGTTTGATCCGAACAATAAACCATCCCCTTTTCATAATTTTCCGGAAGCTTCACTTCGCGCGCCACCGCCAAAGCGATTAAATTGGCAATCGAGCCGCCGTCAACAATAACGCCTCCCCCGTCTTTGGGAAACCCACAAATTTCGCGAAGCCACCCCAGGGCAATTAACTCAATCTCAGAAGGGCCCGAACCTTCAAGCCAATTGCCCGAAAAAACGTTAAATCCAGAGGCTAATAAATCCGCGAGCACGCTAACGAAATTGCTGGGACTTGGGATAAAACCAAAAAAACGGGGGTGATTCAGGGACATGCTGTAACTTAAAACATCTTCATCGAGCTTTTTCAAGATTGTTTCAGGGGCCGTACCATATTGCGGCATCGCCTCATGAAGCCGGGGCTCAAGGAAAGAGCGAGTAGCAAAGGCGCCGGTTTTCCCGTTTGGCAAGGACGCAAAATGGTCAACCAGTAAATCGATGATTTTATACCCGAGTTGGCGCATTTCTTCCGGTGGAAGATCGAGCGTTGGATGAATTCTCACTTGGATTTTTTGATTCTTTAAGCCAAACAGATGTCCCTCCTCACCGCAGAGGCAAACGAAACGGTCAAAGCGAAAGGAGCTATTCCAATGGAAAATTTTGTCGTTCGCCTCGGCCATGAAACGGATGTTCCCGTTTTACGTGATCTTGCAAAAAAAGTTTGGTCGGTTAACCTTTCTCCGTTACGAGCATCCTCGAAAGATTTCATCGAAACCGGAGCCGATCAGTTTTTCGGGGTGGTTGCCAAAAACAAAGCGTTTACCATCCTGATTCTGGAAGAATCGGACACCCAAGAAGTCGCTGGATTTTTGATCCTGATGCTGGATTTCGTTGAGCCTTTGACGTTGGAAAAAGAAACCTACTTTATGGATGTCGTGATCGACCCCAAGTATTGGGGAAAATCGCTGTGGAAGCCACTTTTCAAGCGTGCCGAAGAAATGGCCAGGGAGAGAAATAACGGTTATCTGCTTGCAATGATCACCGCAAGCAATGAACGATCCTTGGCCACTTTTAAAAGCTGGGGATTCGAAATCGAACGCTACCAAGTGTTAAAACGTTTAGACTAAGGCTTTACTTCACACGACATGCTCCACTTAAGCAATGTCTTCGGACCGCAATCCATCGATAGACTTTCCCAATCACAAACTTTCCAATCGAAAATTTTGAAAACCAATAAATGGGCCGTGCCCACCAGATTATCTGGGAGAGATGTACGATCGCATCAGCTCCCCAAAGAACTTTTCCGTCCTTCGTCAAAAGCGCCATTTCCATGAGCGGTTCCTCGGGGTTCAGCGTCAACCGGTCGACAACCCATGTCTCCTGGAGCCTCGCAAGATCGAACCCTTGTCCGTTTAAGTTTTTAGCGAATCGATTCGCCCATGCGGTGCACAATCCGCATTCCCCGTCATAAAAAACCCATCCGCGGTTTGGACTGTGGCTGTTCATGATTAGGCCGCCAAGGGTCGGACCCTTGATTGCGGTTCGACCAACTTCGAGAAAGAATAGGTTTTCACAGGTCGGATGGTGTTGAATAAACTGGGACTACCCCACAGGACCAGGGTCAAATCGTTGTCATGAAAAGTCCCATAATGACGGAAACTTCCTGCAATGCGCTTGTAAACTCGCTCTTCCGGGTAGGGGTGAACATCCAACTCCTTGTAATACCAATCCAGAACATCGAGCAGATAAAAGCTTCGATGGTTGCGTGTGGTAAAAACACAATGGGCTTGGATGCTCTTGGGCAAGGAGTTAAAGACCTTGTGGCTTAAAATTAGGGCGGCACAAGGATGAGTCCCGGTGAAAAATTTAAAAGAAAAATGCATGTCCAAAAGCCCCACGAAACCCAAAGCGGGCATGAGGCCAAAGAGAACAAACGTTACACCGTGAAAGAGGCTATGCCCAAAAAGAATTTCTTTAACACCGAGATTCCCGGCTCCCGCAAAAAGAATAATATCGAAAGCCATCATTGTAAGGTTCCAAGGCCAAATGCTTTTATTCGTTTTGATACCGAACGGTCCCACGCAAGCAAGAATGAAAGCATGCATGCCTAAAGCCAGCACAAGAGAAATCGTCCTCGCTTCAGGCACAAGCAACCCTATGGCAAGACCCGCTTCAATCAGAGGTGCCGCATAACCAAGAATCGGTAAATTGATCTTCAGTTTTTTATTCGCGAAGGTTTGAAAGGATTCCATCATCACCGGGAAAACGATTTTGACGAAACTGGCATTCAGTTTATGGACCCCACTCCAAAAATAAATGCCGATGATGACCAAACGGCACGTATTCAATAATTCTTTTTCAGGCGCCCCTCCGATTGTACTCGAAAAATAAAGACCGAAAGCCGCAAGCATGAAACAATATTGATACATCCACGCCGACCAGCGCCCCCAATCATACAAACAGAATAGGAGCATGAGCGCCAGAAACGCAACAATGAGAATGACCGGCCTTTCAAAAACACAAATGCCCCCCAAAAGAATGAACATCAAACCAAAGAGAACCTGCTCAAACGGAAGGTTTGTCAAAGGGCTCAACACCGGAATAGGTGGACAAACACGCGGAGATTTCCATAGTTTTTTCGAAAACAGCAAGGCACCGATTAGCCCAAAAACAAGCGCTATCTTAAGTAAGAATATTTTATCCAAACTGAACGTAATGAAATGCCATGTCCCCATAGATCTATTATACTACCGAAGAGAGAACGAAATTGTTACAAAGTTATTGACATTCTGTTAATCTTTGAATTATCGTTTAAACGTTTGAAGCCCTTATCGTCCAAGATTCATGAGCGTGACTTCTAATTTTTACCGCCTCAAGATGGGTACCTACAAGATGCTCTACCGAACCGCTCGCCCCCTTAGTGACGTGTTGTGAAGCACCCATATAGAGTTCTTTCAATGACCCCGCATGGGTCGATCGTTGTGATTGCCATCCCTCTACCGCCTTGCGGGTGTCTTTAAATTGATCCCGATGAATTGTAACATCCGGTCTACGCATTGCAACGTTAGGGTTATCGTCAGTCCATGTGTACGTCATACGGGTGCGGGCACCTTTAAAGTACGCATCGGCGTCCCCGTATAGAGTCGTCAACTCCACGCCATTCGCACCGGTGCCGGCTTGATTAATGAAGTCACGGAGAGCGTCAGGGTTATGTCCGCCGGCCTCACTGGCTACTAAATCGTAGAATATTGCGTGGCCTGGACGAGTCATATCAAGTGGTGGCATAGGTCATCTCCTTTAATCTCTTCACTATCAATATACCTTATTTTTCTATAAAGTCAAGCGGATTAAAACTTCTTTTTTTATCGTTCAAAGACTTTACAAAATGAAAATTTGTCCTGATAAAATGAGCGAACGAAACGATTAGAAAGGAGGTCATGAAAATGGCTACTCTTGCTGGAACAATCGCGGCGACCACCGCCACACAAACAGCGGCTACTGCGGCCGGACTGTGGATTCAAACCGCTGCAGTCGTCGATAATACGATGAATACGGCTCACGGCGCATCCGCCGCACAAAGAATTCACGGCCAAAATGCTATTGTGAAGATGATTACCGAGGCGCTCAATGAAGGACCAGGCGTTATCGTTAAAAACACAAACAGCGCAGGAAAAATCATGTTCCAAGCCGCTTAAATAAGGCTAACTTCCAAAAAACTTAGAGGGCCATCCGCCCTCTAAGTTTTTTTTATTATCAAGCACAAACCGCCCTTTCTAATTGTGTATTCTTATGCATAATGTTAACATTTTTGCAACAAAATGCTTATACTTTATTCATACAGATGATTTATAATTGTTTTAGTAGTCAATATTATATACATGAAAGGAGGCAATAAACATGTCGATTATACCCCCCCCAGGAACAACGCCTATGGGAATGCTTCAATTTCTCGGACAGTCCGGTGCCGTTGACCCAGGAGTTCTTACAGCGATGGAAACACAGCAACAAACAGAAGACAACGGTGCGATTGCAACGGCGATGATTACATCAACACAATCCCTGCAAGGTGCGGCAGGCGCAGCGGCAGCGGCGCAACAGAATGTGCAAAACCAAGTCAATAGCCAAAACCGTGATGCCGAAAACAACGCAGCCGGCGTCGCTGTAAAAGAAACGTCAGGCTTGGGAAATACTCTATTCCAAAATAAGTAATCGAAAGCATTGAGGTGCTAAAATGGATTTGATTGTTTCGGCAGGGCAAGCCTTTAGTCAGCTTATTGTCAGTCAGGGAAGCGCCGAGAGCATGGAAGCAAACGGCGAGTCGGCTGAAGTGGGCGCAAAAGGCGCGGAGATGGCAGCCGAAGTCAACGCAAAAAACGTTGACTTCTCCTATCTACGAAATGCTAAAAACAGTCAAATCGGCGCCATCGTTAATAATTATCAGCAATGGGGAGACAACTTGGCTAAAGCCGCGGGCGGATAAGCGCGGCGCTGACTCAAATAAAAGGAGCTTTTTATGGTCTTATCACTACTTGGCGGGCTTTTTGGCGGCGGACTCCTCAGCGCTGGAATTACCGGTGCTGGCGAAGAAGCCTCTATGGCCCGAACAAATGCGGCTCTTGCTGGTTATCGAAACACCATGGACGGTGTGCAGGAAAGCAGCATTCAAAACTCGCAGCAGATTGCCTCCTACATAGAACCTAAAGCGGAGGATTATGCCAATAACATGACCGTAAATGCTGCCTATAATTTCTCTCAGTCCAATATCCGCAATTCCGCACTTACCCAATATGGAGTGGCCAAAGCATGGAGTGGCGCAGTCGGACAAACCGCTTGATGATAGAGTAAGAAAAGTTATTTAGGCAGAAAGTCGTCCACTTTCTGTCCGGTTTTTTCTATTAGTTTTGCAGCTTTTTCCCTATCGGAGTCGGAGATTTCCGTGTTTACTCGGGGTCTCGGAGATGTAGCGCGCCGTTCCTCAGCATTTTCATTACTACCTTGTCCTTGTGGAGTGTTCTCGGGGTTAAGGTATCGCTCTATCTCATGATCCGGGTTTCGCGTCATACCCTTCCCGATCGAACTAACCCCATAGGCTAGTCCCCCAAGTCCCACCGTTAAAGAAAGGATGATCACGACCACTTTTGTATGATTTCCCGCCCACTGCCTCAGAAGGGCGAACGCCCCGGAAACAACAGACGGAGTTGCCCCTACAGCAGGAGACGGCGTTCCGTGCGGTGTAGGAGCATGTGCTGGGTGCACTGGAGGGGCGTATCGATCAATGGTTTGCGGGTTGTCAAAAAGCTGCTGATAGAAGTCAGTCGGTCTCCCAAATCCCGCGAGGCGATCTGACAGAGCCAGGGAAGCAATTCGGTTAAGCATTGCTTTTTCAGCTTGCAACTCCACCAGGGGTTGTGTGCGCTTATCCTCAAGGTCAAAGGCTATTCCTGCAACGTCAGCGAGAGGTTTCATTTGAGTCAATTCATGAAGCACACTACGCTCATTGGATAAACCATTATTATCTAAAGTAGATGGATCGATAGGGATCATTCCAAGCCCTACTTCCACCCTTTGAATATCGTTGATTAAGGAAGCAGTTTGGCTAAGAGTTGCCTTTTCAACCCGCAAGTCGGCCAAAGGTTGTGTGCGCTTATGCTCAGGATCAAAGGCTATTCCTGCAATGTCAGCCAGGGGTTGCATTTCAGTCAATTCTTGAAGAACGCTACGTTCATTCGATAGCTCATCATTATCTAAAACGGATGGATCAGCAGGGATCACTCCAAGCCCTGTCTCCAATCTTTGAATATCGTTGATCAAGGATTCTCGTATCTGCGCATACTGAAAGCCTTCGTAAGCGCCATGCGCCGTGGCTGTGAGCATGGGCTCAATAGAGTGATAGAGAGGGGCAAGTCCCGGTGTTGTTCTTAATGTCGTACGGATTAAACCGTCCATCATCTGAGGGGTTCTCGTTGGGTTACTCATCATTCTAGTCTCTATCGTATTAAGAAATCCATCAGCAGCGGCGGCATCAACTGGAACACGCTTTTGCTGTAATACCGCAAAAGCCATTTTTAACGCCGGCTTTACCCAAGCAATGCCGGTCATCGTTCCCGCCGTCATAGCCTCATGGGCTGCAAGAGCGGCACATAAAGCCGCTTGATGCGCAGGATTTTTGGTTATCTTTCGAATGGCTTGCGCATCCACCGGACCTCGACCTCTTGCTTGTGCCTTCGCAAGAACCAATACAACTTTGTCTCCTTCCCGCATAACCTTGGTCTCGTCATATTTCGCTGAACGCAAGGCTGAACAAGCTGTTTTAATTAATACTTTTTCGATTGTCATATCTACTTTATCAAGGAATTACCCCGAGTTGTCAAGGATTCCTAGCCCCCTTATTGGGAAGTTAACATTCCGGCAACAATTGAAGGATTCTATCTCTAGTTTACCAACTCTCAGAGAGATGTCAAAATCAAAACTAATTCTTGCGTTAGACCTTCCTAGCCCACAAGTGGCATTTCAATTGCTCGGCGGCATTCCATCGATTACGCAGGTCAAAATTGGCCCCGGACTTTTTATGCAAGAAGGTCCGTCCTTAATTACAGAACTTCACGCAAAAGGCTATAAAGTCTTTCTTGACCTAAAGCATCACGACATCCCCAACACGGTCCGCCTGGCTGTACGGGAAGCTAAAGAGATGGGGGTTTGGATGCTTTCCGTGCACTGCTCCGGTGGGGTCAAAATGTTGCAAGCCGCGGTGGAAGAAGCGGCGGGAAACCCTCTCCTCTTGGGAATCACTGTGTTAACCAGTTTGGATGACCCCCAGCTTCGCGAAATCGGCTTTCCTGGGCCGGTGGAGGCACAAGTGGAAAAACTGGCGAGCCTTGGTCAAAAAGCCGGCCTGCAAGGGATCGTCGCCTCACCGCACGAGGTTCGAAAACTTCGGGCTTGCCTTGGCCGTGATACGTTGATTATCACCCCCGGAATCCGGATTGAAGCCGGGGCCAAACACGACCAATCCCGCACCATGACGCCTCGAGAAGCGGTTGAAGCCGGAGCCGACTATCTTGTTATCGGCCGACCCATTCTTGAAGCTTCCCATCCCAAAGAAGCGGTGGCTTCGATTCTAGCCTCGCTAGAGACAGCACCAAAACCATGACTCAAGAACAAATCCTTCAAATTTTTAAAGAGACGGGGGCTTTTCTCGAAGGCCATTTTCTGCTGACTTCAGGGCTCCACAGCGGTCATTATATCCAATGCGCGCGGGTCCTCGAAGATCCAAGAAAAACCGAAGTTTTATCCGTAGAACTCGCGCGCGAAATCCCGGAGAAAAATGTCGACTGGGTGGTCGGCCCCGCTCTTGGCGGAATCTTGCTGGCCTACGAATTGTCCAGGGCGTTTAAAGCAAAGAATGCATTTACGGAACGCGTGGATGGAGCGATGCTTCTACGCCGAAACTTTTCGATTCCTCCGGGAAGCCGGGTGTTGGTTTGTGAAGATGTCTTGACCACCGGCGGTTCGGCCGTCGAAGTGGCTAAATTGATCGAATCGCTGGGGGCGAAAGTCGTTGGAATTGCCGCGCTTGTCAATCGGTCAGGCGTTGTCCTTCCCTATCCGACCGCCAGCTTATTGAAGCTTTCTATTTCAAACTACACGATTGAAACTTGCCCCTTGTGTAAAGAAGGAAAACCCATCACGAAACCTGGAAGCCGCTCCTCTTCTGTAAAACTTTAACCTCAAGAAAGTTTCTCTAGTATTTGGACGACCATTTCGTTGAGTTTTGTGAGGGCTTTTTTGAGCGTGGTGACATCTTCCTTAAGTGGGTTCAAATCATCTTTGCGTGCCAACTCATTTTGATTTTCCTCAAGCCGTTGATAGCTGGCTTCAAGCCGTTGATAGTTGACTTCAAGCTGTTGGATACTGCCCTTAAGTTGCTGGAATCCAGTTTCAAGCCGCTCCTGACCTTCTTCAACCCGTTCCAGCGAACGATGCATAAACGTCAACTCATCTTTTATATCTTTCACCGTACCAGTTAAAGAATCAAAGTATTGATAAGCGGTATCCTTAAACTCATGGAATTCATCCGCTAAATCACTAAGCTTTGAATTAGTCTCCCGGGAATCCAGTTTCAAATTCGCCACGTCTGCCTCCACAGCTTCAATTCGGTTCATGGTCATTCTCCTTTCTTCATCCTAAACCCCTTGTGGATAAAAGTATAGCAGGCCCTTGTCAAAAAAATGTCAAAAAATAAAGAAATGGTGTTGCAAAAATGTTAACATTATCGTCGTTTCATCGCGTAAAGACAATGTTTTTTATTTTTTTTCACGGAAAAACTGAAGGAAACAATCCGCCCCAGTTCGAATGAATCGTCCCATGGATAAAACATTAATGCTTGTAAAACCCGATGCCGTGGAACGCGGGCATTTAGGAAAAATCATCACCCGGATTGAAGAAAAAGGACTGAAGATCGTCGGCCTGAAACTTCTGCGATTGACGAAAGAGAAAGCGGAAGAATTGTATGCGCCCCATAAAAGTAGACCTTTCTTCCCGGGCCTTGTTCAATACATGACCAGTGCCCCGATTGCGGCCTTGGCCCTTGAAGGCCCTGAGATTATCAGCCAAGTCCGAAAACTGATGGGGGCTACCAACTGCGCTGAAGCGGAACCGGGAACCATCCGCGGCGATTATGGAATCTCAATCCAAAACAATTTGGTGCACGGATCCGATTCGCTGGAGTCGGCCCGCCGAGAACTTGCCGTCTTCTTTTCGGAAAAAGAAATACTCGACTACCGCCGGGCTCTTGATCAATGGCTCTTCCCTTCTGAAGCCAAGGTTTGAGCGGAACGCTTTATCTTTGCGCGACCCCCATCGGTAACCTCGATGATTTTTCTTTTCGAGCTTTAAAAACATTGGAAGCGGCCGATCTGATTGCAGCCGAAAGTACGGAAGAAACAAAAAAACTTCTTCATCATTACAACCTCCGCAAACCCCTGATCAGTTACTACGATAAAGGGCAGTCGGAGTCTAAAGAAAATCAACTTCTCGATAAGTTAAAAACGGGGGCCAGTGTCGCATTGGTCTCTTCCGCCGGAACGCCGCTCATCAGTGACCCAGGCTACCGCTTGGTGAAACGATGCGTCGACGAAGGAATTGCCGTCATCCCCGTTCCCGGAGCAGCCGCATGTATCACCGCCTTAATGGCCTCCGGCCTTCCTCCTCATCCGTTTCTTTTTACAGGATTTCTTCCGCCCAAGAAAACGGAACGATCAAAATATCTGAACACACTCCGAACCCTTCCTTTCACGTTGATCTTTTACGAGTCTCCGCATCGCATCCACGAAAGCCTACAAGACTGTCTAGAAGTCTTTGGAAACAGGCAAGCCGTCCTGGCCCGCGAGTTGACCAAAGTGTACGAGGAATTCATCCGGGGAACTCTGGAGAAAATCATTTTAAGGATAGCAGACAAGCCGGTGAAAGGCGAGCTAACCTTGCTTGTTCATGGGGATGAAAGCGCTCATGAAATTTCTGAAACGCAATTAGAAGAGGAAATCCTTGCGTTACTGCAAAAGGGTGTTAACGCATCGACCGCATCACGGGAGCTTGCACAAAAATATGGCCTATCAAAGAACAAGATATACAATCTGGCTCATCGTCTGTCTCCTTAGTTTCATTGGATTTACCGGTTGCACCGGAGCACAGGTCGACCTTGCGTTCCCTCTTCAATCGGGAAACACCTGGAATTATCAAGGAACGGTCACCTATACCCTTGGCAAACAGGAACAGTCGATGTCCCCCACCTTCCAACTTGTCGTTCGCCAGCTGGGAGAAAAAAATTCATTGTATGATGTCAGCCTTCTGGAAGAAAATGAAGAGTTAGCGAAATTACAACTGACAAGCTCTCCCAAAGGCTTGATCAACCCGTTTACCGGCGAGATATGGCTGCCTAAAACGATAAAACTTGGAAGTAAATGGACGGTGACCTTAGGTCAAGATAAGCTTCAATTTATTCTTCGTAGCCAAGGAAGCACCACCGTTCCCGCCGGCACATTCCCAACGTACTTCATAGATTTCAGGGAAGCCAGGAAAGGTCGCGGCTCGCTTTGGCTGGATCCCGAAGTGGGTATTATTTTATTTAATTGGACATCGAGAACCCCGGGCGGACATTCCACCACCCATCTCGAACTTTCATCCTACAGTTCCCCGGGAAATAATTAGGGACACACCACTCTACTAACGGTGAAGTGAGTGAGTCAAATTCGAAAGCTTCACTTTCGAATTTGCGAGCGAACGAACAGAACCGCACCGAAGGTGCGGTTGCAATTTGGAAACACAAATTGATACGATTTGTAAATATTAGGGGTGTGTCCCTAATTAAAAATTAAGGAGGAAAACCTTATGTTAAATGTTGGCGATAAAGCGCCCGATTTTGCGGCAAAGAATCAACGTGGAAAAGAAATTAGGTTGTCGGATTTTGCCGGCAAAAAAAATGTTGTTCTTTATTTTTATCCGAAAGATGATACGCCGGGATGTACCAAGGAAGCTTGCAATTTCCGCGATCAACTTCCCGTCTTTACCGGATTGGATACTGAAATTTTGGGCGTAAGCGTTGATAATGAAGCTTCCCATCAAAAATTTGTCGATAAGTACAATTTAAATTTTTCACTTTTGGGCGACGATTCTAAAGAAATTTCCAGGAAATACGGGGCGTTGAAAGAATCGGGATCCGCTGCTCGCATGACGTTTGTCATCGATAAAAACGGAATCATTCAGAAAATCTATCCTGCCGTCAAAGTCGACGGGCACTGGGAAGAAGTGAAAGAAGTTCTTCAAAGTTTAATGTCAAAGGTATAAAGGAGAATGATATGATTCGATCGGTTTCACTGCATAACCTCGGAGTATTTTCCCCTCAGGATGGTCCAACCGGCTCACCCTCCGAAAAACCTAACGAAGAGCGAACGATGACTGACCGCGATATTGTTGTGGCTTTTAAATATCTTGACGTTGTCGATGCTTTGGAAAGACTTAGAGAAGTGTGTGCACCCCCAACCCATGACCTTCCGGAATTAACTCCGGAACAAAAAAGAGCCATTGACAGCGTAGACCTAGAGGCCATCATCAGAGAGTCGAAAAAACAATAAGGGAAAAAGGACTCGTCTAAGCTTCTATTCCGGTTGACGGAATAAGTTCTCGAATCTTGGCTCTTTTCGACTTCGGAACAACCGCTCGCAAGACGAACATCGCCAGGATTGGAATCCAGATATACAAATATTGATGATGGTAGCCGTTCGCTTTCGCCAGCGCGATTTCGATGCCGGTCCATAAAATGTTAGCCAACGCCAAGGGTGTCAAAACTTTCCAGCCGAATTCCATCAGTTGATCGATTCGAAACCGGGGAAATGTCCATCGGATCCACATAAAAAGCAAAACCACAAAGTACGTTTTGGCAAAAAACCATAAAAATGCAATGAACGGATTTTCTGCGCCCGGCCCGGACCACCCCCCAAAAAATAGTGTTGCGGCCAGCGCTGAATTTAAAAACATCGCCGAGAATTCACTTAAGAAAAAGACCGAAAAACGAAATCCGCTGTATTCGGTGTTAAAACCGGACACCAATTCTGACTCCGCTTCAGGCATATCGAAGGGCGGCCTGTTGGTTTCCGCAATTCCTGAAATCAAGAAAATAAGGAAAGCAATCGGCTGATAGAAGATAAACCAATGGCCATGATGATCGCCGATAGTTCGCTGAGCATTCACTAAGTCTTCCATTTTCAAAGAGCCGGCCATCATGACAACACCGAGCAAACTTAAGACCAAGGGGATTTCGTAGCTGATGATCTGCGCGGCTGAACGCATTCCACCTAACATACTGTACTTATTGTTCGAGCTCCATCCCGCCATCAAAATACCGATGGCGGCATACGAGCCGGCGGCCAAAATCAATAAAAACCCAACGTTCAAATCTTTAATCACCGGAAAATTTGGTGCAAAGGGGATCATGGAATATCCCAGGATACTGGCGGTAAAAACGACCACGGGCGCTGAAATAAAGACCCATTTGTCGGCCTTGGTCGGAATGATGTCTTCTTTCATTAAAAGTTTTACCCCGTCGGCCAGGGTTTGAAGCCATCCGCCAAACCACACCGACATCCACTTCAAAAAGCCGTTTTTATGATTGGTTGCCCAAGCCCGAGGCTGAATAATGTTGACCATCATCGGCCCCATGCGGCTTTGAATCAAGCCTGAAATTTTTCGTTCCAGCCAAACCAGCGCCATAACATTGATTGAAACGAGTGTGGCGATGAGCCCGCTCATCACAAACATGCTGATAATCCACGCCAGCATCACCGGCAAATGTAAAAACGCGACATGGAGATGAACGTTCAATGGATTAATATCCAGTTGGCCGGTCGCCAGAAAAAGCGCAAGTCCCCCATCCCACCGGCCCATCGCCATCAACATTTCAATTGTCATTTATTCTTTCTCCTTATGAATCAGTAATTTGGGAATGCGCGACTATGGACGCCCGAGCGGGATAAATTCGGCGGAAAATATGCTACCTCTCCGCCGAATTTACCTCGGAATCGAACCGCAGGTTCGATGAGAATGAGCGAGGGCTCCATAGTCACGCATTCCCAATCCCACCTCATCGGTCGATCTCTCCTAAGACGATATCAAGGCTCGCTAGAATGGCGATTAAGTCGGCCACCAATTTATCGCGCGTAATTTCGGGAAGGACGCTCAAATTGCAAAAAGCGCCGGAGCGAATTTTCAATTTCCACGGTTTGGTGCCGCCTTTGCTCACCAGATAATGCCCCAGTTCCCCGCGGCTTGATTCGATACGGACATAAGCTTCCCCGGGAGGAACGTTCAACACGCTTTGCGTACGAATGACAAACTGAGCGTTTTCTTTCCATTCCGCGCTTCCTCGTTGCATTTTGGCCAAGCGTTCGTTCATTTCGCGCAGTTTCGCCAGGCACTGCTCGATAAGTCGAATCGACTGCAAAATTTCCTGCATGCGCACCCAATAACGATCCCAAACATCCCCGTTCTGACCGACCGGAACTTCAAACTTCAACTCTTGATAAATCGAATAGGTTTCGTCGCGGCGCAGATCCCAATCGACACCGGAACCTCGAAGCACCGGACCGGTGCAGCCCCAAGCAATGGCCATTTCTTTTGGAAGAATGCCCACGCCTTTCGTTCGATTGAGAAAGATGACGTTATAGGTTAAAATGTCATCCAATTCTTTATAAACTTTTTTGAAATTCGCCAGAAATTTTTCAAGACGATCCACCCAACCGGGGGGCAAATCATGCGAAACGCCGCCAATCCGATAATAATTATACGTCAAACGCTGGCCGCAAAGCGCCTCAAAAAGATCCAACACTTTCTCGCGCTCGCGGAAAGCCCAAAGAAAAGGGGTGTAAGCGCCCACGTCCATCCCGAAAGTCCCGTAGAAAAGAAGATGGCTTGAAATCCGGTTGAGTTCACCGATTAGGACACGGATGTACTCCGCCCGCTGCGGAATCGCGATACCGGCGACTTTCTCCACGGTCAAAACGTAACTCCAGTTCATCAGCATTGCCGTAATATAGTCCGTGCGATCGGTGAACGGAACAAAGCTATGATAAAAACGGTTCTCCGCGATTTTTTCTGTCGAACGATGAAGGTAGCCGATGTGTGGGGTGACATTCTTCACCCGCTCACCGTCCATCGAGACAACCAAGCGCAGTAAACCGTGCGTGCTTGGATGCTGCGGCCCTATATTGACCACGAATTCTTCGGTCTTTAAACCTTCTTCTTTAATTAAATTGACTTTCGTCTCGGCTAATTGCATCGTTACCTCATGGGAGATGGAACGGTCGGATAATCTTTCGTCACTTCGGTAATGTCATCCGGCAGCGGGACCAAATTCCAGTGTTTGTAATTTTTTCGCATCGGGAAACCTTCCCAATCATCGGCCAGCAAAATTCGGCGTAAATCGGGGTGGCTTTCAAAAACGATTCCATAAAGATCAAAGGCTTCCCGTTCATGCCAGTTGACCCCCGGCCAAAGCGGGGTCACACTTTGAATTTTGGGATTGTCCATCGGAAGGCGAACCTTGACTGCCAATCGATGCCGCTTGGAATATGAGTTTAAGTGAACCACCAATTCTAAGTTCTCAAGCTGATCGACGGCTGTCAAGCACATCAAATTTTCAAACTGAAGTTCAGGATCATTCTTTAAAAACTGACAAAAATCAAAATATTTTTCAAGCGGCACAATAAAACTTAAATCGGCGGCCAACGGCTCGATATCAAGCTTGGAAAATTTTTCATAAATGTAGTCTTGAAGTTTTTCGGTAGTCATGCGCGTACAGGGGCTTTATCCTTTAAGCGAACTCGATTCTTTAACGTATCGCGGCCGATTCGTTTTTGCAGTTCGATGATGCCATCCATCAACGCTTCGGGTCGTGGTGGACATCCGGTAATGAAGACATCGACCGGAATCACGCGGCCGACCCCTTTAAGGGTCGAGTAAGAATCATAAAAATAGGGGCCGCCGTTGCACGCGCAGTTCCCCATCGCAATCACGTAGCGCGGCTCCGGCATCTGCTCGTACAACGTTTGAATCTTCGGAGCCATTTTCAGTGTGACAGTCCCCGCGATGATCATTAAATCAGATTGACGCGGTGTCGCGCGGAAAATCAAACCCATCCGGTCGAGATCATAATCGGAAGCGCCGGTGGCCATCATTTCGATGGCGCAGCAGGCCAATCCGAACAGCATGTACCAAATCGAAGATTTTCGCGACCAATTAAAAAGTTTATCGGTGGCAGTCAAGAGAACGCCGCCGCCTGGAATTTTTTCCGTGTAAATCGGCAGCTTTTCGATTATTCCCATTTTAAAACACCTTTCCGCCAAACATGGATCAACCCGGCGACCAGAATAAAAAGAAAAATAAACATCTCAACAAAGGTGACAACACCCAAGCTTTGGTAAACAACCGCCCAAGGCACAAGGAAAAGCGCTTCTACGTCAAAAACAACGAAAATCATCGCAAAAAGATAATATCGGACATTATACTGAATCCAGCCGCTGCCAATGGGCTCTTCGCCGCACTCATAGGTCGAAAGCTTTTTGGCATTGGGACGGGAGGGACGAAGAAGCGACGAAAGAAAAAAATTCCCGACCACAAAACCGACACCGGTCAGCAAGAAAACGAGCATGTAGTCCATCTGTGAAAACTGCATGATTATGATGTTTCTAAACTAGGGACACTTCCCCTTTTTGAGAAATTAGGGACACACCACTTATTTCCAATTTGTTAATATTAGTGGTGTGTCCCTAATTTCGGGGCGCCTGTCCCCACGGCGGTTCGCTGGTGGACGTAGCGGGTTAATTCCGCGGTTAGGCCCCAGCGGTTAAACGGAGTGACCATGTAAATCCCAGGGGCTCCCGATTCAAGCGCTACATCAATTAATTCGCGGGCAATGGCCAGTCCTTCCTGAACCCCTTTCTCCTTATACTCTCCGCATCGTTTCATGCGGTCTCGAACGTCATCCGGAATCCGGAATCCCGGGACTTCGTTGTGCATGAATTCCGCGTTTCGCGAGTTCAAAAGTGGCATAATTCCGCAAAAAATCGGAATCCCAACCTCGTTTGTTTTTTGATACATCTCGCGGATTTTATCGGAGGAAAAAACAATTTGAGACTGCGAAAATTGAGCGCCCAGACTGATTTTCTTCTTCAGGCGTTTGATTTCGGCATCCATGTTCGCCTTATTGGGATCAAAGGCGCAGCCAATCACGAAATGGGTGGGTCGCGCGATCGGGCTTCCCGCAATGTTAAGTCCCTGATTTAGTTTCATGATCATCTCGATCAATCCAAAGGAATTGGTATCAAAGACGGAACTGCAGCCCAAAGCACCGCCAATGCTGGTCGGATCTCCCGTGATTGCCAGCAAATGATTGATCCCCAGGGCGTAAGCTCCCATCAGCTCAGATTGCTGACCCAGCAAATTTCTATCTCGGCAGGTAAAGTGAGGAATCGCTAAAACCCCGGTTTCTTTTTGGACCATATAACCCAGAACGATCGCGCTCATACGAATGCTGGCCAACGGATTTTCAGCGATACTGATGGCATCCACGCCTTCCAAGGCCAATGCCCGTGCGCCATCCAACACCGCTTCATACCCAAGACCGCGCGGGGGGTCAAGCTCGACAATCACAGGAACTTTACGTCCAATTTTTTCGAGGATACTCGGAAGGCGCGGTTCTACCGGAGGCCGTAAGGTGGTTTCAACTTTTGGGGCCGACGCCGTTCGTGCGACACGCGGAGCCGGTTTTAACCCTGCAATTTTTTGTGAAACGAGGCGAATGTGATCCGGGGTCGTCCCGCAGCAGCCGCCAATTAAGTTGGCTCCCGCTTCTGCAATCTTCAAAGCGCTTTCCGCAAAATAATTGGAACCCGATAAATAAACGTATCGGCCTTCAATATACTGAGGGAAACTCAAATTGGGAAAGGCTGAAAGAAACATCGTCGTCATCGAGCTTAACCGTTCGATGATTTTTAAGAGATAGGCCGGCCCCGAACCGCAGTTGCCGCCAATTATGGAAGCGCCAAGCGCACTCAATTCGAGCAAATGTTTCGCGACCCAAATTTCCTGTTCCGGATCAAGGCGATCCAAAACCGCCATCTGACAAATCACCGGAATATCGGTTATTGATTTGGCCGCTTTTAACGCAAGCTGCAGTTCATCCGTCGACGGAAAACTTTCCAGAATAAGGCAATCGACACCGCCGTCACAAAGCGCTTCAATCTGCTCTTTAAAAATCTCCAATTTCTCGTCATTGCCTTGAAACTCGTCCTGCTTTGCCCGGGGACGCCCCAAGGGCCCTACGGATCCTGCAACACAAACGTGGCTTGTCGCCACCTCACGCGCGATCGCGGCGCCGGCAAGGTTGAGCTCCCGCACGCGCGCCGCATAATCGGTGGTCGCTAGTTTATTCCGATTGGCGCCAAAGGTGTTGGTTTCGATGAATTTCGAACCGGCGGCCATGTACTCCCGATGAATCGATTTGACCAGCTCCGGCTGTTGCAGGTTCATCGAATCGAAGTTCATTTCCCACGAAATGCCTTTGGCGTGCAGCATCGTCCCCATTGCGCCGTCGCCGACGATGATCTCGTGTTTTAATCGTTCGAGAAGTTCTTTGCCGTTCAACGTTTAAACGGAGAAAGAATGACCGCAACCGCAGGAACTTTTTGCGGCCGGATTTTTGAAGACAAAGCCGCGGTTCAGCACGTCTTCATTAAAATCAATTTCGATTTGCGAAATATAAGTCAAACTCTTCGGATCGACAAGCACTTTTAAGCCATTAAATTCGATCACTTGATCTTCAGGTTTCTGAGATCCATCAAACCCCATGAAATAGGAGAATCCGGAACATCCGCCGCCTTTGACCCCTAATCGTAGGGGTGTTTCTTCGGGCAGATTTTGCTCTTTTTTCACCTTTTTAATTTCTTCTTCCGCTCGTGGCGTTACTGTAATTGACATGTTAAAAACCTCCTTGATATTCTTATTGTATGCCACTTCAACAGCCTACGTCAAGCTCCTTGCATGCTGTATCGTATCCTTTCATCCTAAAGAAGGTTAATGCCCGTCTCTTGCGTATATTTAAAGTGAAGATGCAGATTTTAAAACGGGGATTTTGGAGCGTTTATTTTCTACTGATTCTATCTTCGTTGTCTTTTTCTAATCCGTATTTTCCTCCGGCTAGAACGGCTTCATATCCCAATCAAACCATCACCCTGGAAATGCAAAACGTCGAAGTCCGCGAAATCTTGAGAATCTTAGCGCAAAAACTCAACATCAATCTTATTATTGATAAGAACGCTGACGCCAACCTACAAAAAAAAGTGAGCGTGGAAATTCAAAATCTCCCCGGGGACAAAGCCTTTGAAAGCGTCCTGACGGCTTCGGGACTCGACATGGTGAAAGTCAACAACAATGTTTTGTATGTCTCCACACCGGAGAATATCAAAAAGATGAAACCGGGTAAAACCCTTTATTATTCGCTCAAATACATCTCGCCTCAAGAGGCGGTTCAAATTTTAAAAGATAGACCGGTTCAGGTTTCGCCCTTAACGCACGGCAATTCTGTGCTGCTTTCGGGCTCGCCGGAGAACGTCGATGAAGGGGCCTCCATGCTGACTGAAATCGATCAGGCCACCGAAAGCGTCCGTGTCTTTCATTTAAATTACGCCGATGCCGCCGAAGTGGCCCAACACTTGGGTACGCTTTTCAACATTCCGGTTCAAACGGCGGGAAATCGTAAGCCGCTGGTCACCAGTGGAACAACCACCAGCGCCTTCAGCAACTCCTTAGGGTCGTCGGGTTCAGGACTCCCTGGCAGTTCAGGCCCCACCGGCGGCTTTGGAGGGGGCTACACCGGGTCATCCTCCTACAATTCTCCCTCGACGCCGAGACCCGGGCAACCGTTTCAGCAAACCAGACCCGGACAGCCTGGACAGCAGCAGCCTATTCCGGGTCCGCAAATGACCGTGGAAGCGGACGAAACTTCGAATTCGGTTCTGGTGCGCGCGAATCCCTCGCTTTTGGGTCAAATTGCAACCCTTGTCCATCAACTTGACCGTAAATTAGCGCAAGTGGAGGTCTCCGTCGAAATCTTGGAGGTCGATTCGAATAAATCAAAAAATCTTGGGATCGACTGGGGGAGTTCCGTCACCACTAACTTACAAGAAAGTGCAAGCCCTTCTTCGGGCCCCGCAACTGCAACGTCGCCCCTGGTTCCCGCGATTCCTATTCACTTATCCTACCGGACGCCGCTTCAAATTCAAACCACGGTCAATTATCTTCTCGAGCATGATGCCGCTAAAATCTTAGCCAACACGAACGTCACAACCCTGGATGGCAATACCGGGACCATTTTGCTGGGGCAGCAGTACCCAATTGTTAATCAAGTGAGCACCCAGGTAGTCGCCGGATCCTCGGTGACGGCAAGCAATGTCCAATACGTCAACATCGGAACGCAATTTTATTTCACGCCGCGCATCGGCGAGAACGGCGACATCACGCTGGCGCTTCATCCGGAAGTCAGCGTGATCGGAAGCTACACGCAGGCGTTCGGGACGCAATACCCGATTTTAAACACGCGGGTAGCCGACTCGAGCATCGTCATTAAGGATGGCTATACGGTGGTTTTGGGAGGTTTAATCGATCGTGAGCTTCGAACCACCAAAGTAAAGATTCCGTTGTTAGGAGAAATTCCGGTTCTCGGCGATTTTCTCTTCGCGTCCAATCAAGAAACGGCGACGAACACCGACCTGATCTTTTTCATTACTCCTAAAATCATCACCGGCAAAGAATCAGTATCGCCTCCGGTAAAACCCGATCCCCTCAAGTACGACCCTAAGAACTATTGAGAGTGGCAATTCTTCTACTTTAAGTCCATGTATTTAACATGGGTGAGCAAGTGGCTTGACATATCTATGGCTGCGCGTGACTGCTCAAGAATGATATAGCCAAGCAGAGGCTCGTACCGTCCTTCAGATGGCTCCATGTCGATAAAAGTCACCTCATTATAGACAGGATCAAACCCCTTAATCTGGATTTGCACGGGACCACAAACTTCGCCCATAATAACCCTCTGATCGGCCGTTTCCATACTGACTGTTCTGGAGGAAGATAGTTGACCCAATTTACTTTTCCAACTTTTGGGCAAAACCAATGAACTTGTTCCTGTATCAATCAATACATCACATGTGAAATGATGTTTAGGCTCCAAGGCATTGCTAATACTTACCTCAGTAATGATTCTTCCCATGCTTTTAATTTCTTCATTGACTTTTTTTTCCCTCGAGACAATACCTTTTGCCATTGCCCCTTCAATTCCACTGACTAAAGCTTTTTCTTCGCTTTGGGGGACAAAATCCTACTGGCACATTTTCCTCTCTCTTAACAGCGAAAATCTTCATCCTTTAACTTGATGAACTTCGAGATGAAGAGGTTGTGAGAAGGATACTCTATACGCCCTATTCGTCTGAATCACGATTGTAGGAAGGAGGAGTCTGTTCCGGAGAAGGTCCGCGAGACCTACGTGAATCGGGTGCAGGAGGCGCCGTTTTCTCTTCAAGCGTAAGCAATTGCTCTCCCATCGGGCCCGACAACACAACACGACCGGGTTGAATATCGATCACGCGGCTCCCCTCACCAACTGAATCGCCCCTTCGAAGAAGTTTCACGTCCCCTTTGACATCGATCACGGCTTCTATCATTCCGCCGCTCATTACCGTGCCCAAAAACTGAAGTCCGGACGCTTGATTGCCCATTGATTCGGGAGGCGGTCTCCTCGGTATTTTTCTATGGGCTGCTGCAATACGTTTTATCATTTCAGGAGGGGGCGGTGGCGGCATCACCGGCTTATCGGCCGACATGAATAAAAGCGAGACCGGCGGCGAACTTGTGTCAGGTCCCATCATCGTGGCCAGAACCGGATCCCGCTCCAAGGCCGGATCAACCTGCAATTCCGTTTCGAGGATCGCTTGAGAAGGATTACCAGAATCCGGATCGGTTGACAAGTGAAATCGATCGAAGTGAATATATTTTTTACCCATCTCGAGATCGCCGATCAACGAAACCAATTCTCCCGAGGGTCCTAAAAGAGAAAGCTTGAGCGAGAGCGGCCCTGATTTTTCCGACGGTTCCAACCCTTTGATTTTCAAATGATGTTTAAGAATCAAAAGCATCAGGTCATTCATCATGGCGGACTCATCTTTTTGTTGTGCGGGAGAAAGTCGCTCTGTTTTGACTGCCGCCGGATTTGTACCGGCCGGCATCGACAAACGCGGCGGCAATTTTTTCGACGCGCAACCGCAAACCGAGAAAAGTAAACCGATGCTTAAAAGACGCTTTGCGTTCATGACCCACCCCTGAACTTCACCAGCAATGTAAACTTGAGATTTTCCTTTTCGCGGCTGGCCGACTCCAGCGCCACCGATTCGATATTCGGCATCTTCGACAATTCCTCCATCCCATGGCGCAAGCTTCCTTCTTCCAGGCAAGCGCCTTTCACCGTAATCATGCCCCCTTCGACGGTAACATTGTCGAAAAAGATTGCATTTTTCGTTAAGGACGAAAGCGATGCCAGTGCGCTGCTGATTGGCAAAGGAGCTTTGACTGGAGGAGGCCCCCCGAAATGCGGCGGTAATCCTGTTACCGGAGTTCCGGGGACAGGGGTTCCAACCATGGCCTGTCTTGGATGAAACAAAGAATGATGTCCCGCAATTTCATAGGTGACTAAGCCTGCCAGTGCTAAAACCGCGGCAGCCGCAACGGCTGTCCCGCGCGGAAGGGGCGGCAACCGAAAAACCGGACCGGCGCGATGCCGTCCGAAATCTTGTCTCAGGTTTGTGAACGTTCCCTGCGAATGATTGAAGACCAACATTCCTGATACGGCCGCGGCAAAATACCCTGTTTCGGGCGCAGTCGCGCTTTCAACGGCAAACTCGGAAGGAAACGAAGGCGACAAAACCGTCACCCCAAGAAGCGCGCCAAGCTTCTTTCTGATTTCTGCGAGAGGGCCCAGTTTATCCCAACCGCCGGTCAGATAAATGGCGCTTACGGGAATTGGGATGTCGGAAGAGAGCGATTTAAAGTGTCGATTCATCTGCTGGCTCCAACGCGAGAGCACATCGTCCAGCGCCTCTCGGGAAGGCACAGGAAGCGCAATATCGGATCGGAAAAGCGCCGAATAAACCAGAAAATCGCCTAAGCCGATTCCTAAACTGATTTCGTCGCCTTGATAATCCAAAATAGCAATCGGCGCAACGGTCGTGGGGGTTAAACCGGAACTTAATCCGGCGCTGAGAGCGGAGGTCAGTGGAACAATCGCTTTTAACGTCAAGCCGAGCTCCCGGAAAACACTCTCGATTCCTTTCACGATTTCCTTGGGAAGCGCCGAGACGAAAATCCGTTTCTGTTCCAGTTTTGGAATGTAATAATTTAACGAATAGGTTTGCGGATCGCCGGGAAGCTTGCCGCGCAGTGAATGCCGAAGTCCCAACGCCACCTGCTTTGAGGAAATGTTTCCGGGAACGGGGATCGCTCGCGACACCACTTCCGCGTCGGGAACCACAACGACTGCATCGGCATGAGCTTGGCGCATTTTTCGAAGCGCCTTAAAAAGCACTTCCTGGTTCTGCAAGGTTCCGCGGGAAAGAAAAACGGTTTCCTCGTGCGCCGATCGGCACGCCACGGCCGTTCCGCTTTTGGACGGCAAACCGTCCGCCATAAAAAATCCGCGCTGTCCCACAAACACGCACATCCGTTCCTTCATCTAACTCTCCTTAATGCACAATGTGCTGGGCCGCTCCAAAGATCGGCAAGTACAATGAAAAGAGAAGAAACCCGATTCCTCCCGCCACCAACACCAACAGCGCGGGACCGAAGCCGGCCACAAACTTTTCAACCGAAGCGGAAAGCTCATTTTCAAGATATTCGGACGCTTCCTGCGACAAGTCGCCGATTTGTCCGCTGGTGTCTCCGGTGGCCAAAAGCTGTTCGGCCACGGGCGGCACCAAATGGGTCTCCCGAAGCATCTCCGACAAACTTTTTCCCTTCCGAATTTCTTTCGTGATCACTTCGACGTTACGTTTAAGAACTTCATTATGAATGGTTTCATGGCATAGCGTCAACGCGTCGGTCAACAAAATTCCGCTGCCGACAAGGTTTCCAAGGCTGTAACAAAAAACCAAACTTTCATAATGATGAATCACCTTGCCAACCAACGGAAAGTTCAGCATCCATCGATCGCGGATAATCCGGTTTTTTTCATCGCGAGACATCCATTGCAGTCCCACTGCTAAAAGAACCAAAAGCACGATAAGCCACGGCCATTGGGTTCGCATGAAGTGAGAGAGCGCAATCAGGAGACGGGTTTGAGGCGGCAGCGGCACATTGAGCTGAGTGTACAGCATCTGAAACTTCGGAAGAACCACCACTTCCGCCATAATAAAGACGCCGATTCCCGCCCCCATCACGAAGACCGGATAAATTAACGTTTGAATCAGTTTTTGGGTAAAACTGCCCAGTTTTCTGTAAAACTGCGCGAGCTTGAGAAATGTGCGGTCCAAGTTGCCGCTGGCTTCCCCGGCATGAACCATACTGACATAAAACTCCGAAAATAATCCTGAGGATCGAAACGCTTGATGAAGCGGCACGCCTTTGCGAACCAAGTCCTCCAGATTTTGCACCACGGCCACCAGCCGCGGCGAGGGAAGGCTTTTGATCAATGTGCCGAAAATCAAATCGATGTTCATCCCGGCCTTCAATAGTATTCCCATTTGATACGAGAAAATTTCCAAATCGGTCGTCGAAAGTTTAAACGCTAGAAGTTTGGACGACCAACGCTTGCCGGCCTTCAAGGTTTGAATCTGGGTTACCCACGCGATGCCGGGGCGCGCGATTAAAAGCCGCTCGGCGTCGGCGCTGGAGACCGCTTCAAGTTCGCCCCGAAGGTTCGTTCCCTCTTTTGTGAAGGCTTCAAACCGGTAGGTCGGCACGATTATTGTTCGCCCACATTCACGACGCGCATCACTTCCTCAATACTCGTGACTCCCGCTTTGATTTTCGCCAGCGCGTCGTCTTCCAGAAACGTTTCGTTCATCGAAGCTAAGTGGGCGCGGATCTCGTTGATCGGCGTCCCTTTCAGAAAAAGCGATTTCAGTTCGTTGGATAAGAGGAAGACTTCCGCGATCGCCACGCGGCCCGAATAGCCGCGTTTGCCGCACTTGTCGCATCCGACCGGAGCGTACGCCTCCAGGTTCGATTCATGAATTTTGAAACCGAGGCTCCTCAACGCATCCCCGGAAACGGTTTGTTTTTTTCTGCAGTGCGGGCAGAGTTTCCGCACCAAGCGCTGGGCCATCATCCCCAACAATCCCGAGAAAATAAGATCGGGCGGGACGCCAAGCTGAACCATGCGTGGAAACGCGAGGATCGCGTTGTTGGTGTGAAGTGTTGAAAGCACCATGTGTCCGGTCATCGAGGCTTGAATCGCCGTCTCCAACGTTTCCTTGTCCCGGATTTCGCCGACCAGAATTACGTCTGGATCTTGACGCAACGAGGAACGCAGGCCATCCACAAAATCAAGCTGAATGGCGGAGTTCACCTGTAACTGCGTGATCGTGGGAAACCGGTATTCCACCGGATCTTCAATCGTGATAATATTCACACTTTCTTTATTGAGCCGTTGAAGGATCGCATACAGGGTCGTCGTTTTTCCGGAACCGGTGGGACCGGTAATCAAAAATAATCCATACGGCGTCCGGATAATTTTTTCAAGCTTTTTTAAATGTTCGTCGCTGAATCCCAATTCTTCCAATTGAACCACTGTCATCCGCTGATCCAACAAACGAATCACGATTTTTTCTCCGAGAACTCCCGGAAACGAAGAAATACGAAGATCGATATCGCGATTGTCGACCACAATTTGGTGATGGCCGTCCTGAGGATGTCGACGCTCGGAAATATCCATCCCCGACAAAATCTTGATGCGGACGATTACCTCTTCCTGAACCGCTTTTGGAAAGGTCATGACGTTTTGCAAAATGCCGTCGCGCCGGTAGCGCACACGAACCTCTTCTTCACCGGGCTCGATGTGAATGTCGCTGGCGCGATCGTAAACCGCTTGCGTGATGAGCGAATCGACCAAGCGGACAATCGCCGCTACTTCTTCTTTAGCTTTGGAAACTTGATTTCGTTTTTCCTTGGTTTCTTCGTCAACTTTGCGCTGTTCAATGTCTTCCTTCAGCGCAGCCACGGCATGTTCTGCCTTACTTCGCATCCCGAATGTTTTTCCAAGGAACTCACGCATGGCGCTGGGGGTTGAAATATACAGCTCGATGTGACAGCCGGTCAGCCGGTGGATCGTGTCAACGACCGACTGATTGAGGGGATCGGCCACCGCCACGGAAAGCCGGTCCCCGTTTCGCAAAATGGGAAGCGCCAGTTCCCGTTCCATGATTTCCCGCGGGATAAGCGAGAGGACTTCAGGCAAAACCTGAATCGAGGAAAGCGCGAGGTACGGAATCGCCAATTGGTGTTCCAGCGCTTTGGCCACCGCTTCTTCGGTGGTAAAGTGCTGTTCGATCAAGATTTTTCCCAACCGCTCCCCGGTTTTTTTCTGAATTTGAAGGCAAACTTGAAGATCTTCTTCTTTCAACATTCCCGCCTCTATCAGAATGTCGGCAAGACGTTTTGTGGCTTGAATATCGATATTCATAATCCCTCCATGACTCCTAGGATCTTATTCGAGCGTTTCGACCGAAAACCCCTCCACAGTCTAAGGACTGTTTGGGTTTTGAAATGAGATAACCTTAAAAGTTTGCGCATTGACCTGAGCGGTAAGTTTACAGGTGATCAAGTTTTTTAGCGTATTCCCAGCGCTTTGAAGAACAGTTCCTTGCACCACTTGCGTTCCCGTTCCTTGCGTCGCTGTTCCTTGCGTCGCTGTTATTTGGGTTCCTGTTGCTTGAGAAGACGTCAAACTGGCCGTGTACGTCCCGAACGTAACAGGAGCTGCGTTTGCCTGCCACGGGATCGCTTGTACGGTTCCGATCGCGGAAGCTTGCACGCCGCGAGTGCTTGCCCCCTTCAACGATTCCTGAATGCCGGCCATCGCGATCCAAAAGGCCTGATCTGCGTCGACTCGCTTGACGCTTTCGGTGAGCAACTGGCTGGTCAACATCATGTTGGAAATCACCGCCGTCGTCAAAATCATAATGCAAAACAGAAGAATGAAAAGCAGGATCTGCCCCCGTTTACGATTACGGGACAAAGAACGCGGATCTCGCATGAAGCACCTCCATGACATGTCCAAAATCAACCGTCAGCACCAACAGTTTACCGTTCGCGTTTGAAATGATCGTTGGGGTAAAATTCCGGATGTTCGACGCTTGCGGAATCGCTATCCATCCTTGCCCGCTATTTTTCATCCATTGATTTTGCTGGACTTGATAGGACGCCGTGCCGGACGTCAGAGTGAAGGTTAGGATCGATCCTCCCGCATTCCAATTGACATCGGTGGCTTGTCCTTCTTCAGCCGTCAGCTCATTTTGTATGGCATTCCAGGCGACACGGCTTTGTTGAAGGGACAAAACATTCTGATTGCCGGCGACGCTTCGGAAAAAGATCTCCAAGACTCCGGCCGAAAAAAGGAGAAGAAACGCCATCACGAGCGTCAACTCCAAAAGCGAGAAACCGCTACGGCTGGGTAAAAATCGTCGAAAGGACATACGAATCCTGTCTCCCTAAAAGGCCTTGATAAAAAACCCACACGGTCACCGTTTGCTCGGATCCGCCGGTTAGGGTAATTCCGGTCGTTCCAGTGGCTCCGTTAGTTCCAGGAGTTACGGTGGGTCCAGAGATTCCGGTAGTTCCGGGGACTCCGGGGGCTCCAATAGTTCCCGTTGCCGCCACTTGAGTGTTCATGAAAAAATTTTGAAATTGCGGCTCGGGATCACTGACGCTGCTTTCCGGATGTGCCTGAGAATAACCAACTACCGGAATTTGCGCATTCTTGGCATCGCCGAGCGCGGGTGTAATTGAGGAATACGGAAGCGATCGAATCTCTTCGAGCCTGAGTTTTGCTAATGAAGCGGCCAAACTTTGATTGACAAGTCCTTGGTTATACGTCTGCAAAAGTTGCAGAAGAAACCAAAGCGATGCGACAGCCAATACAATGATAACGGTTCCCAAGGCTACCTCCAAGAGCGTGATAAAACCTCTCCTGGCTTGCAACGTGTGTTACAGGCGGCCTTTCATCAAGGCGATAATGTCATCCCCGCGAGGCTTGCCATCCATCGTGGAATCGGGCCATGCTTGATTCGTGCGATCGGGACCGACCGACCAAATCATGCTGAAATTATGAGCGGCGCATTGCGGACAGTCGTCTTTTTCATATTGATACCACATATTCCATGGGTCAGCCATAATTTGCGTTGTCAGATAAGGGCCTTTCCATCCGACTACATTGTTGGGAAACATGCAGGATTGAATCGCGCCCTGCAAAGTGCCGTCGCTTCCAACCGGTGCGGAGCTTCCCCCTTCAACCCCGACGAGTCCGGTGAAATAACCGGTCGTTGCGGGATTGCATCCGGAGCAGCTGGGAAGAGCCCCAACATCCATCCGGAAAAGATTGAAGGCGGACCGGAACGCTTCAACGTCAGTTTGGGCTTTTGCAATCTTAGCTTGCGCGAGGTAATTGTCAACCATCGGAACAACCACAGCGGTCAAAAGCAAAATGATGGCCAGAACAATTAAAAGTTCCAAGAGCGAAAACCCCGACTTCCCCATCCTCATTCGCATCTTCATCGACTCCTTCATTTGCCAAGATTTACATAATTTCCTTTCGGATCATAAAGGTTGCGACCACATTCAGATAACAATTTTTGGGGCTTCTTGGCGATTGTTTTTTTTCGGGTGACTCATGGAGCTTCCGACAAGTCGTCGGTAGAGACAACTACTCCATTTTTAGTGACCGTCACAGTCCCCTGGGTAATTCTTCCGTGGCAGTCAATGGAAGCTTCAGTCTCTGTTGTTCCGTTTCTTGCTACATTGAATTGATTCATTCCGTAGACTTTAAGACTTCCGTCGCTGAAACGATAAAAATTCCAATGTTCCCATATACCGTCATACAAGGGGTCACTTCCTGGTGTATATTTGGGATCATAAAGTATAAACGTAATATTACCGGTGGAGTCGAGTGAGTAATCGCCCCATTCAGGAGCCCCCGCAACCTCTCTGTAATCATTGGTGTTTTGTTTTATTGTAAGATGTAATGTATCGGGATGTAGAATGACAGTTAAGTAGCCGTTATACTTAGCAATCATGCCCGCGCCCTTGGGGTAAGTATCATTCTGAGGAAGGGGAGTAACATCCATGGGGGTCTTAAAGGGTCCCCCCGTGGGACAAGCCGTTGGCTCCGAAGGCGCTGTCTCAGGTGACGCGGTCGAAAAGTCTTGCGGCTCAGAGGGGGAGGATGCCGACTCAGCGCTCTGCTGCGTGTAAACTTGATCAGGCGGAGCAGGCGTTGGAAAGCCTTGGGCTTTGAAGTAAAAACCGCTTACAAGAATCGCCGTTAACAGCAAAAAAGTATTTTTCAAGATTTTCATGCACAGCCTCCAGTGCTCTTAATATCATTCCAACCTTCAGTTTAACATAAATGAAATGAAAAGTCATTGCCCAGCGAGCCATGAACTGTAAAATTCCGTTCACAACTTTGTAAAATTATCTTCATCAGCATGATTTTTTGCGTTCATCATTGAAACCCAAACTTGATGCCGCCGACCGTCGAGATACAAAGTCTTTTTAAATATTACCGGAAACAAACGATCCTGCGGGACATCAACTTCAGCGTCCCCGAAAAATGCATTGTCGCCATTTTGGGCGGAAATGGGTCGGGGAAAACAACGCTTCTGAAGATTGTAGCCGGGCTTCTTCCCTTTGAACGTGGACATGTCCGGGTTTTTGACGCGTCACCAGGGAGCGCTCTAGCCAGACAAAAAACAGCGTTCTTGCCGGAAAATCCTTATTTCGCGGAAACTTTGTCGGGAAGAGAGCTCCTTAAACTTTTTTCTCGAATGGACGGGCACGACGCGGCGAACGAAACCTTCGAGGCTGTCGGTTTCAAGACGGAATGGCTTCCTCTCCGGCTTTCACAGTATTCCAAAGGAATGCTTCAGCGTTTTAATCTTTTGCAATTCTCGTTGGGGAAACGCGACCTTCTTTTATTGGATGAGCCAATGTCCGGGCTTGACCCGTTGGCCCGCGAACAGATGGCCGCCGCCCTCATGCGCTGGAAAAACGAAGGAAAAACTATTCTTTTCTCCTCTCACTTGCTGGCCGATGTTGAAACTTTATGCGATGACCTGGTCCTTCTAAAGGAAGGAAAAGTACTTTTTTACGGGTCCGCGGCAGAACTTCTTAAAAAAACGGAAACGGTTTCTCTTTTCGAAGCCTACAGAACCGTGGCGGCGAAATGATTGCCTTCTATTATATTCTACGATTTCACAGCAAGCGCGTGCTTTATCTGCTTCTCTTGGCCGGCTTTCTTTTTCCGCTTTTCACGCTTTTCATCAATGCCTTTACCCTGAAACCGGAACCGCTTTTAATCCTTGACGCCTCGATCACGCTCTTCGGCGTCCTCACCTTTCTTTTTTCCTTTTATCTTGGGACATCCGTGTTCCCTGAGGAAATTGAAACCCGCAGTATTTATCCTTTTCTAACCCGTATTTCACGGATTCGCTATCTGGCCGAAACGTTGCTGGCTTGCAATTTTCTGATGTTGATTTTTCTCCTTCTGCTCTACGGAGAATTGTCAATCGTGCTGTTTGAGGTTTCCGGTTTTTTCTCCACCGCGCTGGTGCAAGGATTTCTGGTTCATCTTTCGCAAGGATTTATTTGGATCAATCTCGCGATTCTTCTTTCGATGTTCGCAACACCGGCGCTAAACTTTTGTCTCTGTTTCGTCTTTATCATTCTGGGAAACACTCCGCCGGCAATTCTTCATGGCGGACTTCTGCGGATTCTTCGAGGCGTCTTTCCACTTTTGACGCTTTTCGATCTGAAAATCAACCTCCTTGAAAATCGATGGGCGCCCGCAACCCTCTTCGCCGCGCTGATTTACAATGTTGTCTACGGATCGATCCTGGCCATACTCAGCGGAATCTCGTTTAAACGGAAAAATCTTTGAATAAACTTTGGATTTTGCTCATCGTCGCGGTACTGCTTTTCACCAACGAATATCTGACCTGGACGTCCGCGTCGATTTCCGCAAGCCCGTGGGAAATGGCCGTCTTCGAGGAAACCAGGACGCTTGCCGCGGAGCTGCTTTGGGTACGCGTCAAGGTAGTGCGAACGGCGGAAAATGCTGAAGGCGTTTCTTTTGAGAAAAGCCGGACACTTCCAGTCCTCCTTCGGGCCATCACGTTGGCCAATCCGCATGACGTCAGAGCGTACCTTCTTACGATCGAAGCGCTTTGGCTCGATCGTAAAAAACCGCAAGAGGCGCTCGTATTAATTAAAGAAGGCCTTCGTTATAATCCCGAGAGCGCGGCGCTGCAGTTGGCGGCCGCCAACTATGCTCTCTATGTTAAACATGATCTCACTGAGGCACTCGATTATTATCACGAAGCAGCGAGATATTCGAATGATTTCCCTACCCTGGAAATAGCCCTATCGGGAGAAAAAAACTGCGCGACGGATCCTCGGGAAAAAAAAATTGCAATCGAGGATAACCGCTACCAACTGACTTTAGAAAAAGAAAACGTCGTCGGACATCTCAAAGTGACTCTCCCGGCCGACGGTTGGACCGCTCTTTACGAATCGCCTCACAACCGATTGTCACTTAAACTGGTGCCCATTCCAGAGACCCAAGGCGGCGGATTTATTTTACAAGAATCTTCCTCGCATCAAATCACGCTGACGCGTTATTCCGCCGATGGACTGCCGCGCTTCTTTCAACCTGCGGGAAAATTTTGCTCCTTCTACTTCCCCTATTACACCGGATTGTTCGGTTATCTCGATGATCCACTTGTGTCAAAAAAAACGTTCCGATTCAAAACAGGAACATATCTTGTTCAAACACCGGGACAATGGATTGTTCTTGCCAATCTTTTTTACGCTTCCGGAGTGAAGAGCTCAACCTTGAACGCTTTTTCACTTGACTCTTGGAAAACGGTAAACTTGTCTCTCTCAAACGATCTCGAAAAAATTGTTGCGACCGGCAACCGTACCTTTCTTATTCGAAACGGAAAAGTTACCACCGTCAAGCTTCCCGGTGAAGAAATACTCAAGCTTCAGAGTGACTGAGTATCCAATCGACAGCGGATGGAAAGTCAGCCGCGCAATGATCGGCCGAAGAGCAGCCTGAACTTTCCCCTAGAAAAACCGTTTTACATCCAATGCGTCTTCCCGCCTCCACATCGCTCGGCTTATCCCCAACTGCAAACGAACGGCGCGGATCAATCGAATACTTCTTTATCGCTTCTTCGAATAGTCTCGTCGCAGGCTTGCGGCATTTGCAACCGTCATCGGGGTGATGAGGACACACATAAATGGCATCCGGAGCTGCATCTTCTAGGATAACTTGCAGTCGAGTGTGAATTTCGTCAACCGTCTCACTCGAAAAAAAACCTCGCCCCACGCCCGACTGATTGGTGATCAGGATTAACATAAATCCCTTCTCTTTTAATCGGCGAAGCGCCTCGGGAACCCCGGGTAAAATCTCGATTCCGTCGGGAGACGACAGAAAATTTTTATCCCGTATGATCGTCCCGTCCCGATCCAAGAAGACTGCTTTTGCCATCGTGCCGAAATGTTTACATCAACTTAGCGCCTTTCCCTTTACATTTACCCTCACCCAGGTTATAATAAGATACAAGGAGGAATTCGAATGTTTACAGCTGTTTATGAAAAAGACGGAGATTGGATTATGGCATCGGTTGAAGAACTCCCGGGAGCAAATACTCAAGGGAAAACCTTGGAAGAAGCTAGAGAAAATCTGCGTGAGGCTGTCGTGATGGTGTTACAGGCGAACCGCGATTTAGCCGAGCGCGAACTCCAGGGTCATGAAATAATTCGAAAAGAACAATTTGCATTTAATTTTTAATCGTGAAGCGGCGTGATTTGATCCGTCACAAAGTAACTTCCATCCCGCGTCATGTTGAAATCGGTAATAATCTTTCGAGAAAAATTTGTAAGCAACTCGAAATTCCTCAACCATGAACATGCCTACGATGAAGAAGTTTCTTTATTCCGCCTTACTCGTAGTTGCTTTGCCAATTTTACTCCAAGCCGATCCGGTAGAATTGCCAATGACAGTGGCTGCTACCGGAAAGATTTTAGTCGACCTGAAAGTAGATGGAGAACCGATCACGTGCATCGTCGATACCGGAAGTCCAGCGTTTCTGTTGATGGATGAAGCGATCGCCGACAAACTTCATCTCGAAAAAAAATTGATTCGTACCAAACTGCGTTTTTTCGCCGAAGACGTGGGCGTCAAAACCTACCGGGTCAAACTAGACAATATCGACGTCGGTCCTTGGCATTTCGAAAATGTAACGGCCCTCACGATTGACGATGTCCGGCGGACCACCGGCACTGGATACCGGGATCTTCCCAACTTCATTTCGAACGGAATCCTCGGGATGGGTTTCCTCCAACAATTCCGGGTGCTTCTGGATTATCATCGAAACCGGTTTGTCCTAACGCCTCCGGAGCATCTCACGAACCCGCCCTTCTCACTTCTTGCTCCAATAACGGAAGTCTCCACGGGGAGCGGTTCCCGCCCTTTCTTGCTGGATACCGGCTCCACCTTTTCCGTCATTTCCTCGAAAGCGCTTGAGCCGCTTGGAATTTCGTATATCTCCCTTTCGGGTTCCGATCCGCTCTTCAAAGGGATGGCGCGTGCCGACAAATTGCAAATAGGAACCCTCACGATGCATGACATTACGCTGGAAGTAGCGGATCACTTCGAAGACTATTCGGGACAAAGCGCCATCTCGGGCATCATTGGATATGATCTTTTGAAAGAAATGGTCCTTGACTTTGACTTTCCGCGGCATACGCTGACCCTCGAAAAACCCTGATTTATCTAAAAGTTTACTTCGTTTTAACAAGTTTTAGTTTACTTTTCACCCTCTTGTACCTATAATCAGGAATGATGAGCTCGCTTAAGCTTCTTGAAACACGATACCCCTCAGCCTCCCTTGAGACGATCGATCGATTTAACACGAGGGTAAGCCAATTTCCTTCGCATCATTTACCGGTCATCAACGAGCTTGGGATTCGTTATGTTGCCATGCGAGAGGGTGAAGGCTTGATCGGCACCGGGATCTTTGATACCAAAATCGAGATGACATCGCCTCCCAATCCTCCGGACCTCGTTCGGAAACTCCGTGCCGACGCCATGTTAGCTTTGAACAGTGCCCTGCGCCCGGAAGAAGCCCCCACCGCCGTTTGGAATGCCGTCCAACAAGGATCAAACTATTCTGTATGCATTTATAAGGTCGATCGACCCACCCCTTTAGTCACCTGGGTGGAAGAAACGGTTGGATTTAAAAAAGGGACTCCGGAGTATGATTGGTTTCTCGGTGAAATGATCCCGTATAACGAGACACTCGCTTCATTTTCGAAAGTCAAAAAACATCAAGCCTGGAAGGTGACCTTGGACCCGAAGGAATTCATTTTGTTTCCAAATTATGCCGGCGCGCTTCGCAACGATTATTCGAGCGAAACAATTCCCGGTGAACGCGTGATTATCCCTTTTTCGTTAAAGCGGGCGGCCATTTATTGGCATACTGGAAAAGGTGGAGAAAAATTCGGAGGCTACTATGACCATCCGTCGCAAACCATCCTCTTTAAAGATCCGCCGAGTGCTATCGATCGCCAAACTCAATGCGACACGATTGACCACGAGACGGGGCATGTCATCCAACACGCCCTCCAGGATCAAGAAGCCAAAGCAAGATTAAAAAAAGCTGGGCATGTCGCTTGCGATAAAGCGTCAAAAGGACAAGGGCTTGCCCTTTTGTTTCATCCAAGTTGGATACGTTACCTCATCAAGTCAGGCGGTCATGAGGCCACCCCAATCTCGTATGCTTACATGCGTGCCCGAGGTCCCGGCTTTTATGATGCGATGTATTTTGCCGACCAAGAGTGGGCCAAAGCCTATGAGGTCATTGAGAATTTCGGAAAGCTGAAGAAGGGGTAAAGCCGGTCTTTGCAAAATAAATTGAGGCTTTCTTAACTCTTTGAGGAGGAACGAATGACCATACGTCCTGAGGAAATCAGTCAAATCTTACAAAAAGAAATCGAACAGTATCATGCGGAGACCGAAGATGCCGAAGTCGGCACGATTATTCAAGTCGGCGACAGCATCGCGCGAATCCACGGTTTGAATAAAGCCCGCGCGGGCGAGCTTTTGGAATTCCCCGGCGAAATTTACGGGATTGCGTTTAACCTGGAAGAAGACAATGTCGTCTCCGTAATTCTTGGTTCCGACAAGAACATTAAGGAAGGAGATCGGGTCAAGCGCACAGGAAAAATCGCGCAGGTTCCGGTCGGCGAAGCAATGATTGGGCGGGTTGTCGATCCGCTGGGTCGTCCCATCGACGGAAAAGGACCGATTGCCTCCACCAAATTCAGACCTGTTGAATCCTTGGCTCCGGGCGTTGTCGATCGCCAGCCGGTGCGACAGCCGTTGCAAACCGGATTAAAAGCAATTGACTCGATGATTCCGATTGGACGAGGACAACGCGAACTCATTATCGGCGATCGTCAAACCGGAAAAACCGCCATTGCGCTGGATGCCATACTCAATCAAAAAGAAGAAAACGTCATTTGTATTTATGTTGCCATTGGCCAAAAAACATCGACCGTCGCATCGGTTATCGATGCCCTCGAACGCGGCGGCGCGATGAAATACACGACCGTCGTGGTCGCCGGCGCGGACAATCCTCCGACCCTTCTTTACTTGGCTCCGTACGCCGGATGCGCCATCGGCGAAGAATTCATGTACAACAAAAAAGATGTTCTGATTGTTTATGATGATTTGTCGAAACACGCGAAAGCCTATCGCGAACTTTCATTGCTCACGCGGCGACCACCAGGCCGCGAAGCGTTTCCGGGCGACGTCTTTTATCTCCATTCGCGGCTTCTTGAACGGGGAGCGAAGCTCAACGATCAACTCGGCGGCGGTTCAATGACAAGCTTGCCGATCATCGAAACACAGGTAGGCGACGTTTCGGCCTATATTCCAACGAATGTCATTTCGATTACCGACGGACAGATTTACCTCGACACAGCGCTCTTTTATCAAGGATTCCGCCCGGCGGTCGATGTCGGATTAAGCGTTTCGCGCGTCGGCGGTTCGGCGCAAACCAAAGCGATGAAACAGGTGGCGGGATTACTGCGCTTGACCTTGGCGCAATACCGCGACCTGGCGGCCTTCTCCAAGTTTGCCAGTGACCTGGATAAAACGACGCAGGATCAGTTGGCTCAAGGCGAACGGTTCATGGAACTCCTGAAGCAAAACCAATTTGACCCGATGCCTCTTGAAAAACAAGTGATGGTTCTTTTCGTCGGTATTTCCGGCGCTTTAAACGACATTCACATTGATGAAGTGAAGCGCTTTGAAAAGGAATTCTTAGCGTTTATGGAGTCAAAACACGCTGACATCCAAAAAGCAATTCGCGAAAAGAAACAGTTGGACGATCCAAACAAAAACGCCTTGACAGCCGCCATTAAGGAGTTCGAAGCGAAATTCAAGCCGGAGTCAAATACGTTAGCCGGAGTGAAAGCGTAAATAACCATGGCGAGCGTTAAAGATCTTAAGCTTCGGATTCGCGCGGTAAAAAATACGCAGCAGATTACCAAAGCGATGAAAATGGTGGCGGCCGCGCGCATCAAGCGGGCGGAAGTCAAGGTTCGCGCGTCCCGGCCTTATACCCAAAAAATGGGAGAAATGGTCGCTAACCTTGTCGGCAGCACCGACGAACCCAATCCTTTTTTCGTAGAACGGCCCGTCAAGCGAATTGGTGTTTTGCTTGTTACGGCCGATAAAGGACTTTGCGGTTCTTATAACTCCAACATCATCCGGCTTGCACAGAGCTTTTTTGAACAAAAAAAATCCGTGGAAATCGAAATTTTAACGGTTGGGAACAAAGGCCGATCGTTCTTTACCAAACGTAACCGAAAAAGCACAAAGCATTTTTCTCCCGCGTTTTATCCGCTTTTCGCGGATGCTCTCGCCATCAGCGAGCTGATGACCGAAAAATTTTTAAACGGCGAATGGGATGAAGTCGATGTTGTTTATTCCAGCTTTGTTTCGGCAATCAGCCAAAAACCGATTCAAAAACGTTTGCTCCCTTTTTCGATTGAATCGAAAGAGAAAAAAACCGATTTTCTATACGAACCGGATCCTGAATCGGTGCTGAAAGAACTTCTTCCAAAATACTTAAACGTATTAATATTCAACGTATTACTCGAAGCGCGCGCGGCGGAACTCGGGGCCAAACTGGTCGCGATGGGGAATGCCACGGACAATGCAAAGAAATTAATCGACAATTTGAACCTGCAATTTTATCGCGCGCGCCAAGAATCGATCACCAAGGAAATTCTCGAAGTCGCCTCCGGCGCAGAAGCCCTCAAAGGCTAACCCTAAAATAGGGACACACCACTAATATTAACAATTTGGAAATAAGTGGTGTGTCCCTATTTTTTTCCTTCTTGACAAGAATCGAAAATTCCGTATAATAAAATAATAGTGAATGCTCGCGTCATCAAAATTGTGGACACTTACAGCTTATGTTTAGACTATTGGGAAGGCAGCATTCCAATTGAAATTACGGCTAAAGTGTAAGTTGATCAACATATAATAGATGTCGTAGCCATTCTAGACGGGGGTCCTCTTGGAGCTGAAGCCTACCAATATCCTCCGAAAGGAATCTATATCTGTGGCACACCACAGAAACCACGAAATGTTACGGATCCTCCCTTCTCAGAGTTGACTCCAGAACAAGAACCTGTCATCCTGGAAGCCTTTATGAACCGGTGGCCTAAGCTTAACATCACGGTCCATCATGAGAACGCTGTCGTATAATGCCAATCGTTTGCCTTAATTCATTAAGATTTTTTTGGGTAAAAAAGGCATCCACGTAAAAATCTTCTCGTAAACTTCGTCCTCGTGAAATCTCAAAATATTCATTGTGCTCTCGGATTAAAGCCGGACTTGCAGAGCGTGAATCTTCCCGTTGTGCCAGCCTGTCGCGAATTTTCCCATGGAAGCCCCAGAGTAAAGTCGAATGCACGGATTTTAGAAATGACTTGCACTTGAAAAGATTTTGGCCAGTGTCACGGCCACTGAAGAAAAAATTAGCCGCAACCGCCATGGTTAGTGTCGCTACCAGAGGAAACCCTGCGAACGACAAAACCGCGCCGGCTCCGAAAGTGATAGCACTCAAGGCGAAGAGCACACGCATCTTCGTTTGCTCTTTGTGTCCAAAGTCCGCGGCATATCGGTAGATTTGCCTGCAATTCTTGCCTTCAAATTGATTGATTGTCACTTGATCGCCTTGCTTTCGCAAAAAAGATTCAAGTTCACGGCGGCTCATCGCGCCAAGTTCACTATGTTTCAGGAGCATCTCGACAAAAGAATGGGGATTGAGGCTTTTGAACCGGTCGAGACTTAAAGCTCCTTCAAGAATCATGAAAGGTTTATTCCAGGGCTTCCCTAATCTTTCCTTATGTTTCCTGAGATTTTAAAGGTGCTTGCCTGTCCCAAGTGCCGTCATGAGTTGCAAGCCCACGCGGACGCGTTGATCTGTTCTGACTGCGAACTGGCGTATCCGATAGAAAACGAAATTCCGGTCCTGTTGATCGAGAAAGCCCGTCCTGTTCAATAGCCGTGTGCGGAATAGGCGGAATTCTCTCTAAAGGAACCCGTGACGTCCCCCCGGGAGCGCTGGTGGCCATGAGTGAAGCGCTTCAACATCGGGGCCCGGACGATCAAGGAATTTACCTCTCTTCGAATCACAAGCTTGGACTGGTGCATCGGCGGCTTTCTATCATCGACCTCTCCGTATCGGCCCGACAGCCAATGACCGGCGGAGACAATCGCCTTCGGCTTGTTCTCAATGGAGAGATCTACAATTATAAAACGCTTCGAAACCGGCTCATTCAAGGCGGAATTTCCCTGCGAACCCACTCCGATACCGAAGTGATTCTCGCGCTATACGCGCAGAAAAAAGAAAGACTCCTCGAGGAACTGCGGGGCATGTTTGCCTTTGCGCTATGGGACGAACCGAACGAAACGCTCTTCATCGCCCGGGACCGTTTGGGCATTAAACCGCTTTACACGGCAGAAACCGAAGATTTCTTTCTTTTTTCTTCTGAAGTTCGCGCCATTCTTGCCACAGGACTTATGCCAAAAATCCTTTCCAGAGCAGGTTTTGAAGGCTATTTGGCCTTGGGCTCAATGCCGTCTCCCGAAACCATGTTTGAAGGAATTCACTTGTTCCCGCCGGCACATTTCATATCGATTCGCAAGGGAAAATTACAAGGCGGCGACTATTGGAAACTTTCGTTCAACGAAGAAACCGGATTCAATCTTACGGAAACGCTTCAAGATGCGGTCAAAAGCCATCTGGTGAGCGATGTGCCGGTCGGCCTCTTTTTAAGCGGAGGAATCGATTCCACGGCGATTGCCGCGCTGATGCGCAAAAATTATCCGGAAAAAATTCAGAGTTTTTCAATCGTCTTCCCGGGAACTACGCTTGATGAAGGCGCATTTGCACAATTGGCGGCTGATACATTTCAACTGGAACATCATGAATTATCGCTCTCCGCGAAAGATCTAATGCAAGAACTTCCCCAGATTATCGCCGCCATGGACGAACCTTCCATCGACGGAATCAACACCTACTTTGTATCGAAACTGGCGCGCGAACATCGCACCAAAGTAGTCCTTTCGGGATTGGGCGGCGATGAACTTTTTTGGGGATACCCTTCTTACCGGTTGATGCCGAAACTCGCCCGGCTCTATTCCGCCCTACGATGGATCCCGGGTGGAAGACAACTTGCGGTGGCGGCGCTTGGTCGTTCCAAGGATCCCAAAATGGAATCGATGCAAGACTTTTTCCGCCATGGAGGTTCTCCGGAAGCGGCTTATTTCTCCATTCGGCGCCTTTTCCTGAATGACGAACGAAAAGCACTTCTAAAAAATCCCCCCGTGGATTCATTTTCGCCGCTTCATTATCTGCATCAATTATCGGCCAACGGTACCCACCCGCTCCATCCCTCCGAAACGGCCGCTCTTCTGGAGTTTCGAGGTTACATGCACAATCAATTGCTGAGGGACACCGACTGTATGGCGATGGCACATGGGGTTGAAGTGCGTGTTCCCTTTCTGGATCATCCCCTGGTGGAAGCGGTAAATGCAATTCCAGCCAAGCAAAAGCTGACAAGACAGCCCAAAGCGCTTCTTTTGCAAGCGACGGCAGCCCTGATCCCAAAAGCAATTTATGATCGCCCGAAAATGGGTTTTACATTTCCATTCGAAACTTGGATGAAGTCAAGCCTAAGCCATCACTTCAACCAATTCTTTTCGGATGAACCGTTTCTCGCTGCACGAAAGTTAATAGATTGGCGGAGAGCTCAATACATTTGGAAAAGCTTTCAACAAGGACAAATTCACTGGTCAAGGCCTTGGTCGCTTTACGTTTTAAATCAATGGATGGAGCAGTATTTCGAATGAATGACTCAACGCTGAAACAAAGCCAGTCGTGGTGGGAAGCCAACCCGATGTCCTATGACTGGAATGAAAAAATAGACGGGATAAAACCGGATCACGCCTATTTTAATCTGGTCGATCAACGGATGCGGGAGGGACATCATTTTGCGCAAAAAAGGAATGTTCCCCTCTTCTCAAATTTGATTCCTTATCCAATGCTGGCCGGCAAACATGTTTTGGAAATCGGATGCGGCCTCGGCTCTATTGCACAAGTGTTTGCAAACCATGGCGCGCTTTATACAGGAGTGGATCTGACCGAACGCTCCATTCAACTTTGCAGCCTTCGATTCCGGTTAAGCCAATTAAAGGGACATTTTGTTCAAACCAACGCTGAAAAACTCCCTTTTCCGGATAACTCGTTTGATTACGTTTGGAGCTGGGGAGTCATCCATCATACGCCGGGGACAAAAGAGGTCATCCGGGAAATAAAACGCGTTTTAAAACCCGGAGGGCGTCTTGCCGTGATGATGTATAACCGTTATTCTCTTCGAAATTTCACGCGCGTCGTTCTGATGCGAGGAATTTTGCAGTTAAAGTTTTTATCGCACTCTTTGGAAGAGCTTGAAAATCGCTATTCGGATGGCTTTATCGCTAAGCATTACTCCCAGAAGACCATGAAAGCGCTTTTTCAGGATTTTGGCGATGTGAAACTTTCAATCTACGGACAACGCTCGGAAATTTTCCCAGGATACCACCGGCTTCCAAAGATTCTAACGTTTCCATTCGAACCGATCCTCCAAAAGATTCTCCGAAAAGCCGGTTGGTTTCTCTTTATCGAAGGGCAAAAATGAAAATCGCGATCAATGCGTTAGCGGTTGACGGGGGCGGCGGGCAGACCTACCTTGAAAATCTCTTGCCTGAACTTGACGCAAAAAATGACGGGCATGATTATGTCGTCTTATTGCGAAAAAATCACACGGTCAATTTGCCGCCGCTTTCCGAAAAATTCAAAATCGTCATTTTATCGATCCCAAAGCCTTACCTTATCGGCCGTTTTCTTCTTGAACAATTTTATCTGCCCGGCTGGTTGAAAAGAGAAAAGATCGATTTACTCTACTCCCCCGCGGACGCTACGACGCTTCTTGCGCCTTGCCCGGTCGTATTGGCGATGCGCAATCCCAACCTCTACATCAAGGATGATCTTGGCTGGACCTTTGCCTATAAAGCTAAATTTGCGGTCTTGTCCTTTTTAGCGGCGCTTTCCACCCGCAAGGCAAAACAAATTATTTTTGTTTCAGAAGCTTCCAGAACATTAGTTTGCGATAAAATCAAAATCTCAGAAGCTAAAATTAATATCATTCATCACGGGGTCAGCAAAATTTTCTTCTCGCCGTCCGAATTGAGTGCCCCTGCTGAAAAACTGTTACATGACAAAAAACCCTATATTCTATCGGTTTCATCCGTTTATCGATATAAGAATTATATCCGCCTCATTGAAGCGTTTCATAAAATCCGCAATAAACTTCCGGAACCTTATCACTTGATTATTATTGGAACTTCATTCGACAATGAGTATTTCAGCCGGCTTCAAGAAACCATTAAGTCACTCTCCCTGCAATCTTGGGCTTGCTATTTGGGCGGTTTTCCGCTTAAACAATTGCCGGGAATCTATCAACAAGCCTCTCTTTTTGCTTTTCCCTCCTTTCTGGAAACCTTCGGACACACGCTGGTTGAAGCCATGGCCTCCAACCTTCCCATTGCTGCCGCCGACATTCTGCCGACCCGGGAAATCGTCGGTTCCGCGGCGCGCTACTTTGACCCTTTCAACGTCGATTCGATTGCGGATGGCTTAATCGATGGATTAACGAACATCGAACTTCGAAATCGGTTGAAAATCGAGGGCGCAAAACAAGTGAAGCGGTATTCCTGGGAGCTTTGTGCCAAAGAAACCGTTAAAACCTTTGACAAGGCGATTCAATGAGCAACATTCTTCTCAAGCTGTTTGGATTAAAAGCGGCTTTTTTTCATGGCGATCCAACCGTCTATGATCGCTGGAAGTGGCTTTCGCGGCATCTGGAATCCGGGCCGAAGCGCACGCTGGACGCCGGATGTGGCAATGGCGCTTTTGCGCTTTTTGCGGCATCCCGGGGAAACGAATGTGTCGGGCTTTCGCATGATGATCGAAATCGAAAGATTGCTGAAAATCGCGCGTTGCTTTTGGGGCTCCGCGGCGCATCCTTTCGTTGCGCCGACCTCCGGGAACTCGACAAACTATCAAACCGTCTAAAAACATTCGATCAAATCATCTGTTTGGAAACCATCGAGCATCTCAAAAACGACCGAAAACTCCTTCGCGATCTTTCGGCGCTTTTAGCTCCCGGCGGAAAACTGTTGTTAACAACGCCCTACAAACACTACAAACACTTACTCGGGGATAAACTTTCCGAAATTGAAGACGGCGGCCACGTCCGCTGGGGCTATACTCATGAGGAAATTGAAGCCCTCTTAAATGACGTAAATATCAAACCGGTGTCACAAGAATACATCAGCGGCTTTTTTTCTCAACAGCTCACGAATCTTATGCGTTTCATCGGGGGAATCAATGAACGAATCGGCTGGCTGGTAGCGCTTCCGCTTCGCGTTTTTCAGTCTGTCGATTCAACGTTTACAAATCTGGTTCATTACCCTTATCTCAGTATTGGTGTGGTGGGTGTGAAAATGCCGGAGGGAGGACCCTTTCACCCACCGAAGATGGGTCAATCGTGACCCTCATCGAAAACGTAATCAACACCGTTAAAGTGCGCACCGGAACGGTTCAAGGGCTTTTTAAATTTTTAATTCGGCGAAAAATGTGGTGGCTCGTCCCGATGATTCTGTTTTTGGTCGTCGGCTTTATTATTATTATCCTCGCTCAAAGTTCGCCGATTGGCCCCTTTATTTACACCCTTTTTTGATCTCCATGGGACTGGAGTCCATGGAAGGTTAACCCTATCAAACAAAGAACTTGAGATGAATGTATCTTCGCTATCCCATTTTGACTTTAACGCCGATTTATTTTTACTTTATTATTCGCTCAATCGTTGCTTTTCAACGCTTAATAAAATACGAATATGGGGAGCATCGATCGGAGTGGGAAAACGATGGCAATCCCTGCACTATTTTCTGGAGACCACCCGAGTCAAACTATTGGCTTAACTTTTCGCTCTTGTCTCCTGGTAAAAAAATTTGGTATAAATGGATTTTCACAACGCCGGACTGGATTAAAAATGACGATAGGGCTCTTGTTTTACATCGTGAGTTGCGAAAAACTACCGGGGCGGCATTCTTCTGCACTCTTTGCGTCATGGCTCCAATAGCGATTATTTTAAATCTTAACCCTCAACTGAACTCTTGGAAATAAAACCGCATGGATAAATCTTCACAACCCCTTCCTTGGTGGCGCATCCTCTGGAAAAGATGGATGGCGGTCGGTCACTTTATGAGTAATATCGTAACCGGTATTTTTCTGGTCATTTTTTATTATACAATCTTTGGACTTTTCGCCATACCTTTTAGATTGTTTGCCCATCCGCTTAACGCAAAATCGTCCAATTCGAATTGGATAGAAAAATCGAAAGCCCGTCAAGATCTTGACGCTTTTGCCAATGAATATTAAATTTTTTCGAAACACAGCGATCATTCTTTGTCTAGCAATTTTAGCTTTTCTTTTGGCAGAAGGCGGCACAAGGCTCTATGAACGTCGGCTTCTCCAAAATTTTCCCCCTGCCCCGGACACCGCGGATGCCTATGGTAATTTTGACAAATTCAGCCGTTTAATTTTGGAATATGGTTATCTTCAGAATCTTCACGGCGGCCATTCCGTCATCTACACCCCTTACACAGGAACCCTAAATCAACCCCACTATCAATGGGTTTTTAAGAATTATGACTATCAATTCAACTCCCTCGGACTTCGCGCACCGGAGATTGCCAACCCGAAACCCGCCGGTGTTTTTCGAGTTGTTCTTTTGGGCGGATCAACCGTTGCAGGCGGTTTTAAGCCTTCCTGGACCATTTCGCACGCCTTGCAGGAAAAGTTAAAAAAATCGATTCCCAACACGGAAGTCATCAATGCAGGAGTTGTCGGTTATTCCTCAATCAATGAACTGTTGCTTCTTGAAACCTTGGTACTCAATCTAAACCCCGATCTTGTTATCGTTCTTGACGGACGAAACGATCTTTATTACAGCGCCATGCCACAGCTCTCTGTCGCATCAGCGGATAAAAAGGTGTTGGACGCTATGCTCAATCAACCGTCATTGCGATCGATCTTAGGGTACATGGCGAAAATTCTTTTTCAAAAAAGTCACTTCTTGTCGTTTGCCTTTCACTCGGTCTTCAGGCGGCGCCTCCTTCAAGTGCATCCAGTCAACACCGTGATCTCCGAAGAGTCCGTTCAAAATTATGTCAACAATCTTGCCTACATCAAGGCTATCCTTGAAACAAAAAAAATTAAAGGGATTCTGGCCTTTCAACCCACGCTTGGATACGAAAAGCCGGTTAGCCCTTATGAGAAAACGGTCTTGGACTATTTGCGAAATGAAGAAAAAACAAATTGGGCTGAAAAGGTTCAAGAAGCTTGGCCTCACACCGGAAAGCGGGTATCCGGCATACCGAATTCACAGGATGTCAAAGTGTTCGATTTGTCAAAATTATTCAGCCGATATCCTGAAACCCTGTACATCGACAGCTGTCACTATACCCCCCAAGGATGCCGCATTATCGGGAATAAACTCTCGGAACTTATTTTAGCATCGTTTGGTAAGCCTGAATCACCCGATCGCCGTACGAACTCCAAGTAAACTCTTCGGAGACACGTTTTAACGCCGCCTCCCCCATCGCTATCCGTTGTGCCGAATGGTCATGACAATAAAGAATTTTTTCTTTCAAGAATTCAACATCCCGAATAGGAACGATAAATCCCTCACGGCCGTCGCGAATCAAATCGGCGCCACCGGTGTTGGTGCTCGCCACAACCGGCAATCCGCAAGCCATCGCTTGCAACAAGACCATCGCCATTCCCTCTTCGATAGAGGGCAAACAAAAAATCGATCCTTGGCTATAATATCGAAAAAGTTCCCGCTGGGTGAACGTCCCTTTCAACCGTATTTTCTCGTTCCCAAACTTCTTCAAAAATGGCAAGATTTCAGCACTCACCGATCCAATAAGCCATAATTCAGCGTTCGGCAAGTTAAGCTCACGGAACGCCTGCAAAAGATAATGCACGCCTTTACGCAGGGTCAACGCTCCCACAAAAACGACTCTAAAAACATCATCTTCTTTGGGAATAGGCTTAAATTCCCGAAGATCGACCCCGTAGGGAACTACTTTCAATTTATCAGCGGGAATCTTATTGTCGAGAAAGGTTTTCAAAACAAATTGTGACGGAACAAGAATATAATCAGCTTCTTGATACTCAGCCAGCTCTCTTTCCACTATGCCGCTGGAGGCAAGGGTGGGCTTATACCCATAGTGATCGTATTCTTGCATCATGATTTCCTTTTGAAACAGGGCGTGAGTGGAACCTTCATCCACTACGGCAATCGAGCCAAGCGATTTTGCTCTTTTTAGACTATGCAGGGTTGACGAACTCCATCCCGTGAAGATTTCCGTTTCTCGAGGAATCAGTCTTGCGGCCAATCGATCATAAAATTCAATCAGTCCATGGAGCGCTTTATCTTTCAAAGTTTGATTGGAAGGCAATCGTTCCAACATACGGGTTGCAGCCCCGATGGGAAATAACGAGCTGACCTGGGAGTCCGGAATTGAAAATTTCCGAGTGGCAAATTTTGGATAGGTTGTAATCAACCGCTGTAAATGACCGCGACGTTCCAATTCGTAAGCCAAGTTAAAGCCATGAAAACGTCCCATAACGGAGACCGTTACCTTCATGAGCGCCGCAGCCGGCGGGATAACCGGCTTCCAAGAAGAGGAAAAAACTCTCTGATGCAAGCCAACCAATCTTTTCCCCGATAATCTCCATAAAATTTCGTTAAGAACCGAAAGCCAATACCGGTACGAGGACCCCAAAAAGTGCGTTTAAGCAAGTCAAGAAAAAGTGAGCTTCCCAAAATTCCGCGGTAAAGGGTGATGTACTTCTCCAGATTACCCACCGAAAACGCGTATTCCACGGCGCCTCGGTACATATGATACCACCGAACCAAGTTGAATTTCGTAGGGTCCACCATTTCAGAAGGAGTGATTTGATCATAATAGGTCGTCTTCTCAGTAAAATACATCGAAGGGTATGCCGAGAGAATCAAGACAAAGAGAAGTACGTCATAAGCCATCTCCGAGTTTAAATAATCGTAGCCATAAGCATTCGGAATCTCCCCTAAACGGGCAATCGCTGAAAGCATGTCGACGCGGCGTGCGGTACAGAGTAACCCGAACCAGCCGCTTAACTTGGCTAAATGGAGAAAGGCGAAGTCCGAGTCAATTATACCTTCTTTCATCTCGGATGAAATCACCAGCTCTAAGCCTTTAGAAGACATACGATACTTTTTAACCGTGGAAGAAACCAAACCAACCTCGGGATGTTCCGAAAAACAACGGATTTTCTCTTCGACATAGTTTTCGGCCAACTCATTATCATCGGCTAAATATTGCACGTATTCACCGTTGGCCGACTCGAAGGCTTTCAAAATATTACGAATGACGCCCAAATTTCGGTCATTGCGAAAATATCGAATCCGTGAATCCTTGTGAGCATACGAGGAGACCACCTCCCGGGTGTTATCCTCGCTGGCATTATCGACGACCACGATTTCAAGGTTCTGATAGGTTTGTTGTAAACAAGTCTCCAGTGCCTTTTGAATGATCCCAGCCCGGTTACGCGTCGGAATACAAATACTGAAAAGCGGCGACTTCATGGAACGCCGACCGGCATCATGAACCGCTCTTTCAGACGCAAAAACATTTTTTCGCGGAAATCTTTATCCGAAAAGAAGTAAAATGCCGGCAGAGCCAAAGCAAAATAGCCGAGCGATTGCAACAAGAGTTTCAGGATCAAGCTATTGGATGGAATCCGCGTCACCAGGCCAAAAACAACAAAGACGAAAAGCGGCACATAAAGCGCGAAGCCCGATCTCAATCGTTTGAGATCAAGAGGCCAGCTTCCCACAACTTTTAAACAAAAATAAGCGCTTAGCCAGTCGACCGTCAACGCTTGAGCAATAATTTTAGCGGCCACAACCCCGGATAGACCGAATTTCATCATCAGAATAATCGAAATGGGATAGCGGATGCCGGCGGAAATCCAATACGCCCAAAGAAGCGGATATTTTTCCACGGTAAACTGCGCGTTTCCGAAGATCGAAGCCTGCATCTCGAGAAACGAAAAAATCAACAATAAAGCAAGCACGATAAACGAAACAGCATGCCCTCTTCCAAGCCACAGTTGCAAGATGGTTTGGCCCGAGAAGAGCACGTATCCCCCCAATAAACCATAAATCAAAATGGAATATTTTAAAACCTTAAAATAAAGCTGCCGGTAAGCTTGCGGATTTCCTTGAGCAAAGACGCTTAAGAGCGCCGGAAATGACGAGGATGTAAGCACAATGCAAAATGTAAAAAGTTGTGAAATGAATTGATGCGCATTATAGTAATCGGAAACTTCCCGTACATCGAGCCACGAAGCGATGTACATCGGATCGGTGTTGAGAGCAAACGCGGCGCCAAGTCCCGTCAAGGTTGGAAAGATAGAACTTCTAAAAAGCACAAAAAACGTAGAACGGTCAAATGAAAAAGGGACGGAAAAGTAAGCTTTGATTCTCTGGAGACAAACCGTTCTAAGGATGAAAAGGGTCATAACCGCCTTCAAGACCTCCACCAACGAAAGATAAACCAACGAAGAACGGATGAAGAACGCAGGGATCAAAAGCAGGAGGGAGACAAAAATAACTCCCGATTTTATAATGGCGTCCATTCCCGGATAACCTCGGCCCTGCAACACTGCGGAATATTGATACCCGACGAATAAAATCCCTTGACTCAAAGAGAGCAAAAACCAAGCGAGAGTGACTCCTCCCGGAAAAAGTTTGAAGGTGCTCACTGAATGCAGGTAAACTAATCCAATCACAAACGAAAGTAGAAATCCGATGACACCCAACCCGGTAAAAAGAACCTTGGCATTTGAGGCTAATTTCTCAAATGAAAAATACTGAATTTTTTTAGTCTCTAAAAACGATCCTCCGTCCGCTTCCGCCGATCCGAACCCTCTGGCATAAAACCGCGAAAACGCCGCCGTGAAGCCCAGCTCAAAAAAGGCCGCAAACCCCAAGACGGAAATCATCAAAAACCAAGTTCCTCGTCCCCCCGTCTCCAAAAGTCGGTAAAGAAAAATCACCCGAACAGCTTGGGAAAACACATAAAGAAGCTGACTCAGCCAGGATAAGCCGACATTGTGCGCTATCGATTTCATTGAAAAGGACTACGGGTGTACGGTGGGAGCACTTGAGAAATGAGATCGCTGAACATCATGAAAATTTTTCGCAGCTCCCTTTTTTGCCGACATAATTCCGCCGTACGATGTAAAAAACCTTTGAGATGTCCTCCTAAAAAACGCTCTAATTTCTCCAGCGGGCCGTTAACGGCATGGACGGAGGCTTCAGGAGATTGCTTGAAAAGCCGTTCAGCCGCTTTGTGGCCCGCATAAATGAAGGCCCTCAGCAAAATACTTTTCTGTGCCGCGCGCGTCGAAAATCCACGGCAAAAATGTTCCTGGATCTCAAATCCGCAATTCGACAACAGCCGCCGTATTGTTTTAGGAGTATGCACCCGGACATGATACTCCGCTTCATCTTGAGCGTTTGAAAAATAAGGAACGGTGATCACTAAAATACCGTCATCGTTTAAGATCCGGCGAACCTCCCGAAGCGCGTCAACATCATGAAAAAGATGTTCGAGCACCTCATTCATTACGACTCCGTCGAAATAAGCGTCCGGAAAAGGAGTGCGACGTTCAATCGACTGGACAATCAAATTCGGAATATCCGTTTGCGGCGCCAAATCGACAACATGAACTTCTTTTCCGAGGGAGGTGAGAACTTTCCATTCCCGTCCTCCGGCGTCGCCCACCAAGAGAATCCGTTTTTTGCCCTCGAGAAAGCGGACGGTATTCACCGCCGGAATGTAGGAATCCGGAGATCGGAGGATTGGCTTATCCTGCCAAAGCTGCATCTGTCTTTCCAATCCTGCGATACGCAGACCATATTCCGGCAATCATCGCAAACTCACGAACGATCCCAACCCAAATGAACGGGAGAAAATCTTTTCGACGCCGCGGAGAAAACCTGGATAACCGCCAAGCGGTCAAAACTTCTTGGCCCAGAAAAACCTTGACAAGGCGTTTGATCGTGGCCAAAACCGAACTGATGAACAATCGTCTTAAGCGGTAATGGTTCATGTAATAATAGTAATTGCTGCGGCCCTTCCCTCTCCCCTTTTGCTGACCCCAATATCCCGAAAAGGTGTCCGGGGCAACGTGCGGGGCGACAATTTCCGTGGTTCTCGTCCCCGGAAGTTTTTTTTCAAGAAGAAGACCAAAATCGACGTCTTCACCCGAACATCCCGGCATCACTTCGGGGAAAAGACCCACACTCACCGCCGCTTCTTTGGTGCAAGAAAACCCCTCGGTCCAAACCCAAAACTTTTTTTCGACAAAATAATAAGAATATTCTTCGGCGGCCGTAAACCGGGAGTACGGTGAAGTCAAGTTAAGCACCTGGCTTCGAACAGCAACCCATTGATTTCCCTGTTCATAGAAAGGCGAGAGTTTGGATAAATAGTCGGTGGGCAACAAGACATCGGCGTTTAAAATCACCAAAACATTTCCACGGGCTTCCCGAATTCCACGGTTCCTGGCGCTGGCTACTCCTTGATTTTGTGATTGGCGAAAAATCTGGAAATGGTTTGGATCCCGGTTCACAAAAGTTTGCGCCACGGCAATCGTGTTATCGTCGGAACCGTCATCGATGACAAGGACCTCATAATCGTGGTACTTTAAAACTTCCAGCGCTGTTAAAGTTTTCGGAAGATCTGCCTCCTCATTGTAAGCGGGAACAATGATACTAAAGCGAATGGACATATCGCACCGCATCTAAAATTCCGTCCACACACCGGTTGTAATTCCAGGTGGAAATCTTCATCGCTGAGGCTTCTCCCATTCGCCGCCGCTCATCCTTCGAAAGAATCAATTTTTTCAAGGATACACTGAGCGTCTCGATATCCCCCACCGGAAGAACGTAACCGTTTTCCCCGTGTGTCACCAAATCGGCCGCCGCCGCGACTTGATCGGTGGTAAGAATCGGCAAATCAAAGCACATGGCTTCATTGATGACCAATCCCCAGGGCTCGAACGATGAAGGCAACACAAAGATATCGGCCATAGAATAATAGCGGGGAAGTTCGGTTTGGTTTTTAAAGCCCAAAAAATAAACGTTTTTAATCGCATTTTTCGTGGCATAATCTTGTAATACCGTTCGTGCTTCCCCATCCCCCACATAAACCAGAGAGGCTTGATCTTGATGAGGTTCAAACGCTTTCAGAAGATCGAGAGGACGTTTTCGAAAGGTTAACTTTGAAGCGTAGAGGATTACCGGCTTGTTTTCATCGACTCCGCAAGCTCGCCTTAGTTCTTTCTGTTGAGGCCTTAGCTGCTTCGCCTGTTCGCGAAAAAAATCATTATTTATGCAATAAGGAGAGAAAAATAGTCTCTTGTTTGCGATACCGAAATTTTCGTAAAACAGCCGGCTTTTTTCTCCGATATAAAGAAACGCTTTCACCCGTGAAAACAGTAAACTCAAAAATGTTCTTTTCATCACGCCAAAAACACCGGTCTTGTTTTCTTTTACGACCGTTTCTCCGTGCAGGATGACTGGAATCCGCGATGCAAAGGCAAGCCAGTTTGTCGCCACCGCATAACCATGAACAATGATGCTGTCATAACGATGAATGAACAGCTCCTTAAGAATCCCAGGATTCAAAAAGGCAAAGATTTTTTGCGGATTCGACTGCCATGAGAAATTTGTGAGAAACCGATACGAATAACCTTCCAGAAGCGGAATATCCCATTTCACCGGAACTCCAAATCCGGGATCAATCGTCGCGTTACTCTCCAATCCTAACTTCGAGCAAAAATAAACGGTTAAATCGATTTCAGGATGAGAAGCAAGCACACGGAAAAGCGGAGCTTGATATTGGATGGGATGGGTGGTTAAAAATGCCAGTTTGAACTTCTTCATCGCTTAGAGACTCAGTAACGCTTCAAAACAGCTGGGTTGGACTGGGCAATCCCTCCAGAAAATTTTGTCCCATGCCTGACGAACGGGGTAATCGCTTTCCAAGATCGATCGCGCTTCATACGGATGAGAGATCTTGCTCTGCTTAAAGTATAAATAGTTGGACAATTCGTCAATCCTATCAAAATAATAATGGATTTGATCCAAACGCATTTCATGAAACGAGGAGATGCTGATGAACAAATCGATCGATTTCTTGGGGATCCTATGAATTTGAGTGGGAAGAAAAAAAGCGATATCCGCCTTGCTTAACTCCGCCTCAATCTCAGTGTAGGAGTCAAAGGGTCTGAATTTAAAAATCTTTTTCTTAGGGAATTGATTTGATAGATATGTTTCAGAAATGAAGAGAGCCGGTGGAAAATCGACAATGATGTACTTCACATCCGGCAGAAGTTCCAAAAAAACATAGGCCGTTCTGCCATAACCCGCGCCAAGCTCCATGACTGTTTTTATTGCGCTTCGGTTAATTCCGGAGTCCAGAATGGCTTTAAATTCCAAAAAAGAATTGGCTAAATCCTGAGAAATAAGTTTCTTGCCCACGTAAAGCTTGAGAGGATTTCCTTCGAGAGGCTCCGCTAATTTTGCCAGATCATTGCCCGTAGAGCGCGTTCTAACATAATCCCAAAGCAGGTAGGTAAAAAAGTTATAATAAAACGATTCTTTGTAGGAAAAAAAATCGTGACGTTTTACTCGCAAAGCCTTGATGAAACTCTTAAGGACTAACGCAGGCGGCAAGTTCTTCATAAGCGTTTGCGTTTGAACGTGCCGAAGTCCGGGCAAAAACGTAAAATAGGTCGTCGACAACGTTCTTTTGAAATTTTGATACCCGAATTCTTCCAAGAGTGCAAGATGCCGCTGATTCAATCCTTCCCAAAATTTTGAGGGAAGTATTTCTTTGGGTGCGTCGGCCAAGCATTCCGACATTTCCGTCATGCGCGCATTGTTAGCCATGCCTAAACCCAGTTTTCCATTCATCTGTAGCCACCTGTTTTTTTCAAGATCCGTTCGCAGGCGTTCAGAACATCTTCCGATGAAATCTGATTGATGCAAATCATGATGGGACACGTTTCCAAATAACAAATTTGACATTCCACATCTTTACGTAAGACTTCATGGCTACTTCCGGACGGATACCAAGCATTCGGAAAATCGCGGGCGGAATAAATGCCAACCACCGGGGTTTTGACGGCAGCCGCAAGATGAACCGGACCGCTGTCATTGGAGAGCAAAAAATCACATTGACGAAGCACCTCGGCGGTTTCTAGAAAATTGGTTTTTCCGGTAAAATCAATCACGCCATGGCCCAGTTTCTCACGAATCAATCGTCCGCTTTCCGTGGTATCCGCACCTCCGATGAGGACAATCTGCGCTTTATATTTTTTCTGCAAATCAGAGGCTACCTCAATAAATAGTTCCAACGGCCATCGTTTGACCGGATATTTAGCCCAGGGATGGATGGCCACACGTGGCCCTCCCACACGTTCGTCCAGGGAAGTAGCGCCCGTTGGAATGGGCCAATGACCGTCAAAGGAGACGCCAAGCGGTTTAAGCAACTCTAACAGACGCACCGGTTCTTGTAAGAACCGACGATTAAAACGCTGACCCAAAACAAAAAAACGGTGTGTATCGACGCGAAATCCTACGGCGGACTTGCAGCCGGCTACTTTAAAAAAAATCATATCCCTCAAAATACGCCAAGGCGTGGCAATGCTTTGCCCTAAGTAAATGAAGAGATCAATTTTTTCGTTTTGAATCTTTGTGCTTAAGTTCTTAAGATAAGTGAGATTTCCAATTTGATTCGGATCATAGGTCATCACCTCGTCAAAATCAACGATTTTATCCAAAACTTCTTTGGGAAAGGGCAGGGTTCCATCCGTTGAATTGGTCATCAAGATCCGCCGCGCGCCGGGAAAGCGATCGCGAATCCCAATTAACGCAGGGATCGCGCAGAGCGTATCTCCCAAGTGACCCGAGCGAAGAATCAAAATGGTTTTAGGGTCTTGGGGAAGCTTCCGGCCAAAAAGAATCATCCGTACTCCTGTAAGAAAACCATTAAATATTCCATAGAGGAGGTCCGCAAGAACACCCTGGATTCGCCGTAAGCCCGAATTCGTCATCATGGATACGTTACTTTTCCCTCGTTTCTAAAGGAAACCATTTTCAAACGGGAGAATAATCGCCACCAATACCTATGAATTTTTTATCCTCCGCCATTCAAACGATTGAGGTCCGCTTTTCTACCCTAAAGCATTTGTTTCGATTTCTCATGAAAAATAAAATGTGGTGGATGGTTCCTATGATTTCTATTCTGGTTATCAGCTTCATCCTGTTGATTCTCGCGCAAACCTCTCCGCTTGGACCATTTATTTACACGCTCTTCTAAGCGTTATGAAAAAATTTGCCGCCGGTTTCCTGTTGACTGCTCTCTTCTTTCTTTGCCTTGAAGGAATGGCCCGCCTGTATCTCTCCATCCAGGCAAAAAAAATCACCCCTTGCCCTGAAACGATGGAAGCTTTTGGGGATTACAAAGGTTTTCTCGAATGGGAAAAACAGCTTGACCGCGCGGGACAAGGCCTGTATTACGGCACCACCGATTATTCCAGCACGACCGGCTTATGGAATAAACCGAATTTCAGCAAAAAATTTAAAAACATTGATTTAAGTTTTAACTCATTGGGCTTTCGGGGAAAAGAATTTCCGCTTCAAAAACCAAAAAATGTTTACCGGATTTTTCTGGTAGGCGCCTCCACAGTTCAAGGGGCAGCCAACGATAATTGGACAATTTCGCATTACTTACAAAACGAGCTTGACCCTTCCGGGGAGAAAATTCAAGTGATTAATGCAGGCGTAGTCGGCATCACGGCCAATAACGAGTTAGACTTAATCGTCAATAAGTTGCTTAAAATGCAACCTGATTTAATCATCACCATTGACGGGAGCTTAGATCTTTACAATTCCAATTTCCCTCGTCTGTCGGTTTCGAATAAATTACAACAGATTCTCGACGGCTTAGTGAATGCTCCGCGCTTTTCGACTCTCGCGGCCTTCAGTATTCGATCCTTGATTCGGAAAAGTCAATTTTTTAAGGTGCTCTTTCAACGATTGCAAGAAGCGAGTGCTGCGAAGCCGGCTGCAAACCGGGTGACCCTCTCAAAGGAAGCCGTTCACGAGTACGTGGAGCATTTAAAGAATGTGAAAGCCATTCTAGAAGCAAACAATGCCACGGGTCTCTTGATTTTCCAACCCGCTCTTGGGGCGGGGAAAAAGTCACTCAGCCTCTATGAGCAAAGCGTTATTACGTATCAAGATGAGATCGATCGATCAAACTGGGTTGATGAGGTTCGCCGTGTTTGGCCTTTGGTTGGCCATGAGGTCTCCTCGCTTCCGCGGAATCATCATGTGGGAGCCTACGATTTCTCCCAACTATTTCTGAACGAAAAAGGAAGCACTTACTCGGATACGCAGCACTATAGCCCGCTGGGTGACAAGCTTATTGCCAAGGGGCTGGAGATACTCATTCGAAAAGAACTGAAGAAAAAATGAAGGTTAAAATCCTTCTTTGTCTGGTTGCTACGCTTGTTACCCTGGCGTTTGCCGATCTCATTTTTACGTTTTTCGCACGAACCCAAACCCACTATTACGTTTGGCCCCCATACCTTCATAGAGAATTTAACCCTGATCCGAAAATTCTTCCCGGTGTGGAAGGGCCGACACAGTTTGAAATCAATTCGGCCGGTGTTCGCGGCGAAGAATTTTCACCCATCCAAACGCTTCGAATTTTAGCGATCGGCGGCAGTACAACGGAATGCCTTTATTTAGATCAGCATCGCGCATGGCCCTGGCTTCTGGAACAAAAACTGAATCATCACGGCGAGGGCCGTGTTTGGGTGGGAAATGTCGGTAAAAGCGGCATGACCAGCCGCGACCATCTTGAACAAATCAAATATCTGCTGCCGGAATATCCCAAAATCAACCGGGTGATACTGCTGGTTGGGATCAACGATTTAATGCTTCAAATTTGCGATAAAAGTTATAATCCAGGGTTCCTCAAAACAAAGAACGGAGATTCGGAACAGATCGCCCATGCCTTTTCGGTGACGCCGATGGGTAGCTTCGGAACGCTTTATCGAAGCACAGGTCTTCGGCGATTCGGGCAGCAACTGCGGCAGCTTTTCTTTTCACATCGCGCCATTACCCAAGATCTTCAAGGTAAAATTTACGCAACCTTACGGCAAGAGCGTCAACACCCCAAAGCGATTATCGATACCCTTCCCGATATGACCGCCGGATTGAAGGAATACAATCAAAATTTAAATGCGATCATCGATACCGCCGAAGCTCACGGCGTCAAAATTATCTTGATGACCCAGCCTTCGCTGTGGAAATCGAACATGACGCCAAAAGAACAAGCTC
>Ga0207024_10021_pt1 | contig 57586 bp, 54 predicted proteins | sample Alteio_BWMinCont_44_FD_153470 | JGI IMG/M metagenome (GOLD analysis project Ga0207024, IMG submission 153470) | Enriched cells from forest soil in Barre Woods Harvard Forest LTER site, Petersham, Massachusetts, United States -... | ecosystem: Environmental > Terrestrial > Soil > Temperate forest >...
GAATCAAGGATTTCGGCGTGGGAAGAGAAAACCCGCACCCTTGCGGTTTTCAAGGGTGCGGGTTTTCCGCAGCCCAAGCGAACCAACCTCAATAGCCCCGCAGCGACGCAGAGAAAATCGCTCCTCGGAAAGAAAGTCCCGCCCCCCGGAAGACAGGTAATTCGGCCCGGCCGACAGCTCGCCTCCATAAGCGTTCTCGACGCCGTCCATCTGATGAAAGAGGATCGGGTAGCCGAGTTCCTCGATGCGCGCGAAGACGTCGGCGAACTCCGGATCAAACAGATAATCGTGCCGGGCCATGGCGTGCAAACGCATTGCACGGATGTAAGTATTCGCCAGAATTTCCGCATTATCCTATCTATTTATTTTTCAACTAAATACGGAAATATTGTCACTAAATTGTCTTGGCGACCGGCGTGCTCTTTTCCGTATCAGAATTGGTTACACAAAGGGGGCGTCATGACGGAAGAAATAAATCAATCAACGAGTACCAGCCAGAGCGTGCCTGTATGGGTTATCGCGGCTGTTGCGGTCCTTGGGGTGGTGGCAGTGGTTGGATTAGTGTCCGCGCACAATGCGTCCACTCAGGTCACACAAATCCAGCAAGCGTTTGACAGTAAAGTGAAGACCGTGCAATCGGACTTCACCACACAGATTGCTCAGTTGCAGCAGCACCAGACCCAGGCGGATGCCGCCAACGTCGGGCTGCAAAGCGATTTGAGCGTGGTAACCAAGCGACTTCGGCTGACGCAGGGTGACCTGAAGAAGGCCCGCGAGGAAGCTGAGGCCATTCGCACCGAAGATCAGCAGAAAATAGACGACGTGAATGGCTCCGTCACAACCGCGCTGGCTACGAAAGCGAGCACGGATGATGTGAAGGGCGTGGACGGCAAAGTAGACGGCGTCCGCAGCGACCTTTCCGGCACCCAAAATGACTTGAAAATGGCGCGCAGCGAACTCGGAACCCTGATCGCGCGTAATCACGAAGATGTGGAACAGCTCCGCCACCTCGGCGAGCGCGACTACATCGAATTCACGATTGACACCAAGAACAAGCCACAGAAGGTTGGGAGCTTCCTTGTGGAACTGCGCGGCACCAACGTCGCTAAGAAGCGTTACAACGTTTCGCTGGTAGTGGACGATGCCCGCATCGAAAAAAAGAATCTACCTGTCAATGAACCCATCTTCTTCCATCAGGGCAGTGATCGCCGCCCCTTGGAGATGGTGGTCAATTCAGTCGCCAAGGACAAAGTAACCGGCTACATCAGCGTTCCCAAGTCCGCTGGCGCGCAAACTGCTTCCAGCGACTAGCACCACGGCACCGACCGGACACAGTTGCCGATCCGGATTGCCCACAAAACGGCGGGCAGAGTGTGGAAACGCTCTGCCCGCCGTTTGTGTTTTCCGATAACTCCGGTATCGCCATTGCTTACTTCCGCGTTACACTGTTCCTTGCCTTGCTTGCTCCTCGACATCTAATTTTCTCGGCCCTGGACGGCGCCATCTTCAATCCTCGCACTGGCTCTTATGCCGATGCGGAAGAAGCATTGTCGGAACTCAACCTCCGCAAGATTCCTCTGATCCTGATCTCGACCCACACGCGCGCAGAGATCGACCCGTGGCGCCGCAAGATTGGACACGGCCATCCGTTCATTACGGAGAATGGCGGAGGGATTTTTTTTCCTGATGGCTATATGAATGTCAAGATTCCGGGGTCCTTCCGCAATGGGCGGTATTTGTGCATCGCCCAGGGGCAGCCCTACGCGGAGGTCTGCACGGCGCTTGACGATATTGCGGAAGAAAGCGGCGTTGGCGTCGCCGGATTCCACCATATGTGCCTGCGTGAGATCGCCGACAACACGGGCCTACGCACGCGCGATGCCGAGCTTGCCCGCAGCCGGGAATTTGACGAGCCTTTCTACTTCACCTCCGCCGACGGACCAGCCATTGCAAGGTTTGTCGAAGCTGCACAACAAAAGGGATACACCGCGCGCCAGGGCGGGCAGTTCTGGAACTTTTCCTCGGGTTGCGATCCGGCGCGAGCGGTTCGCAACCTCACGGAGTTATTTCGCGAAGCGACACGCACCAAACTTCGCGCTGTGGGGATCGGCGCTAGCACCGAAGACATTCCCTGGCTGCAAGCAATGGACCAGGCGATTCTTTTGCCCGGAGGGCCAGTGACTTCCGATGCGGCAAAATCCAGTCAAAGCAAGACGGTAATCCCCGGAACTGCACCTGGACCGGCGGGCTGGAACGAAGCTATCTTGAATATTATCAGTTAGTCCTAGAAGTACTAGTTCCCACTTCCGCATTGCTTGGTCTCCGTATTATGGTAATTGGCGGATGCATTTGCGCTGAACTTTGCGGTGTCTTTGACACAACCTATTCCCCACGCATTGACTAATCCGCTTTGAATCAGTGACTTGCAGCTTTTCCGGACTCCCTGGCGCGATGGTCCTCGGCTTGCCAATGTATTTGTAGCGTGCGCCAAGGCGGGACCAAAATGGGAATTGATCCGGCGCTCACTGTCTGAAATTGCGCACAGCGCGAATCGTCAGTTAACGCTCCGCTACGCGGAACGATCCTTGGCGACCGGTATTTGAAACGGTCTTTGCTATTTCCCACCGGGGGGATGAGCTAGGGCGGCACGAACTACGTGCCGCCCTTTTTTTGTGCCCAGATGGACCAGGAAATGCCCCTCTCAAAGGTTCTCTTATAGGCTTCCAGGCACCGGCAATTCAGGGCGAAGAAGGCACAATTCCCTTCCGGAACGTCCGCGGCTCAAAACAATTGCAATTTTCATCAAATAATTGAGGTAGAGTAACGTCATCTTTTATGGACTTCTTGGAGGGATCGCCGTGAATACATTTCTGCGCGCCGGGCGGTGGATGATTTTGGCGCTCTTGTTCTTGACCCCCATGGCCCCGGATCGAGCCGCCGGATCCATACCACCGAGTCCGGCAAGCGCCGCGGCTCCTGCCAAAAAGAAGACCCAAAAACCGGCGACTCGCCACCGCTATAAACGTCGTTCCATTCGCAAGAGTAGCAGGAAGCCGGCTTGAAGCAGGTGATTCCAATGAAACTGGATATGGAAACCAAAACGGGGAGCCTGGCGGCTCCCCGTTCCGGCACTTTTGCTATTGCCGCGGCGACAGCGGTTTGGCGTCTGGCGCGGCACGCACCGCATGAGCGGTGTGATGTCGGTTGTTAATGCTCCAAGTCCGGTGGAGTCATCCTCGCCTCCCTAGTCCTGCGAGCTACAATTCCTTTGTACTCCCGAAAACTGTCATTGGCAAGTCTGCTTCTTGTGGTCATCCTGCTTGCACCGTGGGGCCGGAGAAGACCCATTGAGATCACCGCCGCGTATGCGTATGATTCCGCGGATATGATAAACGCCTCCTTCTTATCGCAACAATTCGCTTCAGGATTGCCCTATGAACGCTACCTGCAAACCGGAAATGAGGAACAGCGGCGTCGTTGGACACAGGTACACGAGGCAGCTCGACTCACGGATGCTCAAAAAGAATTGGTCAGCGGCTTTTTGCGCGAAATGAAGATTTTGATATTCAGCGGTATCTGGTGCGGTGATTGCGTGGAACAATGCCCGCTGATACAACGGATCGCAGAGGCCAATACCAAAAAGATTGCGTTGCGATTTGTCGAACGGCACCGCGACACGGAACTCCCGCCCGAACTGCGCATCAATGGCGGCAACCGTGTGCCGGTGGTTTTATTTTTATCGGAGGATGATGAATGGTGCGCGACGGCGGGCGATCGCACGATCTATCGGTATCGCGCAATCGCCCTGCGCAAACTCGGGCCACTTTGCTCCACCGGCATCGTCGCGCCTGAAAAAGCAGAGATGGATGCCACGCTGGGCGATTGGCTCAATGAAGTGGAACGCGTGCAACTGATGCTTCGACTGACACCCCGGCTGCGCCAAAAATATCAGGACTAATTATTGGGGTTTATGAAAAAGGCCCATATACACGGCCTTGCCGAGGATGTGTCCTTGTATCGCTTTCATGACGACGCTTCGCGTCTCAAAAGCGTCGGTCCCAGGCTGAACATCGAGCTTCATATCCAGGGCCAAGAGTTCAAACGTGTAATGGTGCCGCGGTCCAGAGGCAGGCGCGCCAGGGCCTCGATAAACAGGGCCGCTGGCGCTGAGTTGATACGCGCCATTATCCAATTGAACTCCCTTCGGTACGCCTTCGGGAAGTCCGGTCGCGGTGCCGGGAATATTCCACACCAGCCAATGCAGCTGATCGTCCAAGGTGTGGTTGCGGCTGACCTCCAGGTCATGCATATGCAAAAGGAAGGTTACCGTCCCGGCCGGGACGTTGGTCCACGTAATCGCTGGCGATGTTTGGTTGCCGGCCTGGGTGTACATCGCCGGAATTTCGGCGCCGTCGGCGAACGCTGTGGTCGTCATGATCATTTGGGGAGGAGGCGGCACAGGTTGTCCGCCGCTGGCCTGGGGAGCCCCGCCGCCCGGTTGACCCGGAGTTTGAGCGACAGCCACAATTGCAATCACGAACAACATTACGAAGACCGAAACCCGGTGACGAATTCCCATTTGATTTCTCCTCCCGATATTCGATGCGGAGTGTGAGCATACAATTTCGAGCCGATATTTACAATTGGAGGAGGTTATCGGGCAAAAAGGTAAGCGGGCTCGGTCCATTCTGAGCCCGCTCATTCCATTCAAGAATGAATAGTTAAAATCTTCCGATTACTTGACGAACAGGCCTTCACGAAGCTGGTCGCGGCCCACGAATGTTTTGGAAGAGCGATAGCGGGAGAAGAGATTGGAAATTTCGCGGTTTTGCAAAACGCGCTGCGGAGCAAAGGGGCATGGGGCCGGAATTAATTCCAGATTCAGCGCGTCCAGAACACGGTAACGATGGAAGGTTTCCGGTTTGCGAGCGTGAAAAATTGCCAGGACCACGCCGCCGTCCCGGACCAGGGAAGTCATTCTTGCGGCCACTTTGGTCATCAGATCGGTATCAAGATAATCCAGAATGTCCCACATGAGGACGGCGTCGAAGGTGCCTTCCGGATATTGCAGCGTGCTTTCCAGAAAACGCTCCGCGCGCGCCGTGGGATTCATTTCGGACTCAACCTCAAGTGGTGTCAGGTCTTTTTTCCGCTGTTCCTCGGCATCCAGGTAAATCTTCCACGTCATCAATAGGTCGTCGGTGTAAACCTTGAAGCCGCGTTCGATGAAGAAATTGAGGGTGGTTTGCCGGGCTGGGCCCAAATCCAACAAATGTCCCCGGCCGATTCCGCTCAACTGGCTCAAAAATTCCTTCAGCCCGTTGGAGAGTCGCTTGGTGTGCGTATCAGCTCCGCTTGCGGAAAGTGGAGGCCGAACTGAGTCGGCGACCGCCGTAGCCGTCGCGGCGTGCATGGTTCTGGGCGGCGAAGAATGTTGAGGCACTGGCGAACCGGCGCCTGTTCGTACTTTATTAAAAAAACCCATGTTAGTTTGCCGATTCTCCAGCCGCCTTCACCGCGACGGTCTGCGGAATGGCAGGGGCCGAAGCAGGCGCTTTCGCCGCAGGACGCGCAGGGCGCGATTCTTCCTGGCGGGTAATCTCGACTTTGCTGTGGATTTGCGCGCCCTCTTCAATGGAAATACGCGAGGTGGCAATATCGCCGCGAATTTCGCCGGTGCGTCCGACTTCCACGCGTTCCCGCCCGCGCAGAGAGCCCGTCACTTTTCCCCGCACCACGATTTCGCGAGCTTCCACATTGGCCGAAATTTTTCCATGAGGACCGATGGTCACGCGCCCTTCGGAAAGGCGGATCGTTCCCTGCACTTCGCCATCAATGTACAAATCTTCCCGTCCGCTGATTTCGCCTTTAATGACCAACGTCGAGGTCACCATGCCGCCGGAGGGCTGCACCACTTCGGCCGTCAGACCGGCAACGCTGCGCACAGGCGGATCAACACGCGGAGCCGCCGGCGGAACTTCGGCAACTGGTGAAACAGGCTTCGAATCTTCTGGTTTACGCCACATGGTCTTTCCCCCAAACCGAAACTCCGTGACTACAAGGGCGGGGTGGTCGCAGAGCAGCCCGGAGAGGACGGTAGAGCGAGGACTATAGTATGCGGTGCCCTGGCTGTAAACTGGACCTGTTTCCAATCCGATACTGTCCTTGGTACTGCACGGCGGTCAGTAAGTTAGTTCTTGCTCACTTGTTCTTGGAAAACTCCAGCGTCGGGAGTGCGGCGCCGGCCGGAGCTTCCGAATTATTTCGCAGTTCCCAGCGCGCCAGCGCGTAGGCGAATAATTCGCCGAGAAAGAGTTTTTGTCCCTGGCGAGTTTCCCACCAGCGCGAAGGATCGAATTGAGAATCGCGCGCGCCGCTGACGTGAACGGAGACGCCCGGCGGAACGAACCGCTCCAGAATGAACCGCGCGCGCCGCGCATGGTAATTGGATGTCACCAGCAGAACGCTTTTCCACTTTCGGGTGGCAATCAACCCGGCAAGAGCGGACGCTTCTTCCTGCGTATTTGCGCCGCGATGCGGAAACTTCACGATCGAGGCCGCGGGAATTCCAAAGGATTCGAGATCGTGCTCCATGAGGTCGGCAATTCCTGTATTGGCGCGCAACATTCGTCCACTGGCCACCACCACCGGCGCGAGACTCGAGCGATATAACTCCGCCGCGTGAAATGCGCGGTCGCCCGCGTAATTGTCATCTCCCAGAACAATAATAACGTCGGCGGACGCAACAGGATCATTCACCATCCAGAGATTTCCCGCCAGGCGCAGGAGCGGGTTGCGAATGGTGTACAGGAAGGCAAGAAATGCCAAGAAAGCGATCAGAAAAAGCAGGCGAAAAAAGATTCCACCGTGTTCACCGCGCCTCATAAATTCAGGTCCAATTTGCGCAGACGTGCCGCCGCATCTTCGGGCAGCAGCGCATTGAAATATACTTCCTTGATGCTGTAAGACTTGCTGCGCGTCTCGACAATGGGCAGAATTTCGATGTGCCAGTGGTAATCGTCGGCGATCGTTTTCCAATACATCGAGACCTCGCCCTTCGGATGAAACAAGTTGGGAGAGGAATGGACGACGAGATGATACGCGGGAGCCACCTGGCGGATGCGCCGCAGAATTCGCCGCAGCAGCGCCGCCATATGGCGGCGATTAGAACCCGGGCGCGGCTGCTCAAAGAGATGATTGTGTTTGCGGTTGATGAGCCACACTTCGTACGGAACGCGAGAGGCATAGGGGCACAGCGCGACATAATCTCCCTGCGTATCCACGATGCGTTTCGCCTGACGCTCTTCCTGCTTCACAATATCGCAAAAAACGCAGCGTTCTTTTTCCGCGTACCACTCGCGCGACGCGCGCAGCTCATACAGAATTCTTCGTGGAACAAAGGTCGTTGCAGTGATTTGCGAATGCGCGTGAGAACCTTCCTGTCCGGCCAGCGGCCCCTGATTCTTATAGACCGAAACATACTTGAACCGGCGGTCACGCTTCAGGTCCTCGATCCGTTGTCTCCACGCTTCCATGACCAGCAGGATTTGGTCTTCGTTCAAATCTTCGAGCCGACGGTCATGATCCGGCGTTTCGATTACGATTTCGTCGGCGCCCACCGGCAGCATCGCGTCGTAAATTCCGTCGGCGCGCCGCCCGGGGTCTCCCTCGACTCGGTACAGCGGGTCCGGATGCGGCAGGACTGTAACTTGCGCTGGGCCTTGTGCCGGGAGACGAAGCAAGACAGGTTTAGATTCAATTTTTGCGGGACAAAACGGGCATCCCCCAGTGGTTTCACAGGTGTCTTCCCGGTGTCCGACAACCACCCAACTGCGCGTGATGGGGTCTTTACGAAGTTCCATGATGAAATCTTATGTCATGCGGACAGAATGCAGAAGAGTTGATTCTTTCTTTATGAGGCGACGTTGCGTGGCACCACAAACCTTCGCGTCAGCGATATTGTGAACACAGAAATCAGCGCGTGTAACGGGCGGGTGTAGGGCCTTCTTCCAGGCGGTGTCGGTCCAGAATCGCGCCTTCGCGGGAATACGAGGCCATCTCGAAATCCTGCGTCAATTCGAGGCAATCCGTCGGGCAGGCATCCTCACACAATCCGCAAAACATGCAGCGCGAAGTGTCGTAAGTAAACGTGGTGAGCACTTTGCGGCGCGTGGCGTCGTCGCGATGCCATCCCACCACAATCAAATTCTCAGGGCAGGCCAGCGCACAAAGATTGCACGAAATGCAAAGCGTTTCGCCCGTCTCTGGATTCATGTTCAAGCGCGGCGCGCCACGGTAGCGCTCGGCCACCATGGGGCGTTCCTGCGGATACTGCTCCGTATAAATGTATTTCGGATTCTGCGTGCGGAAGGTGAGGCTCATTCCCTTCCAGAAATCAGCCAGGAATAGCCGCTTGAAGATTGAATTCATGGGGGTAGTCTGTCGGCGAACGCGGAGATTGTCAAGAGGGACGAATGGGCAACCAGGCCACAGCGGGAATCGTGATTGCAGGTGCGGAATTGAAACGAACTCGAATTGGCGATTTTTCGCAAATCAATCAGGAGCGTCGTTCGCAGGCCCGTGTAAGGATCTCTAGTGGGAGCCTATAAGGGACATCTTGAATTGGCAAAGCGTTTGTACGCGATGTGCCAGATTAAGCGGAGTTACTTCGCGGATTTGGACGCAGCAGGTTCCCTGATTCTTTTGGTGAACTCATTTTCATCCGACCAAACGCAGGGCAGCTCATCAATTTCCGCGCCGGGCTTGAGTTTCATGATTCGCTGAGGGCCGGTGATGGGCTTGGCGTAGGACATCGGATCGGTGACGGAGATGTTGTAAAGGATGGTATCGCGATCCACGCGTTGGTAGCGCTCGGTAACGCGCATGGCTTCGCTGTGAGGGTATCCCGTGGGAGTGATCCAGGTCCTGTCAGTGAACCCAGTAGATTCCACGACGAATGTGATGTCTCCCTCCCAATGTCCAATGGCATATCCATACCAGGTTGGGTCAGGTTCCTTGGGAAGAGACCGCCCGTCGGTCCAAATGGAGCGCCATTCGTGTTCGCGTTCGAAAAACTGCAACACGCGAGTGGGCGTGTGAACGAATTCGTAGGGAGTGGGCATGAGCATGACGCGCGGGAAACCCATGGGATCGCATTGCAAGATCGGATCGTTTCCGCCCGGCGCGGCTCTGGAACCGTAACCAGGTTTCGCGGCGTCGAATTTCGCCTGGGCCCAGGGCGTCATGGGAGGCATCCCTTCCTCGGGGGCAAAACTCTCCGCTCCGCCTGTTCCTCGCAATTGCCAGACTCCGGACAGATTGTGCTTCGGGGCAGGCGCCACTGAAGTTTTTGACACCGCATGCTGCTGATCTGCCTGGGAGCGCGCAACTGACGAGAAGGCCAGCACGGCCGCAAAAGTTGCGGTCCAATACGTCAAAAAATACAACCGATCCCTGCGCATCTTGAGCATTCTCCCGATTTCCACGGAAACCTTATAGTTCCTATCTCACATCCATCTTCAACACCCTGCCATCGGCAAACACGACTTTCCCCGATTGATTTCCAGAAAACCCCACTGGGGCTCCGTTTTTTGCGGCGTTGAGAGTAACTGAAATTTGGTCGCCCGGCTTAAGGGAAGTTCTGGTCCAATTGTTGCGGCGCATGATGCCGGGACTTTGACTTTCGATGGCCCAATTGACCACGTGGCCCTTGTCGTCCTTCACGTCCACGAAAAATTGGCAATGGGGATTGGACCATATGAATTCCGTCACGGTACCGGCGATGGTGATCGTATGTTCCTCGTCGTAAGCCGAATTGCCGTGGTGCGCCCGAGCCGTGCCGCCAGCCAAAAGAAGAATCGCGATCCAAACAGTGAATGTTGCCAGCTTACGCATCATGCGGCATCCTCACAAAATAACTTCAGGTGCTCTGGTCCGATTTTCCGGTCGGGCATGTGTTTTGCGTTCTTTATAGATCAGGCAATTCCTTGCCATCGGCAAGGACGATTTTTTTGAGGCGCAGAATATTGGTTCCGTTTTTGGCCCGAAAACCGATGGCAGTAATTACGTCGCCAGGCTTGAGCGTGTTCTTATCCCAGCCGCCATTGCGGACCAGCATGGCCGGACTACGCTCCTCGCAGATCCATTTTTCAACCTCACCCTTGTCATTCTTGGCGTCCAAAGTAATTTGGGCGTGGGGATTGATGAATTGGAAGCTGGTCACGGCGCCTTTGACAGTCACCAGTTTTTCCGTATCGTAATTCGTTTCTCCGTGATGAGCCAGCATCCGTGTGGGACTGGCAAAAAAAGAGACAAATAATAAGCACGAGCAAAGCGCCAGCTTTTTCATGCTTCAAACCTCCTGCCAATGCAGCAACAATTACGAATTTGTGCGAGCGGGAACCCGGATGATTGGAAAATAACTGAGGGAACTATCCCACCGCGATCCAAGACCTGTCAATCCAATAGTCGCCGCTTGTCCAATGATCGCCCCGCGCGTCCAGACAAAGAACTCCGCCTCGTCGAACCCGGTTATTTTGGCGGCGCTGTCTCCTTGTTCTCTAAATCCTCGAAAGTTTCCTGATCCTCGCAAAATTGTTCGGCTAGAGTCCATTTTGGCTGCAATTTGAAAACAAGATGTCCGGTCCAGGACTTGGTGTAGGCCTTGGGATCGTCAATGGTGATGTCGTCCGCCAAATGATCATGGTCTATTCGGCGGATGCGCTCGATTACATGAAGCGCGTCACTGTGCGGATGCCCGATGCGATCCAGCCACGTCTTGGTGTTGAAATTAACAGTGTCCGCCACCAGGGTGTTCCCTTCCCAATGTCCAATGGAATCTCCCATCCATAATGGCCCGAGCGTCGTGTCATGAGATCGGCCATCGGTAAAAATCGGATGCCTCATGGAGTCCCATTCAAAAAGCATGATGACTTCACCGGGAGTTTGGACAATCTGCATGGGAAAGGGATGAAGAAAAATTCGCGGGAAGCCCGGAGGCGCGCAGGTATGGAAGATGGGGTCGTTCGTTTCGGCGAGAGGATAAGAGCGCTTTCCGAAAGAAGACTTGGCGGCTTTGTATTGCGCCTCACCCCAGGGCGTCATGGGAGGCTCCTCCAGGTTGAGCTCATAAACCCAGTAGCGCTCGACCACCGTAATCAGCCGGGGACGGTCCAGCATCCAGACACCCGACAAGTCGCGCGACTGCTCCAGACTTGTGGCTTTTGCAGGGCTGCGAGATTGTGTGGTTTGGCCCATGGCAAGAGTGACAGGAATCAAAACTATCGCCCATGCCAACACAACACTATAAGGATAAGGACGTTTCCGCATTCCCGGATTCCCCCCTGACTCGGTTTCTCGAATCGAGATGATCTTGCGGGGATCATACACCGCGTGAGTCAAGCGGGGTCAAGGGCATTGCAGATTTTCGTCACCTTGACTGCCGCGTAAAAATTGAAACTTTTGAACCGTAAGTGAGACCATACTTGAGTTCGGCTCTACGTGCAGTAGAATGGCACTCACAGGAGGACAAAACAAAATGGAAGTCTTTCTGACCGGAGCCACAGGGTATATCGGAAGCGCCGTCACCGAAGCCTTGCAAAAAGCGGGACACCAAGTGTCCGGCATTGCGCGCACGGCCGAAAAAGTAAAGCAACTGGAAGCGCGCGGAGTCCGCGCCAGCCTGGGAGACATTCTCAAACCAGATGCCGTTGCTGCCTTGGCGCGCACGGCGGATGGCGTGATCCACACAGCCAATACGAATGACGCAAGTTCGGCGCAGGCCGATGCGGGCGTAGTGCGCGCGATCCTCAATTCCCTCGAAGGCACCGGGAAACTGTTCCTTTACACGAGCGGAGTGTGGGTGCTGGGTTCGACTGGAAACTATGTAGCGGACGAAAACACGCCGGTGAATCCGACGCCGCTGGTCGCGCAGCGCCCGGCCATCGAAAAGGAAGTCCTAGGCTACAAGAGCCACAGTGTACGCACCATCGTGATCCGCCCCGCCGTGGTCTACGGACGTGGCGGTGGCATGCCGGCAATGCTTACACAGTCCGCGCGTGAGGCGGGCGCGGCGCGTTATGTCGGTGACGGGCAGAGCCGCTGGGCGTTCGTGAATGTGGACGACTTGGCGCAACTTTACGTCCTGGCGCTGGAAAAAGCACCGGCGGGGACGCTGTATAACGCGGCCCAGGGCCCGTCGTACCACATCGGTGAGGTGGCAGAAGCGGCTAGCATCGGCGCGGGAGCGAAAGGCAAGACGCAAGCCATACCGCTGGAGGAGGCGCGGAAAACAATGGGAGTATTCGCCGATGCGCTGGTCCTCGATCAGCAGGTCAGCGGCGAAAAAGCCAAGAAGGAGTTGGGGTGGTCACCGCGGGCGCCGTCCTTGCTGGATGATTTGAAAACCGGATCGTATGCACACTAACTCCTCTGCACCGTAAACAATGACCCGCTGCGCACTCGACAGGTGCGAGCGATTCCCACCCAGCACCGGAAGAGTTGCTGCCCGTCGCGTAAGTATTTCCAATTCCATTGTTTGGCCCACAGTGTATAATTCCGGCAAATCTCAGCTTAAGTAAACATTCCCGAAACACGAGAGGTTTGTCGCGATGCGAGACCATCGGTGGGGATACAACCTGGGCCTTTTGGTGGCACTGAGTTGCTCACTCGCAGCCGGAGCCCAAACCAAGAAGGCCGAGAGCCCGGCGAAAATCACCCCAACCAATTCGACGCGTGATTTTTCAGGCGTGTGGATGCTGGACGCGCCCCCAGTAACCGCATTGGTATACTGGGCGTACGAGTTTAGCCCGGAAGAACCGCCCATGACGCCCTGGGCTGAAAAACAATTCCAAGCGAACAAATCTTCTTTCGGTGCTCACCCTTATCCACTGGATGAAACGAACGACCCCGTATTGCATGGCTGTTTTCCGCCCGGCGTGCCGCGTGTTTATTTACACCCCTTCCCTTTTCAATTTATTCAGACGCCCGGTGAAATCGTTATTTTGTTTGAGGTGGATTCGCTGCGACGCGAGATTACCATGGATGGCAAACCGCACGATCCCGGTCTGGTGCCGTTGTGGATGGGAGATTCGATCGGGCGTTGGGAAGGTGACATGTTGGTGGTGGATGCGGTCAATTTCAACGACAAGACGTGGCTGGACCGGGTCGGACATCCGCATAGCGATGCGTTGCACGTCGTGGAGCGCTTCCGGCGCATGGACCACGATCATCTGGTGGATGACATCACCATTGAAGATCCCAAGGCGTACAGCAAACCCTGGACCGCGCACATGAAATTCCGCTTGCGTCCGTGGAAGCTCACAGAACAGTTCTGTGAAGATGGCGATAGTTTTCTGGGGCTGGAAAAGAAGGAAGTGCCCGCGGGAAAGTAGGCGGGCTCGCGACTCCGCGGTATTCGTATTTTCGGGAGGATGGAAATGAAAAACCGGGCGCTCCGGCTTGCCACAATCTTATCTTTCGTTTTGGTCTGCCGTCCGGCGATGGCTCATCACGGCGAGGCTAACTACGACACCGAAAAATTCATCTCCGTCAAGGGAACAGTGACCGAGTTCCAATTCATTAATCCTCACGTGCTGATCTCGGTGGAAGTGAAAAACGAAAAAGGCGAAATGGAGAAATGGACGGGAGAAGCGCGCAGTCCGACCATGTTGTCCCGCTACGGCGATTGGGACAAGAACACCATAAAGCTGGGTCAAACCATCACGCTCACCGGCCATCGAACCAAAAACGGAACGAATTTTCTGCGCCTGGAAAAGATAGTATTGCCGGACGGCAAGGAACTTCCGAATCTGTAACCGCGGACGGCATGGCTTGGGCCTGCCAGGCAACGGCAGGCCCACCGGACGATCCTGAATTATCCCTCGATTCACTTCGACATATTTCCTAGGAATGATAAACTCCTGTTCTCATGAGTACAGCCACGTCACGGCCGCAGCTTGAGATTCGCCCGGCGCATGAAAACGACGCCAATTCCCTGTTCGAAATTTTCAATGAAGCCGTGCAGGATCGCCTGGAAACATTTGACGCCGATCCGCGGCCAATGGAAAACCATCGCCTGGCGATTGACGCCGCGGAACGCGACCCCAAGCATCCGATTCTGGTCGCGGACGTACGCAACTGGATAGCGGGCTGGGCCGCGCTTTCCCCTTACGATAATCGCATCGCGTTGGACGATATGGGCGAGGTATTTATTTGCGTGCGCCGGTCGTTCCGCAGCTATGGAGTGGGGCGGCAGCTGATGCGCGCGGTTCAGGAATATGCGGCGGGGCTGGGATATCGAAAGCTGATTGGGCGAATCCTGGTTGAGAATCACGAAGGGCTGAATCTTTGCCGCGCCACGGGCTGGCGCGAGGTGGGCCGGCACACGGCCCATGCGCGCCTGCACGACGGCCTGCATGATGTTGTGCTCGTGGAATATATATTCCCCACAGCGCCGGCGCAGCAGACGTGACCGATCCTGAATACATGCAATTGGCATTAGAAGAAGCGCGCACGGCGGCACTGCGCGGGGAAGTTCCTGTGGGAGCGGTAATCGTATTCGAGGGCCGGATCCTGGCCGCCGCAGGCAATCGCACCATTACCGATGGCGATCCCACGGCGCATGCTGAAATCGTGGCCTTGCGCACGGCTGCGCGAGAGACCGGAAATCACCGGCTCCTCGGGGCGGCCCTGTACGTAACCATCGAACCTTGCGCCATGTGCGCGGGCGCACTGGTGCAAGCCCGTGTCGCGCGCTTGATTTACGGCGCGGACGAACCAAAAGGCGGCGCCATTCGCTCTTGTCTGCAAGTGCTGGACGCTCCCTTTCTCAATCATCGCGTGGAAGTTACTTCGGGGATTCTCGCCGACGAGTCCGTGCAACTGCTTCAGTCCTTTTTTGCCGCCCGCCGCTAGCCTCAATTGCCGGGGGTTCCAGGTCCGGGCCGGAATTCTTGCCTGCGTTCATCTTCCACAACATTTGCCGCAGGATGCCGAGCCAGATCACGGCGTCGCGCGCCGGCAAATTCAGGCGGCGGACCAGACGCCGGATGCGTTCCTCGGCGTCGGTAACACGCCGCCGCGTTAAGAATCCGCTAGTGTGCAGCGCTTCGAGCAAGAGAGCCGTGACGCGTTCGACCTCAACGGATGCGGCCAGTTCAGCCGGTTTCGGACCGCGCTCAAATTTGGCATCTCGCATAATCTCGTAAAGGCAAACTGCCACCGCCTGCCCCAGATTCATCGAGATATTTTCGTCGCACGTGGGAATTCGGATGAGCCAGTGGCAGTGGCTCAGGTCGTCGTTGGATAGTCCGAATTTCTCTGATCCAAATAGCAGGGCCACTGGGCTTGAGGAGAGTTTTTTCCGAATCACGCGAGCGCTATATTCCGGGCGGTGCACGGGATGCTGCAATTCCCGGTTGCGCACGGCCGTGGTTCCCACAACCAGCGTGCAATCGGCCACGGCATCCGCGACGCTGGTGAAGAATTCGGCCTTTTCCAGAATCTCTGAGGCCCCGACGGCCGAGCGCGCCTCTCGAAATGAGGGCTCGAATGGATTGACGACGCGCAGTGAGCGAAATCCAAAGTTGCTCATCGCGCGAGCCGCCGCGCCGATGTTTAAAGGGTTCCGCGCGGACACCAGGATCACATGCAAACGGTCGAAATGGGTTTGAGCGGGCAAGAGAGTCTATTCTATTGTTTTTGGGCTTGCGTGTGGAGACAGTATATTCTTCCGCAGGGTGGGGGTGCCGGGAGCGGCAAACTTCGATAGGAAGTTGCGCCCCTTCGGATGCCCCGCCAATTCCGGATGGTCTCAATTCCTAATTTCGCCCGATCCTGTTGCCAATAAATTGGAACCAATTGGCCAGCCCAGCGGAATACCTACAACAAATGATTGAGTCTTCCTCCGACAGACTCATCATGGGAAGAGGCGCCAAGCAATACGGCGCCTCTTTTTGTTCGCATAGGAAGCGTGGGCGGCCGATTTGCGTGGTGGGCGCTGAAGAAATCCACGCACGGAAGGTGCCCCGGCAGTTTTTCTGCCCCCAACTGGTCTATTGCCTAGCAAAGCACAACCGCCGCTTGCAGGTAGACATCCCGAGACTATTTTCATATCCTCGCGGGTAGATATTGGCCTGAGAAACCTTCAGATTTTTTACCCGTTTTACGGGTGCGGGCACTACTTTTACGCTGCACGTGATGCTTGGAGCTCAGGGTAAGAGCCGTCTGTATTCCAGATTGAGCTGGAACAATTTGAAAACTGAGGAGCGATCTATATGCTGGGCGCCGTCAAGGAAAGCCGCTTAACCCCTAGAGAGAGCCTCTCGGAACCCGTGCGCATACATCCCTGTGATCCGCAGTATCCCGAAGAAATCTGTACGACACTGAACGTGTCACGCAATGGGCTCTACTTCGTGACTCTCACCGAACACTACTATGTTGGCATGAACGTCATCGTGGCGCTGAACTTTGGGCCGGACGACCCCATGCACCGCGAACAAATTGGGGATGTGGTGCGCATGGAGCGCCTGGGAACCAACAAATGGGGCGTGGCCGTACGGATTCTGATGCACGGCAATCCGGGAATCTATTCGGGGACGTAATTTCTGGTACAGACGGAAATCTCTTGAAAGATGGCGGAGAGAGTGGGACTGGAACCATTGAATGCAAAGCCTTGAACCGCTTTGCATGGCGTTGTTCTGGCATTGGAAACAAAGCAGTAAACTAGTTTTCGGCTTCCGCTCGATTTTATAGACCTGTTCTGAGGGCTAGTTCGAACGGGGATATAGCACAGCAAGATTAAATGTAGCGCGGTTACATCCAAACTTTCTTACAGAGTTTGGCAGTCACGCGACCCAATTTCTCGAACCGCTCAGCGATCCGCTTCGTGATTTTTTGGTCCGCTGCGGTCTCACCGGATGGCAGAAAGCGATACCAGCGTGCAACTTGCTTTTTGTCGGCCTTCTTGACTCCTTGGATGGTTCTTCAGCTGCCAGGTAATCTTCCACACGAGCGGCTTCACCGTCCTTCCACTCGGTTACCTGAGTCACTTCGATGTTGCGGTTCTTTTTCGCCATGGGATTACTGCGCTTTCAGCAAACACAGCAGCAGCCGTTCAGTGCGCGGGCCGAGGACTTCCCGCTCCTGCATTCTTGGAGAACTTTGCATCCTGCATCGGCGCTGCGGAATCGAGATGCGCTTCGCGCGGCGGAGACACCAGCACCGGGAGCACGGCGGAAACCAGCATCACCCCGGCAATAATGTGCAGCGCACCACGGTACGTGCCATCCGCTTGGCGCAGATAGGCGATCAAGAGTGGCCCGAACGCGCTGGCAAATCCCCAGGCGGTTAACATGAGGCCATAGATCGGGCCAACGTTTTTGGCGCCGAAATAGTCGGCCGCGAATGCAGGCATGGTCCCGAATCCGCCTCCGTAGCAAAGCAAAATGATTAATGCCACCACTGTAAGTATGCTCGCGGAAGTAATCCCAGGCAGGAACCAGAAGAGCAGCGCCTGAACCAGAAACATCACGAAGAAGGTTGCCTTGCGCGTAATCGCATCGGAGGCCCAGGCCCAAAACACCCGCCCCAGTGCGTTTCCGAGACTGACTACGCCTACCATCCCTGCGGCCACTACGGCACTCACGCGCGCCAGTTCCTGAAAAAGTGGCGCTTCCTGCGAAATCACCGATATGCCCGCTGAAGTATTCAAGAAAAGCAGAAGCCAGAGCGCCCACCACTGCCACGTCCCCAAGGCTTCCCCAAGCGTGTAGTCTCGATGTGCTCGCTGAGAAACTTGCGCAGCAGTTGGGTTCCATCCCTCAGGCCTCCAGCCTTCCGGTGGATTCTGCATGAAGGAACCCGAAAGAATCGTGACGATCAAGAACGCAATGCCAAGGTAGGCGAACGTTTGGAGCACCCCAACGGTTTGAATCAACCGCGTCGCGACGGGCGCGGTGATCAACGCGCCGGCGCCGAAGCCGCCGACCGCGATGCCGGTAATCAACCCTCTGCGATCCGGAAACCACTTGACCAGCACGGCAACCGGCACGATGTAGGCAAAGCCCAGGCCAATTCCGCCGATCACTCCGTAGCTCAGATACAGCCACCACAGCCCGTGACTGGAGAAGCTGGCCAGGAAGACTCCCACTCCGTACAAGACGCCACCGGTCAGCGCAACGGTGCGCGGCCCCCGCCTATTCAGCCAGAGTCCGCCGAAGAACGCCGATACACCCAGCACGAAGATGCTGATGGTAAACGTTAACGTGACTTCCGGAATGCTCCATCCAAATTGCTTTGCCAGCGGGATGCGAAAAACGCTCCACGCGTAAACCGCGCCCAATGCAATTTGCAAAAAAACACCGGCCGTAGCAATTACCCAACGATTCATGCTTCGCATAGTTCCTCCACAAAATCCTGGTGGGCTCCACGTCCCGATTGAATCGGGACGTTCCGCGTAAAAGTAGAGCCCACACCCGACGCGTTCATTTTTCCGACGGAGAGTGCGCTTCCGAGAAAAAGTCTTTTCCCCAGGCCTCCAGCAAACTGTTCACTGCGACCAGTCCGCGCCGCAAATCCTTACTGCGAAACTTGTTCAAGATCGCGAAGAAGCTGGGAGGCTCTTTCCCCTGCATCCTCGCTTGCCGCATCGCTTCGGGAAGCGCCATGGCGAAACCGTCAAACAGATTGGGATCGATTTCTCCCAGCGTCTTGCCCAGGATCACCAGATTACGAATCGCCCGCACGGACTCCGGCGTCCGCGTCGCTTCTGTGGCCGTCTCCAGCACTTTGCCGCCTGATCCCAGCAGCCCACGCAGCAGTTCGAGCACTCCCTGGTCCTGCAGGCCTTGCAGCACTTCGTACCCGGCGAGTATTGCTTCTGCATGTTCCAGCGGTGCTCTTTCTAACCGTGAGCGCAGCTCCTCGCGCGGATCTCGTGCAGGTAACTGTAAAGGGATAGGCTTGGCCATGGCTCTCGCTCCTTTTTATTTCTGCTGGATTTGCACGAGCTCACTTCCCGGAAAGCGATAATCCGGGCGCTTCCATTTCCGCTCGGTCTCGACGCCCTGTTGCGGTGTGGGATGGCCGAAGCGCGGGTTCACGCGCGGCAGCGGACTTTCGCCAATCTCCGGCAAGATTTGCATATGCACGCTAGTTTCCTTGAAGGCCGGCGTGTGAGTCACCGTATCGGTGATGCTGCTGGTCAGGCGGTTCACGGGGCTTTCGGTGGAATTCATCGGCATATAGAGTTCCCGCCCACTGACACGGTCCGTCACCAATGCGCGCACACGAACCTGTCCATAGCGCGAAATGAGCAACAGCCACGTGCCGCTCTGCACGCCGCGCTCTTGCGCCAGCTCAGGCGAAATTTCAACGAAAACGTCCGGCGTCTTTTCTTTGATGCCCTTGACACGGTAGGTCAAATTGCCTTCGTGGAAATGTTCAAGTAAACGCCCGTTGTTCAGATGCAGGTCGAATTCTGTGTTGGACTTTTCCACCGGCCCCGACCATGTCACCGGGAAGAGCCGCGCTTTGCCGTCCGGAAAATTAAATTTCTGCGTGTAGAGCAACGGCTGGTCGCTTCCATCGGCCGCCACGGGCCACTGAAGTGACTTGAAACCCTCAAGCCGTTCATAGTTCACTCCCGCGTACAGTGGTGAGAGCGAGGCCATTTCGCTCATGATCTCCGAGGGATGCGCATAATTCCAATTGGCGCCAAGACGGTTGGCGATATCGCGCGTAATCTTCCAATCTGGCCGGCTGCCCGCAATGGGCTCGAACACCTGATGTAACCGCTGGATGCGCCGCTCAGTGCTCGTGAAAGTGCCATCCTTTTCCAGGCTGGGGGTGGCGGGGAGAACCACATCCGCGAAGCGGCACGTAGTGCTGAAGAAAATATCCTGCACCACAAAGAAATCGAGCTTGGAGAACGCTGCCGCAACGTGGTTCGCGTTGGAATCCACAATCGCCATCTCTTCGCCCTCCAGGTATAGGGATTTCACCTTGCCCTGATGGATCGCGTCGACCATCTGATGATTGTCGAGGCCTTTCGTTGAGGACAGCTTCACCTTCCATCCCGCCTCGAATCGCGCGCGAACCTGGGGGTCATCTACGGATTGATAACCCGGAAGCGTGGCGGGCGCCGCGCCGCAGTCGCCTGCGCCCTGCACGTTGTTGTGTCCGCGCAATGGGTACGCACCGGTGCCTGTCCGCATATAATTTCCGGTAACTAGAAGCAGATTTGAGATGGCAGTAGAGGTGTCAGAACCTTGGCTTTGTTGCGTCACTCCCATCGCCCAGAGGATGCAGACGCCGCTGGCTTCCGCAATCATGTGCGCCACTTTCTCCAGCGTTTCCACGGGAAGGCCGCAAGTCTGCGAAGCAAACTCCATGGTAAATGGCGCGAGCGCTTTCCTATAGTCCTCCAGACCATTCACCCATTGGCGAAGGAAATCCTCGTGCGCAAGACCATTTTCCAGCAGATAACGAGTGATTGCCGAGAGCCAGACCAGATCCGTTCCCGGCTTGGGGTGCAGGAACAGGTCAGCGCGGCGCGCCATCTCGTTCTCGCGCAGATCGGACACGATAAGTTTCTGGCCGTGAAGTTTGTGCGCGCGCTTCACACGCGTGGCAAGCACAGGATGGCTCTCCGCCGTGTTGCTGCCGATGATCAGTACCAGGCTTGCGTTTTCAATGTCGTGGATGGAACCGGAATCGCCGCCGTGTCCGACGGTGCGAAACAGGCCCGTGGTAGCCGGCGCCTGGCAATAGCGCGAGCAGTTGTCAATGTTATTGGTCCCGATCACCCCGCGCGCCAGTTTTTGCATCAAATAGCTCTCCTCATTGGTGCACTTCGAAGAAGAAATGAAGGCCAGCGAGTCTGGCCCGTGTTTCGCTTTGATCTCAGTGAATTTTCGCGCTACCAAATCGAGAGCCTCGTCCCAACTGGCCTCGCGGAACCCGTCACCCTCACGGATCAGCGGCTTGGTCAGGCGGTCCGGGTCGTTGACGTAGTCCCATCCGAACTTGCCTTTGATGCAGGTGGAGATTCCATTCGCGGGGCCTTCCAACGGCTCGACTTTCAGGATATGGCGGTCCTTGGTCCAGATATTGAAACTGCAACCTACTCCGCAATACGTGCACACGGTCTTGGTGCGGCGGATGCGCGACTCGCGCATGGCCGATTCAATCTCCGATACCCGCAAGATCGAACTGTATCCAGTCTCCGGCTCGACTCCCTTGACGACGTCAATCATCGAGTTCAGCGCCCGTTTGGAAATCCCCGTGAGGAATCCGGCGTGCCCGAGCATGGATTTTTCCATAAGCGCATTGCACGGACAGACGGTGACGCAGTGCCCGCAGGAAACGCAACTGGACTCGCCGATGTTCGACCCGCCGTCCCACAGAACGCGCGGATGCGGATCGTCCCAATTGATGGACAGCGTCTCGTTCACTTCGACGTTCTGACAGGCTTCCACGCAGCGGCCGCACAGCACGCATTGGTCGGGATCGTAACGGTAAAAGGGATTTGTGTTGTCAACTTCGTACGGCTTGGTCTTAAACGGAATCTGCTGGTGCTCAATGGCCATCAGCTTCGTGGTGTTGTGTACCGTGCAATTTCCATTGTTGTTGTCGCACACCGTGCAGTAAAGCATGTGGTTGCTGAGGATTCGGTCAAACGCCTCCTGCCGCGCAGCATGGGCCCGCGGCGAGACCGTCGAGACGCTCATCCCTTCGGAGACGGCGGTCGCACAAGCGCGCACAAGCTGGCCGTCAATCTCAATCAGACACGTGTCGCAGGTTTGCACTGGTCCAAGCTGCGGGTGATAACAGACTTGGGGCAGCTTCACGCCCACACGGTTGATCAGGTCAACTAACCGCTCGCCCGGTCGCGCCGCGTGGCTCGACCCATCAATGACCACACCAACTTCCGGTGACTTTTCCGACGGTGACGTTTTGCGCTGCTTCCCGTTTACAATTGTCGAGCTCTGCATCGCAGTCATCCTTTCGTATTCACCGTCAGGGGAGTACGTAGCGAAGTCCGACGTACACCATATTCGTGTGTGCGTTCTTGGGGTTTCCGGGTGTGGAGAGAATCGACCACGGGTTGCGAACCAGGTATGAATATTGACTGATGATTTGCACTCGTCCGTAGTTCGCATTCGACCAAAGCGTTGGGATCACGCCAATCGTGCCCTCTTGAACGGCACGATTCGACGTGTTCGCCGACCCGGGGAATCCAAAGCCCACGCAAGTGAACCCCGAGACACCGTCGCACGAAGAAGTTGGCGCCGCGGGCAGGAATCCAAAGTTGCGTTGGAAGTACGCGCCGCCGTAGTAGCCATAGAACATGTAGTGCGGCGTTGCCTGGTATTCAAACCCGCCGACACCGGAACCGGCGTGAATGGCGGAGAGAGTGCCATCGGGTCTTACGATTACGTCGGGGCCTAGCCCAAAAATGTAACGACCGCCGCCGTCGCTGTAGAACGTATTGGCGACGAGGCGCAGATTATGAATAATCTCGTAGTTCACATTTAAAGAAACTCCGCCTCCGGTAATCGTGTTGGTGCTCGGCGAAGCCGTAAGATTGTTGAGGACCTTGAAGCTACTCAGCAGGCCGGCGACTTCGATGTGAAGTGAGTGACCCGAGGGATTCGCATCGAAAGCCGTTTTCACGATGATGTCAGGATGCAGGTTGGGAACGGCCGTATTCGTTGCGCTGCTGGCGGCGCTCGTGCTGCCGCTTCCGTTGTCAAACTGTGTGCTGAAAAAGTTTGAAGGGTAGACAACCGAGCCGGGGGCGAATTGCTGCGGGTTTTCGGCAGACAATCCAACAGCCCAGTTGCTTGTAGGGTGATAAACCGCGCGGACCTGGGCCTGACGCGCCCACGTCAGGCCGACCTGGAAGTTCGGGTCTTCGTCCAGTGTGACAAACACGTCAGGCGTCAGCGGCGAGAGGCCCACGCGATTGGGAGTTAGCAACGACCATGCCTGCCCGGCCAGCACTTCCCACTTGCCACGACGCACATCCGCCCAATAGACCCGCAGACGCAAACTATCGCTATTGGCGGTCTGGTATGCGTTGGCAGGTTGGAAACCGAGAAAATCGGTTTCCACATAGCCAGTGAGGATGGTCGACTCGGTCAGATGAGTATCAACCTTTAGTGATAAACGAGAATACTGAGCCGAGAGGCGCGTCTCGGACAAATCGGCTTGCGGTAATTGGTTGTTGAAAGGAATTGACCCGAACGCAGTGGCGATACCGCTGCCAAGGTTCGTGCTGCGATATAGCGTGGTGAAATCAAGAAAACCGCCCGGAGTGAAATCTGCCGAGCCAATTTTGAACGACAGCGGAGATTTGTTTTCGTTCTGGTCGCGGGCAGCGTCCTGCATCGGGATATTCCGCGAGATTGAAACGGCAGTTATCGCCGCCGAAGTTGGAGGAGTGGCAGTTGGCGCAGCAGATTCCTTAGAAACTGCTTCTCCCTCTTCGACGGCTGCCAAACGCTTTCGCAAATCGCGAAGCTCTTCGATTTGAGCTTGGACCAGATCCCGCAGCTCTTGCATTTCGGATTCGACGGCATCCTTCTTCTCTTCCCGCGATTCGGGTTTATTTGAATCGTCAGATTTCGCCGCCGACTCGTTTCCGATCTCACGTGACGCTGTTACGCTATCGCCGTTGCGGGCCGATGCTATTGAAGCCCCCGCGAAAAAACCGAGAAACACGAGACAAGTGACCACTCTGCGCATTTCAATCCCCCCCTCCTCCTGAATTTCGCGCGACCATGAAAAGTTCCACGTTCCATGACCGACAGGCAAAGCTAAAAAGCATGTTTCATTCCATTCATTTCCTTGGTGTCCAATTCAGGGAAGTCGCGAAAAATGAAGCGGTTGCGATGTTTGGCCCAGCACCAGCGATCGAGTAGATAATGAGGTGTCGCGCCGACATGCCGACAGATGTCCAAATGTGGCCACTGGGGTGATCGGACCACACGAGCATTGGAACGGACGACCTCGCCGCCACGGCGAAAATATCTGTTCGCATGAGCCATTTGAATTTATTGCTGCGAGCGACTTGCGATGCGGGTGGTGACGGAGCGAGTTAAACTACGGCGACTCGCTCCGTCTTCCCGGCTACGTCGCGCAGCATTGCGGTTGGGATTGCGTGGAGTTTTCGAGGGAGGGTGGTGGGTAGCAATTCTGTATGCGCTCCATGTGCAGTTTCGCGTGGTTGGGAGACTGATTTCGTCCACAGGCGGGAACAGAACGTTCACGATGTCCCGAGAAACCACGCCTGCGGCGCTCAGCTCCTTTCCGGTCCACAACCGGCGCCTCCGCGGCCGCTAGACGAGTCCCGATGACTTCACCGAGAAGCAAAGTGAGTGTCGCCCGCCCGCGTGTAAGGCGGGACTTCAGCGTGTTGGTGGAAATTCCCAGACCGTTGGCTGCCTCTCGCATCGAGAGGCCTTCCAGCACACGCAGTTGAATTGCACTGCGAAGCTTTGGAGAAAGTTGATCGAGAGCTCGGCGAAGTTTTTCGTTCATCTCTGCTTGGGCGCAGTTGGTTTCCGGGTTGGGTCCTGCATCTTTTAGTTTATTCGCGAGACCTGTGCCTTCGTTTTCGTAATTCTGATCAAGCGACACCATTTCACGGCGCAAGCATTGTCGGAGTTTCATTCGTGAAACGTTGGTGACAATACTGGTGAGCCAAGTAGAGAGTTGCGAGCGGCCCTCGAACTGGCCAAGATGTTTGTAGGCGGATAGGAGGGCGTCCTGTACAGCGTCCTCGGCGTCTTCCACGTTGCGGAGTCGCCTTAACGCGACTCGGAAGAGCACTGGCGAATAGCGTGAGACGAGCCCTGCAAAATCATTCCGGTAGTCGGCGAATACTTGGTAAGTTGTTGCGCTCACGCCTTTCCTCCCCCATTTCAGTATCAATACTCATGCCTAGACAATGCATTTACGCTTCCAATCACGGCGCTGATGGATCTGCATAACGCAAGGCTTTTCCATTAAATGAGTTACGTTTCTCATGGGGGCACGCTGGATTCGAGGATATGCCTACCGAATGCCTGTGTTTCTGTCGTCAGGTAAACAGCGTGTCAAGATGTGGGCACCGAGCCAAGGATCCGCGAGGTATTCTCTAACGGTAGGCTGCGTGGAAAACGGTTCTGGTTCGCAATTGTTTCTGTGGCAGATGACTTCGCGCACCGCCGGGGCGACGCTCTGCATAAAAGCCCCGTGATCGGAGATCAAGTCCGCAATAGGTAGGATTTGGATAGTTCGGTTTGCGCGAGGTCACAACATATTTGAGGGGGCAGGGCGTTCTGATCTAGCGAGTTGAAGAATCACTCCACGTTCCCGTTTAAAGCCTTTCGTCCTTGGTAGCAAAGCCCTATCAACCGGATCACCGGGGCCCGCGGAGATCCCTCCAAGGACCGCCACTTGCATAGCGTTCCGGATACAGAATTTTCGAACGAGGGTCTTCCGCGGTGTCCAGCTGAAGGACCATCCATTTCGGATACGGAACGCCAGGATCCGACGCTGCGTCAAGGAGCTTGATTTCATCGTCTGAGAGACGCAGGTCAACGGCACGGATGTTATCCTCCAGTTGCTCGATCTTCCGGGCAGCGATAATCACACTGCTGACGGCTGGCCGTCCTAGCACCCACGAGAGCGCCACACGTGCCGGGCTTGCGTCATGCCGAGCAGCTACGTCCTTCAAAGCTTCCACGACGCGGTAGCCCAATTCTTTGTCGAATGGCACGAACGCACCTGCCTCCGCGAATCGTGTGCCGGCAGTAGGAGGGTTGTCGCGGTTGTACTTTCCTGTAAGGAAGCCGCCGGCAAGCGGGCTCCAAACAAGGATGCCGATGTTGTGGTACTCGGCGAACGACTGGAACTCGTATTCGAGACCCCGGCCGACTAGACTGTAGTACATCTGCGCCGTCACGTATTTTTCCAAGCCCAGTCGTTCTTGCTCCATTACCGCGGTCGCTGCTTGCCATGACATTAAGTTGGAGAGGCCGATATAGCGGACCTTCCCCTGGCGCACAAGATCGTTCAGCGTCCGCAGGGTCTCCTCGATCGGCGTGTTGCTGTCCCATCCGTGCACCTGGTAGAGATCAATGTAATCGGTCTGCAATCGCTGGAGACTGCCTTCCACTTCGCGCAGTATGTTCACGCGAGTCGCGCCACTGCGGTTGAAATTCCCGCCCATCGGGAGCCGGAATTTGGTGGCCAGTACAATTTCTTGCCTCACGCCCTTTAAGGCGTTACCGACCAGAGTCTCGCTCTCCCCGAGGCTGTACACATCCGCCGTATCGATAAAGTTAATTCCCCTGTCCAGAGCAACCTTCACCATCCGCGTGGTGTCCGCTTGACCGAGGTTGCCCATATTCATCTTGCCTCCAAACTGCATCGTGCCAAGGGCCACCTCACTCACGATCAATCCAGTATTTCCCAGTTTTCTATACTTCATGGCCAATGCCACTCCCTCTTGCGGCTCCGTCATTGAGAAAGCCGCTCCCGTATTTCCGACGCATGCCGCGAAGCGGACTCAGTCGTGTGCCGCGAACGTACCAGGGCTGGTCGCTTTGGCGCGCCACTCCGGCGTTCTATCGCGGCTCGCCTGTGAAAGCGCGCGGCGAACACCGGCGGCATCTAGATCTGTACCGTAGACCGGGGTCCCGGGCTGCTGCCGCCACGACTCATCCAAGCCACCTGCGTCCACGCCATCGAATCCGAGTTCGTCGATTAGCCGCAGCACAACGCCCTTAGCTTTGTCGTCGTCACCCGCGATTGGCAGCGCGATGCGCCCAGGGGTACCTGCAGGTTGACCTAGGTCTCGCAGATGTTGGGCATAGATATTGTTGAATGCCTTCACCACAGGCCGCCCTAGTTGTTGCTCAACCCACCGGCTCTCTGGGGTGCCGGCTTCGATCGCATCAAGGCGACCGTCCCTTTGCTGTGGATAGTAGTTGCCGGTATCTATGACGACCGCGCTCGCGGGCGTCCCTGCGAACAACCTGGCAGGTAAGCTTGGGATGTTTTTCTCAGGAATTGTCACGACAACCAACTCCGCGCCCCGAGCCGCATCCACGACAGTGACCGCAGTCGCGCCGGTCTCGGTAGCGAGGAGTGCGAGTGTCTGCGGACCTCGTGAGTTGGCCACGTAAACTTGGTGCCCCAATGCGGTAAGGCGGCGTACGAGGGTTTCACCGATGTTGCCTGCACCGATAATACCTATTTTCATATTCACTCCTTGGAGTTTCGATTTGTACGGCTGCAGTAGATGCTTGGTTAACGAGTTATTTCTTTGGCGCCAGCGCGCGAATATGCTTCACCAAACCGTGAATCTGATCGGCGCTGAGTGAACTCTTAAAGGAAGGCATGCCTCCCTTGCCGTCGGAAATTACTTGAGCGAGTTCCGCATCGGCAAGCTCCTGGATCGCCTGGGAGCGAAGGTCCGGAACGTTCATACTTTTTCCAACCTCAGAGCCCGCTCCGTCGGGTCCGTGGCACATCGAGCATTTCGCTTTGAAAGTCGCCGTGATGGCGGCGCTGGCTTGGGCGGCGTTTGCATTCCCCATCGAGATCGGAAAGCCCGTTAGCCCGATGATAAGTGCCGTAAGAATAGAAGAACTGAAAATCACGTAGTGTCTAATTTTGTCCGGTGACATGACTTTTCCTTTCCTTGCAAGTTTTCGATTTGGCCGTCAGTGAATCTTCGCTCTGGGCGCAGCGGAAATCAGCTTAGGCCAAGTTTTGATATCGGCAGATCCCGTACTCTCTTCCCGGTTGCCGCGAAAATTGCGTTGCAGAAGGCCGCCACGAACGGCGGCACCCCTGGCTCGCCAACACCCGCTGGAGGAGCATCGCTTTCAACGATGTACACGTTGGTCTGAGAAGGCGTCTCTGCAATTCGAGCTACGGGGTAATCCTGAAAATTGGATTGGTCGATTGCACCTTTGGTAGCCGTAATTTCGCCGCTTCGCACAACGCTTGTGCCGAATACCGCCGCGCCCTCGAACTGCGCGCGTGTCGCTTCCGGATTTACCACCAGGCCAGCATCCAGAACCGTATCTACGCGAGGGATTCGCACTTGACCCTGATCATCGACTTCGACTTCAACCACAGTGGCAACGTACGACAAGAAACTTCGGTGCGCCGCAATCCCTACGCCACTTCCCTTGGCGTGCTTGCGCTTTCCCCACCCGGATTTTTCCGCGACCATCTCCGTGACCCGGCGCAGGCGACCGGTTTCCCATGGATACGCCTCAAGCGAAGCTCCATAATTCGGATACTCCACTCCTTTGAAATCGATCGTGCGCGGTTCACCAATCAGGTCGAGCAGATAGCCGACCTGATCTCGCCCAGCAGCATATGCAAGTTCATCCGTGAAACATTGAACGGCAAACGCGTGATAAATGTTCGCCACCGACCGTAACCAGCCGATGCGGACATGAGCCTTCGCCGGGCCATTTTCTATGCGAAGATTTGGCAGATCGTAAGGGATATCCGTCCAGCCCTGCTGCAGATGCGCTGGATCGCCGTAGACCGCATTCACATCAAAAGTGGAAGTAATTGGAGGAAAGACCGACCGTTGCAGCCACGCCGTTGGCCTGCCATTCGCACCCAGAGCTGCCTTCATGTACATGGAGGCGACGGCGTTGTAGTAGTCGAACTTGATGTCGTCCTCTCGCGTCCAAACCACCTTCACTGGCCGGCCAACCTTCTTGGACAAAACTGCAGCTTCCGCGCAGTAATCGGGTTTCGACTTTCGCCCAAATCCTCCGCCAAGCAGAGTTACGTTGCAAATTACATCTTCCTTTGCGATCCCCAACTCCTGAGAGACGATGTCTTGGACAGCTTGAGGATTCTGCGTCGGCGCCCAGAGTGTCGCCTTGCCGTCCTTGAATTCAGCGAGGGCTACCATCGGCTCCATCGAAGCGTGCGCCAGCAGGGGGACGTAGTAGTCCGCTTCGTGGATCTTCCCACCTTTCCCGAACACTGCGTCTGCATTGCCAATATTGCGTACCGCCTTGCACGGATTGTGAGATGTCTCTCGCAACTCATTCTTGTAGGAGTCCGAATTGAAGGTTTCGTTCGGTCCGTTGTCCCATGCAATGTTCAGCTTCTTGCGTCCCTGAAACGCCGCCCAGGTGTTATCCGCAATTACCGCGATGCCGCCCAGCGGCTGAAAAGCGGCTGGAGGCTGAAAAGGAGCAATCGGAACAGTCTGAAGCACGCCTGCGACCTTCAAGGCTTCCTTGTCGTCGAACGATTTCACTTTTCCGCCGATGACGGGCGGGCGCTCCACGGACGCGTACACCATGCCATCAACGCGGGCATCCATGCCGTAAATGGCTTTGCCGGTCACAAAAGATTCGAGGTCGTTACTTGCGTGTCCCTTGCCTACGTACCGCCAGGCACTCTTTGGTTTGAGCTTCAGTTCTTCCCTTGTGGGGATGGGAAATTTCGCGGCAGCCCTCGTGAGGTCACCGTAACCCGCACTGCGGTTTGTCGAGCGGTGCACAACAACGTGCAATTCAGTTTCGCACTCAGATGGAGGAACACCCCATTGCTTGGCGGCAGCTTGAATCAACATGAATCGCGCTGTTGCTCCGGCTTCGCGCATCGCGTTGTAGAAAGAGCGGATCGAATGCGATCCATCTGTATTCTGATCGCCGTATCGCTTGTCGCCAACGGCCTGCTCGATCTTTACTTGGTTCCAATCCGCGTCCAATTCATCAGCCACAATCAAAGGAAGGGTAGTTCGGCTCGTTGTACCCATCTCCGAGCGACTAGCCACGATCCACACGGTCCCGTCCGGGTTAATTCCAAGATAAACGCTCGGATTTAATTTCGAATGATCCGCATTTGTAACGCGGGGAAGCGTGGCGCTGGACAAAAACTTGGGGTAATAGCGCACACCAAGCACAAGGGCACCCGCCACGACAACGCCTCCCGTCAAAAATTTGCGCCGGCTCAAGTTCTCAATCGAGCTCATGCCATTTCCTCCGCAACTACTTTAATCGCCGCTCGAATCCGTTGATAGGTTCCGCAACGGCAGATGTTTCCGGACATCGCTTCATCGATTTCCTGATCAGTTGGTTTCTTTTTGCTGTTCAATAGAGCCGCTGCCTGCATGATCTGCCCCACCTGGCAATAACCACATTGCGGCACGTTGATTTGCATCCAGGCCTTCTGAACTGGATGTAGTCCATTCATCTCGATACCTTCGACCGTTGTGATCTGTTTTCCAGCCGTATCGCTCATGACTGTGACGCAGGATCGTGTGGCTTGCCCATTCACGTGGACGGTACATGCGCCGCACAGCCCAACGCCGCAGCCAAATTTAGATCCTGTCAGCGCCAAAACATCGCGCAGGTACCACAGAAGCGGCATCGCAGGGTCGCCGCTGAACGATTGGTCAGTTCCATTCACTTTTAATTGAATCATTGCAACTCCTCACTTCGAACGCGAGCAACTGGAATAGACTCCATTCCGGTGGACCGACTTCTCTCGAATTAACTTCACTGCGTGACTGCCGCAGCTTTCGGGAAGCCGACAGCGCACCCGTTAGAATGCCCCACGCCTGGCTTCTGAAATGTTTCCGCAACCGGCCAACTGCTTGTGACAATGGCTCCTTCTGCCTCTTTCGAAAACACAAGCCGTGGTTCGCCGCCGCTCCAATTGATCGAAATCACATCCCCCAACAACACCTGGCCGGTCGCCAGCAACGTCGCCAGTGGGCACACGACGTGCCGCTCGATCGCCCGCTTCAAGTGGCGCGCTCCATATTTCAAGTCCGTCCCCTCGCGCAGCAGAAATTCCCGTGCCGCCGGCATGACGCGAAACAGAAAGCGTCCCTTCGTGGTCTCAAGCACTCTCTTCTGCACCAAATCGAGCTCGATCTCGAGAATATCCTTGAGCTCCCCGCCTTGAAGCGGGTGGAACACCACTAGTTTGTCGATCCGGTTCATAAACTCCGGCGCGAATTTCCGCCTCGCTGCCTCCGCCGCCGTCTTCTCCACTTCCTCGTCCAGCCGCAAATTCGTATCCGCATGAACAGTGGGCGCAAATCCAATTCCGCCGGTCATTAATTCGGTAATCTCGTTTCCGCCTAGGTTCGACGTCATGAAAATCATCGTTTGCGATAAGTCCACACGGGAGTTGTCGCCCAGCGTCAGCGTGGCCTTATCGAGAATGCCCAGCAGCAATTGCCAGAGCGCGTCGCTCGCTTTTTCGATTTCGTCGAACAGCAAAAAAGAAATTTTCAATTTGTCGGTGTGAAATTGCTCAAGCGCTCCCTGCGTAATCAGCGGATGCGTTTCCCGGTGACCGAGATACCCCGGAGGCGAGCCGATCAGCTTCGAAATTTCATGTGAGTGCTGAAACTCGCCGCAGTCCACTTTGATCACTGCGCGCGGGTCGCCAAACAACACTTCAGCGGTCGCTTCCACAACGCGCGTCTTTCCCGCGCCCGTCGGCCCCAGGAACAGCAGATTCCCCAACGGACGCCCCGGCGAGTTCAATTCCGTGCGGAACACCTGGTAAAGATCCACTACCGCCTGCACCGCTTCGTCCTGGCCCACAATCCTCCGCCGCAGGCCTTCCTCGAAATCTCGGGACTCCATGCTGCGTTTGGTCGGATCTAGTTGTATTGTTTGTGCGCTCATGATCAAACTCCTTAGCCGCTTACTCCGAACGCATGCAAGGAACTCGCCATGCGTTTGAACCCCGGTGATGTCACTGCCTTACAGAAGCACATTCCGTGCCATTCCAGTGCGGGGTATGTTCTGTATTCGTAACCGCCTCAAAACCTTCTGGTTAAGGCGTCGCCCGCGCGTCGAGGTAAAACACGTTCGCATAGAGATAAACGATTCACGGTGTCAGCATCTGGACATGGCTCTAGCTGGCGAACATCGAATTCGGCTCCGCGTTTCGACGGGACAGGAAGGTACGTAATTTCACCGTGAAACTGATTCCATTCTTATGAGTAGAAAATTGGAGGGCCCCGCATTCATTCGAAAGCAATGTTGGGGATTGCGATGAATCCTCAGCCGGAAGCGACTCTTTTTGCAAGACACCCATCACATAGGCTCTTGGACTCAGTTAAAAAGAGTTCCTTGAACTCACGAGCTGCCAATCAGTACGCCCGTGATGAATACGAGAGCCCCGCCGAATGCCACCTGGATTGCCGCCGTAACGATAGGGGTTTCCATGTACCGATGCCGAACCCAGGTGATCGTACCTAGCTCCGCGAGAACCACGACGAACGCGATCATGAATGCAAGTCGGAAATTTGGGATCAGAAATGGCAGAGTGTGGCCGATGCCGCCCAGAGCGGTCATGGCGCCACAGATTAGTCCCCGCAACAGGGGATGGCCACGGCCGGTCAGGCTCCCATCATCCGACAATGCCTCGGCGAATCCCATACTGATCCCTGCACCGAGTGACGCCGCCAGGCCAACCAAGAAGGCGTACCACGTATTTCGACTCGCCAGCGCCGCAGCAAAAACAGGCGCGAGAGTCGAAACCGATCCATCCATGAGCCCGGCAAGACCAGGTTGTACGATCTGCAACACGAACAGGCGCCGGCGCGCCCGGTTCTCGTCCTCTAGGATCTCCGGAGGCAGGTTCTGCTCGGTGAGTTCTTGGGCGCGATCTTCGTGACCACGTTCTTCCTGCGCCAAGTCATCGAGCAGTTGGCGAACATTCGCGTCCTGCGCCCGGCTCGCGGCTCTCTCATAAAAGCGGCGCGTCTCGACTTCGATCGCACTGGCTTGTTTGCGTACCGCGTCCAAACCAAGCGGGCGCACCAGCCATACGGGCATCCGACGCACGAAACCCCTCACATCTTGTCGCCGAATGAGAGGAACGTGATCTCCGAATTGTTTTTGATACAAGGAAAGAAGTCTCTGGCGATGGCCCGTTTCATCCGCCCGCATGGCTTGAAATATTGCTGAAGAGGCGGGGAAATTGTCCTTGAGTCCTTCGGCAAAATCGGCGTAGACTCGTTCGTCTTCTTCTTCCAAAGAAATGGCTAGCGCTAGTATTTCTTTTTCAGACAAGCTATCGAATTCTTTCAAGGCATTCCCAATCGTGGGGAACCAGAGTTCACGCCACTTGAGCCGGCGTTGCTAATGAGCTTGCCGCAGCACTCGGGCCGCGCAGGCAAACTTGCGCGATCCCATCCGCCACCAAGAGCCTGAATCAGTAAGACCGTATTCGCCATCCGCCGGCCCAAAATATTGACTGCCGTTACCTCGTCCGAAAGAGCGGCGCTTTGCGCGGTGATTACCTCCAGATAACTGGTGACTCCGCCTTTATAGCGAGTGGTCGAAAGATCGAGCGACTTCTGTGCTGCCGCCACTGCATCATCCTGCACTGTGGCTTCGCTCTCCAGGATTCTCACCGCCGCCAAATTGTCTTCCACCTGCTGGAATCCCGTGAGCACACTTTCGCGGTAGGCAGCCACTTGAAAATCGTAATCAGCGCGTGCCTGGTCAGTGAATGCGCGGCGTCTTCCCGCGTCGAAGACCGTCTCCAGGGCTGACCCTCCCAAAGACCACAGTCCGCTCGGTCCATTGAGCAGGGTCGAGATGCTGGCGCTCTCAAATCCTCCTCCGCCGGATAAACTGATTAGGGGATAGTAGGCTGACATCGCAACTCCGATTTGGGCATTGGCTGCCGCGACCCGCCTCTCGGCCGCAGCGATGTCCGGGCGTCTTTCCAGTAGCTCCGAGGGGACGCTTATAGGAATGGCCGGCGGTGGCGCGGTGAGAGGAAGGGGCGGAAGACCAAACTCGGCAGGTGGTTTCCCGAGGAGAATCGCAACCGCGTGCTCGTACTGTGCGCGCAGCACGCCTACATCAATGGCCAATGCACGGGTGGTGTCCAACTGAGTCTTTGCCTGCTGGACTTCCACTTCCGACGACAATCCCCCCTGAAAGCGGCTTTCGGTCAATTCCAGAGCCGCTTCGTATTCTTTAGCGGTAGAGTTCAGAAGCTGTTCCTGGGCGTCCAGGCTACGCGCCTGAAAGTAGTCAATCGCCAAATCGGCGTGCATGCTCAAGTTGACTGTCGCGAGATCCGCGGCGCTGGCCTGTGCCTGTTCTCGATAGGACTCGACTGTACGGCGGACTCGTCCCCAGACATCCGCCTGATAGGAGAAGTCGAATGGCAATACGAAATCATTGTAAGTAATGCCATTAAATATCGAATTAGGAGGCGGTCGATGAGCAGACACCCTAGTCCGAGAGGCAGACGGGTCAGCAGTAACGGTGGGGTAGTAGTCAGCCCTGTTGTAGCGTAGAACGGACCGCGCCTGTTGATACTGCGCCTCAGCCGCTTTCAGATTCTGGTTCGATACGTTGACCTGGAGCTCCAGCGAATCAAGTTGCGGATCTTGAAATATCTTCCACCAGTCACCACCAAGATTTTGGTCATTGGGTTGGGCGGGCTTCCAGTTCCCTGCCTCTTTATAGGCCGTCGGGGTCTCCACAACGGGCGTGCGATAATTCGGGCCAACCTCGCATCCACCTGACAGCAGGGCAATGACTAGAAGAAGGGCCGACACCAAATCTGTATGCGCCGTTTCTTTCGCGAAACAGGTTTCTCGAGGGCGGCTCATTTAGAATCTCCCGGCAACCTGGCTTGAACGACTTGAACTTGCTGCCCCGATACAACAGAGTCCGGCGGATTAATGATGACTTGATCGGTTTTCTTAAGGCCGGCAACGATTTCTATCTGATTCCCGAAATCGTGGCCGGGAGTTATGGGTGTGAGGACAACCTTCCCATTGGTAACGACGCCCACTTGCAACCCTTCCGTGCGAAATAGCAGAGTATTGACCGGAAGCAGGAATGTAGCTTCCTGCGTGGGGACGTTCAAATGAACCTCCGCGTAAGAGCCTGTGAGCAGTTCGCCCGTGGGATTGTTCACATCAATTTCGATCAGCAAAGTCCGTGTCGTCACATTAATGGCGTCAGCGGTGCGCACCAGTTTCCCTTGAAACTTGCGCCCGGGAAATTCGGCGAGAACGATATCGGCTGTCATGCCGGCTTTAACACCTTGCGAATATTCTTCAGGTACGTTCACGTAAACCCGCAATGTTCCGGGCTGGGCAATGTGAAAGAGGTCAGTTTGCGCGCCGCCACTACTCCCGGAATTGATGAGGTCACCAATGTCCGTGTTACGCGCCGTCACAACGCCGTCGAACGGGGCATAAATTTTCTCGAAAGATTGCAGGGCTTGAAGCTGTTTGACATTGGCCTGGCTTGCTTCAACGATCGCCTTGTTCGCGTTGTAGGTGCCCACCGCGTTATCCACATCCTGCTGAGCGACGGCATTGGACTTGAGCAACCCCTCGTAGCGGTTCCTTGTAATTTCGGCTAGCGCGAGATTTGCTTTCGCCGTGTTGAGGTTGCTGAGCGATTGCTCCACTTGCTGGTCGACTTCCGGGGTGTCAATCACGGCAAGTAGTTGTCCTTGCTTAACGTGCGCTCCAATGTCCACATACCACTTCCCGAGGTACCCGTTTGTGCGTGAATAAATGGGTGAGGTGATGTATGGCTGTACATTCCCGGGAAGAATGATCTCCTGGGCGGGCGAAGTTTGGGCTGGCGACACAACCGACACCGCCGTGATAGCTACTTGCGAGGTTTCGGTACGCAATTTGGCGCTGGCTCGGACGCGTGACCGTATGCCCGATATCAAAATGGCGGCAGTCACGATCAGCGCAAGAGACAGGGCCAGCCAACGTTTATACAAATGGTTCGCTGCGCGCGCGTCGTTCAATTCGGGCAATTCAGGTGACTGCCCGCCGGTCTTTTTTACAGCTTCTGTTTGAGGCGACATAGTAGCTCCATCTAAAGGTGCTAACGCTCGCTTCCACTCTGGGCCGGATGCCTGCGAGAACCTCGCAGAAGGCTGAAAAATGCCGGAACAAAGAAGAGCGTCGAAACCGTTGCGAAAATCAATCCGCCAATGACCGCCCGGCCAAGGGGTGCGTTTTGTTCACCGCCGTCCCCTAGCCCGAGAGCCATTGGCACCATGCCGATGATCATCGCCAGAGCGGTCATCAGCACGGGACGAAAACGCGTGAAACCCGCTTCCAATGCGGCGCTGAGAGAATCGCTTCCTTCCTGCATTTTTTCCGTGGCAAAGCTCACAACCAAAATGCTGTTTGAGGTTGCCACGCCCATACACATGACGGCTCCCATGAGCGCGGGCACGCTCAGCGTCGTGTGCGTTATGAACAAGAACCAGGCAATCCCGGCGAGCGCCGCGGGCAGAGCGGAAATCATGATGAAAGGGTCCAGCCAGGATTGAAAGTTGACAACGATCAGCAAATATACGAGCACGATGGAGAACGCCAATCCGCTCAGAAGACCGATGTAGGACGACTGCATGGTCTGAATCTGTCCACGAACTACGACTCGAGAACCTCGCGGTAATTGCTGGCGTGTGGAGTCAATAATCTTGTTGATGTCGCCGGACACGCCACCCAGGTCACGTCCCGCGGCAGCGCCAAAGATGTCGATCACTGGCGCTACGTTGTAATGGGAAACTACCGCCATTCCGGTTGCCCTTTGCACCGATACCAGGCTGGCCATAATCGACGGAGGAGCCGCTGGATCGGTACCTGTGATCGGAATATTCTCCAAGTCCTGCAGAGTTTCCGCGCGGTACTGCGGCGACTGAGTTGCGATTTGATAACTGACATGATTGTTTGGATCTACCCAGAACGAAGGAGAAGTTTGGAAGCTGCCGCTCAGTGACACGAGTAGATTTTGGGCAATGTCATGGGCGGTGAAGCCGAGTTGTTCGGCTTTCGTGCGCTCGACCCTGAGGTGGAGAAATGGTTGATCGAAGGGCTGCTGAATCCTCAGATCAGCGGTTCCCGGGACGAATTTCATTTTCTCAAGCAGCGTGTCAGCATAGCGCCGGTTTTCTTCCAGGTCGTTTCCCACCACTTGAACATCAATGGGAGCCGGCAATCCAAAATTGAGAATTTGACTGACCATGTCAGCAGGTAAGAAGGCGAACGTTGCCCCCGGAAATTGCTTCGGGAGCGTCTGACGAAGCTGGTGAATGTAGTCATCCGTAGGATTATGTTTGGCAGCCAGGGTCACAAGGATGTCGGCATCCGATGTACCGACGGGCGCCGAGTTGCTGTATGACAGATTGATCCCGCTATAGGGGAGACCGACGTTGTCTATAACGCTCTGGATTTCCCCCGGTGGAATCTCCCGCCGAATTGATTGCTCCACCAGATCGCAAAGATTGGCGGTTTCTTCAATGCGCATCCCCGTTGGGGCGCGCAGGTGAAGTTTGAAAGTGCCACTGTCAACGTTTGGAAAAAAATCTCGGCCCAGCCAAGGAATCAGAATTGCCAGGGAGCCGAGACAGGCCGCGAAGAACGCAATCAGGAAAAGTCGCCGGTGCTGGAGACACACTTCCAGCAGACCGCGGTAGAATCGGCGGAATCTCTCGAAGGCTGCTTCAAAACCTTTTTGAAACCGCACTAGCGGATTGTGGGTGTCGGAGTCATTCGCTCCCATTTTTTCTCCGCGCAAGAGATACTTTGCCATGGTCGGGACGATCGTTCGGGAGAGCAGATACGACGCCAGCATAGCGAAAACCACCGCTTCAGCGAGCGGCACAAATAGGTACCGCGCGACGCCAGACAGCAAGAACATGGGAGCAAACACAATGCAGATCGAAAGCGTGGACACGAATGCGGGCGTGGCGATTTGCGACGCGCTATCAAGGACAACTTCGTCCATGTCCTTCTCCGGCTCCGTTTCACGATTTCGATTGATGTTCTCGACCTCGACAGTGGCATCGTCCACCAGGATGCCTACAGCCAGAGCGAGTCCACCGAGCGTCATGATGTTGATCGTTTCTCCCATAGCGCTGAGCGCGATGATGGAACTCAGGATCGCGAGAGGTATGGAGGTCGCGATGATGATCGTGCTTCGCCAACTACCCAGGAAAGTCAGAATCATGAAGGCCGTCAGACACGCGGCAATCAGCGTCTCCCGGACAACGCCACTGATCGCGCCGCGGACAAAAATCGACTGATCGGCCAGAGGGCTAATCTGTAGCTGGGGTGGAACTGTCGCACGAATTTGAGGGAGAAGAGCCTTGATGGCCGAGATTACATTCAAAGTTGATGCATCTCCCGCCTTTTGAATCGTCAGCAAAACGGACCGCTGCCCGTTCACGCGCACGATATTGGTCTGTGGGGGGAATCCATCGCGCACCCAGGCGACATCTTTGATGTAGATGGTAGTGCCGCCGATTGTCTTGATCGGGATGCGGTTCAGGTCCGCGATTGTCTGCGGCGCGGCATTGAGGATAGAAACGTCGTACTCCTTGGAGCCAATCTTGGACGTTCCTGTCGGCAGCACCAGATTTTGTACGCTGATGGCATTCACTACGTCCAGTGCAGACAAGCCTTTGGATTGCAACGCCGTGGTATTCAAATCCACCTGCACCTGGCGTTGTTTGCCGCCGTAGGGATAAGGAACGGATGCACCCGGCACGGTAATGATCTGCGTCCGAATGAAATTCAGGCCATAGTCATTGAGCTCTTGTTCCGAAAGATTTTGACCTGAAAGGGCTAACTGCAGAACGGGTACGCTGGATGCGCTATAGGCCAGAATAAGGGGCGGCGTCGTTCCTGCAGGCAACTGCTTAAGCTGGGTCTGAGAAACGGCTGTGATCTGGGCAATGCCCTGCTGAATGTTTGCTGTGGGCTGCAAAAATACTTTAACAACGGCGATTCCGTTCAGCGACTGCGACTCGATGTGCTCGATGTTATCAACGGTTGTTGTGAGAGCTCGTTCCGTGATGCTGACGATCCGGTCGCTCATGTCTAGAGGGACGAGACCGTTATAACTCCAGATGATGCTGACAACCGGAATGTTGATATTCGGAAAAATATCGGTTGGAGTGCGAACGATCGCCAGCGCACCCATGATCACGATGAGTATGGACATGACCACGAAGGTGTAGGGCCGCCGCAATGCTAGTCGAACGATCCACATTGTTCACATCCTCAATCTTTGCGTCCGGCTTGGCCGGACGGCATCAACGAAATCGAGCTACGCCCTGTAGTTCGGGTCCTGGTATCCAGAGTTGAGATCATTTGCTCGGCCGCCGTGGGCACGGCGACACGCTCGGAAAGGACAATTTTCCTCGCAGGAATCTTCCTGCCGTAAACGCGCCGGTTGTCGCCATTGTCTGGACGGATCGTGGAGCCTTCGAGGGAGACTCCGGCGAACAAACCACGCGCTCTCGAGTAGCTCAAGATTTCGGCTCGCAGAGTCGCGTCCGTGTCAGCCAACGAATCGCGGCCAATCGGGCCAGCCGCCACGGAAGCGTCGGCTCCCAGCTTGACTTTGCTGGTTAGGATGGCGCTCGCGCCCCTCTCGTTCATCACGAGCAGCACAAAATCCGTAGCTTCTCCGCCAATTTGAAAACCAAAGCTCCCCCCCCTCGAGGGCCATCATGGTGGGAGCTCCCCAGGGGCCCCTGAAGTCTTCACCCTCGCGGCACGACATCGCGCCGCGCCCATAGCTTCCCCCGACGATAAATGCAGCCTTGAGAACGGATGGGTAGACCACGACGCAATCTGCTTTGTCCAGCAAGTCCTGCGGAATGCTGTCAGGGACATCGAAAATCTCTTTCAAGACCGTCCCGCAATTTCGCAGTCGATCGTCATCTTTGGTTTGGTCCGATGCCCTCGCCACTTCGGCGAAGATCGGTAGGAGCGACAAGAGGATGCTGCTCAGAAAGGCCAATGACTTTCTCATGTAATTTCTCCCCAGTGCTTTTTGACTCACACTCTAGTCAATGCATCCCGGATGCCAGTATTAAAAGTGAGCGAGGATCTTCAGGAAGTGGTTGAAAACAGGAGTGCTTACGAAAAAATGGCGGCAATTAAGAGCGTGGGCTTACGGAGGAAGAGTCTAACGAATTGAATGGGTGTCAGTATTTAGACAGGGTGTCTCTGGAAAAAGATGCCGGCATGGAAGAAAACACTCTACGGTTTAAGCAATCATATTGGAATGCTGGAGTGCCGTTAAGATTTTCAGTTCCCTTCGGCCTCAAGCATCCAAGATGGCTGCGCGCTCGAGCAAACCAAAAACTAACAACATAACCACGGGCAACAACAATGCCCACACCGTGATGCGAGACGCCACTGCCGCTCCGAACACGGCGCCAATAAAGAAGGCTGTCCATATCCCGGCCAGGAAGGCTGCGCGCCACCAGTGATTGTCCCACGCACCCTGCGCCTGGGGCACGGGAGAGCGCCTGATTCCCATCGCTAAACGCTGCGCGAAATTGTTCAAGTCTCCCGTTACGAAGGCCAGGTTCACTGACTGCCCACCTACCTGAGTAATGGACGTGTTCATAATGCCCATGGAGGAGCTCAGTATCATGATGCTCAGCCAACCCGGCCACGCGAAGTAAATCGCAAACATGCCAACCGTGAGAAGGGCCGCAACCAGGAAGGAATACCGAGGCAACTGGTGATGTGGATTCGCCTGTACAAGAAGTGTGCCGATGAAAATGCCAAAAACAAAAAACGGAATGGGCAGCAAGCTGTGCCCCGCCGCGGCGAGCTTGGCATGTCCTGCATGCATGCCTGCGGAAGTCGTGTTGCCGCTCATGAACGACGTGTATACGCCGAAATTCAGCAACGTATAGGAGTCCACGTACCCTGAGATCAGCGCGCGGCCGGCGGCGCTCCACGCTTGCACCCTCGCCGCGTTTTGGAGTGACGACACTCGGATGCCTACAGGACTGACGAGCATGAGTTTTTCGTTTTCGGTGATTGACATCAACCTGCCCCTAAGCCCTGCTAGTCACAATAGCGACGATCTATCTCCGCAACGAGCAGCAATGCGATGCCCCAGCTCCCGCATTCAGTTGACGCCTGGAGTTCCCTTCCAATCGATAATGCCAACCAACTGCCAAGGAAATCCCAAGAGATTGAATTTCAAGTCCCCCTGCTTATCAAGCACGAGTTCGGCTTCAGGATAGAAGGTGCCAGTATTCTTGGACTTATCCTCGTCGTTTACCTCGAATTCGCCGGCCGTCAGATTGTAGGAGGTAGATAGGCTATCCCGGTAAACCTCTCCGAATCTGAGAAGGCGGTTGGTGACAAAGCAAATCTTCCGCCCATTTGGGGTTGGAATTACTTGGATATAACTGACGTCATAACCCAGGGTGCCCGTGACTGCGATGTGGCCCACCGCCTTCATCTTGGACAGCGCGTTGAACAGCCCTTCATTCTTGCCGTTCTGAAATGCTTCGACCAGAATCTGTTTTTCTGCCGGAGTGGAGTACTCATAAATGGTCAGCGTTACAGGGAATTCCTTTCCCATCAGTGCTTCTGTGCCCCTGGCAGTAGCCTCAATCGTTTCTGGCTTCGACCTCTCCTGCGGAAAAGCAAGAGCGCTGAATACGCTTAGCAGAGCTATCAACAGCAAGAAACCAATGGCAAACTTTTCGTTTCGCAAAACCGAGTTCTTGATTTGCGGCATTTCTCTTCCTCCTTCTTTAACCGTGGATTTGTTCTTTGCGTCCATACACCAAACAAAGCAATAGCTATGCCAAAAGACGCGTGTGACGAAAAGACATGGAAGTGGCTGGCAGATTTCGAGTTGCGTCAATTGCCCTGCGATTTGGGAAAGTCAGTCGCCAAGCAACCCTGTCGGATTGTTGACATCCGTCTATTCACCTGGATGAGGCGCGAACTTTTCCCTGTGTAGGAAGCGCCTATATTTGGACGCCGATTGCTGATGCCAGGCAGTTCTGACGCGATGAGTTTGAGGCACGGCGAGTGACAGAGTTAAGGACAGGACGAGTTGTCATGGTTCCGCAAACGTGATAACAAGAAGGAGAACGAACTACCTCAGTGAGGGAAGCCATGGCGCCGCGGAATCTCTCATCGCTAAATGCTAAGCTGCCTGCGACCAAACGGTACGGTCTCGCCGTCGTCTCCGTCTCTCTTGCACTCGGGTTGGCACTTCCTCTTGAACGATACGAGTTTCGGGGAGTGGAGTTCCCGCTTTTCCTATTCGCCATTGCTCTGACCGTCTGGTATGCGGGGTCAGGTCCTGGGATTCTTGCAGTTGTGCTCTCGAGCTTGTGCTTCAACTACTACTTCACGGAGCCCCTTCACAGCTTCTACGTTAGCCGTTCTGAACTCCCGTATTACATCGTTTTCATCTTATTTGGGGCGCTGCTCACCTGGTTCAGTGCCGTCCGACGCAGCGTCGAGCAGGAACTCCTGCAATCCCGTGACGAACTGCAGAGGGAGGTCGCCGAACGCACACAGCAGGCTAGCTTGCTGGATCTCACTCACGACACTATTTTCGTCCGTGACATGAAGGACGTCATCACGTATTGGAATCGAGGGGCTCAGGAGTTGTACGGGTGGACGGCTGCGGAGGCGACCGGCAGGCATAGTCACCAACTCTTGCAGACAGCATTTCCGATACCGATTGATGATGTTCAAGCGGAGTTGCTGCGCAACGACCGCTGGGAAGGCGAGCTACAGAAGACGAAAGCCGACGGGACTCGAGTGGTAGTAGCAAGCCGATGGTCACTCCGCCGAAACGAGCATGGACGGGCGGTTGCCATCCTCGAAACGAACAACGACATCAGCGACCACAAGCGACGGGAAGAAGAAATTCGCCGGCTGAACGACGAGCTCGGAAAGAGAACGGCCGCCCTTGAGGCCAGCAACAAAGAATTGGAGGCATTTGCTTATTCCATATCACATGATCTGCGCGCGCCGGTTCGCCATATAGCCGGATATACGGAGCTGCTTCAAAAGCATGCCTCTTCAATTCTGGACGAAAAGAGCCACCGATATATAATTACGATTCTTGAATCGGCGAAAAGAATGGGTACTTTGATCGATGACCTTCTGGCCTTTTCAAGAATCGGACGGGTGGAGGCGCGGGAGACAACGGTCAGCCTGGAACAACTTGTGAAGGAGGTTCTGGGCGAAATGCAGCCGGAGATAGACGGGCGCAATATTGCCTGGAAAATTGGAGCATTACCCGATCTGTATGGAGACCCTTCGATGTTAAAGCTTGCGTTAGTTAATTTTATTTCTAATGCTGTTAAATTCACACGAACGCGCCCGCAAACAGAGATTGAAATTGGATGTTTAGAGAAGAACAAAGATGGGGCGGTGGTGTTTATAAAAGACAACGGAGTTGGTTTTGACATGAAATACGTCAATAAACTGTTTGGTGTGTTTCAGCGTCTTCACCCGACTGAAGCATTTGAAGGCACCGGCATAGGTTTGGCCACTGTCCAGCGTATTATCCATCGTCATGGAGGCAAGGTCTGGGCCGAGGGTATGGAGGACCGAGGCGCAACTTTCTTTTTCTCAATCCCTAGCCACAGGAGATGAGTAATATGGACATAATGGGACGCATATTGATGGTCGAGGACGACCCCAGAGACGTGGAACTTACCTTGACGGCTTTAGGGGAATACAACCTTACCAATGAAGTTGTTGTCACTCGCGATGGGAAAGAGGCTTTGGACTATCTTTATTGCCGGGGAAACTTCACAGGGAGGACTAGTGAGAATCCTGCCGTCCTGCTGCTCGATTTAAAATTGCCCAAGGTCGACGGGTTGGAAGTGCTACAGCAGATCAAATCAGATGAAAAACTCAAAATGATTCCGGTGGTAGTGCTGACCTCTTCCCGTGAGGAAAGAGACATGGTGGCGAGCTATAAGCATGGCGTGAATGCCTATGTGGTAAAGCCAGTTGATTTTCACGAGTTCGTCAATGCCATCAAAGAACTCGGAGTGTTCTGGGCGATCATCAATGAGCCCCCGCCAGGAAGCGTGAGAAGGAAGTAATTACACTCGTTTGGGAGTTGCCCAATTGTGAATTTCCCTTTGCGCATTCTTTATCTGGAAGATGACCCCAAAGACGCAGATCTTGTTCAGGCAATGCTGGAGGCCGGGGGATTTGCCTGCGATGTAATGCGTGTTGAGACTCGGGTTGACTTCTGCGCTTCCCTGGAACAAGGCGGGTTTGATCTCATCCTGGCAGACTACACACTTCCTTCCTTCGATGGTATTTCAGCGTTGAAGATCGCGGTAGAAAAACACTCAGAGGTGCCATTCATCTTTGTTTCTGGAACCTTGGACGAGGAAATAGCAATTGAAGCGCTCAAGATCGGGGCAAGCGACTATGTTTTCAAAACTCGACTGTCGAGGATTCTTCCTGCGGTCCAACGGGCACAACGCGAAGGCCAGGACCGAGCCGAGCGCAATCGTACACAGGAGGCCTTGCGGCGGAGTGAAGCTTACTTAGCCGAAGCACAGAGGATAAGCCATACAGGCAGTTTCGGCTGGAGCGTTTCTACTGGTGAACTTTTCTGGTCAGAGGAAACCTTTCGAATTTTCCAATACGACCGAATGACGACTCCGACGGTGGAAATCGTCCTCCAACGGACTCATCCAGAAGACGCTGCTTTCGTTGGCAAAACAATCGAGCGCGCAACCCGGGATCGGGAGGATTTTGATCTTGACCATCGATTGCTGATGCCGGACGGCTCAGTCAAACATGTCCATGTTGTGGCTCATGCCATTAGCGATGCATCGGGCAACATTGAGTTCGTTGGAACGGTGATGGATGTAACGGAACGAAAGCGGGACGAAGACCGCTTACGCCAGGCGCAGACCGATCTCGCGCACGCCAACCGCGTCACCACCATGGGAGAGCTGACTGCCTCTCTGGCGCACGAAGTGAATCAACCGATTGCCGCCACCGTCACCAACGCCAATACCTGCCTGCGATGGCTTACGCGCGATCACCCTGATGTGGAAGAGGCACGCGCTGCTGCAATGAGAATTGTGAAAGACGCCATGCGGGCCGGGGATATCATCAACCGGATTCGTCTGCTCTTCACCAAGGGCACTCAACAATGGGAGTTGATTGATGTGGAAGAGGTCATTCGCGGGATGATTGTCTTGCTGCGCGACGAGGCAATCCAATACAAAATATCATTCCGGCCGGAACTGGCGGCAGGTATCCCCAAGATCATGGGAGATCGCGTGCAATTGCAGCAGGTCATGCTGAACCTCATCATGAACAGCATTGAGGCGATGAAGGACGTAGATGGGAAGCGGGAGCTAATCATCAAGACGCGGCTAACGGAAAACAGCCAACTTCTGGTGTCCGTCAGCGATACTGGCGTCGGGCTACCCGAACAACAAGCGGACCAGATCTTCAATGCATTCTTTACCACCAAGCGCCAAGGGATTGGCATGGGACTGTCCATTAGCCGCTCCATCGTTGAAATGCATGGCGGCCGGTTGTGGGCTGAGAAAAACGCAGGGGGCGGTGCAATCTTTTTGTTCAGCTTGCCGGCCGCCTGCGATACGGTTTTATGACGAAGCAAAAATATGCCGATATCTAAAGCGAATTGGTGGACTAACCCTCCTTCTAGCGTGAAGTCCGGCGTCACCCTCATTTCGGTTGCCTCAGCGGTCATCGGCTCATGGGTGTTGTGGCATTTCTGGCATTCCGAGGCCTTCGCATCGGTGTTTTTCTGCGCCATCATATTCAGCGCCTGGTTCGGCGGCTTCAGGCAGGGCTTGCTCGGAGTCACGACCTCTGCTCTGGCATTCGATTATTTCTTCCTGTCCCCGACACATTCATTTTATTTAGATTCGAGCGAACTGCCGCGTCTAATCATCTTCGTGGTGTCAGCTCTAATAATGGGCTTTCTAACCGCCTCCCAAAGGAGCACCACAGAATCGCTGCGGTGGACGCGGGATGATCTGAGTGTAAATGTTCAGGAACTTGAGAGAACCAACGAAGAATTGCGTGCGGAGAACTCCGAACGAAAGCTGACCCAAATTGCGCTTCGGCGAAGCCAGGCGTATTTGGCGGAAGCTCAACGGCTCAGTTATACCGGGAGTTTCGGCTGGAGGGTCGCCACCGGCGAGATCATCTGGTCAGAAGAATCATTTCGGATTTTCCAATACGACCGAACAACGAAACCGACCGTGGAACTTATTCTCCAACGGGTTCACCCCGAAGACGCGTCCCTGGTGAAACAGACCGTCGAGCGCGCGTCGCAGGACGGGAAGGATTTTGATCATGAATATCGCCTGGTGATGCCGGATAGGTCCGTCAAATATGTTCATGTTGTGGCTCATGCCATTAGCGACGAATCGGAGAGCATCGAGTTTGTTGGAGCGGTGATGGACATCACCGAACGCAAGCAGGCCGATGCTTTGCTGGCGGGGGAGAAACGCTTTCTCGAGATGGTGGCACGCGGCGACTCGCTTGCACAGATACTTGACAGCCTGTGCCTGCTCGTGGAAGAGCAGGCCAGCGATGTCCTCGCATCGATCCTGTTGCTGGATTCAAATGGCAAGCAACTGTGGCACGGCGGAGCACCAAGCCTGCCGAAAACCTATACGGACGCCATCAATGGAATTGTCATTGGGCCTTCCGAGGGTTCATGCGGAACCGCTGCCCACCGTGGTAAACAAGTAATTGTCTCCGACATCGCCAGCGATCCATTGTGGGTCAACTATCGCGAGTTGGCCCTCGCCCATTCGCTGCGGGCCTGTTGGTCTACGCCCTTTCTCTCCGCGGAAGGCAAAGTGATCGGAACCTTTGCCATGTACTATCGGGAGCCGCGCAGTCCCGGCCCGCGTGACCATGAAATCATCGCGCAAATAACCCATCTTGCAGGTGTGGCTGTTCAACGCAAGTTGGCCGAAGACGCCCTGCGGCAAAGCCAGGCATACCTGGCGGAGGCGCAGCGGCTCAGCCGCACGGGCAGTTGGGCATCGATACCGGCCAGGGGCGAGATTACTTACTTGTCCGAAGAATGCTACCGCTTGCTGGGTTTTGATCCGCACGATGGACGACCGCGATACGAAACGTTCTTTCAGCGCGTCCATATGGATGATCAAGCCAAAGTTAGGGAAGCGGTCGAAACAGCAGGGCGTGAAAAAACAGAGTTCGAGCTGGATTACCGAATCGTTCATCCCGGCGGCGAGATCAGAGACCTCCACGTGGTAGGCCATCCCGTTCTCAGCCCATCCGGCGATCTCATCGAATTTGTGGGTACCGTGATCGAGATCACCGAACGCAAGCGGGCCGAAGAGGCGTTGCGCCAGGCGCAGGCGGAACTCGCACACGTCAGCCGTGTGACCACCATGGGTGAGCTGACTGCTTCCCTGGCGCATGAAGTGAATCAACCGATTGCCGCCGCGGTCACAAACGCCAATGCCTGCTTGCGCTGGCTTACGCGCGATCACCCCAATCTGGAAGAGGCGCGCGCGGCCGCGATGAGAATCGTCAAAGACGGAACACGCGCGGCGGAAATCATCAGCCGGATTCGCCTGGTCTTCAAGAAAAGCGCTCCGGAACGTGAGTTGGTTGACGTAAACAATGTCATTCGGGAGATGATCGTGCTCCTGCGCGGTGAGGCAACGAAGCATCACATCTCATTCCGCACGGAGCTTGCGGCAGACCTTTCCAACCTGATGGGAGATCGCGTACAACTGCAGCAGGTGGTGATGAACCTCATCGTGAACAGCATTGATGCGATGAAGGATGTGGATGGGAAACGGGAGGTCGCCATCAAGTCGCAGCGGGCGGAAAACGAGCACATTATGGTATCCGTCAGCGATACCGGCATGGGGCTGCCCCCGCAGCAGGAGGACCAGATCTTCAATGCGTTCTTCACTACCAAACCTCATGGCACCGGCATGGGACTTCGGATCTGCCGTTCAATCGTTGAATCGCATGGCGGCCGCTTGTGGGCCGCCGACAACAATCCGCGCGGCGCGAGCTTTAGTTTCACTATACCTTTCAAAGCCGAGGCGCATGAATGACGCCCTCAGGTGCTCCCATCGTGTTCGTCATTGATGACGATGCGGGTGTGCGTGCGTCCATTCAAGGCTTGCTAAAGTCGGTGGGCCTTCGGTCCGAGACCTTCGGGACGGCGCTAGAGTTCCTACGCAGCAAGCGGCCGGACGGGCCCAGCTGCCTGGTTCTAGACGTGAGACTTCCTGGTGTGAACGGTCTGGATTTTCAGCGCCAATTGGCCGATGCAGGTACTCATATTCCCATTATTTTCATAACCGGGCATGGAGATATCCCTATGACAGTGAAAGCGATGAAATCCGGCGCCGTGGAGTTCCTCACCAAACCCTTCCGGGACCATGATTTGCTGGATGCGATTCGCCAGGCTTTGGATCGCGACCGAGCGTTGCGCAATCAGCAAAGTCACGTTGCCAATTTGCGAAAGTGCTACGAGTTGTTGACCACGCGCGAGCGCGAGGTCATGGGCCTGGTGGTTTCGGGTCTGCTCAACAAACAAATCGCTTCCGAGCTCGGAACCAGTGAAATCACCGTGAAGGTCCATCGTGGCCATGTGATGCGGAAGATGCGGGCGGAGTCTCTGGCGGAACTCGTCAGAATGGCGGCAAAATTGGAGCTTCCGCCCAGAAAGAATTAGTTTGATGCCGCCGTTGATAAACAAGATAAGTTACCAGTTTTCGCATCCAATACTTAACCGACGTTTTGGCGAACATCGCCTCCCAAATTTGTGAGCTCCTCATCGATCAGGTCGGGATTCGACCGTTATACCAACGTATAATTGCGCAGATTCCTGTCACGCGGTATTTTCCTCCCATGCTTACCAAACGTACGACCAAATTAGTTGCAATTGTCGATGACGATGACTCGATGCGCATCGCACTGGACGGCTTGCTGAAAGCAGTCGGATACCCGGCGCAGGCGTTTGCTTCGGCGGAGGAATTCCTAAAGTCCGGCCAACAACACCAGACTTCCTGCCTGATTGCGGACATCCGTATGCCCGGAATGTCCGGTTTGGAACTGCAGGCTCAATTGAACGCTGAGCGGTGCAGAATTCCGATCATCTTCATTACAGCACACGGCGACGCAAAAATGCGGCTCCAGGCGTTGAGAGCGGGCGCGGTGGAGTTCCTCTCAAAACCATTCGATGAGGAAGTCCTGCTCGAAAGTGTGCGAGCAGCTTTAGAGGCTTAAGCCCAACGCCGGAACGGTGCGCCCGAGTGCGCAGGAGGTCCCCAATGGTTGCTTATGCGGAGGCTTTCGGAAGATCGGGAATCAGTGACCAGGACCGCAATCAGCGCAGGTTCGAGCAGCTCATTGGCGGGAGCCGCTCTTTGGAAGCCGTGCTGGAACAAGTCGAACGCGTCGCGCCTACCGATTCCACAGTTCTCATCCAGGGAGAAACAGGCACGGGCAAGGAGTTAATCGCGCGCGCGGTTCACAATGTGAGCTCCAGGTGCGGACGTCCGTTCATAAAGCTGAACTGTGCCGCGATTCCGTTGGCATTATTGGAAAGCGAGCTATTTGGCCATGAGCGTGGCGCTTTTACAGGCGCGATCGCGCAAAAGGTTGGTCGTTTCGAAATGGCCGACAAAGGGACGCTCTTTCTGGACGAGGTGGGCGATATCGCGCTCGCACTCCAACCCAAACTGCTGCGCGTACTGCAGGAACAAGAGTTCGAACGCTTAGGCGGGACCAGGACTCACCATGTGGACGTTCGCCTCGTGGCGGCGACGAACCGAGATTTGGCAGGCCTGGTGAAGCGGAACGAATTTCGGAGCGACCTCTACTATCGTTTGAATGTGTTTCCGATTTCGCTCCCTCCCCTGCGGGAGCGCCGTGAAGACATTCCGGTGCTGGTGGCGCATTTTGTCGAGATTTATGGTCGGCGGATGGGTAAGCAAATCGAACACATCCCTCCGAAAGTAATGTCTGCGCTCAGCTCACACCCGTGGCACGGGAATATACGCGAGCTACAGAATTTCATTGAGCGGAGCGTCATATTAAGTATGGATAGCGAACTTCGAGCTCCTCTCACGGAACTCAAGCGCTCCCTTGAGGTAGAATCGCTGGGAGCAATTACGTTGGAAGAAGCCGAACGCGATCACATCCGTAAAACGCTTGAATATACCAAGTGGGTCGTCGCTGGGCCCAATGGCGCCGCAGCACGTCTTGGAATGAAGCGGTCTACTCTCTACTTCCGCATGCAAAAACTTGGCATCTCACGTTCCAACACCACGCCCATTCCCGCGCAGCAGAATAACCATGAGACGGGGACAGATATTCCATTAGATTGACATCATCCAGGCAGTTGACTGCTAGTCAGAATACCGCGTTGCTGTGCCCTGTTGAAGGCCTCCTCCACAACACCGTCGTGCGCGCCTTACCGCTGACGAAGTACTGCCCTTCAGAATCGTTCGGATGCCAGTGCAGTTCGCGCATGCCACCCAGTTTCACGTTCACTAAAGCTACAGCGAGATAAACGCCGGTGAAGAGCGGGCAGAGCATTTACCGTGCGAACCTGGATTTTCATGGACATCTTCGGAAGTCCCAGAAAGCATGAAATGTTTTGTATCTGCAGATTTGAATTACTCAGATTCAGTGTCAGCGAATTGGACGTCGTGTTTAGCAGGTTGGAATCCCATACGGGGCCATCGCTTGTTATCGGCTTCTGTTTTCCATCACTTACAAGCCAAACATGTTTGGCAGGCTTATTGCCTATTCCAGTTACGTCGCTCGATGTAGTAATGCTTTTCAGGGCGGCAGAAACGAGGAGAAGTCATCATGTTTACTGAAGCAATCAGCAGGGCTCGCACAAGCCACAGATGGAGAACCAGAACACGCAATCTGCTGCTGTTGTTCATCGCTTTAGTATTTACAACAGCGATTTACCAGGCCGAGACACACGCGCAGATCATTGGAGGCCTTGAAGTTACCATCCCATTCCAATTCCATGCGGGTGACGCCAAACTTCCGCCGGGCAAATACATGATCCGCACGCTCGACAACACGGATCTCACGATCATGGAAATCAGCAGTGAGGATAAAGCTATTTCCGCCCTCTTCGAAGTTCGCGACGCGGAGGCCAATACCACACCCGCCAAGAGCGAAATAATCTTCAACAAATACGGAAATCGTTATTTCCTTGCGAAGTTGTTTGACGAAGCTAACCCAAACGGAAGCGCGGTCAGCAAGTCGCGTTACGAAAAGAAAGTTGGTCAAGCGGCTACAGAGGCCCAGGCCCACGTGCCCGCGCACCACAGGGGATAAAAAAGGAACCTAGCGGCCCGCCTGAATAATGACTGCCTGACCGCGAGTGGGCCGCTCTCTCGCCCGAGTAGCTTTATCTCGGAGTATCAAAAAGGGAGGAACTATGAAAGCGCAAAGAGTCGTATTCGTTTTGATGGGAATGATGCTTTTGTTCGCAGGCAGCTCGTCGGCAGGACAGGTGAAGACCGATTACGATCGAAGCGCTGACTTCGGTCAATACAAGACCTACAGGTGGGAACAGGTAAAGACGCAGAACCCACTGGATATCAACCGAATCAAGAGTTCCATCAATGCTGCCCTAACGGCAAAAGGCTGGACTCAAGTGGATTCGGGTGGCGATATTTGCGTCATGGCTGTGGAGATCACACGCGATCAGCAGACCCTGAACACCTTTTACGATGGGTTTGGGGGAGGCTGGGGTTGGCGGCGATTTGGAGGCGGAGGTTTTGGAGGTCTTGGTCAGGCGACTACCACAACAGAAACATACAAGGTAGGCACTTTGGTTGTCGATCTGTTCGAAGCAAAGACGAAACAGCTTGTATGGAGGGGCAACTCGAGCGACACGCTCTCCAGTAACTCCAACAAGAACATCCGGAATTTGGATAAAGACGTGGAGAAAATGTTCAAGCAATTTCCTCCAAGTTCTCCGAAGAAGTAGAGGAGGCCAACATGAAACGTTTCTTGCATTGCGCCGTCACTCTGGGAGTTATTGCAGTAGCCATGCCTCTACGTGCGGCCAATTGGCCGCACGCAGAAACAGACAGCCAAAATATGATGGTTTGGACGAATGACGATATCGAAAAACTCCACAATATCGGCCTGATTTCCATCGTGGGTCGAATGGATGAAGAAAAGCCAAAGTCAACCCCTGCGCCGGAACCGTACGTGAGAATCGAGGACCCGGAGTGGTACGCGGCACAAGCAGCGAGGCTGGACATTGAACTTGAACGCAGACAATCTCAGCTCCGTGAATACCGGCAGGCGATCGACGATGTGAGAAATTTGAGGAAGACGACGGGCGGCATAAACCTCGAGGAAGGCGACTTAGCCATTACCCCCGAGGTTGGCATTGAAATCCTGGAGCGGCAAATAAGCGAAGTGCAAACGGAAATTAACGCACTGGAAGACTTGGCGCGTCGCCATGATATCCCGCCGGGTACACTGCGCGGCCAATGAGGCTCCTCAGCGTCGTTGGTGTGATGGATGCCGTCCAAGCGAAGCGCCAACAGGTGCGGAAGGCCGGCCATCTAAACAGCAAGGAGCAGGAGAATGTGTCGACTCAAGGCAATACGATCACCATCGAACCGGCCGTTCCGGATATGGTCTACATATCTGCTTATGATCCTTGGCTCGTATACGACTATCCAGTTGTCGCCTACCCTGCGGAGTACCGCTCCTCGGGGGTGATGACTTTCATCGTCAACAAATCGGGAGCCATTCCCGATAAGGATTTGGGCCCCAGCACAACAAAACTCAAGGTGGCTTACCGGGGACTATTGACGATGAATGGGCGCGCTTGACCAGCCGTTACACGCGGTCCGTTAGGCAATGGATCGCACGACGCCGCCATCCACACGCAGGGCAGCGCCCGTAGTGGCCGATGCGGCCTCGCTGCATAGATAGACGATCATTGATGCGACCTCCTCCGTGGTCGCGAAGCGTTTCAATAGACTCGTCGGCCGCGCATGCTCGAAAAAGTCTCGCATGACGCTTTCCTTGGATTCACCCCGCTGTTTTGCGAGGTTCTCAATAAAGGCGCCGACGCCCTCGCTCTCGGTGGGCCCGGCGAGCACGGAATTCACGGTGACGCCGCTCGCCGGGAACGATTCCGCAATGCCGCGCGCAACGGCCAATTGCGCTGTCTTCGTCATGCCGTAATGGATCATTTCCGGCGGAATCTGCAGACCGGATTCGCTCGAAACGAAGATGATTCGGCCCCATTTGCGTTCCAGCATTCGGGGCAGATAATGGCGCGTCATGCGAATGCCGGAAAGAACATTGACTTCGAAGAATCGTAGCCAGTCTTCATCGTCGATCTGGAGGAACGGTTTTGGCTCGAAAATTCCGAGATTGTTGACGAGGATTTCCACGTCTTTGACGCGCGCGAAGAGTTTTTGGATTCCCGTCAGCGCGCCGAGATCGGCCGCAACGCCCTCGGTATTTGCTCCGATTTCCGCGACAGCCTTTTGGACACGCGCCTCGGTTCGTCCATTAACGTAGACGAATGCGCCTTCGCGCGCCAATCCCTTTGCGACGGCAAATCCGATGCCCGCCGTGGAGCCCGTGACGAGTGCCCGCTTCCCCTTAAGTCCTAGATCCATTGTGCCTCCCCGCGATTCGATTTTCGCCACATTCGAGTTGAGAGGTGCGGGCTGGCGAGCTAGCGCGTAGCTATCCGCTCTGCTTGCACCGGGGCCTTTTGTTTCAACAAGGAAACGAGTCAGAATTATTTTGCAGTCCCCATCCAAAGGACCAGCCTCCGCCTCCGACTGCCCAGGGCATTATCCAACCCTTGTGATATTGAGTCGACTGGAACCCAGTTGGCGAGTAGCTAACGCTATAAGCTCTCCTTTAAATCATAAATAGACTGCGATTCCCAAGTAACAGAAGCATCTTGAGTTCCAAAATTTGACAAAAGACGCCAGGGGATAGGCATGGCATTGAAACATGCCGATTTATCCTCGTCAGGCAACTGTTTTGCTTTGACCGGGACAGCCTCACAGTCCTTCCGAAGGCTCCGCCATTTTGGACACGTGACCACCTGCCGACACTTGCGCTGTTGCGTTTACTTGCGGACACACGGTGCTGCGCTTCTGTTTGTCATGTAAATAATTGATTTTAGGGTGCCTGTCGTCAGCTTCCGAATTGCTCCCATCGTGGACCTTCAAATGCATTTCCCAATTTGAAAGTAATCGTGACGGCAGAGGTCCGTGGACATGCTTACGTGGATGCTTGGAACGGATGGAGATTGGGTCATCACAATCGCGCGGATTGTCCTGGGAGTTGTTTTTTTCGCTCACGGAGCACAGATGGCATTGGGTTGGTTTGGCGGGTCGGGACTGCAAAGCACAGTGCGCGTATTCCGAGAGACCTTGCGAATCCCGGCCCCGTTGGCAGTGTTGGCCGTCGCGACAGAATTCGTGGGCGGTTTGGGTTTGATTGTTGGACTTCTAAGCCGGGTCGCAGCTCTTGGAATTGCGGTGGTCATGAGCGTCGCGCTTGTTGCAGTTCACCGGAGGTTTGGATTTTTCATGAACTGGTACGGAGAAAAGCAAGGCCATGGGATTGAATACCATGTCCTTGTTCTTGCCATCGCGTTGGCAGTGATGATCAAGGGAGGCGGCTCCTTCTCTTTGGACCAAGTTCTGTACCAACACGTATCGACTCAAGATGGCGTCGCCCTTGGAATGGGGACGGGGAGAGGACAATGATTTCAATCACTCAAGATCGCAGCAAACTCGGATTTATTGGCATTGGTGCCATGGGCCTTCGCATTGCCGGCCGACTGCTCAAACAGGGCTTTCCGTTGGTCGCCTTTGACCGGCACACTTTCAAGGCGAACGCGTTGCTCGAATCCGGCGGGACAGTGGCGCGCTCGATTGCCGACTTGGCGTTCGGCGCGGATGTCGTTTTGTCAAGCTTACCGAATGATGAGACGGTACGTAGCGTTTACAACGGACCGCAAGGTGTCCTGGAACACATTCGCCGTGGTTCGATGATCATTGAAATGAGTACCGTGAGCCCCGAGACTTCGCGTGAACTTTACAGATTGGGCGCTGCCCGTGGCGTGAGCGTGCTGGATGTCCCGGTTTCCGGAAGCACCCCGGCGGCCGAACACGGCTTGCTGACTTTACTCTGCGGCGGCGACGAAGAATCCTTCAATGCCGCACAAGCGATCTTTAGAGCGATCGGTCAGCAGCATTTCTATCTGGGACCAAGCGGATCGGGAAACACGATGAAATTGGTGGTGAACACGTTGCTCGGGGTCGGCATGCAAGCCATCGCCGAGGCCGTTGTCCTCGGCGAGAAGGCCGGCCTTGATCGTCAACGATTGTTTAACGTTCTATCGAAAACTGCCGTAATCGCACCTGCGCATCTAGGAAAGCTTTCAAAAGCCCTGGAACATGACTACCGGCCCGAATTTGCCGTTGGCCTCATGAATAAGGATTTTCGGCTGATTTTGGAAACCGCAATGGCCGTGCGCGCCCCAATGCCCGCCGCGGCGGCGGCGTTTCCGATCAACAACGCCGAGTTTGTCGATCATCCGGACTATGATTTTTGCGCTGTGATTGATCGCATGGAGGATTTGGCAAACGTCAATTCGGTCAGGCAACGCTCCCGGCGAGAAACCATCTCGTCCACAAAATAAGATGGGAGTTTTATCACCCCCAAATGAAAAACCTTGCGCGTGAACATGAATGGATAAGAGTTGTGGGGCGGGTCGCCGGTGTTTTGATACTACTGGCTGCGGTGTTTCTCGCCGCGAGCCTGTGCTCGGCGGAAAGCGGTCCGGCAATTCCCAGCATTTTCAAGCCGGAGTCGACACCCGCTGATGCTATCTATCACCTTTCGATTTTCGTGCTGGCCGTTACGGGAGTCATTTTTGTAATTGTCTTCAGTTTGATCGCATATGCCCTCACAAAATTCAGGCGGCGATCCGACGATGGCCCCGAGCCTCCACAGGTTTACGGGAGTAATCAGATCGAACTCGCTTGGACAGTGATTCCAGTTCTCATTGTGCTGGTGCTCTTTATGGCTACGGCTCGCGTCATCCATGCAATTGAGGATGCCCGTATGCCCGAGGGCGCGACCGAGGTCACCGTCATCGGCCATCAGTACTGGTGGGAATTTCGATATCCTGCGCTGGGAATCGTCACAGCAAATGAACTGCACGTTCCGGTCAGCGATCCCTCACATCCGACGCCCACTTTTTTAAAATTGCTTTCCGCGGACACGGACCACAGCTTTTGGGTTCCCCGGCTGGCCGGTAAGACGGATTTGATTCCGAACCGCGTTAACAAGATGTGGATCGATCCACATGAAGTTGGAGTGTATGTCGGCCAGTGCGCGCAGTACTGCGGGATGCAACACGCCAAGATGCTCCTGCGAGTTTACGTGGATTCACCGGAGCAGTTCGCGCAATGGGTTCAGGATGAAGAGAAGCCGGCTCAATCAAGCGACGCGGTAGAGGAAGGGCGCCGGATCTTTGAAACAACCGCGTGCATCAACTGCCATGCCGTATCTGGAACAGTAGCGGACGGGCGGTTCGGCCCTGATCTGACGCATTTGATGAGCCGCGAAACGATTGCCTCCGGGGCCGCGCCAAATACTCCCGAAAATCTCAAGACGTGGATTCAAGATCCCGACTCCATCAAACCTGGCTCGTTGATGCCGGCAATGAAATTGAGTGAACACGAATTGGACGCGCTGACAACGTATCTCGAGACGCTTCGATAAGAGGAAATTGGCATGGCCTCAGATTCAATAGCGCTCAACCTGGTTAAGCAAAGCACGCGGCCGATTGGCGACAGGCTCCACGAATGGGTTGTCACCGTGGACCACAAGAAGCTGGGAATTCTTTACATCCTCTACGCGCTGATGTTCCTCGTCATTGGCGGCATCGAAGCGACAATCATTCGGATACAGCTGATTGTTCCGCACAACCATTTCGTTTCGCCTGAAGTTTTCAACCGCATGTTTACGATGCATGGCACAACGATGATCTTTTTCGTGTTCATGCCGATGCTGTTCGGCTTCGGGACCTATTTGATTCCCTTGATGATTGGCGCCCGAGATATGGCTTTCCCGCGACTTAACGCCTTCAGTTTTTGGATGACTGCTTTCGGAGGTTTGCTTCTCTACTTCAGTTTCATCGGCGGGAGCGGGCTCTACGGCGCCGGGAACGCGCCTGACGTGGGATGGTTTGCCTACGCACCGCTCACGTCGCGTGCATTCTCACCCGGGCACAGCACCGACTTCTGGACGCTGGGGCTGCTTGTCTCCGGTTTTGGCAGCATCGGAACGGCGGTCAATTTCATAGCAACTATTTTGTGCATGCGCTGCCCTGGGATGACTCTGGGAAAAATGCCGCTGCTGGCATGGCTAAACCTCGTCATGGCTGGGATGGTCCTACTGGCCGTATCGCCGCTCACCGCGGCTCAAATGATGCTCTCAATCGATCGCTATCTTGGTGGGCATTTCTTCGACGCACAGGCAGGCGGATCCGCTGTTCTCTGGATGCACTTCTTTTGGATTTTCGGCCACCCAGAAGTCTATATTATGGTCATTCCTGCCTTCGCCTTCGTTTCTGAGATTATCCCGGTTTTCTCCCGCAAGCCAATCTTCGGATACCCGGTGATGGTTGCGGCGACCATTTGCATCGGATTTGTCAGCATGAGCGTCTGGGCCCAC
>Ga0207024_10020_pt2 | contig 56605 bp, 56 predicted proteins | sample Alteio_BWMinCont_44_FD_153470 | JGI IMG/M metagenome (GOLD analysis project Ga0207024, IMG submission 153470) | Enriched cells from forest soil in Barre Woods Harvard Forest LTER site, Petersham, Massachusetts, United States -... | ecosystem: Environmental > Terrestrial > Soil > Temperate forest >...
GCGCGTGCGGTATCCCACAGCCAATCGGGGCTCCGTGGAAGCCATGAGCAACACCATGCTGGTCAATTCCACTGGCTGCGTTTATCTTTCAGCTTTACAGCAATGTCGCCGGTGTTGGGTTCGGTAACAGCGGCGAGCCCCAATTGCAGTCCGGTACGCCGCGAAGTGTTTTCCACTTCGGGGACGGCGCGAATGATTTGCTCGACGTGAGTAATCACGCGATTGGTTTCCTGCAGGGAACTTCCGGGCGGCATCACGTAGTCCAGAATGAAACCGCCTTCGTCCATGTGCGGAAGCAGGTCGGTGCCCAACGCATTGAATGAGACGTACGAAACCCCGATGAGCACCAGGCACATGGCGCCAAGCCACACCGGATGCTCCAGAGCGCGCCGCATCCAGCGTTCGTAGAACGTGATGATCTTTTCGAACCAGCCGCCCTTCAAGGACTCTTCCTCGGCGGCCATCATGCGCTTCATGCGTTCGAATTCGGAGATCTCCTCGACCGCTTCACCGTCATGGTCCTTCGCTCCCACGCCGCGGCGAATCAGGTGAACGCCGAGGTTGGTGGACCAGGTGAGAGCGAGCGCCAGAGAAGTGAGCAGGGAAACGCTCATGGCGATGGCCAGGGCACGGAAGAATGTGCCGGTTACGCCGGTGATCGAGATCAGCGGAAGGAACACGACAATCGGAGTCAGCGTGGATCCGATCAGAGGAACCGTGAGTTCCTTGAGGGCGCTGTTGGTGGCTTCCAGTGGGCCTTCGCCTCCATCGCGATGCAGGACGATGTTTTCGACGACCACAATAGCGTCGTCAATGACGAGTCCGCCCGCTGCGGCCAGTCCGCCGAGCGTCATCATGTTGAAGCTCTGCCCTAACATTTTCATGGCGATGAACGTGACTAGAATCGCCACCGGAATGACCAACCCGGTCATCAAAGCCGTGCCCAAGTCCTGCAGGAACAGCCAAATGATGAACCCGGCAAGCAGCAGCCCGATAATGATGGCGTCGCGCACACTGCCAATGGATTCACGGACAATGTTGGATTGATCGTAAAAGACGTTGAGTTCGACACCAGCGGGCAGGGAAGGTCGCAGCTTATCAATTTCGCTGTGTACCAGATTTGCGACATCCACCGTGTTGCTGTCCGGTTGCCGGCTGACGCTCACCAAGACCGCCGGTTTTCCATTCGCAGTGACCACCGTGAACGCCGGGGCAGCGGATGGCGCCACCGAACCCACATCCTTAACCCGGACCGGCAGATCATTGACGTTCTTGATCACCATGTTGCCGATCTCATCGGGCGAGTGGACCTGAGAATTGATGAGTCCTAGGAAAAGCTGGTGATCCTGACTGAGCAGTCCGGGAGAATCAATTAAGTTGGTCTTATTGGCGGCATCCAAAATATCCTGAATCGAGACCTTGGCCTTGAGCATGCGTCCCGGATCGGGCGTGATCTGGAATTCCGGTTGCTGCCCGCCTTGCACGATTACGGTCGCAATGCCGTTCAGACGGTTCAGGCGCGGCTTGATATCGTATGTGGCGACTTCCCAGAGCTGCGTTTGGGGAACTTTATCCGAGGTCAAGCTGTAGCCCAGAATCGGGAAGCTGGCGAAGTCCAGGCGGTGTGATTCCACCTGAGCCGTGGAGGGAAGCGAGCTTTGAATTCGCCCCAGCTCGGCATTCACCAGTTGCAGCGTGGTCACCATGTCCACGCTCCAGCTGAAGGACAAGTCCACTTCCGCCGAGCCGCGGCTGGTAACCGAGCGGACATCTTCCAGACCCGGCACGCTGTTCACGGCGTTCTCGATGGGACGCGTGATGGTCACTTCCATCTGGTCAATCGGCATCACGCCGTTGTCAATGCCGATAATGATGCGTGGAAATTGCGTCGCCGGAAATACGGCGATCGGCAAGGTTAGCGCTTCATAACCTCCGACAATCGCCAGGGTCAAAATCAAAAAGATGATGGACTTGGAGTGGCGAGCGAACCAGTATTTCGACGCCAGGGAAGCGCGCGGGGGCTGACCGGCCGCGTGGCTAGTTGACATGGAGGCGCACCTTCCGTGATAGGACCCGCGCATTGCGTTGGGCCGAAATAGACGCCGAGTGACAGGGGATGGGCATGTGTGTTTCCAAGGGTGCGCGCCTGGTCGTCATTATTATTCTTCCTCGTCCGGCATCTTTGGCGCTTGGACTTGAATTTTGGTTTTTGCCAGGACGGGATCGTCCTCTTTATCGAGCTCGAACGCGCCTACGATGACCACACGCTCGGTCCCTTGTAAGCCGTCCGTGATTTGAACATTGGCCCCGTCGCGGATGCCGGTTTTAACTTTTTGTTTGTGGGGAACGTTGTCGGTGTCCAGCGTGATGACGGTAGTTGTGCCGTCAGAGGCTGTGAGCAAGGCCGCTACGGGAACCACGATGGCATCGGGCACGGTTTGGCCAACCATGGACACATGCACGCTGGAACCCGGTTTTAGGCGCTCGCCGGGGTTCGGAGCCGCAACCCAGACTTCCACCGTGGTGCTGTTGGGATCCAGAGCCGGGCTCACCATGCTGACTCTTCCCTTTACGACGGTGCTTTGCCCAGGCACGGAGATCGTTGCGGCATCCCCCGCCTTCAAAAGCGACGCTTCTTGCACTGAGATGTGCGCGCGAGCCACGATCTGCGACAAATCCATTACTGTGACGACCGGCATACCCGGAGGAGCGGTTTCTCCCGGATAGAATGGGCGGTCGGTAACGACGCCGTCGATCGGGCTGGTGATTTTCGTGTAGCTGAGCTGGGCCTCGGCGTTGGCCGTGTCGCCCTTGGCCGCGTTGAATTGTCCCTCAGCCACTTTCAGGTCCGATCGCTTTTGCGCCAAGTCGTATGCGTTTTGCGCTTGGGCCAGGCTTAGGCGGGAGTCTTCGACATCTTTGGAGGACACCGCGCCATCCTTGAACAGGGACACTCGGCTGTCGTAGAGCTTCTGCGCGCCATCCAGCGATTGCTTGGCAAATTTAGAGTCCTGCTCCACTTTCTGGAGTTCCATCTGGTAAGTCGCTTCCGCCTGCTGGTACCCGCCCTGGCTCTTCATGTGCTGCCCGGTAAGGTCCTGGCTCTCCAGCTCGACCAGCAATTGCCCGGCCTTTACGTGGCTACCGCGATCCACGTAGGCCTTCTTAACCGGCGAAACCACCTTCGGTATGATCGCCGCTTGATCGTGAGGATATAAAACCGCTTCTGCGTTGACCTTCAGCTGAATCGGTTCTTTCTGGGCAGCGTCTACTTGCACGGTGACCGTCGGATTTACTTCGGCCTCCGGCGCTTTGGAGCAGCCCGAAATGAATAGGCTGGCGGCGAGCAGGCTCGCAAACGCCAGCAGATGAGGGGAACCGGCTTGCCGGTCCGCTCTGGTGCGTTTTGAAGAAGAAGGCATCGCTAGGCTCCGATTTTTGAACTTGCTGCAGTGTTTGATCATGGTTCAGAAACTTCCCGTAATCGTCTGTAAAGCTGCCACAGCCGCTTTATACCGCGCCTGTGCGTCAATCGAACCATTGCGCGCGGCGAGCAATGTGGTTTGAGCGTCCACAACATCGGTCGCAGGGGCCGCTCCTCCCTCGTATCGCAAATTCACGAGGCGCAAACTTTCGGTGGCCATCTCGGCAGTCTTGCGCGATTCCTCGACGGCCACGCGCGCGACGGTCGCTTCGTTATAAGCTGCGTACAGTTCACTGATCGCCAGACGCTGTTCCTGGCTCAGCAAGGCCTTCGCTGTCTGCTGCTTATATTCAGATTGATGCAGTTTACTTCTCAGCGTGCCCCAATCAAAGACGGGAATATTGAGCGCCACGGTGATGAAATACCCAAGATTGGGCAGCGGGCCACCGGTGTAGCATTTGTCCGCGATGTTGCAAGCGGCCAGTCTGCCATGCGTGGCAAATTGGTTGGCCTCAATCCCGTAATCGGTTTCTAAAGTAAGCGTAGGGAGAAACGCGGTCTTTGCGGTGGTGACATCAAAATCCGCCTGGCGAGCGGCTTCCACGGCCGCGCGCATGTCCGGATTTTCCTTCTCCGCCATGACCTTAATTTCCGGAAATGCCGGCAAAGCCTGCGCTGCATCGAGATCATCCACTACAGTGAAATTCACGCTAAAAGTGGGGAACAGCATGACCGCCAGATTCAGGCGCGAGTCTTCCAGAGCCAGCCGCGCTTCGTCATAGGCCGCCGATTGAATGCGGTATTGAATCTCCGCCTTCAGCGAATCACTGTGCGAGGCCTGTCCCTGGCGTTCGCCCGATTGCGCCATATTCATAAAATGCTTGGCCTGATCCAGTGCCAGCTGTGAAGAGGCTAGTTTTTGTTGCGCCACGACCAGGGCATAGAAATTTTTGGTAACGGCAACCGCCAGACCGCGCCGCGCGATCTCCGACTTGGCGTTGGCGAGCGCCTCACCGGCCTTGGCCTTGGAGTAGGCTGTCCCCATGAGCATGCCGGGAGAAAGGTCCTGGCGGACAATTCCCCAGTCGCGATACACATGGATACCATCGTTGGTTACGAATCTGCCGTTGGGGGTAACTCCATTGCCTTGGGTTCCGAGGTATTGCGAAGTCGCCGAAATCTGGGGCAGCATCGAATTCCTGGCCTGCAGGCGGTCTTCATGCGCGCTCTTGGCATCCGAAGTGGCCCCTAAGTACGTGGGATCATTTTTTCGCGCCCGCTCCAGTGCGTCTTTTAAGGTTATCGAAATCGACGGTGCGCCTTGGTCCGTCCCCGCCGGCTGCGCCAGTATGACTTCCGTTTTACCGGCGCCTCCCGCGGCAGATTCCTGCGCCTCGGCGTTTGAAACACCCAGCAACGCCCCCGCCACAAGGCAAAATCCCACCACCATAAAATTTCTCATATTCCTAGGAATGATTTGGCTGCCGCGCCGGGCGCCCTGGTGCGTTTTCATCGAACCACATTCTCCCATGCCGAGTGAATTACCCATGCTGTCTTTCCCCCTCCAGATTATCGCGTGCTCCACGCTTCACCTAAAACGTTCCGCGTAAAAGTAGAGCCCGCACCCGGATTCTCGCTGACCCCCCGTTGCACTTCAAGCGTTCCGCGCAAAAGTAGAGCCCCCACCCGATTGGCTGCGCCGACAGCCGCTGCCGAGCCGCTGCGAATACTAATCTTCCTTTTCCAGAAACGCAAATACACAGTTTTGGTGAAGCGCCCTGCCCCTTTGATCGGGAGGCAGCATAGCAATCAGACATTAAGGTCATCTGAAAGAATTTTGAGCGCAAGAATTGCGCCACGCGGCTAGCGCCGGGGGCAATCGCGCAAGAGCCGTTAGCTGCCGTCGCGGATGATGCGGCAGGATTCAATGTCAAAGGTTACGTCACCAATGGTGAGCCGGGTTTGATCGCGGAAGCCTGCGAGAAAATTCAAAAAACGCCAAACGTCGTTGAAATTCGTTACCAGGCCGATGGATGCGCGGATCGAACCGGCGCTCTTATGGCCGCGTTCCTGCATCATGCGCACGAAACTGAGCAGATTGATATCGGGTCCCATCGTGAATCCTGCGCGCATGTCCTCTTCGGTAAGTCCTTCCGCAATTTCTCCGGCTCCGGGATTGCAAAAGCATCCGGTACGCAAGGAAATTCCTTCCGTGCCAGCCAGTTCCTCGATGCGGCGGTAATCCAGCAGGCGTCCTTCCGGATCGTACAGATTTAGTGTTACGGTTCCGCCGCGTGCTTCGGTATTTGCCGGGCCGTAGATGCGAACCATGGCGCGGCCGTTGGTGTGGCGCAGAGCGAGCAATTCATCGAGCAGCCAGCCGGTGAGGCAACGGACGCGCTCCGCGATTTTTTCCATTCCGATCGCCTGCAAATAGCGCAGGCCGATTTCCACCGCCGGGATTGAGAGATAGTTCAGCGTGCCGTCCTCGAAGGCCGCCTCGTTTGGGGACAACACGTGGGCCTGGCCCTGAACGGAGGCGAAGTTAACGGTCCCCCCCGCAAACCACGGCCGCCGTAATTTTGCGAACACCGATTTGCGGATCAGCAGTGCGCCAATGCCCGTGGGGTAGCCGAACATTTTGTAAAACGAAATGGTGACAAAGTCCGGGTGCACGGTTTTTAAGTCGAGGCTGCTGGTAGGCACAAAGGCGGCTGCATCCAGCAGCACTCTCCATCCTTTGTTCTGAGCCTTTGCCACGAGATCCAGCGGATGCTTGACGCCGGAAAAATTGGATTGCGCCGGGAATGCAAATAAATTTTCAGCAGCCGGGTCGGCCTCTACCAGCAAAGTTTCCAGGCAAGCGAGATCAAGATTCAACTCCGGCATCAGCAGCGGCGAGTAGGCAACACTCGCGCCCCGGGCACGCGCATATTCGCGGATTCCGTTTACTGAATTGTGATTATCGAAGGTGAGCAAGTAACGGCTGCCTGGCGCAAACGGAAATGATTCGCCCACGAGCTTCAGCGCCCCGGAGGCGTTTTGCGTAAACACTAGGATGTAATTGTCCCCGGCATGGAAATAATCCAGCACGGCGCGGCGCGTGCGCTCGACATGTTCCGTCATCGCAGTCGAAGTTGGGTTGGCCGAGTGAGGATTGCCGAAAGTGCCGGAGCGTAAGAGCGCGAAATGCTTCTCGATTTGCGACTCGGCGTACAGCGAGCCGCCGGTGTAATCCAGGTAGACTTCGCGCGCCTTATCGAGACGGCTATAGTCGGTGGCGCGCAACTGGTCGAGCACATCCGTGGTCGCGTATCCGGGATAGCGTGCTGCGAAATCCAAAAACGCTTTGTCCAACCGCGAATTCTCAGGCGCGCCGTTCTTCGGCATACATCAATACTATGCTTTTACGCCTGCTTTGCGAAGGATCACCATCACAACTGAAGTTACGGAACGATCGTGAGGTTCTCTTTCGTCAAACCGAAATTCGCATTCTCGGGATCGAGCGCCAGGACCTGCAATTCAATTTGGCCGGGCGCGGCGGCAGGCACATCGCCTTTGAATGTGTTTTGCACGCCAGCGTATTGCATGGGAATTTCCGATTCAATTTTTCCTTCGCGAACCATCCGCGCGATGACCCGAATTTTGTTGGCGTCCCACAAGCCGCCCGGTTCAATCGGGCATCCACACGCCATGGTCACCGTGACTCGAGCCTCGAACGGAGATCCGATCTTGACTTGCGCGTCCATCTGCGGTGTGAGCGTTTTCACGATGAAGCCGTGAATTTCCAGCAGCACGCCCTCGCCCAGCACATCTTCACCCGGCACCAGGAGCATTGTTTTTGTCGCCCGTTGCGTGGCTTGCGGACTTCCCAGCGGCCCTTCCGCGGAAATTTCCACGACGGTGGGATGATCCAGGTTCAGCACGGCGAGAAAACCGGAGGCGTCCGGCGTGTTAAAGACCGTCGCGCCGCGCGTGCGCGGCTTTTTCATGATCAAGTCGGTGTCGCCAGTTCCCGCTTTTTGAATTCCTTCGGCCAGAATTTTCCCCGTGCTGACTTCGCGAACCGTGATGCGCGCTCCGCCAACATGTTCGCCGATCACTTTAGCGTCGCGGGCGATGGCGCGAATCATCACCTTGGTTTCTTTTCCGCCGGTTTGCGCAAACGCCTGGGAAGCCAAAACCAGTGACCCGAGTACGGCCAGCCAAACCATGTGTTGAACTCTCATTGAGCGCCTCCGTGAATTTTCTCGAAGATAGCATACTTCTGCTGAGCGGTGCGACCTGCTCCGTTTTGAAAATCGCGACACCCCGAAGCGTTGACCTGGATGCCCGGAAATGGCAAAGTCACAGTAACCGTGGACGAACCCTATCGAAGGAGCACTCCAGTGATCCGAACCGTTGCATTATGTTGCACCAGGATGTTTACTGTCGCGCTGGTCGTTGGTGTCGCATTTCTGGGAAACACCTGGCCGCTCGCCGCTGCGCAAGACCCCGGCGCAATCCAGGAACCCGTGAAAACCTGGATCGTCCCGGACATGAGCACCATTCCTTCCGGGCCGCTGGGAGACAGTATTCGCCTGGGCGTTCAAGTGTTCAATGAAACGCCGAAGTATGCCGCGAAGTATGTGGGAAATAAATTGAGCTGCACGCACTGCCACATGGATGGAGGTACGGTACCCGGCGGGATTCCCATCGTCGGAGTTCCCGGAATGTTTCCAGTGTACAGGGATCGCGAAAAGGAAGTGGTGACGTATGAAGAGCGCATCGAGCAATGTTTCATGCGCAGTGAAAATGGACACCGCATACCAAACAATAGTCCCGAAATGGTCGGCCTGGTAGCGTACTCGCAGTGGCTATCGAAGGATCAAGTGACCGGCCGGCCGTTCCCAGGGCGCGGCGTGGTGAAAATTCCTGAACTGAACGGGGATCGCGAACGCGGCAGTCAAATTTATGTAGCGCAATGCGCGGTGTGCCATGGACCGGACGGGGCAGGGAAAGCTCTGGCCATCCCCGCTGTCTGGGGCCCCGATGCCTATAGCGAAGGGGCGGGCATGCACGACATCACCAAAATGGCCGCGTTCGTACAGCACAACATGCCCTTGAGCAATCCGCGCAGTCTGACGCCGCAACAGGCCTATGATGTGGCGGCTTACATTCATTTCATGCCGCACGAACCGTTTGATATCAAACAGCACCAGTAAATATCCGCCGCGGTTTGGTGCGCGATTTCTTACGACTTACTTAGGTTGAGGAACGATCCGCAAATAGGGCCGGGGAGCCTTCCAGCCGTCAGGGTATTTCTGCTTGGCTTCGTCTTCCGTGACGGACGGAAGAATGATTACGTCCTCGCCATTCTTCCAATTCACGGGTGTGGCCACTTTGTGCTTGGCCGTGAGCTGCATGGAATCCAGCACGCGCAGCACTTCGTCAAAGTTGCGGCCCGTGCTCATGGGATAGCTGAGCATCAGCTTGATTTTCTTGTCCGGTCCCACGATGAATACGGTACGCACCGTGGCGTTGTTGGCGGCGGTGCGGCCTTCGGATGTGTCGCCGGAGTCGGCGGGCAGCATGTCATACAGCTTGGCGATCTTGAGTTCCGGATCTCCGATCATCGGAAAGTTTACCTTGTGGCCCTGCGTCGCTTCGATATCCGCGGCCCACTTGCTGTGGCTCGTCACCGGGTCCACGCTCAGGCCGATGATCTTGCAATTGCGCTTCTCGAATTCCGGTTGCAGTCCCGCCATATACCCCAGCTCGGTGGTGCACACCGGCGTAAAATCCTTGGGATGCGAGAATAAAATCGCCCAGCCGTTGCCGATCCATTCGTGAAAGTTAATCGTGCCCTGCGAAGTTTCGGCCGTAAAATTCGGTGCCTCGTCGTTGATGCGCAACATACGTTTGTCTCCTGGCTGAATTCGGTGTAGGGCCGGGAGCGCGGGAACCATCGTTCCGGGCTTCCTGGCTGCGCACAGTGTACCAAAATTGTGCGGGGCATGTTCTTGCTGGAGCGTAAGGTAGGTCATTCCTCGCATAATCCGCAGCTTAAGTAACCAGAGATATTACCTCGTGTTTACAAGCCGGAGACAATGGCGATGGTTCGCCTCGCGCCATCAGAAATCGCGCCTCGCGCGGACTGCATATGTTTGACATAAGTCATCACAATTAATTATCGCATATGTACCTAAGTGGACACGTTTTGTGACAAAAAGTATGATAGGGTGCTTCTCGGTGAATGGGGTGAATGTGATTGATCGCGTTTTCCGGGCATCTGGTTCGATGCAGAGTTGCATCGCGAACGGGAGCCAGAAAATAGATCAGCTCACGCAAACTTTGGTCAACAAATTCGACTCCTTCCCTTCGGTGCAAACTCTACGCAGTAAGAAACGAGGGCTAAAACGATGCATTCAACTATTCTGCTCGCAGACCAGGACCCGTCAAGTAGAGAAGGCTGGGAAGTACTCTTGCGCGATCAGGGGTATTCGGTGTTTTCCGTAACAAGTGGAGAGGAGCTGCTCAACTCCTGCCCTCGTATTCGGCCCGACCTGGTCCTGATCAATGCATCCTCACCTGATTTTTGCGCTCCGGATATTTGTTTACAACTAAAAACCGACCCCCGGAATCATTTGACTCCCGTCATTCTGATCGCGGGCCTCTCTAATGCCTCCGACTCTGCGCCAGCCATTGTGGCCGGAGCCGACGACGTTTGGGCGGGGTCTCCGTCGCGGTGGGAATTGCTCAACCGATTGAACTCCTTGCTGCAGATCAAGGCCTATATTGACGAACAAGCATGCTCGGTGATCACCACCCTGGCCCAAAGCATTGAAGCGCGGGATCCGAACACAAAAGGTCGTGGCGAGCGACTCGTGATTCTTGCAATGCGGTTAGGAACGAGCCTCGAAATGTCCGCGTGTGAATTGGAAGCACTGCGCGTCGCCACATTGCTTCGCGACATTGGCAAGGTCACCATTCCGGATTCAATTCTGCTCAAACCGGGATGCTTGACCCTGGAGGAACGCGCGATCATGGAGCAGCATCCTATTGAAGGGGAACGAATATGTTTGCCGCTGAAAATGCTGCGTGATGTGCTTCCTTTAATCCGCCACCACCACGAGCGCATTGATGGAAGTGGGTACCCGGATGGGTTGCGAAGGAGCATTATTCCGTTCGGTGCGCGCGTCCTCCAGATTGTGGACATCTTTGATGCTTTGACGACGGATCGAGTTTATCGAAAGGCTGTTGGTGTGGCGAAGGCGCTCACGATCATGTATGAGGAAGCGGCTGAGGGGCGGCTAGAAGATAAATTGGTCAATCAATTCGCATCCTTCATGGCTGTGCAACCTCGTTCGTACGTACGCGCGCGCTCCAGCCAGTCCCGCGACCTAAAATTTGGTTAGTGAATTGAGAGGATGCCCTTGGATTGGGCTTTGAACGATTTTTTGAAGGGCTGGGCTTTTGACTTGATTCTCGTTGGCTAGTTCAATAGGCGGGATCAACGCGTGCCAAAACCAAGAACTTCGCCTTTCAAAGAGCGAAGGGCGGGGCGCTCACCTTGGAAATATAACTATAAATGTATATATTATATTAGTATATTGTATGGTGAAGCAAAGTGAGGGCGAGCCAAAGGCCGGCCGCCCTCAGGCAGAATCCGGGTGGGACGCCGAGATTACTTGTTGGTTATTGGCATTTCTGGGCCCACTGCGCGCTTATGAATAGATTACCAGCTGTGTTTCCTCATATCCTTTAAATACGGCCCTTTCCTGCCTTTACTATGCTCTCTTGCGGAGAAGTAATGAATAAACCATCTCAAGGGTACGCTGTCTCGGCAAACAACGAATCGGGAACGTCATTGAACCCACCGGCAGCCCACGCTTTCCAGTTAGGCCGCCCCCTGGTGGGTGTCTTTTTGTCCGTCCTGTTTGGCATGACTCTGTATGAGACTTGCAAGCAGCTCTTTTTTCATCATTTGACACTTTGGCAGTCCCATGCGATGAGCATTTGCGTAGTCAGCATTGGCTCGACCGTAGCGGGTTACGTTCTTTTGCGCGGGCAAGAAAAACTGTGGCAAGTCGTCCTTGAGGCCGGCCACGCAAAAAAATGGCGGAACTCGCCAGCCGGGCCAAAAGCGAGTTTCTGGCCAATATGAGTCATGAAATCCGCACTCCGCTCAATGGTGTCATCGGGATGACCGAGCTGGCCCTGGATACCGAACTTACTTCGGAACAGCGGGAATATCTGGAAACGGTGAAGATCTCCGCGGAATCATTGCTGATATTGATCAATGACATTCTCGATTTCTCCAAGATCGAGGCAGGAAAAGTAGATTTGGAGCTGGGCGATTTCGACCTGCGCGAGAGCTTGGAAACGACTCTGAAAGCAATGGCGCTACGCGCGGACGCCAAGGGCCTGGAGCTTCTGTGCGAGATCGCTCCCGAAGTTCCGCAATTCGTGCGGGGCGACTCCAACCGATTGCGTCAAATCATAGTCAACCTCGTTGGCAACGCCATCAAGTTTTCAGATACGGGTGAGGTCGCGTTGAACGTTCAAGTCGAAAGCACGGTTGCTGACGATCGCATCTTGCATTTTACTGTGTCAGACACAGGGATTGGAATTCCTGAAGAGAAGCAACAGTTGATCTTTCAACCGTTTGCACAAGCGGACAACTCAACGACGCGGAAATACGGGGGCACCGGCCTGGGATTGACCATCTCGAATCGCTTGGTAACGATCATGGGCGGAAAAATGTGGGTGGAGAGTGCCGTGGGTCGAGGATCCAAGTTTCACTTCACCGTGCAGATTCAAACCTCAGAGAAACAGGTAGAAGTGGGAACGATTGCCCCGCCTGAGATATTGCGCGATGTAAAAGTCCTGATCGTAGACGATAACCGAACGAATCGGCGGATTCTTGAGGGCATGTTGAAGCGCTGGGCAATGAAGTCAACATCGGCCGAAAGCGGAGAAGAGGCCCTAGCGCACCTAACCTCCGCTTGTGATGCGGGAGATCCGTATGGTCTGCTTTTGACAGACATGCATATGCCGGAGATGGATGGTTTCACGCTGATTGAGCGCATCCGGCAAAGTTCGAAGCTATCCACAGCCACTATCATGATGCTCACTTCGGCCGGTCACCGAGGTGACGGAGCGCGATGTCAGGAGTTGGGAGTGGCGGCGTACCTGTTGAAGCCCATCCGGCAATCCGATTTGCGAGAGGCCATTGCGCGAGTACTAGGAGCCCGCGAACAAAGAGGCGCGATACCTTTGGTCACTCGATACTCTTTGCATGATGCTCGTGAACCCGGGGCATGCCTGCGAGTGCTCGTGGCGGAAGACAATTCCGTGAACCAGCTTCTCGTAACCCGATTACTGGAGAAGCGCGGACACCGTGTAGTGATGACGGCCAACGGTCGTGAAGCCCTCGCGGCACTTGCAAAGGACACTTACGACCTCGTCTTGATGGACCTGCAGATGCCGGAGATGGATGGCTTGGAGGCTACCTCGGCGCTCCGGCAAAATGAGAAGGATAGAGGCGACGGAAACCGGCTGCCAATAATCGCCTTGACCGCCCATGCCATGACGGGCGATCGGGAGCGTTGTCTGGCGGCAGGTATGGATGGCTACCTGAGCAAGCCGATCCGGCCGCAGGAACTCGACACAATCCTGGAAGGCTACGTGGCGCGACGCATTGCGACCGCGAATTCGCTGGAAACTGTTGACACGAGCAAGTAGCACGCGCGGCGCTCCGGCCAGTCCCGTGACCTAAAATTTAGTCAGTGAATTGAGAGGATGCCCTTGGATTGGGCTTTGAACGATTTTTTGAAGGGCTGGGCTTTTGACTTGATTCTCGTTGGCTGGATCAATAGGCGCGATCAACACGAGCTGACCTGAGCGGGCTTTTTTGTACCAGGTGAAATGAGAGAGAATTCACTTGGAGGAGGACCGGTCATGCCGATGAAGCGATATTAGTCTTGTGGCTTCTCTTGGCCTAACTTTCGCAGATTCGCATCTGGATGCTGCTATGCGCGGGCATCCATCTGTCACTTTCCTTTGCCTGTGGGGGCTGGCGATGCTTAGCTATCATCAGGACGTCAAGCATCCTGGCTGGGGATTCGGTACTCTTTCGCAGATCATCGCAGTAGTCTCCTTAATCGCTCTAGTAGGGTTTGGGTTCACTTACAGGTCGTGGCCCAATTTTTTAATTGTCCCGGCTCTCGCTTGGTTGCAAATCGAGTTCACGAAACGCTGGACAGCCCGGCCAGGCGCGTGGTGGTGATGCAACTGACTTCGGCGGGTGGCGCACCATTTGAGCGGCTTTGAAGTTTCGGATGGCCGACTCCTCGCGGTTCGAAGCTGTGAAAAAACTTTCCAACATAATTTCAATCACCACTTGAAAAGAAAATGAAGTTGGGTATTCGTATGCGTCCGAACCTGGCCGTATTGACAAGGAGGATGAGAAGTCAAGCTGGGTGTAGAGATCGTTCGGCGGGGTTGGTCACGAGATTCCAGGGGCGGGTGGCCCGGGCTTTGAATTTGATGGGGTGCCCCGTCCTTGACGGCTTTTCAAGCCGGGTGCGCCACCCTTGAAGCGAATTTGAATTTTAGGGTGGCCCACTCTCGCGTCCCGCGAGGGTGGGGATTTTTTGATTCTGAATCTCTCCTTGATCTTGCTTGAGTCACTCCTACGACAATGGCAACCGGCTGACCCAGATCGCGCAGTGACGTGCCCCCCTCGAGCTGTTTCAATACACCAACAATCTACTCTACTGAAAAGCGTTTTCTCCTCACGGCAAATCCCCCTTCTTCAGGTCAGATTCTGCCGGAAAACTAACTCTCAAGGTGTGTTAAGAATTGGGGGGCCGATCAGCTCCAGGTTACCTGTGGAAGTCTTCAAAGAAAGTTCAAATCCATTCGGATCTTTCCCCCAGTTGCCTGTCAATCGTCTTTACTGAAAGGGCCTTCACTTTTCTCGTGCGGTGGATCGGCGTCAAGCCGCGGGTGGCTTCTTAACGGCGGCAAACTCATAGCAATCAAACTGCACGCCCACACCCAACTTTCCGCGCGGGGAATCGATCGGATCGGCGCGTACGATGTGACCTGTATAGATCCATTCTCTGGCAGGTTCGCCCGTGATTTCTTCCGGCATCTCCAAGAAAACTTCGACTTCCATGCCTACTTGGAGCACCGGGTCCGAGGTGAAGAAGATCCCGGTTTTCGAAAGATTTTCCGCTTCCGCTTCCCACCCAGGAAGGGTCGACCTCCAAATGCGTACTCGCAGAGGAGCTGCGAAGCGGTGACGACGAGCTACACGACGATCCGCGATGGCTGCTTTCATAAGGGCACCTCGCGCCAAGGGAGGGGATGGCACACAATGCGATAATGAAAAATTGAGGGAGGGGAAGATGCGATTATACCAACAGATAGGGAAACAACAATGTGATTCTTATCGAGTCGCTCCAAATATTTCTAAGAAATACTTAATATTCGGGCGAGATTTGCGAGGAGAGGCTAGCGGTTCATTTTATCTTACCTCTGCAAGGAATGGCGATCCGCTGACGGAGACCGATCTGGCCAACAACGATGCCTACGCCTAATTCTTCTTGAACGGCAAGCGAGTGGGCCGCCAGCTTCATTTCAATAACGAGATTGATTTTCATTTCGCGGACGCTCCCGGAAGTTCGCGGGACGGCAGGTGGAGGCGGGGGGAGTTGAACTTCAGCGGTTCATTGAAACCACGTATCTTACTCATTTTACGTTGCGCCCAATACGCCCAAAGCGCCAGTCGAAAAGACGCGTGGCTCGTGCAATTCGCCTTGTGCTACTTGGATTCAGGGGGAGTGCGGGTTTCGAGTAGTCGGACAAATTCCGCGAGGTCAGATGCGGCTACATCCGACACAGCCCAGAATTGGAACCCGCCACGCGACCACCTGATGATGTTATAGCCCTGTCGGGGGTCAATTACTTGAGTAGACTTCGATCCAGCAGAGTTTGGCCATACGAATACATTAATGAAGTGCTTGCGCCTCTGATAAATCAGGGCGGCGACTTCACGATTTTCGACGTAATCTAGACGCCCCCCGACCAATGGAAATCCGTCGCTTGCCAGATCTTCGACCGGCGGCGAGAAATCGAGTTTGCCGTCAAACCAGGGTTTCACCGTGTGTTGGTCGGTGGAGACAACATCCATCAGATGATTGCCTTCCAGCGATCGCACGTGGCTGGAGAATACTTCCGCAGCGATTCGCTGGTCACCCGAAAGTGACCGAAGACGTGCTGTCAATTGCCAACCACCAATGGAAATCATGGCGAGTAGCGCGAAGGCGCCGGCCAATTGCAGAACGTTCAGAGAAGGCCATTTGATTTTGTTCTTGGGAACATCAGCCCCGCTCGATGCGCGTAGGGATGACTGGATTCGCTGTCGCAAAACCGCCGGCGCAGCATATGCCAGCGAACTGCGCTTCATTGCAGCGCGCAGCGCCTTCAGGCTCTCCAGCTCCTGGGTGCAAGCAGGGCACGCCTTCAGGTGTGCTTCTATCTCGATCGTGCGAACCAGATCGAGTTCGCCATCAAGGTATCCAGAAACATAGTGTTGGGTCAGTTCGCAGCTCATTTCAGGACTCCTTACCCAGACTCACACTGAGAGTCCGTCGCAACCGCGTTCGTGCTCGCGCCAGTCGCGACATTACTGTGCCTAAGGAGACAGACGTGATGTCGGCAATTTCCTTGTACGACATCCCTTCAATCTCGCGCAGCACGAGCGTTTCCCGAAACACATTCGGAAGCTCCACGAGTGCGCGTTGCAATGTTTCCTTGTCGGCGCTGGCCAATAGTTGAATCTCCGGATCGACGCCGCCAGAGGATTCGGAACTGTGAACCTCTTCATCGAATAATTCCGTGGTGTCCGGCCGCCGATTCTGGTGCATCCACGTATAGCAAGTGTTCCGCAGAATAGTCAGCAGCCAGGACCGCATATTCCCGCCTTGATATCCGTCGAAGAATCGAAATGCGCGCAAACACGCTTCCTGCGTTACATCCTGTGCATCCTGATCGTTTCGCGTCAGCCAACGCGCGAGGCTGTACGCCGCGTCCAAATGAGGCAGGACGGCTTCCTCAAAGCGCTCACGTCTTGTGGTGTCCAGCACCTTGGTCAGTTCTGCGGTTCGACAGCTATTCGAGTGTAAGACCGCAGCCCCCCTTATTTTATTCCCGATCGAAAAACTGCTGATTTTCCGGGAATAACGCGCCTCAAGCCAAGTCTTACATCCCGAAGGCCGCGCGTGGCGAGCATTCCATAGCCTGCGCCAGCCAAAGGAGAGAAAACAATGAGTAATTTTATCCGCGACAACCTGAACAAGGACGGAGTGGACCGCCGGGGATTTCTACAGTGCATGGCCTGGGCTGGCACCGGGATGTTGTACGTGATGAAGGGGGGGATTCTCTCTTCGCTGCCGATTGGGTCTGCCATCACAGAAGCGGCACAGATGTCCAAGATGAAAGGGGTGGATTTCAGCTTCATCCAGATCAGCGACTCGCACATTGGATTCAACAAAGAGGCCAACCCGGACGTGACCGCGACGCTTCAGACCGCTGTGGATCGCATCAACAGCGCGGCCGCGACTCCAGACTTTCTCTTGCATACCGGTGATATTTCGCAGTTATCAAAACCCTCCGAATTTGACACTGCCGAGCAGGTTCTGAAGGGCGCAAAGGCGGGGAAAATCTTCTACGTTCCCGGCGAACATGATGTGCTCACTGACAACGGTAAGCAATATCTGGACAGGTTTGGTAGCGACACGCAGGGAAAGGGCTATTACAGCTTCGACCACAAGGGCGTGCACTTCATGGGTTTGGTAAATGTTCTTAACTTGAAAGCCGGCGGCCTTGGTTCGCTGGGCCAGGAGCAGCTTGAGTGGATCGAACGTGACGTGAAGCACTTGAAGAGCAGCACTCCTATCATTGTCTTTGCACACATTCCTCTGTGGTCCATCTATCCCGATTGGGGCTGGGGCACCGATGACAGTGCGCAGGCGCTCGGCTACCTGAAGCGCTTCGGTTCGGTCTCTGTTCTCAACGGACACATTCACCAAGTCATGCAGAAAGTGGAAGGCAACATCACTTTTCATACGGCGCTTTCTACCGCGTTCCCACAACCCGCGCCAGGCACTGCGCCGTCGCCCGGTCCGATGAAAGTCCCGGCGGATCACTTGCGCAATATGCTGGGCATCTCGCATGTGAATTTTGTGCAAGGAAAACACTCGCTTGCGGTCGTTGATTCGCCGCTGGCGTCAACCTAAGCACTCTCGATCTTTCAGAAAACTACCATAAAGGAGAAAAAGAGTATGAAACGGATGAGATGGATTTTTGCGGTCAGCACGGCAATTTTATCGGCGATGGTCATTATGACAATTAGCTCACCGAGGTGGGCGGTCAAAGCCGACAGTAAATTAGCCCCCGGCGCCGAGGTCAAAATAGACAACTTCAGCTTCGGTCCAGACCTCACGATCGCTGCTGGAACGACAGTTACCTGGACAAACCATGATGACGTTCCGCATGTCGTTGCCAGCGATACCAACATATTCAAATCCAAGGCGCTCGATACCGATGATCGCTTTTCCTATACGTTCACCAAACCCGGCACCTATCTCTATTACTGCATGATTCACCCAAAGATGACCGCCAAGGTCGTCGTGCAGTGATGCGAGGAGGCCGAAATGAATCCGTTTGACCTGAAATCGGTGCTCCTCGCCAAACATGCACAGCATGTGGCGCTGGTTCACTTTCCGATCGCTCTGATTTTTGTAAGCGTCCTGTTTGATCTGTTGTCGCTGCGGAAGCGGAGCCTTGCTCTGCTTCGCGCAGCGTATTACACGGTGATTGTCGCGGCGATTTCGGCCGTGCCAACGATCGCAACCGGCCTTCTAGCTTGGCAATTGCAATTTGAGGGGAAGGGGCCCAAGGGAAATCTGAAGCTGCATATGATCCTGGCGCTTTGTTCCGGCGTACTGATTTGGCTCGTCTGTTGGCTGCATATCAAGGAACAACGCAAACCGCAGTTCAATTCACCAGCCGTCCGTCTAACGGTCGAAGTTGTGGCGGTTGCCTTAACCATGTTGACCGGGCATGTCGGCGGATTCGTCAGCGGGGTAAATGGCCCCGCCTAAGTTTGCAATTTAATCATGATTCGGTTGTTGGCGGATCGGGGCCAAAGTTAGTAAATCATGAGATTCCACGCGCGTTCTTTAGAACGGTCGCGAAGGGTGAAATGTTATGCCGTCAACCGTAGAAGTAGAACTGGCGAATGGCGAAATTTCCGAGACAGAAACTATTCGGCTGGCTCAGCAAGGCAATGTCGCGGCGTTCGAGCAACTCTACCGGCGATACAGCCCGCGTGTCTTCTCCATCTGCCTTCGGTTCGTAAAGATGAACAGTGAGGCGGAAGATCTGACTCAAGAGGCTTTCTTACTGTTATTCCGCAAGATTCACACATTCCGCGGAGAATCGAAATTTTCCACGTGGCTGCACCTGCTGACCATCAACCTTGTGCTCATGGGACTTCGCAAGAAAAGGCATCAGGAGGTGTCGCTAGAGGAGACGCTTGAACCCGGCAAGGAAGACTCTGGACCAATCACGGAACTTGGCGGACCTGATCTTCGGCTCAGCGGAGTGGTTGACCAAATAAATCTGAGCAGAGCCATTGAACAATTGCCAGACGGATACAAAGAAATGTTCATTCTCCACGACGTCGAAGGATACGAGCACCACGAGATTGCCAAGATTCTGGGATGCTCGATCGGAAATTCCAAGTCCCAGTTGTACAAGGCACGCCTTCGACTTCGTGAGCTGTTGCAAGAGGCGCTTCGCAATGGTGCGCGGGAGAGACGCTTATCAACGCACCGATTGTCTGTTCCGGAACGTCAAGACCGTGAATTCCTTTGTGCCAAGGCCTGAATCGAACCGCGCTGGATGGCAGAAATGGCCAATTTCAACAAAGCAACCTCACCGGTCGAGGAAGGATATCGACTTCTTGTCCTGGTCCGGAATACATGAGATTTACATCGGCGTTACGCGGCCGGGACATTAGGCCCGGGAATGTCACTATTAAGTAAATTCAATCTCCGTCGAACAATTCGTCGCCTTGCGACTGCATCAGAGCTAAACAGAATTCAAGTTCGGTGAACTACAAAATAAATTAGGGAGGATTTCGTGAAGATGAGATTGGTAATACTAAGTATGATTGCAATTCTAGGAATAAGCTCACAGGTGAGGGCCCAGCAAACCGGTTATTTTCAGACCAGCTTGGTCTCCAATACGGCTAGCGTCGCCACGACCACCGACCCGCAACTTCTGAATCCCTGGGGGATTTCTCTTATTCCTGGGCAGGATTTCTGGATCGCCAACAATAACAGTGGCACCTCCACACTGTACGACGCCAGCGGAAACAAGAATACCGGCCTAGTGGTGACCATTCCCGGAGCCACAAAAAATCCAAACGGTAATTGCAGCCCCGGCTGCCCGACCGGAACCGTCGCCAACAGCAATGGCACCTACTTCGGCGGCGGACAATTTATATTTGACACCGAGGACGGCTTGGTCGTCACTTGGACAGGCGCCAGCAACACGGCAGCAGTGGCGTTCGATAACTCCGCCAGCGGCGCGGTTTACAAGGGCCTGACCCTGCTGAACGGCATCTCCTTGTTGGCCGCGAACTTCAATAGCGGCAAGGTGGACGTCCTCAACGGCACCTTCCAGCCCGCTCCGCTGAGCGGCTCGTTCACCGATCCGAATCTTCCCGCGGGCTATGCGCCCCACGGTATCCACGTGATCAACAATCAGATCTATGTCGCCTACGCGAAGCAAGACACCGCCAAGCACGATGCCATGCCCGGCGCCGGACTGGGCCAGGTGGATATCTTCGACATGAACGGCAATTTCGTGAAAACGTTCGTCTCCGCCGGCGGCCGGCTCAACGCGCCTTGGGGCGTCGTGGCGGCTCCGTCCACGTTCGGTGCTTTCCCCAACGCCATTCTGGTGGGAAATTTTGGCGACGGCACGATCAACGCGTTCGATTCCACCGGGAATTTTCTCGGCCAGCTTACCGATTCTTCCAGCAAGCCGCTGGTGAATCCCGGATTGTGGGATATGACGTTTGGCGGAGGGGGCATTTCCGGCGCTGTGGGCACGCTGTATCTGACGGCCGGCGGAAGCAACCAACCCAATTTCCCGTCCGGAGGCAGCACCACCAGCGTGTTTGCCAGCTTGGTTCCTTCGGCCACGGTTGGCAGCCAGAATTTTTCGCTGAATCTTTCAGCGCAAAGCGTAACCGTTGCGCGGGGTGGTTCGGCCAACCTCACGATTAGTGCCGCAGCGGTGGGCGGATTCAACAGCCCGATTTCGCTGAGTTGCTCCTCGGTTGCGGGCCTAACCTGTTCCTTCAGCCCCACGACGATTACTCCCGGGACGACAGTTTCGTCCATGTTGACCATCTCGGCGGCACCAACGCCCCCTCCGGTTACCGGCTATAACGTTGGGGGAATGGCGGGGATCGCGGGAGTACTGCCTCTTATGGGGCTATGCGGACTCGCCTTTACGAAACGCAGACGTAACCTGCTTGCCGGAAAGAGCAGTCGGTCGATGACGGTACTGGGATTGCTGCTTGTCATCTCACTGTTCTCATTTGTGGCGGTGGGATGTGGTGGCAATTCCAGCGCCCAAACTGCCGGCACTCTGATCACCCTGACGGTGACCGGCACTTCCGGAGCAATAGTGAAGTCCGTCCCTGTGAGCATCACCATCAACTAAATCAAAACAACCCGGGCAAGGGCGCACTCTGGTGCGCTCTTTGCCCGATGCCCGGGTTCGGAACTCTTGTTAGTTTGGCCCACTCTACGCTAGACAAATCTTCCGAGAACAGTTGAAAAAATGCGGCATCGTTTGTTGAGATTTCAGTTTGTCAAGGCTCAACGAAGGGTACATAAAACGTACACGGAAAATTGGCGACGTCAACTTACTGAAAGTAAAACCTTTAGGTTGGTGGAGGCGGGGGGAGTTGAATTCAAATTCAAATCCCATAAGGCCCCCGTTTTCATTGGATTCCCAGTCGTAGATCCCTTCGCAAGTGCTGACCTGCTGACCTTTGGAATGCCCCTGAAATCTGCTATCATAGTAGCAGTTTTCAGGACTTCGGTCCTCAGTTGCGCGGTAAATTCCCGCGATTCATTCCCGCCCCTGGCCAAGGGGCATTGCCGGAAGCAACAGTTGCTTTCGACCCGACAGGCTCGGATATGTCCTCCCTTCTTTCGTAAACCGAGGTCTCGTAGTGTCAGCAGAAGCGAACGGAACTGCGCCGAAAACGGCGGGCGGAAAGGTCCCGGCTGTGAATAGGCGACATCAGAAAGGTACTTTTATTAAGCGACGAGGTGTCTGGTTCGGGCAGTGGCGTGAATACATCACGCAACCGGACGGAAAGCAGATATCCAAGAACTGCTCGAAAACATTCCCGGGTATGTCCGAGCGTGCGGCACGCGCCGTATTCGATCTAATTTTGGCCAAGGTCAACGCCACGAACGGAGCAAAGGCGCAAGAAGCGACTCCGAAAGTGGTGCCACACACTTTAGAGGATGCCGTAACGGAGTGGAGGAAGCTCATTGCGGTCCATTGGAAACTAAGTAGCCGTTTGTCTACGGAATCACACCTTAGAGCGCACATCTTGCCGAAACTCGGCTCAGTCTCTGTCGCGGATCTGACGGCAAAGAGGCTTCAGGAATTTGTCGCAGAAATTACTACGGGCCGCAGTGGCAAAAGAATAGTCAACATCATGGCAACGTTGAACAGTGTCTTAAAACATGCCCGAATATGGGGGTGGAACGTACCGCGAGTGTCCTTCGCAGAACTTTCGATGCCGAAAGTTGTGAAGGCGCCCGTCAAGACGATTGCAGCTTCCGACATTCGACGGTTGATTGCCGCCGCCGATGAACCGCTGAAAACAATCCTGTGCGTGTTGGCTTCTACAGGAATGCGCATTAATGAGGTTCTTGCTTTGAGGATAGTGGACCTTGATTTTGAAAGGAAGTTAATTCACGTTCAGCACTCAGTATCGCCGGACGGGACTCTCGGAACTCCGAAAAGCGAAGCCAGCAAGGCCGATGTGCCGATGCCAGATGCTCTTGCAAAGCTTCTCAGGGCATTTCTGGGAGACAAAGCTTATCGGGAGAATCCGCTCGGCCTCGTTTTCTGCAATCGCAACAATCGGCCTTACAACGACAATAGGTTGCGGGAATATCGCTTAACTCCTCTGCTTTTGTCATTGAAGATGCCACGCGTCGGGTTCCATGCTTTCAGACACGCGGTCGCATCTGAATTGATTGAGGGGGGTGCCCCGATCACCGTAGTTCGGGATCAACTCCGCCATAGCGATGTCCGAATAACCCTCGGGATTTATGGTCACGTTATCGGAAACAGTCAACGCAACGCAGTAAACCGGCTGGCGAAGCGGCTTATTGCCTAGTCCAGAAGCAAAAAGCCCGGATGCCTTAATGGTATCCGGGCTTTTGTGCATCGGGAGAGTGAATCGCCCGGAGGCACTTCTAAGTTCCGCCGTTGAAGAATAAATAAAACGGTCTTGCGTTGTCCTGGATATTTTGCTAGATTGCAATCAAGTCAGCGTATCTTGGCAGATACTAATGCCGCTGACCAAGGGCCTCTCCGACCCTTATGTTGGTCTCAATTTGAACCTTCCCCAGGTTCCTTGTTTTACCTGGCCGGTTGTTTACGGCTGACAAGTTGAGAAATCCTTCAACAAATTAACACAGGCGATTGACCATCGAGCGAATTGTCGCGCTACGTCGATTTGGCCTTTTCGGCTCCATACGAGCTAGTTGGTGATGAGGAAAATCCTCCCACCCTTTGAAAGACCTTCATTCAGAAACACAGCGGACGGGAAGTCGTCCGCGAACCGGTTCATAGGAGCCGGGATGGAGCAACTGTATGAATAATGGGATACCGCAGCAGAAAGACGAAATGGACAATCAGCCGATAGGAACAAGCTTACCGGCGAACAGTTCTATGTACATGATCAGAGCGCATGCTGAATCTGAGTACACTGATTCAGAAGGCTTCGCCTATGTCAAAACTTACGACGGCGGAAGGTCGCTAACCTGGACCTACAGCGCGCAGAGAGCGAAGCGTCTAACCCACGGGGAAGCACGCGACGTGCAACGTCTATTGAAGGAAGCGTAAACTGACAGTGAAATAGTTCCGGTTCCCGCTGAGTACGCCGGTCCAACCCCAGAATCTAGTGAGCCGGTCGAAGAGATGAGGCTTCGTACTGTCACCGCAGATGACTGGACAATAAAGCCCCGCAAGTCAGGGAAGTTCTGTATTTCACGTACATCAGACGGATTGTTCCTGGGCGCCGTGATTGTACAGGCAGTTTCAGTCGGGTACGTGTGGGCTGAGACCGAAGAGGAGGCGAGAAAGTTTGATTCACTCGCCGCAGCTAACGATTATGCGTCTGAGGTGCTCCTGTTGCAGACCTACCGTGACGAGTTGCTGTTAGAAACCCATGGTAGTTGCGAGCCTCAGATGCCAGTCACAGTAGGGCGGAAGGTCGGCCGCAACGATCTTTGTCCATGTGGAAGTGGAAATAAATGGAAGAAGTGCTGCATGGGAGCCAAGTAGCGTAAAGAAATGGGGGCGGTCATGGAAATGGCCGCCCTCAGAACGCGGGAGAACTCAAATGGGAACATGGAAATCTGAAGAGTCGGTGAAATGATTTTTGTCGTAAATGAATTCAAGGAGGCGCAATCGAAATGGAAGGAGCAAGCGCAATGAAGACACTGCCTGATTATCTCCCAGTGGAGAGCAGGCTTGTGATTGTTGGCTGTAACCCGAGCTTAACCGCTGGACGAACAGGTTTCTATTATTCGGGTCGCGGTAATCAATTCTGGTCGCATCTCTATGATAGCGGGATTGTGCCAGAGCGTTTGGAGTTTAGTGAAAGTCGGCGGATAACCGAGCGGGCCGCAGACCTGAGAGAAACCAGCAAATGCGGCTGGCCTAGTACCCCGGCGGAGAGCATGCATCGAGGAAGGGACGGACGACGGGGCCGGTAGAGACAGCGAACCCCTTGAACAGGGTGAGCAGCAAAGCCTACGGCGATGAGTCCTCTGGGTTAGCGGCCATCTTCGATTTGTCACGACTTGGTTACCCAGTATTTGCAGTCCGAGTTGACCTGTCTGTGGGCGCATCGCCCTAGTTAGCTAGTATTAGGGTCTCCCCGACCGTGACGCTCGACAAGCTGCTGTTAGGCAGCATCAGATGTATTCAGATTGACCTTAGTTTGGTCGTTTCATTATTGGCTGTAGATAGGGATTCCCGCCGTTGATCAGGGAAATAGGAAGTAAACCACGTAATGGAAAATATAAAAGGTCTCACGGTGCAGCATGCCGCGCCTTATCTGGGCACTGCAGCGGTCGAAAGGAACTATTTGCTGCCACCGTGGAACGATAGCGAATCTCAATTCAGAAATAACGTCACGCGTGACTGGCAAAAAGACTGTGACATGCTAGGTGTCACAGCAGAATCGCTGCACGCAATCTGTAGCCACATCGAAGAAGTACGAGTCGACCGCGTTGGATTCGGTAATCTTGAGAAGGGCGGCAGTCTATTGGCTTTTTTCGCTTCGGTTGAAACATGGGAACGAGAGATCGCCCCTAAGCAAATGGACTGGCTTGTACGGGTCGTGAATGAATACCTCAGTGAATATGACTACGTCACTATATTAACTAGGGCGTATGATCCGCGGCCGGGCGGTTTGGTGCCTATGGTCGTCTTGCCAGCAAATAAAGCTCCACAGAACCAATACATCATCAGAACGCATGGTGAGCCTGCGGAGACCAATTCGGAAGGATTCAAATACGTCAAAACCTACGACGACCAGTCTGTAACCTGGACCTATACCGCGCAGAGAGCGAAACGCGTCCTTTACACGGAAGCTTTCGACGTGCAACTTAACTTGAGGGAAGTCGAGACTGACAGCGAAATAGTTCCAGCCCCTGTCGACACAGTCAGTTCTACGCCGGAATCGGATAAACCAGTCGAGGCGATGAGCGTTCGCACCGTCACCGACGCTGATTGGAAAATAAAGAGAGGGAAGACAGGGAACTTCATCGTTTCACGTACAAGCGATGGATTGTTTCTAAAGGGTGTTGTCGTTTGTCCAGATTCTGTTGGCTACATTTGGACGGAAAACGAAGAGAATGCACGGAAGTTTGGTTCACTTGCAGCAGCAAATGGGTATGCCTCTGACGTATTGCTGTGGCAGACCTACCGCGGCTCAGACCATCCTCAACTACCAGTAAAAGCTGGACCGAAGGTCGGCCGCAACAAACCATGTCCATGCGGAAGCGGGAAGAAGTGGAAGAAGTGCTGTCTCGGAGCCAAGTAGCATGAAGTGAATGGGGGCGGCCATTTCCATGGCCGTCCTCACTATACGGGAGAAATTAAATGGGAAAATGGAAACCAGATGGACGCGGCGGGAAAATCTTCATCGGATCAGAATCGCAACACAGCACAACGTTGCCTTCCATGAAGTGGCTCAGGGAGCAAGTCCCGATACGCGAACTTATTCAGATGCTCGGTCTGAAGCAACGTGGCAAGTACGTGCATTGCTGGCATCCCGAGAAACACAATCACGGCGATCGGACTCCTAGCGTTGGCATTGACATACGCCGTAACAAGGTTCACTGCTTCGCTTGCGGCTTCGACTGCTCGACGATAGACCTCGTGATGGACGTCAACGGGTTGACCGTACGGCAGGCAGCAGAATGGTTGGCGTCGATGTGGACTAGTGCTGGCAAAGTGGAGCAGAGATATGAAGTCCGCGAGGGGTTCAAATGGATATTTCCAGGCACCCACCGCAACGACGATCCTTCCGAGCCCATGAAAACGAGAAAGCTGACTCATGAGTGGAGCAAACTAAAGCCGAAGCACCTTAAGAAGCACGAGAAGGGCTACGTTGAGCAGTTGGTAAGGAGTCGGTTATGGCGGACGCTGACACCGGCTACCGCGAAGTTCGCGCTGACTCTTCTTACGTTGACGGACCCGAAGATGCTGACCGCGACGATCTCCACGAGGGACTTAGCCAATCTAGTGGGAATCCGCAGATCAGCAGTAATTCGAGCCGCACGTACGATCGAACAGCTGGGCCTGTACGCCAGTGAAACGGCATACGACAAGGTCCAGAAGAAGAACAAGACGAAGACCTACCGTCTGACGTGGTACTCGCATGCATGGCAATCCTGGCTCAAGGGAGATCTAAGATCAACTACTACTACAAAGGCTACCTCTATTGCGGTATCCCAAACGGACCAGGCGGGTGAATCAGCGGGCGGTCCACAAATGTCGTTGGTCATCCCCCCATCTAGGGATCTTCTCACTGGTGGTAGCCCCATCCATCCCGGCCAATAGTCCCGGGACGCTTTTTGGCTCTCAGCGGGTTTGCGCCTAGACTGGTGTGGGACAGACGGGCAGAAAAAGCCGGATCAGCTTTGGCTCGGCCTCTATCGCTTGGTAAAATGAATGGAGTAAGAGTTCGATTTAGTGTTCTTTCTTGATGAGATGTTCCACATGTGGGCACAGCGCCCTTTATAACTCAGGTTGGATGACCTCCCGGGTCGGACCGCCTCTTCTAAGAAATAAACCTTTGGATTAAATGACGTACAGCCGCGCGCCTTCGTGCCGGCCCATAGAGACTAGTGTGTTAGGAGCGAAACGCTCCAAACGCTTTAATGCTGCAATTGTAAATCCGCTTCTAAAAACATCGGAGACCTTGAGTCGCGACATTTGACTCAAGGAGCGATCCTGGCAATGGGGAAGGTCGAGACAAAATAAGGAGAGAACTATGATTAGAATCGACGCAGATTACATGATGAACCATAGCCTGGTCATCGAATTTCTGGAAAGATGGCCTGTGGTCAAGAATCTTGCCATCAGACTCATAGACCCAAGGCTTGCATCCGAATTTAATGAACTTGGGCGAAAAGGAACTGACAACGCGAGTGACTATTATCGCTTGATCGAGTGTTTTTACTCGCAGTCACTTGACCGACTTTCATATTATTACAATCCGCCTGCGCTACTCGCTCCACTAATCATCATGCGTGAGAGTGAAGAGGGAGTGAAATCCTGTTTTGGAGTCAGGGAAGGTAAGGTCTTTTGCTTGCCAAATGGTTTCCCACAACATGAACAGGATTTTCGGGAAGAGTGGGAGTTCGACCCGGCCAATGAATCCGCAGTCATGGAAGGACTGACGAAGATGGGATTTAATGCCCATGACATTGCTGCGGCAGCTGCAGGAACCGACGAAAGGCGGACATATGAAGAGGAGCAAAAGTATAAGAAAGCACTGAAAGGTAGCGTTCAGAACGCTGACTGAGGATTTAGTCCCCAGATAGCTTTGGCTCGATTTTTATTCCTTATAAAATGTATGTGTCCGATAAATAAATACGAAAACAGGAGACAGTCAAATGAACGATGTAAATCAGAATAAACCTGCAACAATCCGCGGGGCGCTCACGGACATCCGCTCAGTCCCCACTCAAACTGGTACACCCTTTGCCGTGTGCAAGGTCGGTGGGAAGAAGTGCAAGCTTTTCGGAGAGGTCGCCAACCTCGTACTTGCCAATCAGGACCAGTACGAAGGGCAGCAAATGGAAGCACGTGGGCACTGGGACGTGCGGCGTGGAAGTGAGTTCGTTATCGATAGCTTCACCAAACAACCTCTTCCGTCTACGTCGAAACCGGTCAGCGATAACCGCCCGGACCAACCAGCCATGGAGGTGATGCAGAATTACATTGTCATCACGATCCCGGTCGGTTCAACGCACGAACAGGTGCGTAGAATCACTAGTATTGCCAATGAAGCACTTCGCGGTGTTGGACCAGGCGTATTTGATTCACCAGTTGCACAGGTCGAAACAATCCATCCAAAGGACCAAATCCAAGTAGGTGACATCCCGTTTTGATGCTTTCGAGGATCACACAAAGCTTCTGTTCCGACGCCATCAGGTTTTGGTGTTGGCGCCGGAACAGAGGCCAATCTAAGTGAAGGGCAATCGGGCCGAGGTCTATCCATTGATTACCAAGATTTTGAACAATCCAATCGAGGCGGAAGCTGCGGCCCATGACGAACAAGAATCCCACCCGCACGTAGAAGAGCGTCAGGATCGTCCCATCGGCATATGCGCGAACAAGCGATGCAGAAAAGGTCCGAATGGTACACGCGGGATAGTCAAGAGTCGGAAGGCAAAATACTGCTGCGCGTATTGTCGCGTCGATGTCTGTCGTCGGAATCGGCCGAAACCCGAGCAGATCGAGAACCCCATCCGCAAACGCCGGCGGGACACGAAATACAGGTCCCATTCCGAGAGGCAGCGCGCATACCAGGCGAGACACAGGCCATACCCACTACCAGAGGCCATAAAGGATTATCTCGGGATGAAGGCCGGAATGGCCGGAGTGCTGGGTAAACGCGTCCCAGAGCACGTGTGAGGGTTCGATTCCCTTGATCGGCTATTCCCACCCGCTGAACAGGCGTTATCAACGATATCTGTCAGATTTATTGATGCAAGTCACGACAATTACGTAGGGGGAGCCTAGGTTGCTCTCTCCGATGGCGATTGGAGGCATCAGCCGGAGATTCATGCCGGCTCTACCAAGAGTTTGAGATGGCGGCGTCAGCGGACGTGTTGTCCCGGCTCGTCGCGCAAGGGATGAAGTGGATTACCTCCGAATGGCTGACAATCTGGGAGTCGGTCCGTCAATGACCACAAGCGCGTTTCTCGGTACTAATGCGGGAGGCATTACTTCCGGCTTGCCCGTCATCCAGACATAACGTGACAAAAACTCTTACAACAGGCTGAGATTGTATTAGTCGGTTCTCTACGGGAAAAACACCAACGCTTGCCCATTCAGCCGCGGCAATCGAGCGATAGCCCCCAGGCATTCGCCACTCGCGAAGTCGAAGCCAACAACCTCATCGCGGGCGACACAGCAGAGCAGTCCACCGGGACCAAAGCGCAGGCCACGCGGTTTGCGGAATTCAGCCTTCCCATTTGGAGAGAAAACTCGGACGAGGTGTCCGTCCGTCGCATCATATTCCCGAACGCTCGTCACCGCGTCTGCCGCGCCGAACGGACGCTCGCTAGCGACGACGATATTGCCGTTGGGCGCGATTGCGAGATCGAGCGGACTCAGTTCGGGGTCCGCGACCAGCCGGGCGGGCTGTGAAGGCGTACCTGGAGTAAAGGCCATGATCGTGTTATCGCCTTGCCCGTTCGGGCCGATTCCTGAGGCGAGGAACAGCCGGCCATCATGACCGAAAGCGAATCCTCGAGGAAACGGTACGACCCCGGGCGGCAACAGATTCTCGCAGGTAGCGTCAAGATTGCTCGACAAGGCAACGATCGTCCGCGCGCGGCGCGAGCCGACGAAATAACGGCCATCCGGACCAAAATTGCCACCGCCTGGATTCAGGCCTTTAATGCGGCCAGTATCGCGAACAATGCGCCCCTCCGGGGAGATTGCCAATACACGATCGGCCCCACTGTTTAGAAACAGCAAATTTTCGTTCGGATTAACAGCAAGGCCACGGGGATCGACAATGCGATCATCATCATTAAATTTTCCGCGCAGCGTGCCGTCCAATTCAAAGGTGAGCAGCGCGCCAAAGCCGTCCCCATTGGCACCGGACGCGCTCGTGACAAGAAACGGCATTAGAACAGTCCTCGGAGAATCCGCGATATCGCCAACAGGACAAAATCCGGCGCGGCTCAACCGATCGTTGACGCCAGGCAAAGATTTGCCGATTGGTTGAGGCTCCGAGATTCTGATGGGACTAAAACGTTCAGCTTACGGAAAAACTCATGTGCGCCGGGTGCTTTGTTCAAAGCACAATAACATGCTGGTTATGCGCCTTTTCCTTTCCGAGCGACAGGTTCACTCTTTGCCTGCATCGATTTCATGAGGGCGGCAGACGATGCTCCTTCCAGCGACAGTCCATAGCCAACTTCCCGAACGACGCGCTCCTTCAACGGTTGAATAAAGTGGATGCGGGTGTTGCGGCGCGTCACTTCCGGCGCCTTCAAGTACAACTCCGCCAATTCCCGCGCCCTACTGAGCGCCTTGCCATTCGGCACAACTTCAGCAACCACTCCCCATTCGTACGCGGTACGCGCCGGGAGCGGCTGTGGATTCAGCAGGAAGGCCTCCGCTCGCCCTGCCCCAGCGCGATAACTCCACGTGGTAAAGATTCCGTCACCGGGCGCAACGCCCGCGGAGAAGTGCGCCACGTCTTGGAAGGTCGCGCCATCTCCCGCCACAATTACACTGGCAAGCAGCGCGTAGTCTGAATGCACGTGCGCGCGTCCCTCGATAGCCGCGATCACCGGCACGCGTATGTTGGCTATGTTTTCCAAAACCTGAACACCTTCGTCGTGAACCTGGCTCCAAATGCCGGGATCCGAGGCGTCGCCGAAAGATGGCCAATCAACAGTAGTAATGAACTCCCCGCCTGCGCCCGTCAGGATTACGATCTTGTTCGCGCGATCTTGCGCAATCCGGTAGAAGGCCTCGACAAATTCCGTGTGAGATTGCGCGGTCATGATGAACGGTCCGCCGTTGCTGTGGAATTCAGCAACCAGCACGCCTTGGTCATCTCGTGTCAGCTTTAGGTTGTGATAAGCAGTGAAGTAGCTACTTTGATTTTGCATCGTATTCTCCTCTCCGACTCCCATACACCCGAATGTCTATCGCTGCGATTGCCCTTCGCCCTTGTCGAAATTTCGATTCATGCCCCCCTGCACTATTAGCGCTTTGAAGCGGCGCGGCAAGACTCAATTTTGCATCCTGAGGGAATCGTCGGCAACTCGGAAACTATCCAGAAACGGGGTTCTAGGAAGTTGGCCGGATTAGTAACGGGAAGTCGGCTTGTAGGAAGTGATCGCGATTGCTCCTGATTGATGGGTTCGTCCTGAGCTGTTCCGCACAGTCGATGGTCAAGGATTTCGAGCAGTCCCATTTGATCCCTCCGAAGATGCAGACGAAACTAGAAATCAGTCGACAAGCTGAGCTTTTTCCATCTTCTGGCTTCTTCCAACCGCGCAAGGTCGTTCTTTTCTGCGCCATTGTACGCGTCGCTGCCGAGTAAAAGCCGCAACGGTGGATTTTGCTCCTGAGTCAGACGGACGATTGCTTGAGCAGCCTTTTTCGGATCGCCCGGCTGCCTTCCATTGTAGTCACGCTGAAACCTGGCAGTCGCGCCAACTGTCGAATCGTATTCGGGACGCCCTTCGCTCAGCTTTGTAGAACTTCCCGCAAAGTCGGTGCGAAAGCCGCCCGGTTCAACAATGGTGACCTTAACGCCCAGCGGAGATGCTTCGCGCGACAACACTTCGGAGAAACCTTCAACGCCCCATTTTGCAGCCGAGTAGGGTCCGCGACCCGGAGGTCCGATCCTTCCTCCCATCGATGAAAATTGAACAAAATGACCGCCCTTCCTTTCGCGGAAATACGGAAGGGTTGCCTTTGTCACAATGATCGTCCCGAAGAGGTTCGTTTCGATTTGCGCGCGAAAATCCGACATGGGTGTGTCTTCGACTGACGAGAGATTGCCGTATCCCGCGTTGTTGACAACAACGTCCAGCGAGCCAAACGTATCGATAGCTGTCTTCACGGCAGCAGTCGCGGCGGACTCGTCGGTCACATCCAAGGCAAATAGCTTCACCTGATTACCATAGCGGTCCGACAGATCGTTAAGTGATTCGGTGTTTCGGGCTGTCGCCATGACCTTATTACCGGCTGCAAGGCTGGCCTCGACAATGGCGCGACCCAAACCGCGAGAACTACCCGTAACTAACCACACTTGCGACATTCTTCCTCCTGTTTCCAACTGGTTTCGATAGGGGTTGGACCCTGGTGAGTCCCAATAATGCCCACGACAATGGAGGCCGGACGTTGCACGGTCAAATACGTTAGGTCGTAATGGAAATGAAAGCAAGACGATCACACGAGTCCTGATAAGTCGGCTTGTAGGAAGTGACTTCCGCGCCTGCCGCCATTCTGGAAGGCTTACGGGCTATTCGGAAGTGAGAGCGCGCCCGATTACTGTGTCTGCAACTTCGGTATTGCCAACGATTCGCACCAACCCTGTGGCGAAACAGGGCGTAGCGTTCGGCCTGGCCTCTTCGCGTTCGCTGTTAGAGTCCCTATTGTTGACGCATGGTCGGTATCGTTCGGGTCGCGGCTTGTCCGCTTGACAATCAATAACTATATGTATATACATGTAGTATGAAAGCGGAAACTCCGGAAAGACTGGACTCGCACCTGCTTTTTGAACTGCCCTGCGCATGTCAGAACCTGCGCAGGCTTACGCGGATCGTTACACGGATCTATGACCAAGAAATTCGAAAGGCGGGACTGGAGATCACACAGTTCGGCTTGCTCACGGCACTGGCCACCGCGGGGGAGGCCAATCAAAAACGGCTGAGCGCCGGTTTCGTTATGGATAGCACAACCCTGACGCGGACGTTAAGTTTGCTGGTCAAGGCGGGTTGGGTTCAGGTTAAGCGCGGAAAAGATAGGCGGGAGCGACTGTTTACCTTGACCCGGGCTGGGAAGCGCCAACTGGCAGAGGCTCAACCGTATTGGGAGTCGGCCGAACAGAGACTGCGACGAAAACTTGGAGATGTGGGCTGGAAGAGCATGAAGGAATCAGTTTTGCGAAGCACTGAAGCAGCGGCGGAGGCGTGAACCTTTTTGCGACCAAATAGATGTATATACATCTAAATAAAAAGAGCGAAGGGAGCCTTATATGAAAATCCTAATTTATTTGTCCGCCGTGCTGCTTGTGGTTTTCCTGGCCACGGTGCGTGGAGCGCCTTCCACCGAAAGTACTGGAGTCGACTCATCGTCCGGCTCACGTCGACCGGAGCTGGAATACCTGAATGCCGTGAACACAGTCGCTCCACCGCAAGATCCACAGTTGCTGTTTCTACTGATGGCGGAGTACTCGAACGCCAACTTGCAGGGTGAGGGCGCGGAATTCTTTTCGACGCGACTGAAGGAATTCGGTCCGCGCTTGACGGACGTTCAAAGGGCGTTGTATCTGAGCGCCATCGGACTATTGCGCGCCCAGCACGCATCTTCCGTCCCGTTGTTGCACCGGATCGGATACGTGAAAGAGACGATTGCACTTCTCGATCAAGCCAAGCAGCTTTCCGGCGGGCAAGTTTTCGTTGTTAACTGGATTGGTGGCATCGTTCGCACCGAACTTCCAGGCGTTTTCGGTCAGAGAAAGACAGCGCAGGAGGAGTTGGCTTGGTGCGTGGAGAACCCTGACAAAGCCCCTCATGCGGGTTGGTTGCGGGAAGTCTATTACCACCTCGGAAAGCTGGCTCTCGCTGACGGGGAACAGGCCAAGGCACAGGACTATCTGCGGCGGAGCGGCTACAAAGATTTCGATGAGCCGATTACGCTGATTACTCCTTTTTCGGAAGACATCGCTTCGGGGCATACCTTTTCGCCGCGGCGCATCGCCGAGATCGTGCCGGGCCGGGTATATGCGCTCTCAGGCTTCGAGTTCACAGAATACTATTTTGTAGTTTCTGATGATGGGCGGCAGTTGATTGGCATCGATGCCGGCACACGGGCTGATTCCGCCAAGGTTGCGTACGAAGCGCTGCGGGCGTACGCGCCCAACCTTCCAGAATTGACGACCATCTTCATCACTCACTCCCATTGGGACCACGTCGGCGGCAACAAATATTTCCGGGCCCTGAATCCTCGCGTGCAGTTCTATGCCAGGAGCAACTATCAGGAAGAAATTGCTCGCGAAGTCGACGCGCCGGGGAATTTTGGCAAACAATTCTTCGGTGAGCGATTCAGTCTCAACGACGTGCGCAGCTTCAAGCCGGATGTGACGATCGACGGGCGCACGGACTTGAAGATTGGAGGGACGCGCATTGAGCTCATTCCGGTGCATGGAGGAGAGACTCATGACGCCATGTTCATCTACCTGCCGGATCAGAGCGTCATGTTCGTGGGAGATTTCATCATGCCATATCTTGGCGCACCCTTTGTGGAGGAAGGCGATTTTCAGGGACTGTTAGATGCGATTGACGTTGTTGTTGAAAAGCACCCCCAGCACCTCCTGCACGGTCACGAGCCGCTCACCCATAATTTCGCCTCCGCCACCATGCTGGCGCAGCTCAAACCAGACCTGGTGTGGCTGCACGACCAGATATTGACTGCAGTCCGTCGCGGCGATGAACGAGCCGCAATCCACCAGGCAAACTTGATTCCTCCGGGTCTGCTCGGTGGCCAGCCTGACGTATATCAGCCATTCCTTATCTTGCGCGAGCATGTCATTGACCGCCTATACGATCAGAACGTCGGCTATTGGCAGCCGGACCTGCAAGGCCTCGACCATCTCGGCCGGGCCGACCGTGCAGAACTCTTGGTTGACTACCTCGGTCTGTCGGAAAAACAGCTAGTCAATACCGTGGAGCGCCTGGCCACCGACGGCAAATACGAACTAGCCGCCTCGCTGCTTGAATCGACCGGAGACAGGTTCGAGCACAGCACTTCCGTGGCGAACGCCAAACGGCTTGTCTACCTCAAGCTGATGGAAAAGAACCAGAATACAGACCCGTTCAAATTCATCATTTACTCAGGGAAGATAAGCGAACAAACGCCTCAGATGGCCAGTGGCAAGTGATGAAACGCAGAGCCGACGTAACGTGCATCTTTGGTTCGAGGAAGGAATCCAAACATTAGGAGGTGGAGGATGAATATATTCTTAGCAGGAGCAACAGGAGCAATCGGAAATCGTCTGACGCCGTTGCTCGTGGCGGCAGGCCACTCGGTGACCGGAACCACCCGCCATCCCAGCAAAGCCGGGTCGATTCGCGCGGTTGGAGCTATCGCCGCAATAGTCGACGGACTCGATGCGAGAGCGGTATTGAAAGCGGTTGAACAAGCGAAGCCGGAACTTATCATTCATGAGCTCACGGCCATTCCCGCCAAACTAAACTTGCGCCGATTCGATGAAGCATTCGCGCTAACAAATAGGCTTCGCTGTGAAGGGACAGACAACCTGCTGGCCGCGGCTGAGAAGGTCTGCTGCCGCCGATTCATTGCACAGAGCTACGCAGGCTGGCCATACGCGCGGGAAGGTGGATGGATCAAAACCGAAGAAAACCCGCTGATATCTTTCCCCGAGCCCGCCGTCCGGAAGACGCTCGAAGCCATTCGGCATGTCGAGGAATCTGTGCTTCATAATCAAAGAGTTGAGGGAATCGTATTGCGCTACGGTGGATTGTATGGGCCGGGGACGTCTCTAGGAAAGGGTGGGTCTTTCCTCGAAGCCATCCAGCAACGGCGAATGCCGATCGTCGGTGAAGGAACAGGCTACTGGTCATTTCTCCATATTGAAGACGCAGCATCGGCGACACTTGCGGCCGTCGACGCGATTGATCTGGGGCTCTACAACATTTGTGACGATGAACCGGCACCGGTCTCACAATGGCTGCCGTTCCTTGCGCAAGCCCTCGGGGCAAAGTCCCCTCGACATATTCCAAAATGGATAGGACGGATGGCGATTGGCCCACACGGTGTTGCCTGGATGACGGAAATCCGCGGAGCGTCCAATCAGAAAGCTAAATCCCTGCTGCGATGGAAACTCAAATGGCCGAGCTGGCGTATGGGCTTTCTTCATGGTCTCGAAAATGCAATCCAGGAGACAGCCCCTGAGCCATTGCTCCTGAAAGCCGGATAGAGCCACGTTCAAATCGAAGCCATTACAAAGCCCTGATACGAAACTTGAGTTAAGGGAGGAGGAAATGAAGTTTGCGTGAATCGTGTTTGGCAAAGCGGCCGTTTATGGATTCGTCTCGCTGCTATGGGATCGCAAAATCGATCGGTCAGCCGTAATATCGTGAGCCACAAGTTGGCCGAAGATGAGCCAACCAGCGGCGGTGTCACCCAGGGATTCGGGAGAGTCATCGATATCACCGCAATCGCAAAGACCTTCCTAAATCCCGTTGTGGAAAGTTGGCACTTACTCTCCCGTCCTGGGCGGATGACAAAGCACTCGGAAGCAATCCTCTCGGCTCGGTAAGACACTTTCCCGCGTCGCTTGATGAGTATTTGAGACTTCGGTGGAACCGAGCCCGTCAGATGAACAATTGCAGTCGCAAATAGCCCCGCTCAGACGAGGCGAGATGAACGGGTCGACGTAAGGTCGAAACAAGTGAGGTCAAAGGAGACCGACTATAAACCCACGACGTGCCTGGTCACGAACCAGCGCACTACTTTGGAAATCGTCTCCAAAAGCCGTAAGGCGTGCTTCGCTCTCCCAGTTTCCTCTCGAGTAGCTTCTGAGGCTGCTTGTATCCCTCTATAGAAAAAAGACTTACAGGTAAAACCCCTCACGAGAACGAAAAGTAACAGTACGTGCGTTTGTCCACTTCGCTACGCGTCGACGGACCTACTGTAAACCCTTTGGAATCAGCATCTCCCAGAAGCCCCATGTATCAGTACTGAAATTTTGTTACTTGCAATCCGCGCAGTGCCGGTGCCAGTCTCCCTCGTTGAAAGAAGTGTCAGACCTCTAATGTCTCAAAGGGCTGCGAACCCGATGCTCCCCCGGTGTCGTGATATCATGCCCCCGGGAAATTGTGCATAGGGTAATTCTTGTAATTTCATAGCCGGACCGCACGCGGGTGTTCGCTGTCATAGCACCGAATCTATTCGATGCCGTAAACGCGCATCTTTTCGTATAAGAGTCTTCGGTGAATGCCGAGAAGTTCTGCGGCTTTGCTCTTGTTCCCCTGGGCTTGGCGGAGTGCGCGCTCGACGAGAGACTTTTCGAGTTCGGAGATGTTTGCCTGCCAGCCGATCTCAAGAGGCACCTGGTCAGTCCAGCGAGCCCCAAGTCTTTCCGAGGGCGCGCGCAATTGAATTTCGGCCTTAGTCACGACGCCCTCGCGTGCCAGCACAAGCGCCCTTTCAATCGTATTCTCAAGTTCGCGCACATTTCCGGGCCAATGGTGTTCGTCAAGCATCGCCAGTGCTTGTGGAGTGATCGAAGCCTTCCTTGCTCCCCGATTCAAGAAATGTTGCACGAGCGCCGGAATGTCCTGACGTCGCTCTCGCAGCGGCGGGAGTTGAATCGTGACAACGTTCAGCCGGTAGTACAGATCCTCTCGGAACTCTCCTTCCTCGACGGCCTGCTCCAGATTGCGTGAAGTTGCAGCGACTAGGCGGATGTCCACAGGAATAGACGAATTGCTTCCTAACCGCTCAATCGTCCGCTCCTGGATTGCTCGAAGCAGCTTCGATTGGAGTGCCGGAGCCAGTTCACCAATTTCGTCCAAGAACAGTGTTCCGCCACTCGCCTCTTCAAAGCGTCCGATGCGCCGAAAGGCAGCATTTGTAAAAGCGCCCTTTTCGTGTCCAAATAGCTCCGATTCCAAAAGAGTTTCAGGAATCGCGGCGCAGTTGACTTTGACTAGAGGTCCCTTGCTCCTCCCGCTGTTGAAATGAATAGCGTTGACGACAAGCTCTTTTCCAGTACCCGACTCACCTCGAATCAGAACCGTAGCATCGGACGCGGCGACCTGGCCGATCAGTTTGTAGACGTGCTGCATCGCCGAACTATGCCCGACCATCATCGCTGCGACTCCGTTAGCAGCAACCTGACTACGGAGAGACCTGAGTTCTTTTGCTAAACGCCGGTGGTCGATGGCTCTTTCGATCTGCGGCAGTAGCTGATGAAAATCGAGCGGCTTTAGAACGTAATCAAACGCGCCAGACTTCATAGCTTCGATTGTGGTGTTGCTGTCGCCGTGTGCCGTCATAACAATCAATGCTGTTCCCAACCCTCCCTCGCGAGCGCGTCGCAGGATCGTCAATCCGTCCAAGCCGGGCAATCGAATGTCCAAAAGAGCGACATCCGGTTCTTCGCTTATTAGCAGAGCATGCGCCTCAGTGCCCGTCTCTGCTGAGAGAACTGCAAAACCCTCCGCCTCAAGCAGACCCACGAGGGACACGCGCGCGGTGCGGTCGTCTTCTGCAACTAGAATTCTCTCCTCACGCATTAAGCACCGCCGGCAATTCAATGATGAACGTCGCCCCCGGCGACCCGTTCTTGTAAGTCAGTTTTCCGCCCATCTCTTCCACCAATTCGCGTGATACGGCAAGCCCCAGCCCGGTACCATCCGACTTTGTTGTGTAAAACGGTTCGAATAGATGCTTCCGCTGTTCCTCATCCAGCCCTGGTCCCGAATCATGCACTTCGATAGTTATCGCTTGATTGATCTCATACAAGTTCACCTTCACCTCGTCGTGGTTCTGAGTCGCTTCCACAGCATTTAACAGAAGATTCATCAGAGCCTGCATCAACCGCTGCGAATCAATGCGGGCTCGCGAGCCTGGGTCACCCGCTTCAATCCGAATCTTTCCGATACATTGCTGCGGCTGAACCAAGTGCACGCACTTCTCAATCAGAGGTAGAAGAGTCTGTTCGCTGAGCACGACCTGCTTCTTTTCCTTGAAGGCCAAGAGATCGTTCAGCAGCACGTCCATTCTGTCAACTTCACTGATAACGCTGCCTAGGTCCTCCGGTTGAACCGACCCACGTTTGAGTCGTTGCTCCAAAAGCTGCATCGAAAGGCGAATGCCGTTGAGCGGATTTCGGATCTCATGCGCGATTCCTGCGACCGTTCGTCCGATAGCTCGCAGCCGATCCTCGCGCCGGAGTTCCTCTTCCAATCTTCCTCGCACAAAGGCCATCTGGTTAATCGACCGGCTGATTTCACCCAATTCATCGATGCCCATGGGTAGCCTAAACGCGAAATCTTTTTCCATCGATCCTAGCCCATCCTGAATCCGCGCTACCCCGCGACGAAGCGCGATCCCCATCTGGAGCGTCCCACCAACACTCAGGAGTGCGGCGATCACAAGCCCGACAAGCAACACTCTCCGGCCCGCGCCTGCCGGTTCACGCGAACGGCGCTGCATCGCCCAAACCACCACTCCCCGTTCTGGCACCGTCGTCGCCAGAATGAGAACAAGTTCATTGCCACCACGAAGCAGTTGCTCCGCCTTGCCGCTTGAGCCTGCCCGATTTGCCACCTCTTGGATTACCGACCGCTCTGCCGAGGGAACATCGGTCTTGGCGGCTGGATTGTCGTGCGTTGGGAAAGAATACCCGAGGAAATGTGAGTCGGCGTAATACCCACCTTCCACACCGGGATACGAACGCAACACCGCTTGTGAAACGGCTCGCAGGGAAACATCTTGGGTCGAAGCAGGTAGCGTGGTCCACGTTGAATCCGAGTTCACCCGGTCGGAATATTGGTGACCTAGCTCACCGAGGGCGGCGCTCAATTGCCTGCCCATGTCTGCGATCACGGCGTTTTCCGCATTTTGGATGCTGTCCCAGATGAGTAGTGCGCTGAGGGCGGCGACCGACAGAGCTGCAACAAGAATCAGGAGCAACTGTAATTGCAAGCGCCGCCGAAGGAAGCTACTCATGTCCGTTCATCTCGCCTTTCATCTTGGACGGGGAGGTGGTGGCGTAGCAGCCTGAGCCAGATTCTCCAGGCCCCGGATCGTGTCGTCCGCTGACTTCGCAAACTCGTCCGCACCAAGCCAGTCGTTCTTATCGTAAGCCTGTAGCGACTCTTCGTAGAACTTTCGGGCTAGGCCCGGAAGCTGCTTCGCGGTCTCGTCGCCACCCGATCGCGCGAAAAAGTCCGCTTGTTGCAAACGAAAATATACACGTTGCAGGTGACTTGCGATTTCTTCTGCAACGGGGCGAGGACCTTTCGGGCCTTCCTCAAGATGGAGCGGGTGTTCTGCGGCATGCATAAAGGCATCAGAGGCAGCTACCAGCCGGTCCGCAACAAAGAGGTCGTTCGCGTTGGCTTTCTCCTCGGCCTCATCTAGATTGCGACGAGCCACGGCTATCAACATCTCACAATCTTGATCTTTTGGCTTGATCTCCTCAAGACGACGCCGGACGTTTTGAATATGATCATCAATCGCTCGCGCGTCCAGACGCGGCGGGCCCGGACGACCGCGCGGAGGAGGAGGCGGCGGGCCTTGAGACCACAAAGGTCGTGCCCACACGAAATTCAGAATGCAGAGCAACAATCCCGCGAAAATCCACATCACAAGCGCTCCGCGCATGCCTCTCATCCGTTCGCAGCCGCTATCGGCGTGCATGCAAAACGATTCCGTTTTTTGATTCGCTCCCACGAGTATCCTTATCAATTCCACAAAACAAGCAAGCTGAAGATCATGGACAATTTTCAGACTGTGCTGTCAACCTTCGCTTTGCTGAAGGCACGCGGACAAACCGGTTTCAAAACTTCGCGATCAGTGTCACACCGCCCACCATCAGGAGCCCTCCGAGAGCCCTCCACGCGTTTAGCGGGTGATGATCCATTCTGAACCAGCCGAAATGATCAATCACGAGGGACGCTATCAGAGCAGCCGTCACGGTGAAGCCCACAAATGGACCCGCTCCGACTTTGTTGACGAGAGTAAGCCCTGCGTAGACTTGGACTGCTCCAACCAATCCGCCTAAGACCGCCCACCACGGCATGGCGGCCAAGTCTTTCGATGTGGGCAAAGGATGCGGCATCATCAGGAAAGCGCCGGTGAAAAAGAAAGTGATGAGCGCGAACGACACCGCGGAAGCAAGCCACGGATTCACCGCGGACTTGTTGAGTTGACCGTTCATTGCGGCACCACACGATTGCAGAGCTCCCCCTAGAATTATGAATGGAATGATCCAGCCAGCGTTCATTTTTATTTCTCCTTGCGGATGATTTGTAGTCGGGCAGCACACTTACGAGGTTCCAAAACACATTTGCATCAGTATTGCCCCACCTATTGACAACAGCAGAGCGACGGGCATGGACACGACGCCAACCTTCAGAAAGCTCCAGAAACTCACATCCAGTTTTTCCTTGCGCAAAGCGATCAGCCACAGAATCGTCGCCAGCGAGCCCGTAATTGAGAGGTTCGGTCCCAGATCGACGCCGATAAGTACAGCATTGGCGATCAGACCGTTTGCGTGCGCTGCATGAAGGGTACCGCTGGCTACCAGGCCGAGTGGGAGATTATTGACTAAGTTGTTTGCTACGCCTGTGGCAAAGCCAGCAATCAACGCGCCCGCCGCAGGTGCGAGTTTCTCCGCCCAGACCAACCAGGTGTGCGTCAAGTTCAGAGCACCGATACTTGTGACCGCGTCCACCATGATGAAAAGCCCTGCAACCAAAACCAGTGTCCTCCAGCTTATCTCGCGAGCAAGCTGTAGAGGATTGCTTCGTGACTTGATTGACACAGCGGCTGTGATTGCCAGAGCAGCCAGACACGTCGGCAGGCCCAAATCCTTACCCAGAGACGATGCCACTAACAGGACGACCACCACTGCGACCAACCCACCCAGCACTAGTTTCCCGTCATCCCTCAGCGGTTCGGCTTCCAATTTGCATTCGATGGTGGCGCGGAACTCCTTCCGGAAGATCCAGCGCATCACGGCGAACGTCGAAACAATGGAGATGAGGGATGGAACCCCGAACGACAGCAACCATCGTCCTAAGGGGGGCATTCCGTTGTGGAAGACAACCAGATTAGCCGGATTGGAAATCGGCAGGACAAATGACGCTGCATTCGCGATAAAAGCGCAAACGAAAAGGTATGGGAGGGGCTCGACCTTGGCCTTGCGCACCGCTGTCAGTATTGCAGGCGTGAGGACCACTGCCGTCGCATCGTTTGACATGAAGATCGTGACGATTGTCCCGACGCCGTAGACCAGCGCGAATAGTCTTGCGTAAGAGCCGTTCGCGCCCCGCACGGCGACGGACGAGAGCCAATCGAAGATTCTATGCTCGCGAGCGAGTTCAGAGAGAAGCATCATGCCGGTAAGGAAAAAGCAGACATCTGATCCTTTCGCGACGGCTCGACTCGCAAGCTGCAAGGGCATCAGGCGGAGGAAGAGCAATAGGAGGACGCCTCCACCAATCCAGTACACTTCTGGAATATTGCGTGGACGAATCAGCATCAGCACGATGCTGACACCAACGATAAGCGAGAGCAGGACATGTGCAAGCGCAGGGGATATCATTTACCACTTTCTCCCGTTCTTGTTCGGGCCGAGCTGGGTTCCCAGGATTCCGTGTTCCGGCCATGGCCCGATTGCGTTGTCCTTGTCGCAGCCGGCTCGGATCGCCGTTCTGTTGTGCTCCGAAGAATTCACCGCCACTCGGATGAAATCCTCGCCCGACTTGCCGTCCTCATCTGTGAGGTTGACCGTTAGCGAATAGACTCCGCCCGAAAGTTGATGAATGTCGAGATTCACGTGCCACAGCGCCGAATCTGCCACTTGTTCAAGATCGACTTTCAGGTCACCGATAGCGACAAACCCTCTAAGTAACTTTCGATCGCTCCACGCCTTAACCCGGACCGCCATCCTCTCACCGCCCACACGAAACGGAGGCTCATGGTCCGTTATTAGTCTCTGGTCCACAGGCGCCGTGATGATGACGAACGGCCATTCCCCCAGGGGCTTGAAGCGCCAACTAACGACACCATCGTCGAGATTGGTGACCGAGAATCCGACCGGTCCTTCTTCGATTTGTCCCGTCGAGCGCGTGGCCATGTACAAGGTTCGCCCATCGTTCGCAATCTCGTTATAGTGCGTGTGCCCCATATCGACGAGAAGAACGCCGTATCTCCTGATGAGATCGCGAAGCGGGGAAGAGGATTTTCCCAGCTCACTTGGGTAGCAGTGGAGAAACAATATGCTGCGTTTGTGGACGGCACTGGCGAGTTCGAGTTCTTGCTGGAGCCAATCGAGTTGCTCGGAAGAAATGTCGAACACTTTGGGATCTTCGGACACGAAGGCATCGAGCGCAAAGAAACGGTAGAACCCGATTTCGAACCTGTAGAAAGGCTCCGGCATCATGAAGTGCAAAAAATTGTAGTGTCTTTTCGAATGAACGTCGTGATCTCCCACAATCGCGAACCACGGCAACTGGAGCCTATCGAGTCCTTCGCGCACCAGTTCATATTCTTCAGCCTTTCCATGATCTGCGTTATCCCCCGGTAGATAGGCGAAGTTGAGTGAATCGGCCATGACTTGGTTCACTTCTTCCACGAGCGAGAAAAAGTCACGGCAATTCTGTTCTTCCCGTGCGGTCATGTGTAGATCACCGAAATGAATCCAGGAAATGATGCCGGTTTGATCGGCTAGTTTGGGCACCTGGAGTTGTGTTTGCATGGATGTCATTGTGCGAAAGCTCCCTTTTCTGTTGTGGATTTGATTTCAGGACTGGATTTCGAGCTGGCGGCGGAATCAGAGAGGGTTTCAGGAACGGCGAACCAGAGCAACGCAAATGCAAGTAACGCGATCCCCGCCAGTCCCAGAAAAGACGCTCGGTACCCGAGTCGCTGAATTAACACCCCACCGATTGTTGTGCTGGCAGCAGCCCCGATGCCCACCATAGTCGCAAGTGTTCCCGCCGCCACATTGAAGCGGCCCGTCCCTTGGGTCCTGTCTTTGATGACCAGAATCGAGACAATGCCAAATATGGCATTCGCCACCCCGTCGAGCGTCTGGATGGCGATCAACGCTCCCACGGCATGGGTCAAGGTGTAGAGAACTCCGCGTATGGGAAGGACACTGAAGCCGAGGAGCAAGAGTGGTCTTCGTCCCTTCGCGGCAGCCCGCCTTCCAATCCAAGCCGCACTGATTGCTATCACGAACTGCGTCACGATTATGCAGGCTGACATGAACGGGGCAGCAGCCTTCAGGTTGTCTTTTGAGAGCATCTCGCCCAATTGCGGCAACATTGCAGCATTGGCTAAGTGAAAAAGAAAAGCGGTGGTCAGAAAACAAAGAAGAACACGGTCCTTGAAGAGTGAGGACAATCCTTCCGCGTTGCCTTGTTCTTGAATGGACCCACGAGCGCGAGCATAGTCGACCTGTTCGGCGTCAACACCAAATATAGATACGGCTGCGGGGATGGCGAGTAACGCGGCAATCACGAAGATCGCGCGGTAGCCGAATTTGTAGCTGACATAAGCGACGAGCAGTGCGGTGAAAACGTTCCCGGCGGAATTGAACGCCTGATTTTTTCCGAACTGTTTGTCAAAAGCCCCGGCCCCGACAATTCCCAGTGTGATAGCCGCAACTGTCGGCCCGAGAAAAGGTCCCGAACTACCGATCAGGAACTGTGCGGCATATACGCTAATAGGACTTAAATGCCCCATCAGAAGAAACGCCCCGGCGACCAGCACACCGAGACTCACCGCAAGCAGTGTACGTTTGCGATGTACGGCGTCGATCACCGCTCCCGCCGGAGTCTGCATCGCGACTGTGACCAACCCACCGAAAGTCAGGGCGTAACCCACACGGCCCGGATTCCATCCGCTGGAAGCAAGATAAGCTGCCAAGAATGGTCCAAGGCCAGTTTGTACGTCGGCCAGAAAAAAGTTCAGCCATTCCAGCGATCGCAGACTCCGCTGTTTCCTTTGGATTGAATCGGGCACGGAATCTCTAGTTCCTGCGACGTTTCGCATGTAGATCCTTTATGCACGGCACTCGCCAATACAAGTCGTGGGAAATCTGTGCCTTGTGCCGGGTTCACTGTCCGCTCTCCGAACAGTTCTTGTCCGCTTGCCGCCCAAGAAAGATCACCCCGCCGCAACACGTGACTCTGGAGTCGCTTCGCAGCTTCCTCAAAACAAATGAATTTCAAGAATTATTCGCAGCAAGAGCGGATTGGTGAGGCAGTTGCATTTCTCCACTGCGGTTGTTTTTATTGGGAGGTTTAATTCGATGAGTTGGAAAACGATTATACTTGTGGCTAGCACGGCCACATTCGGATTCTCGTCGGCCAGTTGCAGACCTGCGCCTCCAGCAATGCCTGTGGCTGCGGCGATACCGCAAACTATCATGCAAGCACCTCTGCCACCGCCCCCAGGAGGACCCGGTTATTTGACACCTCCTCCACCCCCACCGCCCGGGCCACCTCCAAGTAGAGCAACTGGGGGACCTCCGCCTCCACGTCCAGGACCACCCAGTCCACCACCCGGAGAAACCTCAGCAGCCGTTACGACAACGGTTCAAGGAACAGTTCGCAGCTCAAGCTACGGGCCAGCGGGAGAAGCGAACGGAATCATGTTGGATCAAGGAACTGAAGTTCACGTTCCACCCGAGCAAGTGAGTCAACTCAACTCTCTCGCTCCTATAGGAGCACGAATACTTGCGAGCGGACGGATTCAAACAGGTCCGCTAGGCGACACGCATCTGGATGCCACGACGATTACAAATTTGAATGACAGGGCCACAATGAGTTTCCAGACGCCTCCACCACCACCTGGCCCCGGAGCGCCGCCTCCTGCCGCCCCAGACCCGAACGCCGGAGGCCCGCCACCTCCCGCTCCACCTGCTCCTCCCGCGGCGGCTACTCAGCCAGTGCCTGTGTCCTCAAGTTCAGGCACAGATACAACGATTAGCGGGGTTGTCCGTAGTTTCAACTACGGCCCAGCAGGCGAAGTAAACGGTCTGATCTTGGATCAAGGCACTGTCGTTTACTTTCCACCCGAGCAGGCTGGCCAAGTCACGCAACTTGTGCGAGTGGGCAGCCGCATTCGAGTGCGCGGATCAGTCCGACAAGGGCCTGCAGGTAAGTCATTGATTGGGGCGGAGACTATGACGAACCGGAGGACTGGCAATTCTATTCCGGTCTTGGACCAGCCGCCGCCTCCCCCGCGTTAGAGAGAACAGCCGTGAAGCAGTTTCAAGAAGATCGGAGGTTATTCCATGGCAGCGCGTCGTATGGTACTCGCACTGTTAGTTGTTCCAGTTGCTGCGCTCGGCTCCTGGCGCATCTGGCATCATGATTCTCCGATACCGGATGTCGCAATCGTGCAAGTACTACAAGGCGACCTACTTTCGGGTGTTACAGCCACAGGTACGGTCGAACCGCGGCGAACCGTGGACGTCAAGTACGACACCGTGAATCTAATTACTGGACTCTTTGTTAAGGAAGGGGACCGCGTTGCAGCGAATCAGCCTGTTGCGACCATGGATTTAAGCCTTCTTGAACCAGTCGTCGCTCAGGCTCGCCAGACCCTCCAAAAGGACCAAGCGACTCTCCTGCTCGCACAGGCGTCGCTTCGTCGTGCGGAAGTTCTTACAACAGCACAAATCATGGCTCCGGCGGACCTCGACAGCGCGCGAGCAAACCAGGAAGCGCTCGTACATCTGACTAAAGCGGATCAAGGGGCTGTTGAACTGGCTGAAGAGCAGATTCACCGCGCGACGCTGCGCTCCCCGATCAAAGGCGTTGTGATCGCGCTCTATGTCCACCAGGGCGAGATGCTTGGTTCGTCCACAGCCGTTGCAGGGTTGGGACCGAACGCGGCCGTCTCCAAGCCAACAAACACGCTGATGACCGTCGCGGAAGGTGGCGACCTAGAGGTGGACGCCGACGCAAACGCCGTGGACATGGGTGGAGTCTGGGTCGGTCAGACTGCCAAGTTCACTATCGATGCGTTTCAACCCGAAATTTTCTCTGGCACGGTTCACAGCATTGCGCTTCAGCCCACGGTCATAAACAGCGTTACAACCTATCGCGTGGTCATTTCCATCCCTCACCCCGATCACCGATTGCGAATAGGCATGCCCGCAAATGTCATGCTGCTTCGCACAGTCGCTAGGGATGCCATTCTTGTTCCGCCCACCGCAGTCGTCAGAGCAAACGGCAGGTCATCAGTTTACGTACTCAGTCGTGAGAATCACCAGGAAACTACACGAGAGCACAACGACAAAACAGGCGAACGTAACTCATCGGCGAATGCGAGCACTGAAAAGAAACTCGTTCAGATACTCGGTGAAACTTCCTCGGCTGTTGCAGCAGCGGGCGACATTAAATTTGGTGATTGGGTGCTATTGGATGCGGGCTCCGCTAGCGTACGCTCCAACGCCATGAATCCAATCGAAACCGGGTTCAAACCAAACCCCGATCCATCCGACCTTCAATTTGAAAGAACCGCCCGCCCGTCCGATGAAAAAATCTCAACCGTACAGGGGCCAAAGCCCAAGGGCTTCCTGCAGCGGCTATTTAATCCTTGAGAGGCAGTGCATGCGTCCTTTCGACTATTTTTCGGAATCATTGGACAGCCTTAACAAACATAGGATGCGGGCTCTGCTGACCATGCTTGGGATCATCGTGGGCGTTCTCACCGTAATGGTCACTCTTGGTATCGCAGCCGGAGCACGACTAGCCATCGAAAACCAGATTGCATCGCTCGGTTCGAATCTTGTCGCCGTTAACTCGGGCCCTCCACCGAGCGTCGGTCGTCAGCCCATTCCTCTTTATTTGACTGACGCGCGCGCGATTTTGGAACTCTGCCCGTCTGTGCTTGAAGTTTCTCCGCAGCAGGAGACTCGGCTCGCTGTTAGCCTTGGATCGAACCAACTGGCTAGCAATTTCGTCATGGGAGTAACTTTTTCCTATGCCCGCGTGCGCCTTGCAGAGTTGGAGAAAGGTCGATTCGTTTCGGACCGCGATGATCTGAAAGCGTCAAAAGTCGCCGTCCTTGGCTCTACTGTCGAACAGTACTTGTTCCAAGATCAGGACCCTGTCGGAAAGCGAATCCTCATTTCGGGCATCGATTTTGAGGTGGTCGGCGTCCTAACGTCGAAGGGCGATAGTCCCGGCCTCGGACCCGGAATGAGCAGCGACGACCGAATCTTCATTCCACTATCCACGTTGCAAAAAAGGCTTCTTGGCTCAACCGACTTGCGACTGATCGCCATCACGGCACGCGATCCAGGGCAGATTCCCGTGGTGGTTCAGCAGGTCAAGAGACTTCTGGACGCCCGCCATCCAGGCAATTCGTTCGAGATTAAGACGCAGCTTGAGTTGATGCAAACTTCCCAGTCTGTGTCCTCCATCGTTACCGCGTTATTGACAGCCCTCGCAGCAGTTTCGCTGTTCGTCGGAGGCATTGGCATCATGAATATCATGCTTGTCGCCGTGACGGAACGAACAAGGGAAATTGGAATCCGCCGCGCGGTTGGCGCTCGCCAAATTTTCATCTTGGCTCAGTTCTTAATGGAATCTTCGATTCTGAGCCTTGCAGGCGGTTTCATCGGGGTAGTCGCAGGGATTACCCTTTCGTTTCTAGCTGGCAGAATTGTCGGATGGACCGTGCCGATCTTGCCTACCGGAGTTGCGCTGGCTCTCGGTTCGTCTTTGTTCGTCGGCATCGCATCGGGCATCTACCCTGCGCAGCGGGCGGCGCGCCTTAATCTCGTCGATGCTCTACGGTTTGAATAAGGAATCTGCTTGTTGGATGCTGTTTGGCAGTTGGCTTGGGCGCACCACAACTCCGAGAGGAAAACTTGACTTTGCCGCCCACAAAACACTGGACGCTAAGTGTCCTTCTCTAGCCGTCTTACTCAGCACTTTCTGCAATTGTTGTTCGCTCACTCTCCCCTGCACCCTTCGGCGGGCAGGGACATGGCCAAGCACATAGGGGTCAACATGGCCCCACTTCGGATGTTTCAACAAACTGGTGATTCTCGAAAGCCAGAAGCGCTGACGAGCAAGGAATATAATCGATTAGTTCCAGTGCGATCTTCCGACGGGATTCTTTAAAGGCCTCAGCCAGCCCGGTAGAGCGTACCACCAAAGAGTCCTCTGGGTTCTGTCGTAGCCGAGTCCCGGCCAAGCGCAAAAAGCCGACCGAAAACGGGAGCGCATGAAGAGCCTAACTTATCGGGGGATCCGTCCTAGTTCAACAATCTCCTCAGTACAACCCCATCAAAGCTTTCTGGAGAGCCTCAGCAGCTTGGGCATCACTCGTACCAATGTACGCGAGTGTGGAGTTAATCGATCTATGACCCAACGCTTGGCGAATCAGCGCAAGGTTGGCGTTCCCTGCAACCAGATGTGAGGCTAGCGAGTGCTTCAGTACGTGAGGATGCCGCTTCTCTGGTGAAAGGCCAGCCTCTTCTGCAACTTTTTGGAAATTCCGAAAGAATTGGATTCGACTTAGCTTTCCTCCTTTCTGGCTTGTGAACAAATAGTCCGAGCCGTCCGCCACTCGCTTTCGCAGCCAGGCCCTTACTGCAGCTACTTCGTCGAGCAAGGGTTGTCCGCGATGCTGGTAGAGGGGCTGGATAGTGTGAAGCGAGCCTTTGAGGCGACGGACTGAAATCGAGCCAGCCTTAAGATCAAGATCGGCGAGCTTGATTCCACAAACTTCAGATGCACGAAGGCCATGCCGATAGGCCAACAAGATCATGGCCCAATCACGCGTTGAGTGCTGACGTGCCACTTTGAGCAGGTCGAGCATCTCTTGAGGAGTAAGAATCGTCATCCGGCCATGCTTGCGCTTGCGGACCTTATGGGCGGAGATGGGAATAACGATGGCTGGACTTGCCATAGTGTGTCCTTCCTTAGATTGTTTCAGGATTTAATATTGGCGGGAACGGCTTCTGGAGGTTTCTGATGTCACAGAATCTCGGGTTCATTTCCTCCTTTCGCGCCCGATTCGATTTCGACCGATGCCTTACCGAGGATGTAGTCAGCTGCTTTCTGTGCTTGAGCTGCAGCTGAGACCACGAGACGCGAATCGGACTTGAGTCGGCTGATCCAGCTCTGCAGATAAGAGGCCGAATTGCCGAGGGTTTGAGATTCGATTCCGGCAACACCGCAAAGCATGGCCGCTCCCATCTCGGCCACGAGCTCTTCTTTCGAGTAATCCTCACTGCCGAACGGGTTGTGTTTCAGGATCCCTTCGCGTGCGAGGCGAGTAGGATGACCAGTTGAATGGGTGAGTTCGTGAAACAGCGTCGAGTAATATTCCTCGGCGGAATGGAATGCGGACAGTGCGGGCATGCCGACTGTATCGATTGAGGGGCGGTAACACGCCTGTCCTTCTTGCACGAAAGCCGGTGGATGTGGCATCGCCCTGACAATGCTTCCGCATTGCTCAATGGAATGGATGGGTGGCTCAGGATCAGGGAGTACAATCCCTTCGCACTGCTCGACGTTGAACACGGTGTAATAGCGGAGGAGAACGGATTTGTGGTCCTCAAGCTGCCCGCTCGTGGTGTTTCGCTTCTGATACTCGTCGATCTTCCACAAGACAACCTTGGAACCGTGCTCTCCTTTCTTGACATTTCCGCCAACCGTCTGGGCTTGGCGGTATGTCAGCCAGTAGCGTGAGCCGTAACCCTGAGACGCAAGCAGGAAGACATTTATGCCTCGATATTCCTTCTTGCTGACCAGGTTCGCAGGTACTGTCGTGCGCCATGGTTTGCGCCACGGCGCTACACCGGATTCCAGTTGCTTGATGATGGATTCTGTAACGATTTCATACGCAGTTGACATGAGTGTAGTTCTCCTTTTCAGTGTAGATTTCGTTACGACTGAAGGGGCCGAGATACGGATTTAGGAGAGGGAATTACTCGATCGGGGTGGATTTACAACGAGGAGAGATTAGGCGGGGAGAAGAAGGGAATCAGACCTACCTAGGGACTAGGAACTCACTCAGGTTTTGATTTCTTGACCTCCTCCGGATGATTTCTCCTGTATTCGTCGGACCACTTCTCACTTTTGCTCTGCCAAAACTTATAGCCGCCAATGCCGACAGCAGCTGCGATGCCTAAGGGCAACCAGGCCGCTCCCAGCACGCCACAGATCACGAGGTCCGTGAAAGTTATCTTCTTTTTTCCATCCGGCTTAATTGCAAGCATGTCGTTTTTCTCCTTGTTGAGTTTTCAACTACGACGTTCTTTTTCATTTCATCCTCTTCTCTCCCGCTGTGCGGGTATTAAAGTTTTGCGATCTTGCGTGCCTCGACAATCAAATCGTTTAGCGTGCTGATCCAGTCTTCGGACGGAGGAGCGTTGTTGCCAAACTCCTCTTCCGTTTTCATCCGGGCGACGAGGTTGACGAATGTCGCCATCTGTGGGGACTTGGCAATCAGCCGAGCGTTGCCTCGATACTCGTTTGGTTCGGGCAACCCGAAGTCCATCGCTGAGTCTGCGTAGCAATCTGCAATGAGAACATCATCGTCAGAAACTACGTAGCGCCCGTCTTCGACTCGCCAGTTGCCCGAATCCTGCTTTGTATCTGGAACGTCCTCGGGGTCGTTATTTCTGTGCCCGGCATCGGCTGCTAGGATCGCGGCGTTCGCCACTATGAGTGCCGCGTCCGTCTCTTTGCCGTCTGCGTCCCCAGGGCCGTTAAGCCATAAGTCCAACGCACTGGCCGCATGTTTCAGGGCTGCCAGTAGGTCGGGCTTTAGTGGTGGCACATCCTCGGGATCGTCATTGCGGTGGCCGTGTTGCGCGATGTTGGACAACTCCGTGAGTAGGTGCGTGTGGATGTGGGTTGCAAAATCCTCGCTGACGTCGGATGGCTTTAATGTCGGCAATAACGCTATCAACTCCTCTTCTGCTGCGGTCAATGCGGCGTCCAAAATATCCGTGTAGGCATCCGAGTCCAACAACTTCTTGCGAGCTGGCTGACCTGTCTTCGTGTTCTTATTCCTCTTCATTGTGTCCTCCCTTACGTTGCAACGCTTCTTTGAACGGCGTATTCACTGCTTGATCCTTTCTGCCGCATTGATGGCGGCTTGTTTCAGTGTCTGTTCTTTGAATCGTACGGACGGTGGACCCAGCCGCACGCAAAGCGTGCAGGGGATCTCAGGTCCGTGCATCCGTGCCAGACCGCGATTGCAATGTGGACATTTCTTCTCGGTCAGGGACTCGTGTATAGGGGTGTCCAGCACTAGCGCACCTCCGTTTTCTTGACGATCGGCCGGCCACAGCAACGGCAGATGCGAGCGTGATGCGCTTCATCGAGTGTCGCCCGCATGATGTCGGTGTCGTAGCCAGAGTCTTTCCAATCGTCGCCGACGAATCCGAAACAGGAATCAGCATATTTCCATACCTCCCCATCGAAGTATTCGCCGATGATTCCCCACACCCCATCTCGATTCACTTTCGCGATGAAATCCTCGCGATCGCGTCGCAGGCGTGATGCAGGGATGCCAGGATTCGCTTTTGAGTTGAAGCAGTCACCTTCCAGGTCTTCGAGAGAACACATTTCATCGGGCACCAATCGGAGCCGCACATTGCCACGTTTCAGGTCAATCGCGTCTCCGCTGGAATACTCGGCTACTTCGTGTTTCTCCCATTCCAGGCGCGTGCGGGCATTGGACAGAGCCCACCGGGCCTGAAACCCTCTGGCCCGCTCGCGTTGGTACAGACGAAGGAGTGCCTTCTTGCGTTCGGTCATTCTCACAATTGCACCTCCGAGATGGGGTCGATTACTGGAGCGGATGTGGGAACAGAATCGAGAGCTGATGCGATTCGCTCTATCTCTTCCCAAGAGACGACATGGCAGCCCGCCTTGACCGTGCCGTCTGGCTCTATGAGGTCAATGGCATATGGGCCGAGGTGGATGGTGTGTCCGTTGCGAACGTAGGCCTTTTGTGATTCGCGTAGCTTCTTGATGAAAGCCAGTGCTCGCTTGGCGTGGGAGACGGGGAATCGTGCTCCCCGGCTGGTAACCACTTCATTCCCGTCGATACGCAGCATCACGGGAACGTCGTAGAGACACCCGGAGTATTGCCCAGCGCGCCATTCGGTGATCAGTTCTTGCTGACGGATGAGGGCTTCTGCTCGCTCTCGTTTAGTCTGCTCTGCCTTTTCCGCTGCTCGCTTGGCTTCGCGTTTGCGAATACCGTTTAGTGCTTCGGAATCGATCTCCGGCACTTCGGGTATATTTGGAATGGGTAAGCCGAAGAATGCGCAATAAGCGAATGCTTGATCGCGCAAATGACCGGCACGTTGGTTGTTCCATGTTTTTGCGTAGGACGACCTAGCACGCGCGGATGTAACGACATGTTTTTCTATCCGCTCTGCGTAATCGGCCAGGTTGCATGCATGATCGTTCGCCGTTAACTCGCTTCCGCTGTTCCGTCCGTGGCATACGTTCGGAACTTGGAAGACACGAATACCCGATGGAATTGCGGAACGAACAGCCGAGCAATGGCTTGAGGTGGTAACGCTGTGGGTGGCGGTTGTAAAAAGGACGGCCCGTTCGCCGACATCATTTGTCACGTGACGAGCGATGGGGAAATGCGAGCCGTAGCTGTAAATGGTGTCGCCGGTGAAATAGAGATTCCCCTGGCGATTCCGCGCTTCATCCTGTGTGCGATGTGCCCACAGGTGCGGGATTTCACCGGTATCGTAGACGTACTTCTTTCTTTTCTTCATATCGAAGCTCCTTTTTTGTGGAATTGAATGCGTGCAGACACACCCCGACCGGGGATTGGCTTTGCTTCAGGGAAAATGGCCGCTGAGAGAAACTGGGGGAATTACAAGTACGAACTCGGGACTAAGATTGGAGGGAGGAAATACTGAAGGGAGAGATTACGTTCGTTTGTTTTCTTCCGGTGTTGCCGTATCCCAGTTGAATTGGTGAATGATTCTGGAGATAGGCCGCCCTTTCAGGTTTTTGGCGATGCTCTGCACCTGAGAGAGGGAAGCCGCATCAGCCGCAATGACGTAAGGACGCCGCTCGCAAACATGGGCCACTGCGTCTTCCGCCGTCTTCGCCGCAACGTAATCCCAGAACCATTGCCGCTGATCATCGTCGTAGCTCACTACTAGATATTTCTTCATCGTCGTCTCCTTTTGTGTAAATGTCGTTCTGAATCAAGCTGACTTTTTGGCCTTCGTCTTGCGAATCAAGTAGTCGTGTGCATCGGCGGTATTGTTGGCAACGACCTCCAACGCCTTGCACGTACCGCTGAGTACTGCAGGGACAACCCGCTCATGGAACAAGTCCTTCGCCTTCTTGGACTGATCCTTGATGAACGGTTTGACCTGATGATGCTCAAAATAAACGCTGAAACCAGGAATACCAATCGACATACGCATGGTTGCACTTCCTTTTCTGAGTGACATTAGTCACTCCTCCTGCCCACTCTTTCGAATGGGCAGGCAGCGAGACTAATGCGGTCTCGAATCCTCCTTCCTTGAGTACTTGGTGAGTCTTACGCGGATTGGCTGACGGATGCGTGCAGCTTTGCGGAGATGACGGAGAGCAGTTTCCTGCTTGGGATGTAACCGTAGATTGCAAGCAAATTCACGATCGTCCCGCCCATGGCAAAGCCAACCCCGATCGGGGATGTTCCGTGGGCAATGTAGTTTGTCGCCTCCGTCAGAAGTATGGTCAGACCTGGGCTCTGCTGAATCCAGTCCAGGCAATCGTTCGTGGTGATAACGTCTCGGACGTAGGGAATCTCTTCGATCTTATGAAGAGCCGCCCAAAAGAGAGTCCAAAGACAGATTCCGGCCAGAATCGCGCCGACCATCGTTGGTGTAAACAACATGTTGTAACTCCTTGTGTTTTGGATTTGGACTACAGATACACCCCCCCCGGGCTCGAAATGATTCTTCGAAATCCCCTTCGGGGACGTACCTAGGGCTTCATCCGATTTGGAACTTTTGCCTCGCGTGTTGGCCTTGATCGGTAAACCTGGCCGATGTGAAAGACGTAAGCTGGGCCGTAAAGGACCTTAGAAACACGAAAGCCCAACCATCTCTCGATGATTGGGCTTGGTGTGCTGGAATCCGATCTTGAACTGAGACCACGGTTCGGCAGTTGGACATTTCGACGATGAATAGGCGCCGCTCAGTTATGCCGCCAGCGCAAAGTTGTGATTAAGGCATGAACTTCAGCACAGACTCACTTCGATTCTTCGTTGCGTTCACCAACGTCAGTACCGCGTGACCAATGAAAATATCGTTCTGATCCTGCACCCAACTGTTGTAAAGAGCGTTCACTACCAGCAGTTGGCTGGTATCTCGATAGTTGAGATCGGTGCTTATGTAAGCCTTGAGGAAGTTCCAGAGCTTCGCGGCGTCCGAACGGGCCAATCCAAGAGCCTGTTTAACTGCGTTCTGGCTCTGACCTCCCTGAAGGAGCCTATGGAGTTCGTTATAAGCGTTTTCGATTTCGCGCTCTGTCGTCTTAATCGCATATGCGGTCATTTTACTTTCCTCCCTGCTGCTTTGCTTCCCAGGTCTGACGCTGGGCAAGCTTGGTTTCCATTGAGACTTTCTTCATGTGATTTCTCCTTATCGAAATCTTCTGCGCCAGGACGGAACAGCCACGGTGAAGTGCCTCCTTCTGGCGGGTTCGACCTGTTGCCCCGGCTGTTTCTTGTGCACGATGGTCGGCTTGGGATCGTCACTCATGTCTTTCCCGCTGAGCAGCCTGACCGTCTTGGGATGCTTTTTATGGACGTTTTCTATTGTCGGCACACAGTTCTTGAGGTTTCGGTTGATGCGCCTGGTCGGCTTCCTGCTAACCACCGTTAACTTCCCGAGCTCCTTTCCCAGATCAACGTTTCGCCCATTCGCGAGGGCCAGCTTGATCGCCCCCAGGACTGCCTCGAGAGCTCGCCTAGCCTCAGCTGGTTTTACGTCGGTCTTCTCAACCAACGAGGCGATTATGGCTTTCTTCGTCGTGTTCGGCATTGTGATCGCAAGCGTTGTGTTTGCTAGGGCTGACGTCGGGGTCGTCTTTCCTAAATCGGCATTCGACGGACCAGTTGAGACCCGGTTTCTTACGGACGGTGATCGTGTAGCGGTTGAACGTGAGCCCTGTCACGCCATGTGCCGTTTCGTCGGAGTGCTCTAGAGAGTTTTGAATGGCTTGGAGCAAATGTTCCGGCTCAATCACACCTTTCAGTGTTATAGCGCATTTATCTAGGCTCATGGTTACTCTTGTGCTGGGGACCCTTTGGTGGTTTCGATGGCCGATGGCCGAGGAGCTACTTCTGGCGTTTGATTTCGTGGGAATGCGATTCTGAGGGAAATCCAGCCTCTATAAAGGGTTAGTATAGCAATTTTGATTCCTTCGATCCCCTGTGTTTATGCGGCTATTGCGAGTTGCTTATTGCAGAACGCTGGATTTTCGCACCTCTGCTAGGTGATCGGAGGCAAGACAGGCATCGCACCAGTTACTCCAAGTGAAACCCGAACTGCGTGTCGTGGATTGGGACAAGAATCTGCGA
>Ga0207024_10023_pt1 | contig 54407 bp, 41 predicted proteins | sample Alteio_BWMinCont_44_FD_153470 | JGI IMG/M metagenome (GOLD analysis project Ga0207024, IMG submission 153470) | Enriched cells from forest soil in Barre Woods Harvard Forest LTER site, Petersham, Massachusetts, United States -... | ecosystem: Environmental > Terrestrial > Soil > Temperate forest >...
CCATCGAGAGGTGCCGCAGCGCCGCAACGCGGCCGCGATCCCAATATTCCGATCCGGTATCCACAAAAAATATTTTCGGGTCTTGCCCGGCGGGAACTCGCGCGCCAAGCCCGTCTCGCTTTCCGGTGGCAGGATCAGTGGTAACTTCATAGCGAATTGGAAAGACGGTCTGCGTGAAGGATCCGAGTTCGTTTGGCAGCGCGAATCGCTGGTTGAAGCTGCCAAGCGACGTCCCGCCGGTGTGAATGATCAGCGCATCAATCGCTTGCCTTCCCTGTTCATCGGTTGTGAACCCTTCATAAACCAGTTGCCGCTGATACCGGCCAACCTGAGAAGCGCCGTAGGTGTACACATAGCGCGCGTGCACAATCGCGTCGGAATTATTTTTAATTGCCGAGGCCAGATCGCGTATAGCCGCAAAGCCCAATCCCGCGACCGGCGGGTCCTTGCTTTCATACGTCAGCTGATACGTCATGCCGGGCTTGAAGCCGCTTTTTACCGTGATCCAGTTGGGATCGAACTTCACCTCGCCGTTTTCGGCGCGGCCAAATTGCCAGTCGCCGCGCGGAATCAGATGTTGCGCAGCGACCCAGCCCTCGCGAACGGTTAGGCGGTATTCAAGATTCTTGGGATCGAGCGGCGGATAGACCGTCTGATTGTACTCAGACGTGTAGTCGTAGGATTCTGACGCCTTGTCGGGAATGAACCACGGGTTGACCCAACCGGTAATGGGCTTTCCGTTGTCGGTGGCAATGGGAGCGTACAAAGCGACGCGATTTTTATCGGTGTCTTTGCGGACTTCAAATTCCCAACCGACTGCCACCAGCGTATACCCTTCGCGCATCAGCAGTCCGTCGCCATACTCGGCTTCCGTCGTCGGGTCGGAAGATCCCTTGGCACGATTGAAGACACCGAGCAAATTCTTATTGCCGCGGTTGACCACATCAAAGAACGCGACCCCGTTGCCGCGCGATGCATCCTTTGGCCGGATGATGAACAGGTCCGACGAAAATTCCACTTTGCCCTGCGCGTTGCGGGGCGCTTTGTCGAGATCAACGATGATTTTGTTGTGTGGATTATTGGGATCAACGGCAAAATAGATTTTTCCGGAGAGCTTTTCGTACGCGCCCACCGTGCCGAATGATTTTCCATTTAATACATCCTGCCGGCTGGTGATTTCCACGCGGGTGACTTCCGCGCGGGCCACCCGCGGCACAAGCAACAAGGCCAAGGCGGCCAAAGTGAATCCGGCAAGGCAGCGACTGTGCGATTTCATGATCTCACCCTCCCATTGTGATTGCGCGTTGCTCAAATCATGATCGCTGGCGTGCGGATTGAGAATTGGCACGGGGGCACTCACCGATTTTGCCGGAGCGGCGCAAACCGGACCATTGATTTCATGGTCCGCTTTGCGCCGCCTCACAGCGTTCTTAGTTCAGTAGATCATCTCGGGTGATGACTAGCTCCCTATGCAGGGAACAACTCAATCACTTTTACCAAACTACTTTCAAAGAAAACTGGACTTCCCGCATTGGGACCTGAGGTTGTTGGTCAATTAGCCCAAATCCATCCCCGGAGACAGGAGGTAGGGGCTCCAATGTATCCAGACCATTGGTGCCGCTATCAGGAAGCGGCAGGTTCATGCGATTGAAGATATTGAAGAGATCCGCCCGGAACTGGACGTTGAAGTTTTCCCCAAGTTTCGGGATGTGATTGTCCTTAATAAAGGACATATCGAAGTTAATCAATCCTGGCCCAATGATCGCATTGCGCGCCAGGCTGCCCATCAGATTGACACAGGTGAGCGGATTCAACCCGGCAGCCGCAATCGTCTCTCCCAGCAACTTCACCGGATTCGGATCGCAATTGGCATTCCAATAGGCTTGATTGGGTGCGACCGGATACCCAAAGCAGGACGACTTGAGATACTGAAGGCTGCCCTTGTTAACCGCGTTTTGCGGAGTGCACCCCGGCTGCAATGTCAGAACGTCCATTGGCTCAGAGTTGTTCTGCCCCAAAGGATCGGAAGCAAGGCCACCCAAGGGCCACATCGGAACCCCATCGCTGATATCCATCAGGCCGCCAGCACTCCAACCTCTGATGACCCAGCCAGCGGCTCCCCATGACGCTGGGGTCGGGATCTTGTAGAGCCAATTGATTGACAGATTCCGTGTTACGTTGAAGTCCGACAATCCTTTGACAATGTTCAAATCCCACCACGGCGTTGCGGCGGTCGGGACGGATGAGAAGTTGTCACCCGCGAAGCTGCCGGATGAAGTGTCCATGGAATGTTGCCAGGTAAAGGAGCCCTCAATCTGAAGGTTCTTGCTCATTTTCCGGGTGACATTGATCTGAAGCGATTTGTACCAGGATTCAGACATCATGGCGGCTGACAGCAGTAAGCCTGGTACGTACGGGTTGACCAAAGTGTTGGGCACTAGGCCAGTGGGAGCAGGCCCTGTGTAAGGTCCCGTGTTGTTACAACCGTTGTTCGGGATGGATGGAATAGGAAACAGCCACCCAGCCGAAGTCTTCGATGGGAAACACGTATTGAGTGTGTCCGTCTGGAAAGGATTGTGGAGTCCTCGCGAACCTGCATACGCAACCATCACCGAAGTGTTGGGAGTAATTTGCCTCTGCACGTTGAAGTTCCATTGCATCACATAATTGCGCTTGGGGTTGGGATCGGTGTACTGCCATCTGCCGGTAGAGGTGAGCGTAGCGCCCGCAGCGGCCGCCGCAAGCCCTTTGACAAACGAGCCTTGGGGAACGAGGCATCCCGCGCCCGAGCAAGGCCCGGGACCGGAGGCGTTGGTGAGATCAACTTCTGCGCCTGCTGGAGAGGCTTGCAGAGCATTGAGCCCAAACATGAACGGCAAGGGTAGAACGTCAAACAACCCGAACCCCCCTCGCACAGATGTCTTGCCACTCTTGAATGGATCCCAAGAAAAACCGACGCGCGGCTCGAAGTTCTTGAGTGTCGGATTCGAATTGAAAACCGTATTCCTAAGGCTGGAACATGTGGACTTAATGGGCAGTCCATTGATATCTTCCGAGCAAGTGCCCGGGTTGGACCAAAGGTTTGGAAGGAGGATAAACTTCCCGTTTTTCTCGTACGGAATCGTGGACATTTCGTACCGCAGGCCCACATTAATGGTTAGGTTTGATTTCATCTTCCAATCATCCTGGGCGTACACGCCGAAAACGGAGGCTCGGTTGTAGTGCTTCGTGTTCCCAGCGGTAAACGGCGGAACGGTGGGCTCGCGGACTGTATACGGCTCATTCTGGAGAAAGTACGCTAACGGGCCGAACCCGGCACTTCCGTTCCCGTTTCCGTTCACGAGATCGGTGTGGTTTCTTATGAACTCAAAACCGGCCTTAAGCGTGTGGGTCCCGATCGTTTTGGAAATGTCGTCGAACACCTGAAAGTTCTGGACCCAGTCGCTGAATCCGCCTTGCGGGCTAAAGCCCCCGAAAGAGGACAGGCCGCCATTAACACCAGCGCCGCCGCCACCCTGCCCAGCTTCACCGGGTGCGTTGGTCGTCGAGAGGATTCCAAACGATTTGTCATTCTCTGCGGCAAGGGAAAATGACAGACCTGGGTTTGTAACGATCGATTGGGCGTATCCGAATCGGATGCTATTGACCAAGGAAGGACTGAAGATATGGGCCTCTTCCAGCGACACGGCTTGGTTCGGAAGTAAATATCCCGACAATGCATTGTCGAAAGAATTGGGCTTGGACCACGACGAATGGTCGCGATAGTAACTGGAATCCACGGTGTCCTTATCGGAAACTTTCCAGTCGGCGCGCAGAGTGAAATAGTTGTCGCTCACTCCTTGCACGCCTCCATATCTGTTCGCGCAATAGTTGGCTGCGCAATCTTGCTGAGGTACCGGGTCGAGGGCGTTGATGAAAGTTGTCATGAAGTTATCAACACAGGTGGCGGCCACGCCGGGATCGAGATTCGTTGAATTTGGGTACAAGCACCCGCCAGTAGGAGTGAGATAGGCAAGACCGGGGGCCTCTGCCTGCGTTGGCGTAATTGGATTGCCGTTGGAATCATAAATGTCGCCTTTTCTCGCGCCCAATGAGAGGACCTTGGAAACAACCGGGATGCCCTTGCTCTGGCGCAGACCTTCGTAATCGCCAAAAAGGAAGAGCTTGTCCTTGAGGATCTTCCATCCGCCCGACCCGCCGAACTGATTGCGAACGAAAGGCGGTTTGTTCGATGCCGGAGTGGAATTCGGTGCCCAAAGGTAAGACGGAATATTGGAGTCGAACGCTTTGTTACGGATGAACTCATACGCGCTTCCATGAAACGAGTTCGTGCCGGACTTGGTGATGGCGTTGATGACGCCGCCGGAAGTGAAGCCGTATTCGGCCGAGTAATTCGCTGTCAAGACCGAGAATTCCTGAATCGCGTCCACGCCCACGCTCGCGCCAAGCACATTTCCCGGCCCTGCATTCGAATAATCATTAACGATAATTCCGTTTAGCCGGTAGACGTTCTGCGTGGGCCGGTTTCCATCAATAGTCATCTGATTTCCCAAGCCGCGCAAATTGCCTCCCGGTTGATCGACCTGTTCATGTGGACGTACCTGCACGACACCAGGCTCCAGCGTCGCGAGCGAAGCCCAGTCACGGCCATTCAGGGGCAACTCCACAATCTGCTGGCTTTCGACGTTGCCGCTGATGGTGGCGTTGGCCAATTCGATGACGGGAGCCGCACCGGTAACCTCCACGGTCTGCGCGACCTCACCTACAACGAGAGGAAAGTTCAATGTTTGCTGAGAGCCGACTGTGATTGTTACTTTGGTTAAGGTGGTTCGGAAGCCCGGAGCCGTCACTGAAACGTCATAATTCGCAGGAAGAATATTCACCAGGCTATAGGAGCCAGAACTATTGGATGTCGTATCCGTTGTAATGCCGGTGGCGCCATTCTTGGCGTTGACTTTCGCGCCGACCACGGCTGATCCCTGCGGGTCGGTGACCGTGCCGGAGAGAGTTCCTCCTGCGACTTGCGCGCGCAGCGGAGCGGAAAGACCCACACAGAGACCGAATACCAATACGAAAAGCAGGAGCCTGCTTGCTCTCGGGTTCATACCCATTCCTCCTCTTCTTTAGGTAAAGTTCTGGCCCAGGTGAGCGCGGCGACGAGGACCGCAGCCGCGGTATTGATCATGCATTGACGACACACACCCACTGCATTCACGACTTATCTAACCAGACCAACTCGGCAGGAACACAAACCAATGCGTGCGGTTTAACACACGCACATATGCATGTCAACAATTTAATTGTAATTTCCAAACAATATTTGCGCGTTCCTTGTGGCTGGTGTAGCAATTCCAGAAGTTATTGAATGCCACGAAAAATAAAGTCGTTCAGTTTTTCGCCGGAGCTAGGCCCTCAGTCAGTTCAATCCGTGTCCCCCACGGGTCGGTCAGGTAGGCCACCTTCGTGGTTCCGTTTGGCGCCAAGCGGATGGCTTCGTCGAGCTTCACTCCCTTGGCGTCGAGCGTTTTGACGTACGCCTCCAAGTTCTTCACGTCGAATCCAATGTGATCGAGCGAGCGGCCTTTGGTGGGCGCCAGCGGCTTGTCGCCTTGTGAAAAGGAAAAATTCATCGCGCCAAAGTAATCGCAATCAATTAGTCCCGGAGTGTGCACGCGCTGACGCTTGCCGGGCACGCCGCCAAACATTTTCGCGTACCAGGCCTGCATCGCGGAAATATCCACAGGGAAAAAGTGAATATGATTCATCTGCAGCGGCACCGTAAGGGATGAGTCGCCGAAAAATTCCACGCGTATTCCGTCCGGCCCATGAACGTAACCCTGCCCCGGATTGTCGGTCTGTTCGATCTCGACGCCGTCGGATTTCCATTTGGCGAGCGCCGCGGGCAAATCTTTCCACACGAAACCGAAATGATTCACGATCGAGCCATCCGGCGGGGTCGTGTTGTCGGCCTGGCGCAGCATGATGTACACGCCGGGAAACTGGATCAGCATCAGCGGGCCGTTTTGCACCACCGTGCCACCCATCTCCGCCGTCCAGAAATGTTTCTGGGCCTCAACGTCTTTCACGAACAGGTGAATGTGCCCCAGTGTGACGCCGGCGTCGTTGGGAGGAGCGAGTTGCGCGTGGACCGGAAACGCTACAAACATTGCGGCGATCAGAAAAGCTACACAACGGAATCTCATGATCATACTTTTCTCTTTTCGCATTCGCATACGCTGGCCGATCTATTCTCCGACGTATTTGTCGAGCCGCCACGCCTGTTCTTCGCTGACAAACACAGTTTTCTCATCCGGGCAGGCAACCGCATGAACCCAGTCCATCGTGCCGGGCGTGCGCCCGTAGTGACCGAGCACGCCGAGGACTTTCCCGTCCAATCCCATCTTGTAAATTTTCCCAACGCTGCCGACATAGATAACCTGCGTCGGACCTGGCGTGATGCAGAACGACCATGGCGGCCCCGGCAGATTCGTCCAGACCTGCTTGAAATTGCCGTCGGTGTCAAAGAGCTGGATGCGATTGTTGGCGCGATCCGCCACGTAGAGCGTCTGATTCTTGTCTATGACGATGCTGTGCGGCGTGTTGAAATCGCCTTTTCCCGTGCCGCGCTCGCCCCACTGCTTCACGAAATTTCCTTCTTTATCGAATTTCACGACGCGCGAGTTTCCGTAGCCATCGGAAATGAAAACGCTGCCGTCGGCGCCCCAGGTCACGTCCGTGGGCTGATAGAACGCGACTTTATTGGGGACGGCGTGCTCGATCACGTGCGTTAGCCACGTCCACGGCTCCGGACGCATCCCCAGAACTTCCGTGGTGCGGCCCTGCGTGTCGAATTTGATGACCATGTTCGACGCCGCGTCTATGTACCACATGTTGTCCTGCGGATCGAAACGGATGCTGTGCGCGCCGTCAAACTCCCCGGAACCCTCGCCCATCGAGCGCACAAACGTGCCGTCCGGATTGAATTCCAGAATCGGGTGATAGCCGCGATTGAGAAGGAAGATGTGGCCCTTGGCATTTACTGCGACGCCGATGACTTCGCCCATCACGTAGGTCGCGGGATACTTGAAAAAATTATCCACCAGATGCAGCGGAAGCTGCGGCACATTCGCGGCGGCGTCCTGCGCAATCGCGACGGAAATATTCACAAAAAAGAGAAACGCGGAAAGCACGAGCGACACAATGAGGAGTTCTCTTTTCATTTCGACCTCCAGAGTGGAAAAGTGCCGGGAGTATATGCCTGTTTGCGGGACGCTGCAAATAATATGCGATTGAGCGTTTGATTCGAGAGGTTTCATTAGCCGGAACTTGGGAAAATCACGGCGGAAGTCCTGATTTGATTAAGACGAATGCCGATGCAATTGCGCAGCCAGCGGGCGGGCAAAATCCGCGCCCGCGGCTGCCTCCTGCTTATTCCGCGGCCATGATGGGCACAGCCGAGTCCGCGGCAATTTTCCAATTTCCGTTTATTTTAGCGAAGACCAATACAGCGCGATGCGGCGTGCTCACCAGTTTGCCGTTTTCGTCCATGATTTTCCGGGTTCGCCGGTCCGTCGCCAGCGCCACATCCCCGTACACGGACATCAATTTGAATTGGTCGGGGAAGATTCCTTCTCCCGGCTTGAAGTTGCGCGTGGCAACGCGCTCCAGCCCGGCGGATTTAGTCAGGACGACAGTGGGATTCCAGCCGACAATCTCAAACCATTTATCGGCATAGATCTCTTTCAAGTAATCCACCTTGGCGGTTCGCACGGCGTCCATCCATTTCTGATCGAGTTCCGCGAGTTCCTTCTCTAGTTTTTCATCGGGGCTTTTCGTGCTGGCCGCGCCGGTCATCTTCGTGTTGCCCTCAGTCGGGGGAATCACCGGCACCAATCCCGCTGCCGCAGGTCTCCATACACCGTTTTGCTTGACGAACACGCGCAGGCAATGACTATCGGAAGTGAAGGGAATATTTCCGTCCGGCTGGAAGGTCTTGAAATCTGTGTGATCGGTTCCCACGGCAATGTCGCCATACACGGCCACCAGCTTGAAGTCCGCGGGATAGGGGCGCACACCTTTTTTGGGATCTGTCGAGGATTGCTGAGTCACCATTTCCAACTTATTGCGAAATGTTCCCGCGGACTGCACTTCAAAAAATCCGTCCACCCAATATTGGCTGCGGAATTTCACGCACTCTGCGTACGGCTTCTGGTAGGGCCCATCGCAAAGCCATTGCTGATCCACATCCCAAAGAGTGTCTTCCAAGCTAGTTTGTTTTTGTGCCTGGGCTGCAACCAGGACCGGCATGGCTAGCAACACGGCGACGATCAGCACACGTACCTTAATCATAGAATTCCTCCACCCATTATTGAATTCCTCCTCAAATTATGTTGCGGTGCCTCTTATCATAAATTAGTTCCTGGCATTAACGCACGCGAATACCGCGGGACTCCAAGCGGAGATCAACGCCCATGAAAATGCCCCACGGGCCGCGCATTTGGGTGGATTTGCAGTTGTCGGGGCACGGCACTGCCCTGCCCTTGCAGCCGAGCCACAAGAACACGGTCTCATGAACGGCAACGGTTCGACGCAGAATTTCGCACCCACCGTCTTTGCTAAACTCAGCTCAGACCACGGCAGCGCGCCACGCGCGCAGCACTTCCGCCACACTCCATGCCTGCGCGATGCATCCGCGCGCCGCAAACGGCGCGTCGCCTTCAAATATTTCACTCAGCGTTCCCAGACCACTTGACCTAATTTGTCTTCCGAGCGGTTCGAGGAAGCTCAACGCCGCATCCCGGTCACCATATACGCGCAGATGCGCGTGAACGAATGGGCCAATGAGCCAGCCCCAAACCGTTCCCCGGTGGTACGCGCTGTCGCGTTCCTTCATGCCGCCGCCATAGTGAGGTTGATAATCCGGTTCGCCCGGCGCCAGGCTGCGAAGCCCGTGGGAGGTCAACAACCGGCGCGCACAGATATCCACGATGGCTTTCTGCTGGTCGGGAGACAAAGGACTCATGGGCAAGGACACGGCGAATATTTGGTTGGGGCGCAGCGCCGTATCGTTCCGAATTCCCGGAGAATCAATCACGTCAAAACAGCAGCCGCGCTGCTCATTCCAAAACTTTACAAAACTTCTTTTCGCCGCAGACGCCATCTTTGCGAAGGGCTCGGCCGGCTTTCCAACTTTTGGCGAAAGAGCGGCCATGGTTTCCAGCGCGTTGTACCACAGAGCGTTCACCTCGACAGGCTTGCCGATTCGGGGCGTGACCACCCAGTCTCCCACTTTGGCATCCATCCAGGTGAGTTGCACGCCAGCCTCGCCCGCGTACAGCAATCCGTCCGCAGGGTCCACGTGGATTTGGTAGCGCGTCCCCTGGGAGTAGGAATTAATAATCATTTCAAGAACTGGAAACACGGTGCGAAGCGCAGCTTCGTCTTGCGTAACGGCAAAATATTGGCGCACGGCCTCCACGTACCAGAGCGCGGCATCCACCGCGTTGTATTCCGGCCGTCCGTTGGCGTCCGGAAAATTGTTGGGCAACATTCCTTGATCCATATACAAGGCACTGGACAACAGTATTTTTCGAGCGATTTCCGGACGGCCCGTGGTGAGCGCAAGCCCTGGAAGAGAAATCATGGTGTCGCGGCCCCAATCGCCAAACCAGTGGTAGCCGGCGATTACAGAACGGCCGTCGGCATCCTGCGGCAGGCTGCGTTGGACAATGAATTGATCAGCGGCCAGCACGAGTTGCTGAATCCAGTCCGGCGCCAACCGAGCGGCGACAGGATCGGCAGCGGCCCAGATCGCGAGTAATTCCCTTTCGCGCGCTGCATGCTCATTCCAAGTACGAGCGCCATCGAGATCCGTATCCGGCCGAGTAGCGAAGATAAATACCGCGCTCTGATTCAGCTGCAACTCCGTGTGAAACACGGCGGCCAGCAGGTGATCTTCATGATCATCAAGCCCACGATTGCGTTCCTCGGGCAGAAAGTAATCGCGGCACCATTCGTGGTGAATTTCCGTGGTCGCGTTTTCATTCAATATATAAAAAGGGACCGCGCCATCGAAAGCCGTAACTTGCACTCCGCGCTCCACTCGATCAATTCGCATCCGCCAATCGCCGGCGTGCGTGGAAGAATGAAAGTCGCGGTAATTCACATAGGGTTTGAGATCCAGCGTCAACGCCCCGCTTGCACGCAAAAGAGTGTATTGAACGTGCGTAGTATTTTCGCCGTCCTTCATCCAGATCCGTTTTTCGAGCAGCGCATCGCCGAATGCGAATTGCCACACGGGCGTGGTTCCTTCCAACCGGAAACTTTCGATATTCACGAACCCTTTGGGCGAGACTTCCCCGCCGACCCAGCGATTCGCGGAGAGATCGTGGATGGCGCCGTCGTAGTGCGCAGCCTCATCAAGTGTTGCACATAATAGCGTTCTGCCAACCGGAGGCTGCAGAGCAGCGATCAACAGGCCGTGATAGCGGCGCGTAAGATTTCCACTCACCGTCCCGGAAGCAAAGCCTCCGATTCCGTTGGTCACGATCCATTCAAGTTTCTCGGCGGTCTCCAGAGTTCCGCAGACGTCCCGTCCGAATTCGACCGCTGCCGGAAAACCTTCCGGATTGTTAATTTCGCTTTCTTTGGGAATGTTTTTCATCGTGTTCGGGTGGAGCTTTCCTCGAGCGCCACTCCATCGGGCGCGCTCCATGTTGCTCCACCTGGGACGATGCTGCAAGCCCAGAAGCCCGCAATGTATATGGCCGCGAACCCCATGAAAATTCGCCGGATGGGACGGAATTTCCTGCCCGGGCAGGTCCCATGTTAAAGTTGTTTTTTATTTTTTTGCACTTAGGAGAATTCCATGCATCATTTGGAAAAATTGAGGCCCCTGGCGCTGCTTCTGCTGCGCGTGGGTGTTGGAGTGGTATTCATGCACAACGGCTATCCCAAATTCACCTGGGAAAAGCAGTCCTCCATGCATGAAATGGTGCAGAGCGGGCTGCCCGTCTATTTCACGTACGTCGCAGGAGCGCTGGAGTTGGGCGGCGGTGCGGTGCTGATCACCGGACTCTTCACTCGCTTGGTCGGATTGCTTTTGGCTGGAGAAATGGCCATCGCCATGTGGAAGGCCGAGCATATTTTCACTAACCCTCTGGCGGTGAACCACTACGAACTCGCGCTGACGTTGTGCGTAGGAGCATTCGCGCTGGCGACATTTGGTGCCGGCCCGATCTCTCTGGACCGCATATTTTTCGGCAAGCAAGGGTCGAACCGCGGATCGAAGTCACGCGGCTGAGCGCTTGTCTCTGTGCAGGAAGAAATTGATTTCGATACGCCCTGGAGATTTACGATGAGTTTCATTTTCGCCGATGCATGGCTGATCACGATGAACGAACAGCGCGAAGTGCTGGAAAAAGCCAGCGTTTGCATCGAGAAAGACCGGATCGTGGCCGTGAGCACGCGCCAGGACCTGGAGCGGCGTTTCCCAACGGCGGAAATTGTGGATTGCAAAGAACGCATCATCATGCCGGGAATGGTGAACACGCACACACATCTTTTCCAGACGCTGCTCAAGGGCCTCGGCGACGACATGGTCCTGAAAAAGTGGTTCACCTGCATGACCGGGCCAAGCGGCGTTCATCTGACACCGGAAGACGCGCACGTCGCCGCGCTGCATGGCTGCGTAGAATCCATTCGCTCCGGCGTTACTACTCTTGTGGATTTCATGTACGTCCACACGCGACCCGGAATGATCAAGTCCGTCGTAAACGCGTTTGAGCAAACGGGGATGCGCGGATTTGTCTGCCGCGGATTTATATCGCTGGGCGAGGAATATGGCGTTCCGCGCGAACTCATCGAAGAACCCGAGCACGCAATCGGAGACGCCCGCGAGCAAATGCAGCGCTACAACCAGCCGGGTGGGCGAGTGCAGGTGGGCGTGGCCCCCAACATGATCTGGGCCGTGGACGAAAAAGGATACCGGCTGACGAGGAAACTTGCCAACGAGCAGCACGCCCTGATCACCACGCACCTGGCGGAAACCACATTTGAATTGCAAACCGCTGCGACGCGCTACGGGCAAACCGACACGGAATTTCTGAGCGAGATCGGATTCCTTGGTCCCGACGTGCTCGCCGCGCACTGCGTGCACTGCAAGCCTCACGACATTCGGATTCTCCTTCACCACAATACAAAGGTGGCGCACAATCCTTGCAGCAATCTTTACCTGGCGTCCGGGTGTCCGCCTATTCCGGAAATGTTGATGGCAGGAGTCACGGTCGGCTTGGCGTCCGACGGCCCCGCGAGCAGCAACAATCACAGCTTGTTTCAGGCCATGAAGTTTGCCGCGCTGATGCAAAAGGGATTTCATCAGGACGCGACCATCATTACCGCCGAAAAAGTCATGGAACTGGCGACGATAGATGGCGCCCGCGCGGTAGGCCTGGAAAAGGAAATCGGATCCATCGAAGCCGGAAAGAAAGCAGACCTGATTGTCATTGACTATAACAATCCATTCATGACGCCGATCCATCATCCGGTGTCCGCGATTGTTTATTCCGCGCTGGGAAATGAAGTCACGACCGTGATGATTGACGGCAAATTTGTGATGCGCGATGGAGTGGTGACCGGCGTGAACGAAGCCGCCGTAAGACAGCAGGCGCAGATCCATGCCGACGATCTGGCCCGGCGCTCAGGTTCGGATCAGTTCAAGAGGCGCGCATGGCGCTCAATGGGGATTTAGGCGGGGAAGGCGCACGGGCGGACTAATCCTGAACATACGGCATCATGAGTGCCGCTGGTTGAACGGCTTTGCCGCCGAACAAACCCGAAATTGCCAGTATCGTCACGACGTAAGGCAGCGCCAGCAAAAGTTGCGAGGGCACATGCGTGCCAAAAAGTTGCAGCGATAACTGGAGAGCATCGCAAGCGCCGAACACCATGGCGGCCAGGGCGGCTTTCAGCGGATTCCAACGCCCAAAGATGACAATTCCCAGCGCGATGAATCCCTGACCGGAAACAATGGATTCACGGAAGAGTCCCACTTGTGCCAGCACCAGATACGCCCCAGCCATTCCCGCTCCGGCCCCGGAAATTAGTGTTCCCAGGTACCGCATGCGAGTTACGGAAATTCCCGCTGAAACGGCAGCAGCCGGATTTTCACCCGAAGCCCGCAGCGCGAGACCTAAATTCGTTTTGAACAAGACGAAGTAGGCAATCCCCGCCAGCAGCAACGTCAAATAAAAAAGTATCGTTTGCCCGAAGAAGACCGGGCCAATCAACGGAACCTTGCTGAGCACCGGAATATGCAGCGGCTGAAACATTGCAATGCTCTCAGGCAACGCGGAATCGCCCAGCGCCCGGCGGTAAACCGTACTCGCAATGCCCAGTGCCAAAACATTGAACACCAGTCCAGCCACCACCTGGCTGGCGCGGACCGTGACATACATCCACGCCAAAAATAAACTCGCCGCAATTCCGATCATTACCGCCACAATCAAGCTGAACCAAATCATTCCTGTGTATAAGGAAATCAAAAAGCTCGCCAGCGCTCCCAGCAGCATGGTTCCTTCAATGCCAACGTTCAGCACGCCGCTTTGCTCCGCGAATGTTTCGCCGAGCGCCGCCAGCAATACCGGTCCGGCCAGCCGCAAACTCGCGGTTAGCCAGGTAACCACAAACGCCGAACCCAACATGGACGCTCCATTCATTTGGGTACCTGCTCGACTACAGACGGCGGAGCGCCGCGAAAGAAACCAAAATTAATTTTGTAATATCGCAGCGCCTCGAAGGCCAACACCAGAAGAACCGCGAGGCTCTGCAAAATAAACGTAATGGAAGAAGGAATACTCGCCCGCCGCTGCATCGCGTCGGCGCCCACCGACATCCCTCCGTATAGCAATGCAGTGGGAATAACAGCCATAGGATTGAGTCGTGCCAGCAGCGCCACGACGACGCCAACGAAACCCACACCTCCACTGATTCCGTCCATCAACCGGTGCTGCGACCCAAGCACTTCCGTCAGTCCCGCAACGCCGCCGAGTCCCCCGGCGAAAAATGCGGCCAGCACCAACCTTCGCCCCACGTCTATGCCGGCATATTTTGCAGCCGACGGGCTGAATCCGGTCACAATCAATTCATACCCCAGCGGCATTTTCTTCAGCAGCACCCAGACCAGCACGGCGGCAATGATGGCGATCAAAATTCCCGCGTGCGCCCGCGTGCCCGGCAAAATAAATGGCAGCCAGGTGGTCCGTGGAAACAGCCGCGTTTCCGGAAGACTTCCGGGCGCCCTCAGCGGGCCGGACACCAGATATTGCAAAACAAAAATCGCCACGTAATTAGACATCAGCGAAATCAAGACTTCGTTCCCGCCAAGACCCGCGCGCACCAAACCGACGAGCCCGGCCCAAAGTCCTCCCGCGAGAAACGCACCTAAAATGGCGAGCGGCAAAAAAAGAATGAATGGGATCGGACCAATCGGCAAACCGGGAGCCGTCCACAGGGCAAGCCAGCCGGCTGCCGCCGCCCCGATCACGAAGCATCCCTCGAAGCCGAGATAACTGAATCCCGAGCGCCAACTGACGATCGTGCCCAGGGCAATCAGCGCCAGCGGCGAAGCCCTCACCAGCGCATATCCAAACCCGCGCAGCGTGGCGAAGGGTTCATGAAAAAGCGCGAAGTACGCCTGGAACGGGCTGGCGTCATAGGAAAGAAAAAGAAACGCGGCCACCAGCATGGCCGCGAGAAATGCTGCGCTGGTCGTTGCCAATACAGCCAGGGGCGAGTCCGCGGGAGTTAGGCGGCGTTCAAAGAGTTTCGCCATGCCGCAACTCCTTCCTCGTTGGTCCCACAGCAATTGTTTCGCTTGGCCGAATGCCTGCCATCATCAGTCCAATCGCTTCCACGGATGCCGTTGCAGTTTCAACGGTTCCCATGATGCGCCCCTCGAACATCACCGCGATTCTGTCGGCAAGGTTCAGCAGCTCATCCAATTCCGCGGAAATCAAAAGGATTGCTTTTCCTTCCTTTCTCGCCGCAAGCAATTCCTGCCAGACCGATTCGACCGCGCCCACGTCCAGCCCTCGAGTCGGCTGCTCGACGAACAGCACAGCGGCGCCACGCATAATTTCCCGGCCCAAAATAAGTTTCTGGAGATTGCCGCCGGAAAGTTTTCCGGCCGCCTGATCAATTCCCGAACTGCGGATTCCAAAGCGCGTCGCAAGCGTCTCCGCGGATTTCCGAGCTTCGCTACTATTGCGAAAGAGCCCTCGCATGTATTTTCGCTGCAGCCCAAGCACCGCGTTATCCGCTACGGACATCTCCGTGACCGACCCGACGCGGCGGCGATCCGCCGGAACATAAGAAATGCCGCTCGCACGATGTTTCGCAACGCTCTGGTGGGTAACTTCCCCGCCATTTACCAGCACCTTTCCGCGTTGGATTCTCCGCAAATGCAGCAGCGCCTCACAGAGTTCAGATTGTCCATTGCCATCAACGCCGGCAATGCCGAGAATTTCGCCGGCATGAACTTCCAGACTGAGTCCGCAAACTTTTTCGCGCCCGGATTCATCGTTCACTCGCAAGTCATGCACTTGCAAAACCGGCGCGCCCGGTTCTTGATCCACTTTATTGGCGCGCAGATTTACATCACGCCCGACCATCAGGCGCGTCAACTCCTGCTCCGAGGTCGCGGCAATTTCTCGAGTGGCTACCACCTGGCCGTCGCGCATCACGGTCACGCGGTCCGCGCATTCCATAATCTCGCCCAGTTTGTGCGTGACGATCACGACGGAACGGCCATCTTCTTTCAGCTTGCGCAGGATCGCGAACAACTGATTTTTCTCCTGCGGCGTTAAAACGGCGGTGGGTTCATCCAGAATTAGCAAACGCGCATCGCGATATAAAAGTTTCAGAATCTCGACGCGCTGCTGCACGCCGATCGGCAACGTTCCAACCCTGGCGGCGGGATCGAGGGCGAGTCCGTGGCGATTGCTCAACTCTTTCAATCTTTCCGATGCGCGTTGCAAATCCAGAAACGGGCCAGAACCTTCCCGCAAACCAAGAACCGTGTTTTCGACAACGGAAAATGGCCGCACGAGCATGAATTCCTGATGCACCATGCCGATGCCCAGCGCAATGGCATCTTTCGGGCTGCGCAAAAGAATCTCTTCCCCGTCCATGAAAATCTCGCCGGAGTCCATGGGATGGAATCCGTACAGAATCTGCATGAGCGTGCTCTTGCCTGCACCGTTTTCTCCGAGCAACGCGTGAATTTCACCCGCGCGAATCGTTAAGTTGACACGATTATTGGCAATCACGCCCGGGAAGCGCTTGACGATGTTTCTCATTTCCAGGGTGTGCTTCACCATTCACTCCCGTTCGACGCTTCTAATATTCATCTAAAAAAGGAAACCGCCACTTCGGCGGAACGCGCTTCTGATGTCACTTCACAAATTCATCGGCATTGATCTTGCCGGTCGCGAGGTCACTCCACACTTTTTGAAAGATGCCCCACTGTTCGGCGGACACGAGTCGGGGATTGTAGTCGCCGTTCTTGCCGCACTTCTGCAGCCAGGTCTGATTGACCGGAGGTCGCCATTCGCCGCCGCCCGCAAATGTTCCGGCCGCAACCTCCTGTGCGGTGTGAATCACCATGCCTCCCAGATTCATCTCGAAGCTGGTGGCCATATTGTTGGGCGCAAGATCCGTCTGATCGGAATAGCAGCCCAAAACTTTTACGTTTCCCGCAACCGCGCCCTGGATCGCGCCGAGGCCGGTCACATCGGCGGCGTGCCAGATCACGTCCGCACCATTCCCAATCAATATGGAAGCGGCTTCCCTGCCCTTGGCCGCGTTGTCATAATCTCCGGTAATGATGGCCAGCGCGCGAATCCCGGGAACCGTGTGTTCCACCCCGGCGACAAACGCTTTTTTAATTCGCTGCTGATTGGGATCGTCGTCCCCTCCGATAAAGCCGACTGCCTGTTTGTGCTCCGAGATCAGCGCAGCCAGTGCGCCGGCGGCGTAGGCCGCGCCGAAATAGCCCATATTCACAAACATGATGTTGCGGGGAACGTCCGGCTGAGGGAGGAACGTGGTAACGAAATAATGCTGCTGGGGATAATCAGGCGCCACTTCCAGCAGTGTGCTGGTGAACTCGACGCCGTGACCCAGAACGAGGTCGAAACCGTCGTCCGAATATCCGCGCGCCACCTGATCCATCTGCGCCAGGCTAATGTTTTCCGCGTAGGCCGTCTTGAAACCGTATTTCGATTTCAATTCTTTGAGACCGTTATAAGCCAGCTGGCTCCAGCCGCCATCCGTAATCACTCCCGAAAGCAGCAGAACGACGCTGGTCGGACGATTTGAATTCCCCCATGCCTCGCCGATCGCTGACCACGCCAATGTGGACGCTAGCATGCCCTGAAATCCACGCCTTGTTATTCCGCCCATCCATTGCTCCCAAGTGATCTTTGAAAATCACGGATAAGCGTACTTCCGCTTAGGTTGTATTGGTTTACAACAACGGGAGCGTATCATTCTGCAAGAACCGCGCCAACGCTAACGCGCGCCCTCGGGCAATAAATTTATCTCGCTTCGTTATTGAAATATTCGATTGGACAAACATCAGAAAAGGTAAGGCTTTTCAAAACCAAGTGCGCGGGCCTGACCTGGATTTCTCACAACAATTCGAATACTCGCGGACGTAATCGAGCATATTGCGATGGAAAGCGGAGTTTGGTGGCGCCGGCGCCACCGAGTGTGCAAATCCAGGGCGCATTTAAGCGCGAGCCGAACCAGAACGGGTCTCGCAGTGAGAAATTCAGACTAACTCACCAAGCATGGGAGTCACATTCTAATTCCCTGCTGATCCCGCTTTTGTCTTTTTCCCCGCCAAATAGAAATACCCCACCTTATTATTGGGCGCTGAGCCGTACCACATCCGTCCCTGCGAATCGCGGAAAAATTCCCTCATCGCCAACTCAGAATGCGGGACCGGAAATTCAATGACTTCCCCCGTCTTCGGGTCAAAGCGTCCGATGATGTCCATGTTGTGGGAGTCGTACCAAAGAAAACCATCCGCATCAAAACCCAAAGCGTACGGACTAGGGTCCGGGCCGGGCAACGGAAATTCCTTGAAGGTTTCCGTCTTCGGGTTGAACTGCGCCATCTTTGCGCCGCCGAATTCGCCGACATAGATCATTCCGTCGGGCCCCACTTCCATGCGGCGTGGGTGTGCGTCAGCCGTCGGCACAGTCCATTGCGTCACCTTCAACGTCTTGGTGTCCACTTTTCCAATTTTGTTTGCGAACGGGCTGGTAAACCAGACATCATTATTTTTATCCAGTTTGACATCATAAACATACCCATCATCCTTGGCGAAATGCATGAATTTCCCCGTCTCCGGATCATAGCGGCTGAGCATGCCGCCGCTGGCCCACACAACTCCGCTGGGCTCGAACCGCACGGTATGCTTTGAACCGCCGTCTTCGGTGCCTTCTTTCCCCGGAAGATATTCATCCTGGTATTCGGTAATTTTTTGCGTCACCGGATCCCATCGTCCCAACTTATTGGAGCCTTGCTCGGCGAGCCATACGGAACCATCGGGAGCAGGCACGGCCGAATGGATGCCAGCGGTCCCAATATTGGGCACCTGAAAATCCACCATCTCTCCCGACTTGGGATCGAGCCGGGTAATCTTGTTGGCAACGCCAAAGCCGGGGATCCACAGAAAGCCATTCTTGTCGGGCGTGGCGCTGAATGGCATGCGGCTCGGCCCCGGCATGTCGTACTCGACGTACACGATATTCAGTGCATCCTTGCTGAATGGCCGCACGGTGTCCTTATACTTTGGCATATCCGCGGGAGATTTTGGCAGCACCGAATCCGGGCCGAAAAGTGAAGTCAAATACGAAGCCACATCCGCAGCATCCTTATCGCTGAAATGCACGCCCAGGAAAATGCTGAAATGCATGGCTTCGCGCATGTAGGCCACGCGATCTTTCCAGCCATCTTCATCCCGCGTTACCGACGCCATGCGGCTCTGAAATTGGTGGCAAATATTGCAATTCGAGAAAATTAAATCTTTCCCTTTTGCGGGCGGCCAGAGTTGTTTTGCCTGGTACTGGGAAATTTCATTCCAGTGGACCAGGCCCTGCTGCAACATAAAATCGAATGCGGCGTTTTGGTCGGCAGCGAGGGCCACATCGTTACGAGCGTCCGCGCGGTACCCCTTGGCCTTGATCTCCACACGATAATTTCCAGCGGGAAGATTTTCGATTTGATAGTGACCTGTGGTGTCCGACAAAACAATGACGGTTATTTTTGATTTCGTATTCCGCGCTTCCACAAAGGCGCCTTGAAACGGAGCGCCCTCGGCACCCTTCACGGTCCCGGTGATCGTCGCGCCGTAACTGGCGGACGCGGCGAACACAATCCATCCCAAAAATCCCACGAGCCTGCTCAGGAGCCCCATTGATGAACGCATTGTTCTCTCCTTCTCCACGAGTCCCAGCTACATCCGAAACTTTCCGCGTTTTCTTCAGTCACCGGTTTCAGGAGTGAACATCGGAACGGGAAATCCGCCTTCCGACGGTTTGAATGTCAACTTCACTGCCTGCCCTATTTTCAAGGTATCGAAATCGCAATCCACAAGATTGGTCAGCATCGTGACACCTTCTTCGAGCGTCACATACGCAATTGTATACGGCTCCGGGGCGCGGCGCATCACGCTGAAGGAATATATTTTGCCCCGGCCAGTCGCCGCCACCCATTCCACTTTATCGCAGAAACAGAACGGGCAGACAGCGCGAGGATACCAGTGGATTTTATTGCAGGCATTACATTTCCGCACAATAAATTGGCCTTCGGCCGCGGCGTTCCAAAATGGCAGACTTTCCGGATTGTTCGGCGAAAAAGGTATGTTGCGCTGTTTGGTCTCCATGAATATTACTCCCGCTCCAGAATCAACGTGGCGCTGCCGTGGCGGCTGCCCAGCAATCCGCCGGTTCCCTGCGCCAGGACCAGATTGCAATTCTTCACCTGCACCGCGGGATGCGCCTCGCCGCGCAGTTGCCGCACGGCTTCAATTACCTTGGTCATTCCACCGCGGTTTGCAGGATGATTGTTGCATAGTCCACCGCCGTCCGTGTTGAACGGCAATTTGCCAACACCGGAAATTAAGTTGCCATCGGATACGAACCGGCCGCCCTCACCTTTTTTGCAAAATCCGAGATCTTCGAGCTGCATCAGCACCGTGATCGTGAAGCTATCGTAAATGGACGCGTACTGGATGTCCCCGGGCTTAACACCGGCCTCTGCGAACGCAACCGGCCCGGACCATGCAGCTGCTGAATACGTGAGATCAACTTCGCCGCCGAATTGACCTTTCATCGCCTCGCCCGCGCCAATGAGTTTCACGCGCGGACGCCGCAAACTCCTCGCGATTTCAGGTTTGACCACCACGAGCGCGCCGCCGCCATCGGTAATTACACAACAATCCAGCCGGTGCAGCGGATCGGAAACCATCGGCGAGTTCACCACATCCTGCACCGTGACAACGTTACGCAACACGGCGTTGGGATTGTGCTGCGCATGGTGAGAGGCGGCAACCTTGATCCACGCCAGTTGCTCGCTGGTAGTTCCGAATTCGTGCCTGTGCCGCATGGCGCACATGGCATACATATTTACCGTGGTCCACCCCAACGGGTATTCCCATTCCACATCGGGTTTTGCGGGATTTTCAATGCGCGGCGCGGTGCCGGTCTGCACACCCTCGCTCAGGGGGCGGCCACCCAAAGTAATGAGCGCGACATTGCACTTCCCCATCGCAATGGCCTCGGCCGCATGCGCCACATGCACAAGATAGGAAGAACCACCGCTGTCGGTCGAATCCAGATGGCGCACTTTCAAGTTCATATAATCCAGCATCGAGAGCGGACCCATCCCGGGAGCATCGCCCGCGCAAAAATATCCGTCCACATCGTCTTTCGTCAGGCCCGCATCTTCCAGAGCGCCTTTAGCGGATTCGGCATGGATCTGCGCAACGGATTTATCGGGAGCTTTCCGGGTCAGATGCTCGAATGCGCCCGCGATGTAGGCTTTGCCTTTTACACTCATTCTTCAAATCTCCACGAAACGAATCCGGTTTTCTCGCCTCGAATCCGGGGCGATTTGCGTTCCGCAATCCGGATAGGACAGCCTTCACTGGCTGCCAAAAAACTCGGTTTGGATCAGATTTTAGTAGCACAGGCACTCTTGCCTGAGTGATTTTTGCAATCGTACGCGAATCCGTGGCATCTCCGCGATCCACAAACCCGCACTGCCAAAAGTGGCTGAGCTGCTCGACTTTTTCCGCAGCTTGCCAAGACTCACGGTATCGAGCAGAGGTCAGTTTTTGACTAATTTGAACATCTGCACCCTGCGGCCACCGCCCGCCGGGTAGACGTTGGCTTCGCCCGTAATGATGTCACCCTTGGAGTTTACGGCCATGGTGTGGAGGCCATTGAATTCGGCGGTCTGCAATCCGGGACGCCCGAAAGTATACAGAGCCTTCCCGGTCGCCCGTTCGAGCACGCGGATTTCTTCATCGCCGGAATTGGCCACGTACATGAATTTCTGCGCCGGGTCCGGCGAAAAACAGATCCAGGAAACCGAGCCCGCTCCCGTCAGAGTCGCGGTCTTGCTCTCGATGAGAATGTGCCTTTTGAAATTACCCATCTTGTCGAAGACTTCAACGCGATCGCCTGAACGGTCGCCCACATACACTAGCCCGTCATTTCCAATCACCACGCAGTGCACCACTTTCAGGAACACGCCTGGCACGCCTGCATCGGTATCGGCTTTGGTCCCCTGCCTGCCCCACTGGCGGAGAAACTTTCCGGCGCTGTCAAACACCACGACGCGGCGATTGAGATAGCCATCGGCGATGTAAATGTCGCCGTTCGTGGGATCAACGGCGATGTCGGCAGGGCCATTCAAAAGCGTATGACTCGAATTCATCGGCGCGCCTCCGATGGCGCCATCGGAAGTGTCAAACAGCCCCTTCGTGCCGATCTGCAAGAGCAGCTTGCCGCCATCATGCGAATACTTCTGAACGATAGAGTCCTCGTTGCCAGCAATCCAGACATTCCCCTGATAGTCAACGAAGCAGCCGTGCAGCGTCTTCGGGACGACGTTCCAATCTCCCCAGGAATTGACCATTTGACCGTTGGCGTCAAATTCGAGCACTGGCGGAGCGGGCGTGGCGATGTTCTTTTCCTTGGGATATAGATTACCGCGATTAGTAATGAACAAATGGTCTTGGGCGTCCACGCAAGTTCCACTCACGTCTCCGGTCACCCAGCGATCCGGCAACGGCTTCATCCAAAATGGATCCACCTGGAATTTTGGCGCGTCGCCGGACGGGAAATCTTGCGCTCTGGTGCCGCCCGCGAGAAGCAACAAAACAAACGCCGCCACCATCGAGGCAGACCCTGCCGGACTCATTCTGGAATTCCTCATCGCGTTAGCATTTTCCTTCCATGTCGGGAGCCGTGGCTTGCCCAAATGATTAAACACTGTTCTCTTGTTGGCGGATGTGGATTGCAATCACTGCGCGCCCAGAATGAGAAACGTTATAGCTGCGATCCATGGCGTGTCAAGCGTCCTCTGAACGCGAAATTTTCCACTCTTGCGCCCCAGCATGGAGGCTTCCCTGTTCCTCGTGTTAAACTCATCGCGTTTTCAGATTCGTCCGCGCCCAGGAAACCAGGAAACGTGGCTGACATCGGCATCTTTGAAATTCGCGACGGGAAAATTTGAGTTCGTGGATAGCCGCGGACCCAACAGCCGACCAGTTGGCAGAGGCGTGGACCATCAAAAGTTGGTGAGCAAAGCTACTGTCTGCCACGGCGAATTACTTGTAAATGTGTCATCGTAAATCTCAATTTAAGGTCAATGCCTCCTAATTCCAGTCGGGAGGATGAATCAGTTTCCGGAAAATTCCAATTCGGTTGGGTGCATGCCAGACGATCGGATACTCATTTCAAGCAAACCGCGAGCCAGCTCATTTGTGCGACTCGGAATCGTCGTCGCCGATTGGGCGGAGCGCTGGTTTCCGGACGCTTTCATTTTTGCCCTGGTGGCCGTAGTAATCGTCTTTTTCGCGGGTCTGCTATTGGGGGCCAACTCGCTGGACTTGGCCAAAGATTTTGGGGAAGGGTTCTGGGAACTAATCCCTTTTACCATGCAGATGACCATGATCATCATCGGAGGCTACGTGGTTGCCAGTTCCCCACCAGCCTCCCGGATGATTGCCCGTTTGGCATCGATTCCGCGCACGCCGCGCGGAGCCATCGCTTTCGTAACATTTCTGGCCAGCCTGAGCGCCCTCCTCAGTTGGGGGTTTAGCCTGATTTTCAGCGGACTTTTAGCGCGCGAAGTAGTTCGCGAAGTGCCTGGCGTGGATTACCGGGCCATGGGTGCAGGCGCTTATGTCGGTTCGGTGAGTGTGGCGGTGCTGGGCCTTACGTCCTCCGCGGCGGTACTCGTGGCCAATCGGGACTCGATTCCCGCAAGCCTGCTCAAAATCAGTGGATTGATTCCGCTCACTCAAACCATTTTCACTTGGCAGAATATTGTCACGGTCACTTTGCTGATCGCTGTTACAGTTTGGGTCTCCTATCAATCCGCGCCATCGGCCGCGGACGCCCGGACAGCCGAAAGTTTTGGAGTAGTATTTGATCCACCGGTTCAAACCGTCGAGACTCGCCGGTCTCCCGCGGAGTGGCTGGAATACAATGGAATTCTGACCTTGCTGGTTTCCCTGATCGGCTTTCTCTACCTCGTTCAGGTTTTTTACAAGAAGGGACCGCTCGCCGTTCTCGATCTGAATACCTACAACTTTCTTTTCATCATCTTGGGATTGCTCCTGCATTGGCGCCCGCGGTCGTTCCTGAAAGCCGTCGCGACTTCGGTCCCGGCCGCGGCCAGTGTCCTGATCCAATTCCCTTTTTACGCGGGAATTTTCGGAATCGCAACCAAGTCCCCCATCTCATCGGCGCTGGCTCGATTTTTCGTCCGAATTTCAACGCCTGGAAGTTATCCTGTTGTGGTCTCTATTTACTCTGCATTTCTGGGACTGTTCCTTCCTTCCGCCGGCGGAAAATGGGCCGTCGAAGCGCCTTACATTTTGGAAGCCGCTAAAAATCTGCATGTAAATCTGGGCTGGGTGGTCCAGATCTACAGCACTTCCGAGGCGCTTCCATTGCTTGTAAATCCGTTTTTCATGCTGCCTCTTCTTGGTGTGCTCAAGGTGCGGGCCGGAGAATTAGTTGGTTATTCGATTCTCCAGCTGATGATTCATATTCCACTCGTCCTGTTTCTGATGTGGTTTTTGGCGCGCACACTCCCCTATGCTGCGCCGGCGCCATGATCACGGGAGCAATCGAACGGCGAATAAACAGTGTGGAGGCTTTCCATCTTTGCGCCATACTGAATGGCGGAATCCTGCACGGCCCATAACTACGCGGAAGGACAAGGAACACGCACTATGGTCAATAAGTTTTTCCCATCCATTGCGGCGGCCCTGGCGGGAGTGCGGGACGATTCCGTCGTTCTGGTCGGCGGATTCGGAACAATTGGCCAGCCTAACGCGCTTCTCGAGGGTTTGATCGAGCAAGGCGCGCGCAATTTGACCCTGGTGGCCAACAACGCGGGTTCCGGACACGTCGGCCTGGCTCGAATTCTGGAACTGGGCAGGGTGCGCAAAATCATCTGTAGTTTTCCGCGTGGGACAGATCCAGTGGTGTTCGAGCAATTGTATCGCGCCGGCAAACTCGAACTCGAAATCGTGCCGCAAGGCACGCTGGCCGAAAGGATTCGCGCCGCGGGTGCCGGTGTCCCGGCGTTCTATACTCCCACTGGAGTCGGAACGATCCTTGCCAAGAATAGAGAAGTTCGCGAGATTAACGGAAAACTTTGCCTTTACGAGGAAGCCTTGCACGCCGACCTCGCGCTGATCGAGGCGTGGCAAGCGGATCGCTGGGGCAATCTGACCTACCGCAAGAGCGCCAGAAATTTTAATCCGATCATGGCGATGGCGGCCAAGCTCACGGTCGTACAATCTCAACATGTGACCGGCCTTGGAGAGCTCGACCCAGAATCTGTGGTCACTCCCGGAATATTCGTGGATCGAGTCGTACATGTACCCTACGGCACTCCGACAATTTTATAGTCGGGTGCGGGCTCTATTTGGAGTTCGCCTAATTCGGGTGCGGGCTCTACTTGGAGCCCGCCTAATTGATGGTAGGATTCCAAATATGACGACATCCGATGTGAAGCCCCTCGGCCGCAGCCAAATGGCCAATCGCCTGGCGCAGGATATCCCGGAAGGTTGGTACGTCAACCTCGGCGTTGGCATGCCTACGTTGGTGAGCGATCATGTGCCATCGGACCGCGAAGTTATTTTTCATTCGGAAAATGGAATACTCGGGTTGGGGCCCGCGCCTCCGCCCGAAGAAGCTGATCCATGGCTGATCAATGCGGGCAAAGGATTCGCGACGCTCCGGCCAGGGGGCTCATTTTTTCACCATGCCGATAGTTTTGCGATGATTCGCGGCAACCACATTGATCTGTGCGTGTTGGGCGCGTTCGAGGTCGCCGAAAACGGCGACATTGCCAACTGGGCTACCTCCGAACACGATACGGCACCGGCCGTAGGAGGCGCGATGGATCTTGCCGTGGGCGCCAAGCAGCTTTGGGCTTTAATGGAGCACACCACAAAAGATGGCCGCCCGCGACTCGTGCATCGCTGCTCCTACCCACTCACCGCTCCCGGTGCGGTCAGCCGCGTCTACACCAATTTCGCCGTACTGGACGTCACACCCGGCGGATTCGTTGTCAGGGAAATGGTTTCGGGATTAACGATCGAAGCTTTGCAGAAGTGTACAGCGGCGGCGCTCTCACCGATGTGAACCTGAATTAGCTCGCGGCTCCGAAGGTCGAATTTGAATCCACTCTTTTAACTAATTCCTGCCAATTACGAACCCAAGCCAAGTTGATGACGTTTTCTCTAAGTACTATAATATTAAACCTGGTTGAGGCCTTGCAAACGGATAGGGTCGCCAGTATATTAATAGTCGCTTGAGTGCCAATTTGGGAATTTTGGTTGACTTTTGGGGGGCCATTAGAAACCATTAATTTTTATCCTAATTGGGACGGCGACCGGGCTCCCATCGCACTTTGAACGCGAATGCCACCCGCTCCATTCGCGCATCATGGGTAATATCGGCGACTGCGCCGGGCAATGGACTCCAGGGGCTAAATAATTAATGAGTGGACGAGACAAACACTCCCACACCGAACAACCTGCGCCGAACCAACCTCCGAAAACGAAACGGACTTACAAAAAACCTGCCTTCGAATGCGAACGCGCTTTCGAGACTATGGCGCTGGCTTGCGGAAAAGTATCATCCACTCAAGCGATATGCCGGTTTAATAGAAAAAGTTCTTAGCGCGAACTTGCAATTAATGACGAATCATTTACAGCTCGACAATACAGTCCGGTTGAACCTGGCGATGGAAGTCCTGCGGGCATTTGGCGAACTTCGCTTTTTCGCCCGCGGCTTGAGCATGCTGCCCGCGATTCTCCCCGGAGACATGATCGTGGTTCGCCAGGCCCGCCTGAATGAAATCCGCCCCGGAGAGGTTGTTTTGTTTGCGCGGAACGATCGCTTCTACGCGCACCGCGCGATTTGCGCGGACGGCCGGCTAACCTTGATCACCCGCGGGGATGCCATGGCACAGGCGGATTCCGCGGTCCGTGAAGGCGAGCTGCTGGGGCGGGTAACAACGGTGATCCGTGGTTTGAAAACAATTCCAATCACCCGGAACCCTGGAGCAAGAATTCGTTTGCTGCGTTGGGTGTTCCGGCGCTCGGACCTTGCCACCCGGTTCTTGATTCGGACCTATCGTTTTTACGCGCGAAGCTCACGAAAATTAAGCAACACGCGCACAAATCTTACAGCGAAATTCATGGAGTGCTTGTGACAGGAGTGGTGCGCGTTCCAGTGGCGATGGACACCCAGCGCCAGCGCCCAGTTTTGACCGTGATCGTGGAGATCGGCGGAACGCCAATCCTTTTTGAAACAAGCGACCCGGATTTCCTTTCGATGATGGAAAGCCGCTATGCCGGCTTTCTGAATCCGTCGGCCTCCCCTACATATAAATTCAAAATCCAAATTGCCACTTCCGTGAAGCCGTCGGACAAAGACGTGCAGGTCTCCAGGGAAGGATCGGTTTGGTTCCTGGAGCGGGGAGATTTCCGGGCCATGTGGGACTTGCGAACCCGCGTTGGTCAGGTCATTCAATCTCTCAATCCCTACTCGCTCGATACCGTGATCAGAATTGTTCATTCCCTTTTGCTGGCCGCGCAAGGCGGCTTTCTGGTGCACGCGGCCAGTGCTCTGCGAGGCGGACAAGGGTTTTTGTTTGCAGGAGTTTCCGGCGCCGGCAAGACGACGCTGGCGCGGCTCGCTCCGCCGGACGCTACCGTTCTCACCGACGAGATTTCCTATGTCCGGCAGGACGGGGACGGTTATCGCGCGTACGGCACTCCCTTTGCCGGAGAACTGGCGCGCGTCGGCGAAAATGTTTCGGCGCCTCTCGCCGAACTTTATTTACTGGAACAGGGACCGGACAATCGGATTGAGCCGCTCGAACCGTTGCCGGCAGCGCGTGCGCTGATGCGGCATATCCTGTTCTTTGCCCACGACGAGGAAATGGTCAAGGATGTGTTTGACTCCGTGATGACCTTTGTTTCGTCCGTCCGTGTTTCGCGCCTGGTGTTCACCCCGGACGAGCGGGTATGGGGATTAATTCGATGAGTGAAAAGTACGTCGCTCGCAGCAAGGCAGTTGCCTCCCGTACTTTGGGCGGAGAAATCGTCATCATGTCAGCGGTGGACTCGACCCTCTTCATCTTGAACGATGTGGCGGCGCAAATCTGGCTCGCGGCCGACGGCCAGACTTCGCTTTCGGAAATTGTAAAATGGAACGTGTGCGAAGAATTTGAAGTTAATCCGGAAGTGGCGTACAACGACGCCGTGGAATTCGTGGATGAGCTAGCCGTCCACGGAATCCTCCAAACTTCTGAACATCCACTTTCGCCCAACGACACAGGCGCGGCGGAGACTCCATGAGCCTATTCGAAAAGTTGAATCAGAAGGCCTTCGATCTCGGCTTGCCTTTGAATGTCCACATGGATGTCACCTATCGCTGCAACGAACGCTGCCAGCACTGCTATCTGGATCATGATGATCACGGCGAAATGACGACCGAAGAGATTCGCGGTGTCCTTCGCCAACTCCAGGAGGCTGGGGTTTTCTTCCTCACGCTCAGCGGAGGGGAACCTCTGGTTCGTCGCGACTGCTTTGAGATCATCGAATATGCGCGCTCCCTGAAATTCCATGTGAAACTGAAATCGAACGCCGTGCTCATTACCAGCAAGCAAGCGGCAAGGCTCAGATCCCTTGGAGTGGGCGAGGTGCAAGTCAGCGTCTACTCGCATCGCCCGGAAATCCACGATGCAATTACGCGGCTGCCAGGTTCACTGGCCCGCACTTTGGCGGGCATTGCTCAGCTCACATCAGAAGGAATCAAAGTCACTCTGGCCAATGTCCTCATGAAGGGGAACGCACAGGACAGTGAAGAAGTTCACATCCTCGCCGAACAGATAGGCGCCCAATACACGCTCGATCCCACGATTACTCCGATGCTATCCGGGGATACATCGGTGTTGGACCTCCGCCTCCCCAGCAATGAGCTGAATGAATTGTTTCATAAGTCAAAGCTGGTGGGCGATGTCCAGGCATTCTGCGCCCCGCCGCCGGCGGTTGACGAAGACGTGCTGGACGGCTACCCATGCAGCGCAGGCCATACCGCGTGTTACATTTCTCCTTATGGGGACCTTTTCCCTTGCGTGCAATTTCCGTTGACCTGCGGTAACCTCCGCCACCAATCATTTTCCGAAATCTGGAAAGATTCTCCGCAATTGAAGGAGGTCCGTTCGATTCGCGCGCGCCATCTCACCACCTGCTCTTCCTGTGGACATTTGGGCAGTTGTACGCGTTGCCCGGGGCTGGCGTTCATGGAAGGTGACATGCGCGGGCCTTCGTCTGCTGACTGTGAAAAGTCTTACGTCCGCACGGGAATTGTGTCCGCGGGAATGATCGCCAGGCAATCCGCTTCGGCCAATCTTGTGCAAATTGCGCCTTTAAATTTTCGATCTGAATCTTTTCACGGTGTCGCCTGACAATGCGGCCAAACGCAATCGAATGAATTGCGTTTCCGATTTTGACCTGGTCCGGATCGGCTCATTAAGGGATTGCATTTGAAAAGAAAACAACCCTTGTCCCGAACCTTGCGTCCTGAATATGAATTAATTCTGCTGTGTTCCCGCCTGCGCCCCGCCCCCGAAGCGGTCTGTAGAATTCACCATCTGATCGGCGATGTTCTGGATTGGCACTGCGTGATAGAGATGGCATTGGCCCACAAAGTTGCCCCGCTCCTCTACAAGAATTTGAATTCTCTGCACGAACCCGGGTTGCCCGAAGAATGGATGGAAATCCTGCGGAAGTATTACGAACGTAACGCCCGCCGAAATATTTATCTCACTGCCCAGTTGCTTCTGGTTCTGGAAGCGCTCCGCGCGGAACAAATTCCAGTAATCCCCTATAAGGGGGCGGTGCTGGCCGCTCTAGCGTATGGAGATGTCACCCTGCGGGAATTTGATGACCTTGATTTCATGGTTCCCCACAAATACGTCGCCCGTGCGCATCGCAGGCTAATCGCTGACGGTTTCAAAACTGAGCATTCCTTAGATGCAACCCCACTAACTGCCCTGCCTGTGCCCGGCCAGTATTCATTCCAAAAAGATGGTGGTCATTGCAACATCGAGTTTCATACCGAGCTCACCCTGCGCTATTACCCGAGGCCATTGGACATCGCCGGTCTAATATCACGATCCATTCCAGTTCCACTGGGCGGCAGCCTGGTGCCAAGCCTTTCGCCGGAATCTCTTCTGATGGTGCTTGCTGTGCACGGCTCGAAACATTTCTGGGACCGGCTGAATTGGATTTGCGATTTCGCCGAACTACTGAAACTGGAAACGGGGGTCCAGTGGGAACAAGCCCTTGAGCAGGCGCAACGATTTGGCTGCGAACGGATGGTGCTGCTGGGAAGTGCTCTGGCCAAGGAATTACTGAATGTTGAGCTACCGGACCCCATCGCGGCCCGTTTAAATGAAATCCCGCAAGTCCGTTCGTTGAGCCAAAGGCTGGCATCGAAACTATTTTCCGATACGCCAACCGTCCCCGGACTCGCCGAGCGATTCTTCATCCGTGTTCAACTGTCGCAAAGTTTGGGCCAGGGACTTCGTTATTGTTATAAACTCGTAAAAATGCCCACGGAAGAAGACTTGGAGTGGGCCCCCTGGGCCAAAAACGCAGCGCCACTCTATCGCTTGCTTCGCCCCTTGCGTCTGCTGCGAAAATACGGCACAGGTTTATTTCAGCGGCGCACAGCAGATCGTTTGCCTTAATTAGTCCGCACTTCTGGAACCGCGCACTTGGACTGCGTACGCCGTGCAGGCTCCTCAATTCAGCCCGGTCTGCGTGACTTTGACGAGGGTCTGTCCTGTCTTCGTGGCGTAGTAGATGCTTGCAGCTTCCGTAAGGCTACTGTCGTTATCCACAACAATTCCGCTGGTACCTCCGGCTGCCGCAATTGCTGTGGTGCTGGCATTCACCGTTGGAAACCCACTGGTAATCTCCAGGCTCATCACGCACCCGGCCGTTCCACCACCCGTGGTAGCGACGCAATGGTCGGTAACCCCAACGAATAGATAGTCCTTTAGCAACAGAGGATTGTAATACTCCGTAACCGGCGACGAATCCGCCGCACCCGTAGTCAGGGCAGTCGAACTGGTGACTGCGTTGTTCATCACGCCGCTGCCATTGAAGCCGACACTGTACAGGGTTGGCAAAGCTCCCGTGCCCGTTCCGGCAACATACATGAGAGGCGTCCCTATTCCTGTGTAGAAAGCATTATTAAAGTCGGGCTCATACGGGCCCGTAAATGAAGCGCTGGGCGAACCCACAGGCACCGAAACGCTGCTCGCCATGGTCAGGGGAGCTTGCACGATGACGGCATTGGCCCCGTTCGAATTGAAAGAAGCGTAGACCCTCTGATTGGTGCTATCAATCACCACCGGATACGTGGCTGTGTTGCCGTTTGCCAAAACCGCGCTATACACCACGGCCGGAGCAACCCCGGTGTCAATTACATAATCAATGCGACCTTTGCCATCGGTAAAAAAAATCTTGTTCGAGACCGAATCGTATACCGGAGAGGACGGAATGGCATTGATGGCCAGGCTCCAAACAATGATAGGGGTGGTGCTTCCGCTAAACACATTTCCGATCTTATACAGATAGCCGGAACCATTTGCGGCCGTGGTCGTGGTGGTCACGTAAGCGACATCGGCTGCATCGTTAGGCGTATACACCACGAAGGCGGAATTTGTGGAACTTTGGTTGATGGCGCCGTTGGGCGAAAGCAGCACCCTTTTGTCCACGGCGTTGTTGCCCCCTATGGCGCCCGGCACGACGGCTGCTGCTGTGCTCGTCCCGTTGGTCCCTGTCGTGCCAAGGGTCAAGACGTGAAAATAGGAACTGCCTGTATCCAAGTTTTCAACGTAGGCAATTTGGGTTCCGTTCTGCGAGATGGCCACAGCACCCGGCACTTGGCCGGTGCCGGAAGCATAGGCAAACAGCACAGTTGGCCCGTTCGTGGCGCAAAAAGGGGCCGGGGGCGGCACGGGCGTGCCCTGGTAACTATAGAGATTGTTCACGCCAATCAGGTTCGCCTGCCCTCCGGACGCGGGATTGCTGGGGATCCCGAACACCACAAAGTCGCGGGCGCAATTGGGAGCGGCAGTCACGTCAAACACATATTTCGCGGGGAAGGTCACCTGGCCGCCGCCCGGGGTCAGCGTCAGCGTGAACGGCGATCCACTGTTGTTATACCCAGTGTTATCTTCGAATGTATAATTGTTAGCACTATTACCCCATATATTAATCTCCGGCACGGCGCCTGCAAACAGCAACCCATCTATGTCGAGCAACGGGTTGGCCCCAGGGTAAACAACATTATTGTATTGAAAGAATCCGGACGGACTGAGGCTAACGCCCGGCCCCCCCGGATACAACGTATACGAACCCATGTCATTCCCTGCAGTCACGGTAAGGGTGCCGGCGGTGGCGAGGAAAGCCCCACCCCCAATGTTGGTTGTGTTGAGTGTGCCGGACCCCACGTCGGGGCCAATGCTGAAAGTATAATTGAAGGACGGCTGAAAACCGTACACGGAGGGGATCGCCGCCAACGGAACGCTCCAGTCTCTGCGTCTTCCCTGCTCGACCAAGCCGCGCCGTCGGCGGTGTTCGGGCCACCAGGCCTCGGGATGCCGGAGATACCAATTGTGCGTCCAGCGGGGATCACCTTGCATGGGCGGCGTCGCGGCAGCATCCTTCGAATCCGGATACAGAACATGATGATGCGTCCAATCCGAAACCATTCCATTCGGCTCATGCGGCGCCGGCTGGCCCGCGAGCGCGTGCGCAGTCAACGCCAGCACAAAACCAAGGGCCATACTTTTCGTAGCGCTTTCGGAAGTCACCGACCGACGCCGATCCGCAGCAATTCTTGATCTCATAGATCCCTCACTTCATCGGGAGCTGCTAATCAGGCCTTTTAAACAAGCTAAGATGCACTTTCCATCATTCCTGCAAGCCGTCTGGCAACGAACAGCATGGGATTTCGGGAGGCAGTCGCTATGCGCAATATTTTACACTGTGGCCAGCCATCCTCGAACCAGACCTGATTTCCGGTATAGCCAAAACGGCAACAGCGCCGTGATTTACTTATGGGGAATTATGCGGACATAAAGAGGAACAGTTCATCGCGATGCCGGAAATTACTTCGCGGCTTGAGTTGCTGCGGCTTGGCGCACCCCGGCGACACCCAACACATCTTCCAGAACCTGGTCTGGCTTTTCCTTCATGTATTTCGCAAAGAAAGCGATTCCAGCGGGGTCCTCCAAAATATCTACTTGGACGCCTCTTTGACGGATCAAATCTTCCGTGCCCGAAAAATTAGTAACATCGCCGACCACCAATCTCCGAAATTGCCGCATATAGATGAGTGCCGCGCAGACTTCACAAGGGCTGAGCGAGGTAAACATCGTGGTCTTGCTGAAATCCAGGCGTCCCGCATCCCGCGCGGCGGAAGTTTCGCCGTGATTGTAAGGATGGTTCTCCTGAACCAGCGTGTTGTGCCCTTTGCCCACGATCTGCCGCGTTTCATCGTTGATGATTACGCCGCCAATGGGCGAGCCGCCCTCGTCGTATCCTTTTTCGGCCAATAGGAATGCAATGCGCATAAAATCTCTGTCCGTAAGTTTCCGGAAAAATCCGTCCTCGACAATTTTGGGAAGGCTCTTGGTGGGAAGATGAGCGATCGCGTTCAAAACCTCCTCGGTAACCGGAGTCTCCTTCGTAATTAAGGCTTTCATAAAAACTCCTTTCAGAATTGCGGCGCTTCGTACGTTATGCGATTTGCGAAACCCATTCTCCAGGAATTGACCAAAAAAGTGAAGAGGGACACCAACCGGCAATCCCGCATATCGCCATGGAGAGTGGGGTTAGGTGGCGCCGGCGTCCCGCCGGCGGTTTTACAAAACGCCGTCACATCCAGAAGACCGCCGGCGAGACACCCGCGCCACCTAACCCCGATTGCGATGAAGAACTGTGATTTCATGTAGGTCAGGAATTAAATCAAGATGAGATATTCGGGTTAGCGGCATGCATCACCACTGTCCGAGGCTGGATTTGTGGACCGTAATTCCCCTCGCCAGTAACTCCTCCAGTAATTGCGCCACTGCGGGTGAAACTTCGCCATCGCCCGGGACGACCACGGCCCATTCCAGGTTTTCTCGGAACTCCCGTGTGCTAATCGTCCATCGTTGCAAAGCGGCTGGCGCCGATTGCCCAATTTGTATCAGTGACCACTGCCGGGCAAGAGCCAATGCCGTCTCCCGATCCGGAAATGGACCACGCACGATGAAGTGATTGTTCCCCAGCACCAGTATCCCGACCATGTCGCCTCAGGCCTCCAGCCGCGGATCGGCAATGGCGCGGCCAACTGCAAAGTGATAGATCACCTGTTGCGGGAGTTGGCGGGAGTCTTCCGTGGGTGCAGCGCCGAGATTGTTCTCGCGCGGTTGCTTTTTTCCCGATAATTGATCGTCGCTCCCGCCGGAGAACGATAAAGCGAGCTCCATGGAATCTTTGTGCTGTGGCGGTGCGAGACGATTCGTCGGGGAGCCGAGTTGGACCAGTGTCGCTCGTTCCGCAGCATCGAGCGTGCTGCTTACAGAGCCATCTGCTTCCTCCAGGAAGCCCAGGTAACGGTGCACATCGTCGTCATAGAATGCGCCTATGCCGGTAGCGTTCCAGCCAAGTGCTTCTGACCCCAGATACAGCCTCTGCCCAATTGCCCCGGCTTCGAAATGAACATACCGGTATCCCCGATTGCCGAAAATCCGCGCCGCCTTGGCCAACTCTGCAACCATGGAAACGGTGAAGCACGCATTTCCCGCCAGGGTCTGCTCAAGGCTAAGATAAGCCGCCACGCGCTGCACATTACCACTATGGAGCAGCTCCAACTTTTGGCTGTAACTGTCCCACCGGTAGACGCCGGGGTCGCAGCCACGCACGCGGTGAACATAGAGGTACAGACTTACGAAATCGGCGCCCTTCCCAGCCGTAGTGATTTCGCCGCCGAAATTTCCACGCCAGTCCGCCAGCCAATCTCGTGTCGCAAAATCAAGGAGCTGTTCCAATTCGCTGCGTTCCATCGGCGTGGTCCTGGCATCGAAATCGAGCGCCGAACGCCGTCGCCGCGCGATAGCTGCCAGACTTGTGTCGCGCGCTGGGGAACGGGAAAGGTCGGGCAGGATCGGCTGACGATCCGCAATGGTTGCATTCGCGGAGGAAGTATTCGGCGGCAGGCCAACAGGATCAGCCAGGATCGTCGAGCGATGAATTCTTAGCAGCAATTCGTAAGGGACTTCTTCCTGGGACAATTCATTGGGAACTCCAGCAAATATTTCCCGCGAGAGTCCGGAAACTTGACCAGCAGGAATTTTTGGCCCGAACACCAGAAAAATCATGGGCGCCTCATCACTTCCGGTCAAACCGAGGGCGCTGGTCAGGCGAGAATCGCTAAAGTGAGTGATCGCGCCGCCGGGCAATCCCAACGCGCGCGCCGCCAGCAGCAGGCTCATCATCGCATGCCCCAAATCGTGGCACGAGTAGCGATACGCGCGGTCGCGGTACTTCCAAGCTTCTCGCCAGAATATCGAAGTGAGTCCAATGATCAGCGACGGCTTGGCGGCCCATGGAATCAGCAGGGCTTGCGCCATATGCTGCGTCCAAGCGCCACGACTGCGAAGCTCGAGCGCATGGCGGTCCGCCCGATAGTGATATAAACCGTCGTCTAAGCCCGTGAACCCGGTCAGCGCAAGATAAGTTTCCGTAGGGTGAAGATTTCCCGACGATGGATTTACGCGCAAACTGTAGCGATCTCCAGCGCCAGGGACTTTCTTCCACGCGCTGATGGCCATGGAATGCCAAAGCAAGCGGCTGAGACATTTCGCGTCCAGCCGGATTGGTTCGCGGTCTTCCGAATCGTTTTCAGCGGCGCCCCCAGTTCCCCCGCCGAGCGCCCCCATGGCTTCGAAGGTTCCGGTATTCGGGAAGCCAGGTTGCGGCGAAAGCAGGGTCACGGGAGCGCCTTCATAGGTGCGGAAAGGAACAGGCTGATTACTCCAGTCAAGAGCATGAGCCTTCGCGCGGACCGAGTGGTAGGTATGCTTGGTGGCCTGGTGATAGTCGAAGAGACTTCTTGTGTCTTGGTTGGAGATGGCCGATTGGGGGTCGCCGAATACGTGGGGGAGAAAGCGCGTCACGCCGCTATCCGCTGAGAGTTTCCCATGTGTTTCAAATCGCGTCTCACTGGTGAAGGCCGGGTGGCATCCGCTGTCGAAATACTGACTCCAGACTTCCGATGATAACACTCCCCTGCTCCAAGCCGAGCAGTTTGCATGGTTCCTGATTATCGTGGCCACCAGAATTTGCTGCGGCCCGGCCACCGCTTGGGACGGGCTACAGCAAAGCAAGCAGCACGCTGAGGATGCCAATAGCGCCAAAAGAGCTTTGAATTTGTAACTACAGAATTGTGGATACAGTTGTGCCCGCGGCGGCAAATACGGCGGCCAATTCCACGCGTGCCAGAGGAAGGAAAATGGCGACCACATTGGGATCGAATTGCGTGCCGCTGGCCTCCAGGAGTCTCCGCTCCGCCTCCTCGAAGGGCAGCCCATTGCGATACGGCCGCGAGGAAACCATGGCATCGAAGGCATCAATCACAGACACGATTCGCGATCCGATAGGGATCTCCTCTCCCTGCAATCCCGCCGGATATCCCTTTCCATCGTAACTTTCGTGGTGGTGAAGAACGAGCAGGCTGGCGCGGTCCATTCGCGGAATCTGGCGCAGAACCGTCCAGCCGTACTCGGGATGCTTTTTCATCAGATCATATTCTTGTGCGGTTAATCGTGCGGGCTTGTTCAAGACGGCGTCGGGGATACCGATCTTGCCGATATCGTGCAGAAGTGCGGCGATTTCGATGTCACCCAGGTCGCTCTCGAGCAAACCCAATTCGTTCGCCACGTGCAAAGCCCATTCCGCCAGTCGAGTACTGTGCACGCCCGTATTTAGATCACGCAGATCGAGAAGTTGGTTGAACGCGCACACCATCGATAACCGAAGCGCGGATAGCTCCCCCTCCATTTCCTTGACTTGCAGGGAGGCTGAAGAACATTGCGCGGGGTGGCGTGCCGGCACAGTGAAGGCCGGTGTCGCGGACAGCGCATACTTAACAGGATGCGCCACCGAGACTCCCTGAAACGAGTTGGGCTGCTTCTGCATTGGTTTTTCGGGGCTCCGTTTTAGGCGGGCTCGTCACCTCGGCGACAGCCCGCAACTTTTTATTCCGGCGGGCTCCAAGTAGAGCCCGCACCCATCCTAGTGAAGCAGCCCCTGGACCGGGGCGATGGAGGAAAGCGCCCTGTAAATATCCAGTCTGCCGTCGCCCATGTTGGGCCCAATCCAAACCGCGTGTCCAATTGCCCAGGCGGCCGTTTGTTGATTACTTACCGGCGAAAGGTTATACACCAGCGAAGCTGTTCCGGACACCAATGGCGAACTAAACGAAGTTCCCCACCCGGCTGCGTAGAAGCCAAATGGATACGTCGTAACGATGGCTTCACCGGGTGCAGCGACCCAAACGATTTTATCGCCGTAATTCGAGAAAGTGGAACGTTGGTCGGAGTTGCTGGTCGAGGCGGCTCCCATCACGTTCGCCAGCGCCGCCGGGTAAACGGTTTCCTGCAAGCCATCGTTGCCGGATGAGGCCACGCAGATCACGTTATTACTGGTGGCCGAGTTCAGCGCGCTCGCCAATTCCTGGGACGGCGCAGTGAGGTTGAAACTCATGTTGATGACATCCGCGTGGTTGGCCACCGCGTAGTAGACGGCGTTGATGATGTCAGACAGATTTGCGCTGCCGTCCGCGTGAAATGCTTTCAAAGGCAGGATTTTCGCGGTCGGCGCGACCAGGTGCAGGACGCCGGCGACCATCGTGCCATGACCGAACGCTGAGTACTTCGTGCTATCAATCATCGCCGCTGTATGCTGGTCCAGCATCGCCGCTGTGTGTTGGTCCAGCATAGCCACCGTGTGCTGATTTACATATGCCGCCTGGCAGGGGTTTGCGGAGCTGCAAGAGGCTCCTGGGGACTGCGCAATATCGGTCATTTCCGAACCCACAGCTTGGTTGCGCGTGAAATCGTATCCGGGCAGCAAGGCAGCCTTCAAAGCTGGGTGGTTGGGGTCTACGCCTGTGTCGATGTCGGCGATTATGCCCTTACCAGTCACATCAAAAGCCTCTTGGGACTGGGCGAGACGGATAATTTGAGCCGCAGGCTGCTCCACATACCCTTCGGGGACAGTGGTGCCAAAATAAGTGACCGGCTCGGTATCCCATAGGCCTCCCGGAGGAGCAGAGGCTTGAGCCTTGTCGGAAGGAGACGCTGGAATCTTCACGACCTGGTCAACCTCAGCGTCTAGGATGCCCGTCACCAACTTCAGTACACCGGCGAGCAGGTTTGGCAGAAGTCCGTGGACAGGCTTGACCAGGAAAACTTGGTTCGAGCTCCCGTCCAGATTCCGGACAACACTACATCCGCTCAACAGGCAAACCAGATTCAATCCGGGCAGGCCGAGTGTCGTTCGAACCACGACCCCCCCAGCACTTGCTGTTGCGGACGAATTCGTGGTTGTCGCCCCTCCAGTCAAAACCGACAATAACTGCGCAGAAGCCGGTTGGCAGGAAAGCACAATCGAGAGAAGCAGGGCAATTAAGGCTCGACGGATCATGGTGTGAAGCTCCTTTGTTTTGCAGAGCGCTGTCAGGGTCTAGTATCTCTAGTTCTAGTAAAATCCCACAATGGTACAGTCGCCTATTTTGGGGCCGAAAAAATCAATCTTTCTTCCTAGTACTTTTTTTCCTTCGCGGAAGGATATGTGTAATTCTTTTAGAATCAATATGTTGAGTTTCAGGATCAGCAATGACAGGAATGGGTACCAGCACTGGAACGCGCAGCTCAAGCCCCGTCGGCACGCGAATTCCCAGTTGCAAGCCTTCTTGCAAAATGAATTCGAGATGGAATTCGCCGAATTGGTTCGTTACTGTTTCAGCGACCCGGTGAGCACCAATAAGCAGGGTAACCGGGGCAGCCATGATCTGCCCCCCAAGATTGCTGGCATCGAGGACTTGACCTATCAGAGCTACTTTCACTTTGTCTTCGATTGGTTCGATCCGGATATCAACATGAAAATCTCCGGATTCAAAAAGCAGCTGACGCACGTTGGACTCGCTGGACCGAACTCCCGCCCATTGCGGCTGTAAATAGCTGTCAAATAACAACTTAGAGGCAGGCGTCATATACTGAATACTCTCCTTAGGCAAGTGAAACCGGACTGTCTGTTTAGCGTTTCGCAATGCATCCTCAGGCGGTTCATAAGCCGATTCGCGCCGCCCGATTTCGATGACTTGCCCCCATAGGTTCGCCACTTTCCCGCAGGACTCACAACCGCCGTCCAGATGGCTATTCATGGCTGCCTTTCGCTCCTCGTCCACAACCCCTCTTGCAAAATCGGCCCATTCCCCCAGATCAAAATGTCGCATTGCCGTTCCCCCTTCATCGGTGCGGCCTTTGTGGATTTCCGCTGCCACCCGATTTTTAGCTGCTCGGTAATAAGGGCAGGTTGAATGCTAAAAAATATAGGGGAACGAAAAAAAACTCAGGAGGGGAAAACCTTGCCGGAAAGAAAGAAAGGGGCCCAGTAGTAGGGGTGAGGATGACGGGTTCGCAGGCTTTTCATGGCGCTTTGCAATGATTGCGCTTTTGATTCGCCTTTATTGAAATTTTCATAGAAGCAGGTCATGAATTCCGTGGTGCTGCTGTCGTTGACATCCCAAAGGGATAGCAGAAGGCACTGCGCACCGGCGCCCAGCAGACCTCGTATGAGACCCAGCAGCTCATCTCCCGCAGCGACCACATTGAGACCGGTCGCGCACCCGCTAAGGGTTATTAGTTCAGCTGGCAAACGCATCTGGAAAAGGTCCACCAGGCTAAGGAATGATTGTCCCAGTCGAAGCCCGGAGAACATGGGATTGTCCTGGCGAAAGTTCCCATGGGTAGCCAAATGGATTATGCGCGAGGCGGGGCCTCGCTCGCGCAGAACCTGTTCGGTCGCTGATTCGCCAACAAAGAGCTCCGCGGATTGGAACGTGGAAGCGACGCCCACGACCTCCTCGCCTATCGAAGGGGCTTGGGCATCTGGAACACCGAGAATCAGGAAGGAATTGCCGGGCGGCGCAGCCCTGCCCTGACATAGGGTGTAGATGCTAGCGCTGGGGGCATAGGACAAAGTGTAACTGTCTATCAAATATTGATTGCCATCGAACAAAGCATGAAAGGGCAAGGAGTGCAGAATATCGTGAGGAACAACGATCAGGTGATTTCCCTTCAAGCGTTCGCGCAGCGGTTCGATCAGCTCCCGATACAATTCCTGTAAGTGATTTTGCGTGGCCTGGAACATGGTCCGCTCGAAACGCTGGATGTATTCCTTGCCGAGGCGGTGCTTCGAGAACTGTGCCCGGAGCATTTGCAGGGTGTGGGTCACGCGAGAAAGCAGAGTCACCGGATGGATTTCAAGCGTGTCGTGCGTAAGAACCACGGCCATCAATTGATCGCCGGTGGCAAAATACTCGAGCAAAGTAGTGCCTTCCGGCAAAGCCTGCTGTATTTCCTCCAGCGGCACACCTTGAGAGCCGCGTATGAGTAGCGCGTCAGGCTCGGAGTCGGGCAATTCGCGCAAGACCCGCATCAGGGACTTCTCGCGGCTGTGGGCTTCTGTCCTTAAAGATTCGACGCGTTCCGCGCTGCTTTCTTCTGGACGCAATTGCTCCAACTCGATGCGGTGATAATACCAATTGAGCTCCTCGCGCAATTCTCGAATCCGCCGAACCAGTCCGCTCTGTCCCGCGGAGACATTCGGTGCGGTTAGAGTACCTTGGAAAATCAGGTCCATCAGGCTGCGGGACTTCGCCAGTTCCATATATTCAAACGCTTCGCGAACAGCCGATTGTCCATTCGCGCCGCCCAGGCAGATTTCTACAAGGCGTTCGTACACTTCCGCCTTGTTCTTCATAAATGCAACCTTCAATTCGTCTTTGCGGAGGCTGGATCGCAATGTTTCCAGCGCCTTGCGGGCTTGTTGATAGGAGGAATAAGCGGCCTGGGTATCGCCGGATGCCGCGTGCGCCTGGCCCATCAGAAAGTTCGCCTGATAATCCAGGATTGGCATTTCGAGGCCTTTGAGCCGTTCGATCGCCTCCGCGCAATTCAGGCGTGCGCCGGGCGCATTCCCTGTGGCTAGGTCAATGCGGGACAGAAGCAAGTGGCAGAGGACTGCCTTACCGGGAATCGAGGAAGGACGAAAAAAGGACAGCGCCTTCTCGCAGCAACTGCGCGATTCAAACAGCCTCCCTTCCTTGAACAAGACCACCGCGCGATACAGATCAATCAGCCATGGCCAAACTTCATTCTTCTCACCAACAAAACCGGCTCGAGCCTGGATAAATAGGTCCAGTGCCTGATGGGCTTTCCCCTGTTGGCTCAGGGCGATCGCTTCATTGGAGAGAGATTTGGTTTGTTCATATCCCATGCCAAGTTTCCCGAACCGCACATAGGCTTCGTGCGCGACTTCGGCTGCTTCGGCGCTCAAGTTTAATTCGAGATAAATATCGGAAAGATCGAGATAGCAAAGCGAGAGGATGTGGGCATCGCCATTTGTTTCCGCCTTTTCGCGCGCCGCGCGTAACATCTCAATCGCTCGGCCATATTCCCCGCGCAGGTAGTAGAGGTAGGCGATGTTGTAGTCGGCCTGGCCGACCAGCAAAGTCATGCCGCGATCGGCGAAAACTTCTCGCGCGCGCTGGTAGGTGGCCAGCGCGCGCGGAAAATCGTTCAAGCTGATGAGGCTGACGGAAATGTTGTAGAGTGCGACGCCCACGCCTTCGGCGTCACCCAGGGGAAGGAGTTTTTCATAGGCTCGTTCGTAGTGATTGACGGCTTCTTCGAAGCGGTCCTGCCGGTGATAGATATTTCCAGCATTAATGTCCACGTGCGCGAGCCGGCGGTGGTCCCCCAAACGCGAGAACATCTCCCTGGCTCCCTCGGCGGCCTCCAGGGCGCGATCATACTTGCCCAGCAAAAGGAATGGTTGGATGGAGGCGTTGAGCGTGCGGGCCTCCTCTTCGGCGTTGCCGGTCTCGCGAAAAATCCGCAGGGCCTGTTCATTGCATTGTAGCGACGCCTGATTGTCACCAATGATGTAAAGGGCATTCGCTTTGGCGCGCAGGCTGCGTCCCAGCGATTCCGGGTCGTGCAACTTGCCGGCTATGACGACGGCGGCTTCGGCCAGGGATAGAGACTGGCGCGTGTCAATGCGAAGTTTGGTCCGCGAGGCGTCGCTCAACTGTTGAACGACGCCGGCGCTGTAAAGCCATTGGCGTTTCTCGATGAAGCGGGATCGCCCGGTATCGTCGGTAAGCCTGGCGAGTTCGCCCAACAAGGACTCATCGAGTGGAGCATTCTTGATGGCTTGCGTCACGAGAGACCTAGTTCGACGAGCCGCTTGCGCAGCCGCCCCAGACAGCGCTGCCGGATAAATCCGATTGAACCCGTAGCGATTCCCAGAGTTTCGGCTACGTCCTGGTAAGGCCGCGCCGGTTCTTCAAAAAAGAGCATATGAATCAGTTGGCGGCAGCGCGGCGGCATTTCGGAAATCACATGCCGAATATTCTGTTCGTCCTCTGCTTCGCTCAGGATTTCTTCGGTGCGTGAATTTACGACCGGCTCCGCATACTCACTTTCCGATTCGGAGATCGTGCGTTGTTGTTCGCGCCGCCGGTGCAGGCATTTATGGGAAGTCACTTGCATGATCCATTTCGGCAGGGCTGCGGGCTTGCGCAAGTTGGACAATCCCGAGAGCATCTCGAGACATACGGCCTGGAATATGTCGCTGGCCTCGTCCCGGGAGAAACCGTATTTAATCGGGATGGAAAAGATCAGATTCTTGTACTTGTCAATGAGCATCGCCCAGGCCGCATCGCTGCCTGCCAGGCACTGCTTTACCAGCCGCGCGTCAGAGAGTGGCGCCCGGTCCGTATTTTCTTTAGTGGGCTCCTGCAATAAAATGGGCATAGGAACGCTGCACAATCATTGAAGATAAATCTGCTCCACATTCCACAAGGTATAAGAATCCAGGATCGCCGGTTGAAAATTGCCTACGCGGTTCTTCGCCGCCACCAGAATATTTGGACTGGCCAGGCAAATGATCGGCAAATTTTGGGCGATAATTTCCTGAACTTTGTCGTACAGGCGTTTGCGTTTTGGGTAGTCCAGCGTAATGAGTTGCTGCTGCATCAGCCCGTCAATTTCAGCTTCCCAGGGAGTCGCCGGGCGGGCCTGCTTCGGGTGCCATAGATGCGTCTCTCCACTCGAAAGCCAAACATTCATTTCGGGAGTGGGGTCCGCATCGCCGCTGGCTAATCCCATGATGGCAGCTTCATAGTCATGCGTTTTCGTGAGCCGGCTGACCACGGCGCCAAATTCCAAAGCCGCCACATGGACCTTCATTCCCAATCCAGCCAGGTCCTCCTGAATGATCGTGGCCATCTTCGTCCTCTGGGTGTTCGAGGAACTCACCAGAATCGAAAACTCGACCGGACTGCCGTGAGAGTCCGCCAACGAACCGTCCTGTTTCCATGAAAATCCTGCGGATTTCAAGAGTTCTTTGGCGTGGTCCAGCGATTTTTGAGGATGCGGAATCTGAGCGTCACCCCAAAGCTTATTCCCCGGAGTTACATGCCCCCACAGTGGAGTTGCGCGTCCGCCGTATACCAGACGGATGATCCCCTCGCGGTCAATGGCCGCTGAAACCGCCTGACGAAACTTTACGTCCTGAAACCACGCCTGTTTCCGGGCAACCTCGGGAAGATCTTTCGCGGAGACTTCATTTAAATTGAAAAAAAGAAAATTGTATTCCAGTCCCGGACCCAGATCGCGCACCTGGTAGCCTCTGGCGGACTGCTGCGTTTGAAGGACGCTAAAATTATCGGCGCTGAAGCGGCTGAGAATATCCGTGTCCCCCGCCTGAAAGCGGATCACCTGGGCGTCCTCGCTGGGAACAAACAGAAAATCGATCTCGTCGGCGTAGGGCAGGCGTACACCTTTATGGTCCTGCTTCCAATAATAAGGATTTCGTTCCAGCGCGATGCGCTGCCCGGGAACGTATTCTTTCAGGCGAAATGGCCCGAGCCCGGCATATTGCGCCGCGGCGGTTGAGATATTCCAGGTATCGGAAAATTTATTTTTTTGGTAGGCACTCTCTAGCAGGTGCCTGGGAAGCATGGCCACGCTGTCAAAAAGCCTTTCCGCGGCGGCGTAGGGCTGCGCCAGTTGAAACCGTACCGTGTACGCATCCATCTTCTCGACAACAATTGGTTTTCCACCAACCACCAGCAGATCGCGTTGCGGGGAATCCACTTTCTCGTCCAGATAAACTTGAAAGCTGAAGATTACATCATCGGCATCGAACGGCTGGCCATCGGAGAACTTCACTCCCCTGCGCAGCTGCAACGTATATTGGCGGCCGTCGCGGGAGATGCTCCAGGACTTGGCCAAGGCAGGTTCTATTTTTTGGGAGCCGCGATTAATGTGAATCAGGTCAGCCGTAAGGCAGTTAATGACTTCCCGCGAGGTTTCGTCCTCTGCCAGAACTGGGTTGAGGGTCTTTGGCTCCGACCGCAATGCCACCGCCAGCCTGCCGCCAGTGTGGCCAGTCGGATTATCCGTGACCATCCACTCGACTTCGGGTCCCGCCGCGTCCAAAGAAAGAACTAGAAACGCCGCCAGAAATGCAGCGGCAGCCACGGCTACGCCAAAACTTCGCCGGAATCGGATGATCCCCATGATCCATTTTAGGCAGACTTGCTGCGGCATTTAAAGCGTTACGGGCTGGAAGAGTTCCTGAAGTGCATTGGCGATTGCGTAGTAGGCCAGAAATAATGGAACCAGGAGCAGGGCGGGCAGAAACATCCACCAGTAGGAAGCTAAAACAAAGTACTGCTGCAATTGCGACAGCAGACTGCCCCAACTAGGCACGGGCTCACCCACTCCGAGTCCAAGAAAGCTCAAGGTGACCTCCGCGAGGATGTAATGAGGAACCAGCAGCGCTACCTGGGTAAGCAGCAAGCCGTAAGTCTGCGGCAGCACGTGACGCCTCAAAATGTGGGTGTCGCTCGCTCCAAATCCGCGCGCAGCCACGACGAAGTTTCTCTCTTTTGCGCTGAGAACCACCCCGCGGACCAGCCGCGCGGGCCGCGCCCAACCCAGAAAACCGAGGACGCCAACCAGCAAAATAAAAATTTGCCATTCGGGGACGTGCAACGGCAACGCGGCCCTTACCGCGAAGAGTAAGTACAGCCAAGGAGAAGCCAGGAAAAGCTCAGCCACGCGCATCAGGCTCTCATCCACCCAGCCCCCATAGAAACCCGCCAGCGCGCCGATGACAGCGCCCAAAGAAACGGCTAGGAATGCCGCAAGCAATCCGGCAAGAAGCGATATCTGCCCGCCATACAGAAAACGGGAAAGCTGGTCGCGACCGTAGCCGTCCGTACCGATAAGGAATACTCTTCCCGGCTCTGCTACGCCGAACAATCGCAGACGCGCCGGAATAATACCCGCGATTTTATAGGGTGCACCACGCACAAGAAAATGCACTGCGTAAATGCTTGTACCATCGGACAAATTGCCTGCGAGGTCATCCGCCTCAGTCGCGCCGCCGCACACAAACGGGCGCAGGTGAAAATGCCCTTGTGCATCCACAAAATGCAAACGCGTAGGCGCTGCATAGGAATGCTCGCGGTCCTGTGCTGAAAAATCATAGGGCGCGAAGAAGCCGGCGAACAAAACGAACCCGTGGAAGCACCCGAGCGCGAGCAGAGCCATTTGCAATTTGCGGCGCGGCGTCATTCGTTCACTCCACTCGAATCCGCGGATCATTCACGAAAATTAGAAAATCAGCTAACAGGTTGCCCGCCATGAGAAACATGGAGGAGAGCATTACGGCACCGGTGACGATGTAAACGTCTCGGGAAAATATGGCTTCCAGCAGCAAAGGGCCCATGCCCGGCCAGCTGAGAATCACCTCCGCTAACAACGACGTACTCAGCATGGCAGCCACGGAAAGGCCAACCAGCGTAACCAGCGGATTCACTGCAGCGGGAAGAGCGTAACGATAAATGAGACGCCGGCGCGGAATCCCGTGGCCGCGAGCCGCACACACAAAAGGTGATTCCAGCGCATCCACCATGGCCGAGCGAACGTGCCGCAGGAGCACAGGAAGCGCCACGACGGCCAGGCCCATCGCGGGAAGAACCAAATGCCGGACAGTGTCGCCCATTCGCCCCCAGGTACTCATTCCGGCCGATCCCAGCGATTCCATACCGCCCGTTGGGAACCAACCCGTGCGAACGGCCAGCAGGAGCAGCGCCAGATAAACGAGCAGGTCGGGCACGGCCAGAATTGCGGAGGTCGCCAACCCGACGAGGCGGTCGCCATGAGTTCCCCGTTTCTCCGCACTCCAAATACCGAGCGGAATCGCAATCAGCCACGCGAGGAAAGTTGAAGTCCCCGTAAGAAGCAATGTGTTTTGTGCGCGAACTCGCAGCAGCGGCCACACGGGCACATTATAGGCAAGCGAAATACCCATCTCCCCTTGGAACGTTGAATGCAACCACCGCCCATACCGGACCACCAAGGGCCTGTCCATCCCGTAGGCGGTGCGAATGTGATCAATTGTTTGCGAAGAGATCCGGGGATTCAGCCGCATCGCGTCGAAGTAGTCGCTGGGCGAGATTTGCACCAGGGCAAAACACAGGAATGAAATAGCTAACAGGAGCAAAGCGGTATGGACAATTCGCCGGGCGAAGTACTTCATGCGAATTCTCCGGCAAATCGTTCTGCATGGATGGTTTCCAGCGAAGGCATCGCTGCGAGCAACTCGCGCGTATAAGGATGCTGCGGCCGTAAGAAGAGTTCGATGGCCGGCCCGGACTCCACAATTTTGCCGTCACGCAGCACAGCCACTTCGACGGCAAAGCGCCTTACCAGGCTTAGCTCATGGCAAACATGAATGTACGTCAATGATCGAGCCGCCTGCAGATCAGCAAGCAGTTGCAGAATCAAATCCTGATTTTTTGCATCCAGACTGGAAAGCGCCTCATCCAGGATCAGAAGACCTGGATCAAGTGCGAGGGCTCTGGCAATTGCGAGCCGTTGGCGCTGGCCTCCGCTGAACTCGAGGGGACGCATTTCCGCCCAGGCTGGCCGCAATCCCACTTGCTCCATCAAATCGCCTACTTTTTTCCGCTGTTCCGCGGCAGTACCCAGGCCATGGATTACTAGCGGCTCGGAAATTATCTCGTTGGCCGTCATGCGCGGATTCAGCGCGGATGTTGGATCTTGAAAAACGAACTGGATCATTCGGCGAATTGAAAATAATTCACGTTTCCGAAGACTCCACACGTTTTCGCCATCGAAATAAATCTCTCCGCTGCTGGGCTTTTCCAGCAGGGCCAGGCAGCGTGCCAGGGTGGACTTGCCGGCCCCCGATTCACCCACCAGCGCGAGTGTCTTTCCGCGTGGAACGCAAAGGTGCACGTCATCCAATGCCGGAACAACAAATTCCGAGCGCGAAAATGGGCGGCGCTGCACGTACGTCTTGCCCAGATGCCGGGTTTCCAGCAACGCATCGGCGCATTGTAATGAGCCGGTCATGGCACCAACAATTCCTCGGGAATGTTTTGAGACGCGGAGACTGCTTTGTTCTCCGCGAAATGATTTCTTCGCAGCATGGCTTTCGTGCAAGCGTGCGAGGGAGCGGCGTAAAGCTGCTCGAAACGGCCCTGCTCGACGATTCGCCCTTCCGACAGGACCAGGAGACGATCGGCAAAACTGGCCTGGATTTCAGCCGTGTGGCTAATGAGCAAGAACGAAATGTCCAATTGCTGCTTCAGCCGGTGAAGCAGGCCCAGAAACTCCAGCTGGCTGCAGGCATCAAGCGCAGAGGTCGGTTCATCGGCGATTACAAGCTGAGGCATGCATACCAGGGCTTGCGCGAGAAGCACTCGCTGCCGTTGTCCCCCGCTCAATTGGTGAGGATATGAGGAAACGATGCGGTCCGATGGGGAGAGCCCCACACGCGCGATCATGGATCTGGCTTCCGCGCGGCAGGTTTTCCAGTTTCCATTCCCGTGGGCATGAAGTACTTCGGCAATCTGATCGCCGACACGCATCAAGGGATGGAGTGCAAGTGTCGGATCCTGGTGAACGATGGAGATGCCGCCGCCACGGATCTTCTGCAGACCATCCTCATTCATGGAAATGATTTCTTGCCCCAGAAACTGAACTGATCCGGAAACTTTCGCCATATTTCTGGGCAATAGACCCAGTATTGCCATGGCGATACTCGTCTTCCCGCAGCCGGACTCGCCCATCAGGCCTACGACTTCGCCCGGCCCGACATCGAAACTCACTCCGGCTACCGCCAGATGACCTTGGCTGCCTTCCGAGCCATAGCGCACATTCAAATCGCGTACCTGGAGCAGTTGTTTCATGAATTTCATCCAAATGCGTCGCTAAACGAGGGCCCAAGAGACAATCATTCTGTTGCTTTTATTGGTCTTGGAACAGGTTAGTCAGTCCGAGCGGAAGTGTCGATAGCCCGTCCGTTCAATTTAGGAGAGGAGATTTAGTACGGAAGTACCAGGATAATTTCCAGGCGATCAGAGCGACGTAGATGGCTCTTAATGAATTATTCTTGAATGTGAATTTGGAAGCACCGGATCACACGTGCAGCGGCCCTCTTGGCCAAATAACCAAGCATTTCATCGGGCGTGATCTGGGGGCGGTTCCGAATCTTTAATTCATTCGGGCAAAGGCCAACCCAGGCGAATACCGACGCATGCGGACGGCACGGAAATGGTTTCAATTGGTTCAAATGCGAGTGCTTGGATGTTTTTTAGGAAGCACTGGCTGCGTGAGCCGCCTGCTGGCTGACCATCTGCTCCTTCATCTTGATTTGCATTTCCTTGGGTGTGGGTTCTGCCTTGTGAGTAGCAACCATCCACGTATAACCCTCGGGATCGACAACGGTTCCAGTGCGGTCGCCCCAAAACATATCCATCACTTGCCCTTTGGCGGTGGCCCCAAGTTTTACGGCCTTGGCAACCGTCTTGTCCACATTCTCAGTCAGCAGATAGAGACTCGTCGGCGATGCGCCAATCGTTTTCGCAGAGCGCGAACCCATCTGTGGCATTTCCGGTCCCAACATGAGAGTCACGCCGCGAAGTGTCAGCTCGGCATGGATGGCTTTGCCGTCCGGGGCATTCATGATTCCCCGTTTCGTAAAGCCGAAAGCCTTTTGATAAAAGGCGGCTGCCGCTTTCACGTCAGTCACCGTCAGCATTGCGGTGAGGGCACCGTAAAGCTTTTTATTGAGCGGGTCAACTTTTTTGGGCATAACACTCCTTTAGCGAATTGAGTTTTCGAGCTGAATTTCGGCGCAGTCGTTTCAGACCCGCCCCGAATGGAAACATCCGTTCAGCCGGGGGTAAGGTTACTTCAAGCTAAACCGCCCAGTCAACATGAGGCGACCTGTTTCTGCTCGTATGGCGAGCAGAATTGAAAACCATTACGTTCCTGGAATTCTAAAGCGAAAGGCTCGCCACTATCGAGCGAGCCTTTGCTCACCAATACATTCGGCCCGTTACCTTGGTGCGACTCAACAAGCAATCCTGCGCCGCAACTGCTTTCCAAAATCTTTCCTATGTGAAGCTACAACTTGTTCAGCAACTCTCCCCAGCGTGCCGGGGACTCCGCGGCACGCTGGGGAAATGCCTTGGTTTACTTTCCGATCTCGACAACCTCAAACGTGCTGGCCACAGGTTTCGGCCGGGGATTCGGATCCTTCGCAGTCGGAGGCACAGGAGTGTTCTGTTCGGTGCCGATCAAGAAGACGTGATGTGTTTTCGGATCCAGCGCAATGGTGCGTGCGCCGTAGATCGTCTTGACGTCGGCCACCAAACTGATCTTGTCGGGTGAATCGGCATGAAAAATCTTTGTTACGCCGGTCTTGCCGTCTCCGCTATCCCGGCACGGAGCAAACACGTCGCCCGTGGCTGGATCGAATACAACTCCGTCCACACCAATGGCGATCGGCAAAGAGGCAACCACTTTGCCGTTGTCCGCGTTCATGACCACCAGCACACCGGGGGCGGCGCCTTTGCCGCGGCAGGCGACGTACAGCCGGCGATTGGTTTTGTCCATCGCCAGCCCCACGGGTGACACGCACGGTCCGGTGGCCCAGGTGTTCTTGACGGCCAAGGTCTTCGAGTCATACTCGATTACCGAACGCTTATCTTCGTAATCCTGGAAGATGCTTCCCTTCCCGTCCAGCACGGCGGCCTCCGGGTTGCCTTTGAAAGCCATGCCATCAACAACTTTCTGCGTCGCGGCGTCCACCACGGTGAGCTTCATTCCGTCGCCGTTGTTCACGAACACGTGCTTGGTATCCGGATCGTACATCAGAGAGTCGGTGTCAAAGCTGTTGGCCTTGATCGACGAAGTTATTTTCAGCGTCTTCAAATCGAAAATGTAAATCGTGCCTTCCTTCTCAGTCTTGTTCCCGGTCACGAACCCGCGGTTAAATTCGGGCACCACTGCCACGCCATGAATGTCGTTCATGCCGGGGATGTCGGCGATGAGCTTGCCCGTATCTTCATCAAGCACCATGACGTGCGTTTCGCGAGGAACGTAGATCCGTTTGGCGTCGGAATCCACGGTTACGTAATCCCATTCGCCTTCGCCGCCGACATGTATGCTCCGCAGCACGCGATAGCCTGAATTCTGAGGCGCGGCGTGCACTCCTGCAGCAAGAAACAGTACTGCAACAACAAAAACGATTGCCCAGGACGTCAATCCCAGGATGCGACGTGATGACATGAGTTTAAATTCTCCTTTTATTTTTTTTGCGCTGAGGCAAAGCACCAGACCTGTTACGCAGCTACTGCATTTTCACCGCGCGTAATAATGTATTGGACCGTTTCGTGCGTGCTTGCCGTCCGAGTTCCGCAAGCGGATTAAACTGGAAGTTTGTTACGCCCAAGTCAGGGATTTCCGTTCCAGCACCCAACCGCCCGGCATCATACATCCTTCGCGGATTTGCAGCACTCAAATTTTTATAGACAATTTTGTTACCCGCATCCGGTGGCACGGGGCGTGTCCCAGGCTGGCGATTTCCGCAGGCTCCCGCACAATAATCCGCTTATTCATCGCCCGCAAAATCATTCTCTGAATTTTAATGACCCGCGCCAGCGAGGCGATTCCGTCGTTAAACCACCCTCAATTAGCGAAGAATTCATCATTAGCAGATACCGTAATAGCAGACACTTTATGTGCCAACACAACGCAGCGATTCCTTCGCCTGTGAACAAAACGCTGATTCACCTTGACATCTAAATTGACATGGAGTATTCAGACTGCACGTGGGTGTGCTTACTTCGCTGCAAGTGTCCGCATGGATTTTTCAAAACGGCCCAGCAAAGTCCACAAATTGAAATCCATAGGAAATATTAAGATCGACGGAAGTGCGGAGGCATGCCGGACGCATATGTTTCGGCGCACGCGCGGTTCGGAATCCTAAAAAAGGTGAGAGGAGTTTTGAAATGAGGCCAAGTTTGAAGTTGGGGACAAAGTTTGTCAGGTGCGTGATAACTCTTGCCGTGCTGCTCTGTTTCGCCCTGCCGGCGCGGGTTTCCGCCCAGATGGTGGGAGCGACGATTTCAGGCACAGTGGTGGATCCCAGCGGTGCTGTCATCGCTGATGTAAAAATTGTCATCACGAACGTGTCGCTGGGAAGTGTCGCGAATGCCGCCACGAATTCAGTGGGCGTCTTCGTCGCGCCGAACCTTCCACCCGGAACCTACGATCTTTCGGTCTCTGCAACGGGCTTTTCCACTCTAGCACGCAATGGAATTACGCTGACCGTGGGCCAGGAACTCGTTCTGAATCTGACCATGCAAGTGGGCAACTCATCCCAACAAATCGAAGTCAACACCGAGGCTCCCACGGTGGATCTCGGGAACGCCACGATCGGCGGAGTGGTCACGGAAGCTAACGTTGAGGCGCTCCCTCTGAATGGCCGATCCTGGTCCGACCTGGCGATTTTAGCCCCCGGCGTGCATACGGTTGGCAACCAGCCTCAAATCAGCAGCACCGACAGGACCAAGCGTGGCATGGGGCTGGAACTGAGCATTTCCGGCGGCCGCCCGCAGCAAAACAATTACCTTCTCGATGGCGTCAACATCAATAATTATACCAATGCCGGACCGGGGAGCTTGCTCGGGGGCAATCTGGGCACCGACGCGGTAGGGGAATTTACCGTCCTCACCACCAACTATTCCGCCGAGTACGGACGCACCTCGGGCGGGGTGATCAGCGCGATCACCAAGTCGGGCACCAACAATTTCCATGGCAGCGTGTATGAGTTCCTTCGCAACAATTCGCTGGACGCCGCAAATTACATTGATGATATAAACGGCAACCCGAAGCCAGACTTTCGCAGAAACCAGTTCGGAGGTTCCGCCGGAGGCCCGATTCAAAAAGACAAGACATTCATCTTCGGCGACTATGAGGGTGTCCGGCAGAATCTGGGCCAGACGGTGATTGCTAACGTGCCCACTCCTGCTGCGATTGCCGCTGTGTCGAACCCGGACCCCGCTGCCCTTCTCTACTTGAAGACATTCTGGCCGGCCAGTTCCACGGGCACCTACGCGTTTACCGGCAATCAAATTACCGGTGAGGATTTTGTCATCGTCCGGGCGGATCACATCTTCTCGGACAAAGACCGGATCTTCGGAACTTATCTGTTCGACAATTCCAAGCAGACCGAACCGGACGAAATGAATAACAAGCTGGTCAGTAACCATAGCCGGCGCCAAACCTTTGCCTTTGAATGGACACACGTTCTCAGTCCGCAACTGTTGAACTCATTCCGCTTGGGATTTAACCGCGACGATACCGCTTCACCCAACGGAGCCAAGGCCATCAACCCCGCGGCGGCAGATCCTCAATTTGGTTTTCAACCAGGATCCAGCGTGGGCGCGATCCAGATTGACAGTAGCCCCAGTGGATATACGCCATTCTCGGGTGGCGTCATTGTGGCGACTCCCTTTGCATTCCGTTGGAATTCGTTCCAAATCTACGACAACGTTTACTATACCAAGGGAATTCACTCGATAAAATTCGGCGCTAATGCCGAACGGATCCAGGACAATTTCGAGGGACCGGACACCCCCGGTGGATTCTTCACGTTCAACGATTTGGCTGGTTTCCTCCAAAATCAACCCACTTCCTTCAGTACCGACCTGCCGGGTACCGAGACTCCGCGCTATGTCCGCATGTCCATCGCCGGTGGTTATATCCAGGATGACATTCACTTTCGGCCCAACCTCACCTTTAACCTTGGTCTGCGCTACGAGTTCGGAGAGGTGCCTTACGAAGTGGACGGCAAATTAGCGAATCTTCGGGTACTCAGCAACGCGGTCCCTGACCCACACTATGGTTCACCCTATTTTAGAAATCCTACGAAAAACGATTGGGAGCCCCGCGTAGGTTTTGCCTGGGACCCGTTCAATGACGGCAAGTCCTCGATTCGCGCCGGATTCGGAACGTTCGACGTGCTGCCCATGCCCGGCCAATTGGGAGGGGGTCTGGACTCTTCTTCTCCGTTTGCGGCCAAACTGAACATTGGCGACCCGACCATACTCGCCGGCACGTTTCCTTACGGAATTTTCAATATTCCAGCGAATAAACTGCCAAACACAAACGCCTATTACCTTATGGATTTTAATCCCAAGCGCCCGCTGGTCCTGCAATGGAATCTTATGATCGAGCGGCAGTTGACTGCCAGCACCACGCTGGGGATCGGTTACGTGGGTTCGCGGGGCGTCCACTTGTGGATCCAGTCCGACGCCAACACTATCCAACCGATGCAAACCGCGGGCGGTAACTTGCAATGGCCTTGCCCCGTGGCCCTTGCGCCAGCGACAACTGCTCAAGGCGCCACGATCAATGTGTGCGACCCGGTTCAGCAAGGGCTCAAACTAAACGATACTTTCCGCCCCGATCCCAATATTTCCGGAACTGTTTCGATGGCGAATTGGTCCGGCTGGTACAGCTATCATGCCTTGCAGGTACAATTAAAAAAGTCGATGAGCCATGGCTTCCAGATCGGTGGCAATTACACCTGGTCAAAAAATATGGACATCGGCTCGGGCGCGGTGGCCGCGGATCAATACACTAATTCCACGACGGGACTTCTTTGGTACTGCGAATCCTGCAGGCGGGGCCTGTCCGATACGGATGTGCGAAACAACATCACCATGGATTTCCTCTGGGATATCCCCACACCCGCTACCTGGTCGGCACCATTGAAAGCGATCCTGGGTAATTGGCAGCCCGGCGGCATCCTGACCATAGAAAATGGC
>Ga0207024_10024_pt1 | contig 54045 bp, 48 predicted proteins | sample Alteio_BWMinCont_44_FD_153470 | JGI IMG/M metagenome (GOLD analysis project Ga0207024, IMG submission 153470) | Enriched cells from forest soil in Barre Woods Harvard Forest LTER site, Petersham, Massachusetts, United States -... | ecosystem: Environmental > Terrestrial > Soil > Temperate forest >...
TTACCCGCATTCCGCTATGGACGGGTTTTCAGCCACCTGGCACCTTTTTTATAAAATGTCATTTACTAGAACTGGAGCACCGGCATGTTTATTGATCCTGAAAATCGTTATTTCTATAACTCGCAACGCCCTATTTACGAAATCTACCAATTATTACCTGAATTCAAAGATGATTTTAGTGTGTCCTCAGCTGAGTTTCAACGAATGGTCAATTAGCTAAGTTTAAATATGAATTTGTTGGAGAGTAATTTAGAAGTTAAAAGTAGTATCGCCTGCGAGTGAAGAATGAGAAAATCAGCCAAACAGATTGTACCATAAGTGAGCCTAAGCTTATTTTAATTAAAGGAAAAGGCTCTATCCTTTAATTAGTTACTTTTTAATTAATGTTTCGTTAGTTAAAATTTTTATATTTTACTTTAGGTAGGTTAAAGTATAATATAAAAATCTATATTTTACTTTAGGTAGGTTAAAGTATAATATAAAAATCTATATTTTACTTTGGTGTCCAAAATGGTAAAAATCGCACAATTTAAAGCAGGTTCTTGGCAAGAAGGATATCAATATCGTTATTTCTTGCCTGAAAAAATTAATCGCCAGTTTATTTTAGCTGATGCTGAAATAGAAGGTGCGTTAGAAAAAGCTGCCATGAAGCTAGCTGATTTAAATGCATTGGCACGTTTTGTACCAAATGTGAATTTATTTATTACCACGCATGCTTTAAAAGAAGCTGTTAAATCTAGTCGTATTGAAGGGACTCAAACTGAAATGCAAGAAGCTTTATTAGACAGGCAAGAAGTTGATCCAGAGCACCGCGATGATTGGGAAGAAGTGCATAATTATGTGCAAGCGATGGATTTTGCTATTGAAAAATTAACGAGTTTACCTTTATCAAACCGTTTACTGAAAGAAGCCCATAATATTTTATTAACCGGGGTGCGTGGTAGGCATAAATTACCGGGCGAATTTCGTAGCAGCCAAAATTGGATTGGAGGAGCCACACTGAAAAGTGCTTTTTTTGTGCCGCCCGCGCATATTCATATTCCAGAACTAATGTCTGACTTAGAACAATTCTTACATAACGACTTAATTCATACACCTCATCTCATTAAAATTGCTATTGCACATTATCAGTTTGAAACAATCCATCCTTTTTTAGATGGAAATGGACGATTAGGACGTTTATTGATTACATTATATTTAATCAGTAGTAATATATTAGCTAAACCATTATTATATCTTTCAGATTTTTTTGAAAAGCATAGAACCCTTTATTATGATAATCTAACCCGAGTACGGGAAAAAAATGATTTACGCCAGTGGATACTGTTTTTTCTTATTGGTATCGAGGAAACTGCAATTAAAGCAACTCGTACATTTGAAAAAATAATTTTATTACAAAAGGCTACAGAAAATAATATTTTGGCTTTAGGTAAGCGCGCTAAAAATGCTCAAAAATTATTAGAATATTTATTTTCACATCCTTTGCTTAATAGTTCTAAGCAAATTGAAAAAATGTTTGATTTAACACCAAAAGCTACTAATGATCTTATTGCCAGTTTAGAAAAAATTGGGGTTTTGAAAGAAATTACCGGTTATCGTCGTAATCGAATTTTTGTGTTTAAAGAATATTTAGACCTATTTAATGATTCAACAGAGAGTTAAACATGTACCATTTTATCCAAGCAGTGTTATTTTGTTATGCGGCACTATTTCCCGTGTTAAACCCCTTAGGCGGCGCCGTGATTTATTTATCCCTTACACAGGGCATTGATGCTAAGACTTATAAACGTTTAGCGTTGCGAGTAGCGTTTAATACTTTTATTTTATTGATCGTAGTGTTATTCACGGGCACCTGGATTTTACGTTTATTTGGTATCACGGTGCCTATCGTGCAAATTGGTGGTGGTTTAGTGGTGGCTTATATTGGTTGGACAATGTTACAAAATCCGAGTGATATTACTGATGAAACACCTCAACACTATGATGAAAAGAAAATAAAAAAAATGGCCTTTTTTCCCCTAACCATGCCTATTACGGCAGGCCCTGGCGCTATTACCGTTACTTTAGCGGTGGCCGCACATGAAATGTCAGCAGATTCAATCGTAATTACTCTGTGGGGTCATTTAGGCGCAGTGGTAGGAATATTACTCTCGGCTTTTACTGTTTATCTTTGTTACCGTTATGCCGAACCCTTAGCGAAAAAATTAGGTGAAACTGGCCAGCAAGTGATTATGCGTTTGTCAGCTTTTATTAATTTATGTATTGGCTTAGAAATTTTATGGCGCGGTATTGTCGGTTTAGGGATTACCGCGTAATTGTTTTAGCATGTAAGCACTGATTGTATTAATCATGGTTTGTGCTTCCGCAGGGTTATTAATTAACGCTTGATAAGGCAGGTCGCTAAATTCTTTTTCATACAAACCATTTTTCCAATTTTTAGTAAATGAATCGATAGTCGCTGACATAATAAATAAACCTTCTTGCTTTTTATAATGTGCAAATTCAGGGATAAACTGCCCCACATAACGTTTAATTAAATAACGTCCACTGCCATTACGGCGCTTTTGCTCTGGGGGTATGCGTAAATAAAATTCCAATAATTTAGGGTGCAGCAGTGGATAGCGATATTCAAAGCCAAAAGCTTTGCTGATTAAGCTGGAATATTCAATTCGCATGCGAACTTCATGATTAAATTGGCCTTGTAAAAATTGCCATTCATATTCGGCTAAATTGCGCCAATAGGGTTTTTCTATATTGGCTTTAGCGTTATATTGGTTTTTGTTACGCAAATAATCAAGATGATAAAAGATTTTATGTAAAAAAGGGTGGTAACTTTTTAATAACGTTTTCCATGAACTAAAGAATGAAATAGCGCTATCAGCCCTAATAGTTTGCCACGCTTTACGGTATTGTCGCTGTTGCAATAATTCGGGCAAAATGGCGCGCAAGGGTGCATGTCCCGATACGCCTTGATCGCCACCAAATCCTGACAGCAAAATTTTACACCCTTGTTTAGCCACAGCCTGATGGATATTTTGCGCAAAGATATAAAATAAATGTGGTGGTATATCGCCTAATAATCGTGCAGTATTTTGTAAAGTCTCTATTGCGTTAAAATCTTCCGCGCCAATGCGATCTATTTGTGCGAGAGGATAATGGCGTAAAAACGCTTGTTCATACTTATCATTATAAACTTCAGCTGCTTTAGATCCCACAAAGGCTGTATGCATAAATAAATAGGGATTTAAACCTTGTTGAGTTGCAGCTACATATACTGCGGTTGAATCTAAACCCGCGCTAAATTCTGCACCAATAGTATCAGCAGGAAAGCCATCAGTTGCTTGTTTGATAGCTTCTTGCAAGAGTTCAGAGAAATGTTCCACATAATCAGCATCGTTTGGATATTGTAAATAATTTGAAGTTTTGGGCAATTGCCAAAAGGCAGTTTTATGCCGCGTCCCATCAGGTGTGATATGCAACATATGACCTGGTTCTACGCGTTCAATGCCTGCATACAAAGTGTGATCGCTGTATTGGCGTGCGAGGCTATTGGCAAAGCTAGCTTTAATTTCGGTTGCACGGAAGCGGGGTTTTTCGGGTAACTGTGCTAATAATGCCGGCAAGTTTTCGGCAAAAATAAATTGCCCGGCATCATGGTAATAATACAGAGGTTGAATGCCTAAATGATCCCGGACTAATAAGATGTCATGCGAAATTTTATCTACGATCACGCAGGCAAGGGGTGAATAGTGCTGGTCCCATAAGGCAGGATTTAAGGCTTCAGAAAAATGCTGAATAGCAGGGAAAAAACCGGTGGCAGAATAGAAAGTTAAATTTTGAGTGGAGTGTGAAGGCCAATTGTTGGCGTTTATCATAAGAGTTGACATTGTTAAAGTATAGTATAATTATAAGATTATGACTTCTAATTTCCGTTCTATCACTTTTAGCTTAGCCAGCATTTTTGCTTTTCGCATGTTAGGCTTATTTATGATTTTGCCGGTGTTTAGTTTATACGCCGAGCATTTAAGCCACGCGAATCCTAAATTAATTGGTATGACGCTCGGCATTTATGGCTTAACCCAAGCCTGTTTGCAAATTCCTTTTGGTTTATTATCAGATCGTTTTGGACGCAAACCTCTTATTTTAATTGGACTGATATTATTTATTGCTGGCAGCGTGATTGCGGCGTTATCTAACTCAATTTATGGTGTGATGTTAGGGCGTGCACTACAAGGTTCGGGTGCAATTGGCAGTGTAATTTTAGCACTATTAGCCGATCTCACACCTGTTGCCGAACGCACTAAAGCCATGGCTATTGTCGGCATTACTATCGCGATGACTTTTGCCATCGCAATTATTTTAGGGCCAGTGTTAAACACCTTTGTTGGCGTGCGAGGCATTTTTTGGTTGACCGCAGGTTTAGGGGTTTTAGGTATTTTGATGTTATATGTTGGCATTCCCAAGCCCGCCAGCTTAAGCATTAATCCAGAGGTTGAGCCGGTATTAAGCTTAGTGAAAAATGTTGTCAGTCAAGTGGAATTATTACGCTTAGACTTTGGTATTTTTACTTTGCACGCTGTACTTACAGCGCTATTTGTGATGTTGCCCACTTTATTAGAAAATTTTTTAGGAATTGCAGAAAGACGCGAATGGCTAGTTTATTTACCAGTGATTTTAATTGCCTTTAGTATTGCGATCCCGCTGATTGCTATCGCAGAAAAACGTGGCAAGCTTAAATTATTTTTATTAGGGGCGATCCTTGCTGTTATCAGCGCTATACTCAGTATCTTATTTTTACCCTTAAATATGTTTTTAATCAGCATTTATTTAACATTATTTTTTGCCGCTTTTACGCTATTAGAAGCAAGCTTACCCTCGTTAATTTCTAAATTAGCACCCCCAGGTGGCAAAGGTACAGCACTGGGTATTTATTCTAGCTTACAATTTTTTGGTATTTTTGTGGGTGGCAGCGTGGCAGGTAATTTATTTGTGGCTAATAACTTTACCGCAGTTGGGCTATTTTGCCTGGTTTTATTAGTTTTATGGTTTTTATTTGCTCTGGGGATGAAAAATCCATCCCAGCATAGCGACAAACAGATGCAAGCGAGGTAAAATGCTTGTGTGTGTTAGTCAATAAGTGAAATTTTTAGGAGAGTAAGATGGCCCGTGGTGTAAATAAAGTTATTTTAATTGGTAATTTAGGTAAAGATCCGGAAGTACGTTATAGTCCTGGTGGCAGCGCAGTGGCGAATATCACCTTGGCAACTTCCGAAGGATGGAAAGATAAAGAAGGCAATACGCAAGAAAAAACGGAATGGCATCGTGTGGTGTTTTTTAGTCGTTTAGCTGAAATTGCTGGTGAATATTTAAAGAAAGGTTCAAAAGTTTATATCGAAGGTAAATTACAAACCCGCAAATGGCAAGACAAAGAGGGGCAAGATCGTTATACGACTGAAGTCGTGGCTAACGAAATGCAAATGTTGGATTCTAAAGGCGGTACCGCAGAGCATTTTGATGAGAGTAGCAGCAGTTCACCTAGTCGTGCTAAAGCCAGTGAGACAAACATTGATACTAACTTTGATGACGATATTCCGTTTTAAAGCTAGGAGTAAATCCCCTCACCCTAACCCTCTCCCGCAAGCGGGCGAGGGAATTTTATATTTAATATTTCTTTTTTTAATTTTCTTCACGATTAATATAAACGCCGCAGCGGCTGATCTCAATACGGTTTTTTTTAAAGCCCTGAGTAGTGATCCGACGTTACGCATTGCCGATGCAACTAAAGCCATGCAACAAGAAAATGTCCCGATCCAACGTGCGGCTTTGTTACCTAATGTGAGCGCAGAAAGCAATTATACCTATCAACCGCAAACCGATGATTCCGGTATCAATCCCAACAATACTAGTTGGTCAGTAACAGCGACTCAACCTTTATTTAATGCCAATAGTTGGTTCTCTTATCAATCAAGTAAAATAAGTTCGCAAGCCGCGGATTATACTTATAGCGCAGCCATTCAAAATTTAATCATACGGGTCACGCAAGCTTATTTTGCGGTATTACAAGCACAAGATGAGTTGCGTTTTCAACAAGAACAACAACAAAGCTTAGTGGCTATTTTAAAATTAAATAAGTCTTTGTTTCGTGCCGGGCTTGCTAAACGAGTTGATGTTGATAGTGCGGAAGCCGCCGTCGCAAGTAATATCAGTGCGGTGCTTAACATTAAAAATCAATTACAACAAACTCAAGATGCCTTAACGGCGATTACGCATACTGATTATGCCACGCTGGCAGTTTTGCAAACCACTGTGCCATTAATTTCACCTCAACCTGCATCGTTACAAACTTGGTTAACAACAGTTAATGATAAAAACTTAATTGTGCTGGCTGATCGCTATATGGCTAGCGCAGATAAAGTCGGTGTCAATGCCCAAGCCGCTAATCATTACCCTAGTTTATCGGCAAATGTAGGTTACACGCAAAATGTAGAAAATTCACCTTACAATTTAAGCGCTACTGGCGCTAATGCTGGAGTTACTTTATCTGTACCGATTTTTGCGGGCGGAGGCACCAGTGCTCATACTCAACAAGCGGCTTATCAATATGAAAAAGATTTAGACCAAATTGATTTAGATTTGCAAGCCGCGTTACAGCAAGCCAAAGATAATTTTTATGCCCTTGAGAATGGCATTGAGCAAGTACAGGCTGACCGCGCGAGCTTGAGCATTACTAAACGCACTTTAACAAGTACACAAATTTCTTATCGCGCAGGTTTAAGTAATACCAATATTCAAAGTGTGATTACTGCGCAGCAAAATTTATATCAAGCTGAAAGTAATTTAGCGAAAGATCAATATGCTTATGTCATAAGTTTGTTAAAATTGAAACAAGCGGCTGGCACTTTAAGTGTTGATGATGTTGAGCAAATAAATCGTTGGTTGGTGAAGTGATGTATACGTCGTCCTCGCGCAGGCGGGGACCCAGCTTTTAAAAGGCCTGGATTCCCGCCTACGCGGGAATGACGGCTGAGATGAGAGAAAAAATGAAAAAGTTTTTAATTGCCCTTATTATTTTTATTTTGCTAATTATAGCTGGTTATCTGGCTTGGCAACACTTTCAACCAAAACCTCAGCCATTGCCAACTGTTGCTGTTACTCAAGGCGATATTGCTGCCAAAGTCACAGCCGTGGGTAGCATTATCCCAGTTAAAACCGCCACCGTTAAATCGCCTATTTCCGGCACTGTGGGAATGTTATTTCATGATGAAGGTGATTATGTAAAACAAGGTGAAAAATTATTAGAAGTTAAACCCCAACCTGCGCCTGATGAATATGCTAAACAGAAACAAGCAGTAGCGATGGATTGGGCGGCGGAAAATAAAGATAAAGCCGATGTTGAGCGCTATAAAATGTTATTAGCCCAACAAATGATTTCGCCTAATGATCAAGATTATGCGTTAGCGAAAAAAAATTATAATACCGATCATTTGCAACGTATTTTGGATGAGCAATTATTATCGCTATTAGAAAATGGCAAGGCTATTATCAATGGCAAAGAAGTTGATAATATTATTTTAAGCCCCAGTACAGGCTTCATTGTTGAACGTGATGTCAATTTGGGAGATCCTGTTACCGGCCAAAATATGTATCAAACCGGTAATGCCTTAATGATTATTGCCGATATGAAAGATTTAGTGTTTGAAGGCCAAGTAAGTGAAACGGATGCAGCAAAATTAAAGCAAGGGATGCCAGCACAAGTCACTATTGCGGCATTCCCAAACCAAGTTTTATCCGGTACTATCATAAAGTTAGCTTTGCAATCTGCACAGCAAGCAGCTGCTAATGCCGTGGCGAATGGTACAGCGAGTACTGCGACTACAACTAATTCACCTTTTAATGTGGGGTTTAAAATTCAAATTGGTAATTTAGCGTTGCCTACCAGTTTAAAATTACTATCAGGTTATTCTGCTACTGCAGATATTATTGTGGAGCAAAAAAAGCATGTGTTGATATTGCCAGAGCGCGTGATCCAATTTAATAATAATCAAGCTTCAGTAATGATAATGGGATCTGACGGAAAGCCAATCCCACAAGTTATTAAATTAGGCACTTCAGATGGTATTAATGTGGAAGTAATAAGTGGTTTGAAATTGAATGATAAAGTATTAGAGCCGTTGCCAAGCACGGATAACAATGATAACTAAGGTTTTTTTGTCATTCTCGCCAGGAGCTTTAAGCGACACCAGCGGGAATCCAAGGTGTTGATAAGATTTAGCACAAGCATGAATAAGAAAGAGGGATTTTAGATCCCCGCTTATTCCGCACGTACTTCTTTTTGATCAGTATGCCTGGCGAGGATGACGCCGCGTGAAAACGAGAGCATGAATGTACTTCACCAATTTATTAAAACAAACTTTGCGCGATATGTTACAGCATAAAACGCGGAGCATACTCGCAATATTTGGGATTGTCTGGGGCACTGTGGCAGTGGTATTATTATTAGCCTTAGGACAAGGTTTTTATACTGCCAGTAAAGCGGGGATGATGAGCTTCGCACAAGGTGCTCTGTTGGGATTTGTGGGTTCTACTAGTATGCCTTATCAAGGCTTGCCAACAGGGCGCGCTATTCATTTAAAGGCCGCCGATATTTTTTTGTTGGCAAAAGCGGTGCCACAAATAAAATATTTTTCTCCTATTTTAACGCAACAAAAAAACGTTACCTTAGCGTATCAAGGCCAACAAGATTCCAATGTGAGACTGCATGGCATTACCCCTGACTACGCTACTCTCGTTAATTTTAATACAGGTTTTGCAGGACGTTTTATAAATAATCTTGATGTACAACAAGCCCGCCCGGTTATTTTTATTGATGAAGCCATTAAAAAGCAACTTTTCCCACAAGATAACTCGGTGATTGGCAAATCAATTTTATTGCAAGGCATTCCTTTTACCATAGTTGGGTTTTTACCTAAATTGCCGCATAATACTATTGGTATGGGTTATGCTAATAATGCCATGATTCCTTACACAACTTATATTCAAGTGTTTGGTAACCAAGATGTGTCAATGTTTAGTGTGATGCCAGATTACCCCTCGCAAACAGCTTCGCTGCAGCAAAGTGTGTTACAGTATTTGGCTTATCAGTTTCATTTTAATCCTAACGATAAATCAGCCCTACAGTTTTTTGATGTGACGAATCTCTTACAATTTTTTAATTTCTTTTTTCGTACTGTAGAAATATTTTTAGGGTTTTGTGGTGCCATGACTTTGGGCGTTGGGGGAGTTGGCTTAGCTAACACGATGTATTTAATTGTCACGCAACGCACTGCTGAAATTGGTTTACGTATGGCTTTGGGTGCGCGTGATTGGCAAATTATGTTGCAATTTTTATTGGAATCAAGTTTATTAGTGTTTATTGGTTGTTTGCTAGGATTTTTATTATCAGCTCTGGGCTTAAGTATTTTGCATTATATGACTTTACCTGAATGGTTGGGCCAGCCAAATTTATCGCCGATGGTGGTAATAGCCACCTTAAGCGTGCTGGCCATAGTTGGATTAACAGCGGGTTATTTCCCCGCGCGGCAAGCTGCGAAGATGACGCCAATGGAGGCACTTAGTTTTTGAAACTTGTACGTCATTCCCGCGAAGGCGGGAATCCATGCCTTTTAAAAGCTGGGTCCCCGCCTTCGCGAGGACGACGAATTGTATTTAAAAGGTTAATTATGTTTTCTCTTTATTATTTATTTCGTGAAATGCTGGCACAAAAGCGTCGCCTGCTACTCACTATTTTCGCTCTCGCATGGGCCACGACGGCGATTGCTTGTATGTTAGCCATTGGTGAGGGTTTACGAGTTAATTTTGGCAATACCATGGCGGCTTCGGGAAAAAATTTACTAATTGTATTTGGCGGGCAAACTTCGCGTGCTTATCAAGGGAGTTCTATCAATCAAACTATTAATCTCACCCAACAAGATTTCAATAATATTCAACAAGCGTTGCCTAATATAAACATAACTCCAGAATATATGTTCAATAGCCCTAGCCAATTTGGCGATCAAACTAATAATCTTTCTATCAGCGCAGTCAATCCAGATTATGCGAATTTACGTAATATTCAAGTGCAGACAGGCGGGCGTTTTATTGATGAATTAGATAATCAAAATGCCAGACGGGTAATGGTAATAGGAGTAGATTTAGCCAAACAAATTTTTGGTGCTGTTAATCCTATTAACAAAATTTTGTTACTCAGTGGCCAACCTTTTCAAGTTATTGGTGTGACTAAACCCAAAGCTCAACTGAGTTCTTATATGATGCCAGATAATTATATGGCATTTATTCCAGCGCATACCTATATTGCTTTAGCTAATCCTCAAATTATTTCTGATTTTGTTATTGTGCCTAATAATACAGGGGATATGGCAGCTATTAAACAACAGGTCAGGCAATTAATCGCTAACGCTCATCAAGTGGATCCAACTGATCCCAGCATTATATATTTGCAAGATACCTTGAAACAACAGCAAGCCACGCAACGCGTGTTTGGTGGTATGCAATGGTTTTTAGGTGCCGTGGGAGTATTAACTTTGATCGTCGCAGGGGTTGGCATTGCTAACGTAATGTTTATTTCAGTGCAACGTGCCACGCGCGAAATTGGCATTCGCATGGCTATTGGCGCTCGCACCTATCATATTTTAAGTTATTATTTAGTTGAAGCTTTATTAACCACGGCCGTGGGTGGCATGGTGGGAATTATCTTAGCCAAAGGCATTGTTTATAGTTTAACGTTAATTCCACTTAATGCTCCCATTTTCCGTTGGGTAGGGAAACCGCAACCGATTTTGTCTTGGGAATTAATTTTTATCGTCATTGGCATTTTAAGTGTCATTGGATTTTTATCCGGTTTTTTCCCAGCCCGAAAAGCCGCCAACATTAACCCATCAGAGGCGCTACGATATGAGTGATTTATTAATTGATTGCCAAGCCGTGAGTAAATCCTATTTATTAGGCAAAGTGGAAATTCAAGCGCTAAAGGCGATGGATTTGCAAGTTAAACATGGCGAGCACATTGCGATTGTCGGGCCTTCAGGTTCGGGTAAATCGACTTGCATGAATATTTTAGGTTGTTTAGATACACCAACGAGCGGGCAGTATTTTTTAGAAGGTCAAGATGTTGGTAATTTAACGCGTAACCAATTGGCACTTATTCGCAATAAAAAAATTGGGTTCATTTTTCAAAGTTTTAATTTGCTGCCGCACGCCACCGCATTAGAAAATGTGGCTTTGCCGTTAACCTACGGTGGCATGAGTTTTAAAATAGCGAAACTTCGCGCGATAGAGTGGCTTAATAAAGTTGGCTTAGCAGATCGCTTGCATCACATGCCTAATGAATTATCTGGTGGGCAGCGTCAGCGGGTGGCAATTGCGCGAGCGCTTGTTACTGAGCCCGAGTTATTATTAGCTGATGAGCCGACTGGTAATCTCGATAGTAAAACTGGCAAAGAAATTATGGAATTTTTTAAAGTGCTAGTCAGCCAAGGCAAAACCATCATGATCGTCACTCACGATGTAGAATTAGCCAAACAAGCCGAACGCAGTATTCACATTCGCGATGGGAGCATTTTGTGAAGGAATCACTTCATTTATTTTACGAATTAGTTGAGACAGACTTTTCGTTGAATAAAGCCTTCAACCATTTTTCTAAATGAGCAAACATCATGACAGTGAGGGATAATTTTAACAGTGAAGGATCGTAGAATTCCGCGGGTTGTTCAAAGCGTGTGATTAAGCGCGGGATATCCACATATTGCGCCATCACGCCCGAATGAGTCGGGCTGATTCTTTGCAAAAATAACTCGGGTAACACGCGGATATAATTTGCCCACGCAGCAGGCGTGGTCGCACCGGCTTTATTTTCTCGCCAGACAATTTTATTGGGCAATAAATCACGCATGGCGTGGCGCATTAAATATCGGCCTTTACCATGACGGCGTTTCAGATGGCTCGGTAATTGGTGAAAGTACTGCATTAACGCCGGCGTAGTGAGTGGGAAGTGATATTCTATTCCATAATGGCGGGCAATAATTTGCGAAGTTTCTATGCGATGCATAAAGTGTGAGGATAATTGCCCTTGTACTAAAGCCTGTTCGAAAGCTTGCACTGTAGGAAAATCCGGTACCGAGGGAGGTGTTTGAGGCGTGCGTAAATAGTTTACGTACTCAAAAGATAAATCCGATTTTGGCACAGAGGTGAATTTGCGAGATAATAATTTCAACCAAGCTTGCGGTTTTTTACTGCGGATTAATTCGTAATAAAATGTTAAATAATCTTTATTCTGTTTTAGCTCACGCAAATAGAGTTTAGCGTGTTGACTGACCATTTCATCGCCCCCAAAGCCGGATAACAACACAGAAATATTGCGCTCACGCGCGAGTTCATAACAGCGATGATTAAAAATCGGAAATAATATTTCACTGAAACAGCCTAAAATTTCCGTATATTGTTCGATGATATCGTGAAAGTGGAAACCATCATTAATTATGACATGCTGCAAATCCAAGTGTTTTGCCACGGTTTGGCTAAAATACGATTCATCTGCTAAGTTCGCTAAATAGCCAGCTGAGGGAGAGGTGGGCCTATCTTTTGTTGTTGGTACGCCATTGGTAAACGCAGAAAGCGTTTGGTGAGGCCGAAAATGTCGCGTTAAAGCGGCAACCGCAGAAGAATCTAAACCGCCACTGAGTTCTAGTCCCACACCACCTGTGCTTGGCAAACAGGTACTAACAGCTTCGTGTAACAATGTATTAAATTGGCGTTGTGCGCTCGCAGGTGTTAAGGTCCCTGTTTCATCTGCCTGCAAACTCCCTTGCTCTAGTTGATAATCAAAAGGGGCTCGGTAAATATTTTTAAATAAAGTTTCTTTACTACTGGCGTGTAAATGTAAAATACCGCGATAAAAATATTCTGCTAAATATTCATGATTAAATTCAGGCTTGGTTTCCAAGCGAGGTAAGAGTTGCCCTAAAGAAGGGGCGGTTAACAGCACCCCTTTTTGTAAAGTATAAAAAGTACTATTCATGAAGCCATTTTTTTAACACGTTTCGCAATGCTCATTTTCATGAGTATGGCGTTCCACTTGAATGGTGGCGTGTTTGATGTTAAATTTTTCCGCCAAGTGGGTTTCGATAGTGCGTAAATCTGCGTCGGTAAAATTAGCTTCCGGTACCACCAAATGCGCGGTCAAGGCGACTTCTTGTGTGCTTAAACCCCAAATATGCAAGTGATGAACTTGCTTTACCATAGGCAGATTTTGTAAATAAGCCAGAACTTTATCTTGTTTAATATTATGCGGCACGGCATCTAAAATTAAATCGAGTGATTGCCGCAATAAACCCCAGGTACCAAATAAAATCGCAATCGCAATGGCAATCCCCACTACCGGATCTAGCCAGAGCCAATGGGTCCACAATACTAATGCACCAACGATCACAACGCCTAAAGAAATTAAGGCATCAAAGGCTAAATGTAAAAATGCGCCTTTGACATTTAAATCATCATGTCCGCGCATAAATAATAAAGCGGTACCGCCATTCACTAAAATACCAATCGCTGCAACTACCATGATGGTGAGTTCGCCAACCGGGGCTGGGGATAATAATTTTTTCACCGATTCAATGATAATTAATGCCGTGGCAACCACTAAAATAACAGCATTTGATAAAGCAGCTAAAATCGTGGTACGTTTAAAGCCATAACTGTATTTTGCAGTTGAAGCTTTACTCAATAACCATAAAGCGCCGCCTGACATCGCTAAGCCTAATACATCACCTAAATTATGCCCGGCATCTGCTAATAAACTCATAGAGTTAGCTGAAATCGCATAAATGGCTTCAATGATTACAAATAAAAAATTGACCCCAGTCGCAATGGCAAAAGCCGTGGTAAATTTTTGTGGTGCATGGCTATGGCCATGATGCCCGTGCGAATGGCCCGCATGTGAATCGTGATCATGGTCATCATGGTCGTGGTCGTCATGATTATGTGTGCTGTGATCGTGCTCAGCATGTTCGCGAGCGGGTTGATCATGGGTATGATCGTGATGTTTATGTGAGTGTGCCATGTATATTATTTATCTCTTGTTTAAATTCTTCCAAAGTTATTATATCTTCAGGATGTTTCGCGAGGTATTTTAACCGTTTTTTGGCTATTTTGATATCTTCTTGATTTTCTAAGTTTTCTTGTACAATTTCTCGATGCCGAAAGCAATCGACTAAGTGATCATTTACCATGCCAGTGGCCTGCATGTGCGCATAGCAAATAGTTGGCCCAACAAAATTCGCGCCGCGTTTTTTTAAATCCCGAGACAATTGTGTTGAAATGGGTGTTTCAGCGGGGATATCGCTTAATTTCTTCCAATGTTTATTGATGGGTTTACCATCAACAAATTGCCAGCTATAGTTGGCAAATGAACCAAATTCTGCTTGTATGTTTAAAAATACCCGGGCATTTTGTCGCACGGAAAATACTTTTAAGCGATTACGTACAATGCCTGGATTTAGCAAAATTTTTTCCAGTTTCGCATCGGTAAAACGGGCAACTTTTTCGGGGTTAAACCCAGCAAAGAGTTCACGATAAGTTTCCCGTTTGCGTAGTACAGTAATCCAACTTAAGCCTGCTTGCGCGCCTTCTAAGCTTAAAAATTCAAATAAACGGTGTTCATCATATAAGGGCACGCCCCATTCATAATCATGGTAATTTCTATAAAGGGAATCTTGTTCGCACCATCCACAACGTATTTTCATAGCCGTATTTTAACAAAATCATTTGCAATTTACCTTGAATTCGGGTGAAATAGCCCCAATTTAATAAAAACCCCCCACCCTAACCCTCCCCCGCAAGCGGGAGAGGGGACTTAAATGGAGAAGATAATGTCTGAGTTAAAAAATTTAATTGCGGTCACTGATGCTGAATTTGCCGAAGCGGTTATTGCTAAATCAAATGAAACCCCAGTATTAGTTGATTTTTGGGCTACTTGGTGCGGGCCTTGTCGCCAAATTGCGCCTATTTTAGAAACTATTGCAGAGCAATATCCCGACGAATTAATGATTGCCAAAGTGGATGTTGATAGCAATACTGAGATGCCAAAAGAGTATGGGGTGCGCGGCATCCCAACATTATTGCTATTTAATAAAGGTCAGAAAGTGGCAGAGAAGATTGGAGCTTCGTCTAAAACGCAATTGGAAGCTTTCTTGCGCGAGCATATTACATTATCAGAAGCAGCGGAATCAGAAGCAGCGGATAAAAAAGTTGAGTCATCTGAATAAACCCTCTCCCTCGCCCATTAAGTGGGCGGGGGATCAATAAATACTTGCAAAACGTAAAATAGTCATGCATAATAATAAAGTCGAAATTTCAAATCTGTTTTAACTCATTTAAATTCCCAAAATTTATTTCTAACCATACCCTATAACAACTAAAGAAACTACTATGAACTTAACTGATCTAAAAGCAAAATCCGCTAGTGAGCTTGCACAACTCGCTGAACAAATGGGCCTTGAAGATGCTGCCCGCTCCCGTAAACAAGATATTATTTTTAGTCTGCTAAAAGAGCATGCTAAAAATGGTGAAGACATTTATGGCTTTGGAGTGTTAGAAATTTTGCAAGATGGCTTCGGCTTTCTGCGCTCAGCCGATAGTTCTTATTTAGCCGGCCCTGATGACATTTATGTATCTCCGAGTCAAATTCGCCGTTTTAGTTTACGTACGGGTGATACAATTTCTGGCAAAATTCGCCCACCAAAAGAAGGCGAGCGTTATTTTGCTTTATTGAAAGTAGATGAAATCAATTATGAAAAACCCGAAAATGCGCGCAACAAAATTTTATTTGAAAACTTAACCCCTTTATTTCCCGAAGAACGTTTAAAAATGGAACGTGGAAATGGCAGTACAGAAGATTTAACTGCGCGCGTGATTGATTTAGTCGCCCCCATCGGTAAAGGCCAACGCGCTTTATTAGTTGCACCACCTAAAGCGGGTAAAACCGTGATGCTGCAAAATATTGCGCAATCTATCGCTGCCAATCATCCTGATTGTTATTTAATCGTATTATTAATTGATGAACGTCCGGAAGAAGTGACGGAGATGGAACGTTCTGTGCGTGGCGAAGTGATCGCCAGTACTTTTGATGAACCCGCGACTCGTCATGTGCAAGTTGCTGAAATGGTGATTGATAAAGCCAAACGTTTAGTTGAACACAAAAAAGATGTGATTATTTTATTGGATTCTATCACGCGTTTAGCCCGTGCTTATAACACCGTTATTCCTTCTTCAGGTAAAGTCTTAACCGGTGGTGTGGATGCCAACGCGCTGCAACGCCCTAAACGTTTTTTTGGAGCTGCGCGTAAAACCGAAGAGGGCGGTAGTTTAACGATTATTGCGACCGCGTTAGTGGATACCGGTTCGAAAATGGATGAAGTGATCTATGAAGAGTTTAAGGGTACTGGTAACATGGAGTTACATTTAGATCGCCGCTTAGCTGAAAAACGCATTTATCCTTCAATTAATTTAAATCGTTCCGGTACTCGTCGAGAAGAAAAAATTACCCTGCCAGATGAGTTACAAAAAATGTGGATTTTACGTAAAATATTGCAACCCATGGATGAAATTGCGGCCAGTGAATTTTTGTTAGAACGTTTGCAACAAACTAAAACTAACGAAGAATTTTTCGAATCAATGCGAAGAAAATAATATGACCTATGCGGTATTAATTAAACCCAGTAATTATACTGTTTTTGTTGAACCCCATGAAACTGTCTTGGATGCAGCCTTGCGTCAAGGTTATGATTTCCCCTATAGTTGCCGCAGTGCCACGTGTGCCACTTGTATGGGTAAAGTGCTCTCAGGACAATTTAATTATGGTGATACTGAACCGTATGCCCTAGATGATGAAGCAGAGGCCAATGGCTATGCCTTATTTTGTTCTGTGATTCCTACTAGCGATTTAATTATTGAAGTGGAAGATGTATTTGGCCCCGAATTCAAACCGGTTAGAACCATAGAATATAAAATTGAATCGCAGCAAATATTAGGCGAAAATTTACATCAGTTATTTTTAGCGCCAACCGGCGATAAACAAATTAATTATATTGCCGGGCAATATATTAATATTATGTGTGGTGATGGTATCCCTGTGCCATTTTCTATTGCTAATGCACCGGTTGAGGGTAATAGCCAACTTGAGTTACATATTCATGATGCGCCTCATTCAACCCATACGAAAGAAATTTTACAAAAAATTAGCGAACAAAAAACTCTAACGGTAAAAGGTCCTTACGGCAAAATGATTTATCGGCCAGAGCCTAAACTACCGATTATTTTTCTTGCCAGCGGCACCGGCATTGTGCCTTTAAAAGCCATTATTGAAGACATGTTGGCTAACAATATTCGGCAATCAATGCATCTCTATTGGGGTGTGAAACAAGAAAATTATTTATATTTGAACGAGTTGCTACAACGTTGGGCTAAACATATTCCAACTTTTAAATATACACCTATCATTCAATCAGCGGGTCCCTTGCATGAACAAATTTTAAAAGATTATGCCGATTTAAGTGGTCAACAAGTTTTTGCCAGTGGTACGCCAGAAATGGTATACGCGGCTAAGCACGCATTGCTTGCTCATGGTTTAAAACCCTACTGCATCTATTCGGACGTCTTCGAATATTTTCCGGAAGAGTAGTAAAAATTTTTATTGAGCTTGAGATAATCAAGAGACCTAAATTATGAACCGTGATCAACCTTTTAATGATTTACCGCCTCTACCTCCTGTTGCAGAAATAGAAACAACAGCTGTATTAAAGAAAGCTATTGCAGCTAATCGTAGACTTGCGGAATTAAAGGGATTAGTAAATTCTATTCCTAACCAAAATATTTTAATTGATGGCATTGTATTGCAGGAAGCTCGGCTTTCTTCTGAGATTGAAAACATTGTTACGACTAATGATGAATTATATCGTGCAGCAGCAGATGAAAAATTAGCTACCGATCCTCATTCAAAAGAAATTTTGCGCTATCGAGAAGCGCTTTGGAATGGATATAATGGTCTTAAATCGCGTCCGCTTTCTACTAATTTATTTATTGAAATTGTTGAAGTTATTAAAAATACTAATATTGGGATTCGTCGTGTACCAGGAACTAAGATAGGAAATTCTAAAGGCGAAATAATTTATACGCCACCTGAAGGAGAAGCTATCATCCGAAATAAATTAGCTAATCTAGAAACTTTTATTCATGCTGAAGATCTCCTTGACCCTCTCATCAAGCTTGCTTTAATGCATTATCAGTTTGAAGCAATCCATCCTTTTACTGATGGTAATGGCCGCACAGGGCGAATTATTAATATATTATTTCTTGTTGAAAAAGGTTTACTAAATACCCCTGTGCTTTTTCTTAGTCGTTATATTTTGCGAAACCGTTCAGCTTACTATGCTGGTTTACGAGGAGTAACAGAAAAAAGTGCTTGGATAGATTGGATTTTATATATGCTAGAAGCCGTTGAAGTTACTGCAATCGAAGCACAGCAACAAGTTATAAATATTCTTGCTGCAATGAATGAGGCAAAAGAACTTGTGCAAAAGGGGGCCCCAAAAATTTATAGTAAAGATTTAATTGAAATAATTTTTACCAATCCCTATTGTAAAGTTCGCTTTATTGAAGAAGCGGGATTAGCTGGTCGACAAACAGCTTCTACATATTTGAAAACATTAGAACAACTTGGTTTATTGCGAAGCGTTAAGATGGGGCGAGAACATTATTACATTAACGATAATTTAATTAAGATTTTAAGCATTTAAAGTACATCTATTTCTATAAATCCTTCTGATATGTCGAAAATATTTAAAAATTTCGACATATTAAACCAATATGTCGATTCAATCGACATATTATCCCGGAAATTGCTTAGCAAATTCCGGGATTTAGTTAGTGACTTACGCAAATAACTTATTAATCGATAACATCACGCTTTGCACAGCGACGGTTTGGTCATTCTTGAAATATAAGGTTCCCACCGTCGTATAACTAGTACCGCCAGAAATGGAGGTATTTGAAAAACCACCATTATCATGGATAGTATAATTAACCATGGCATAAGAATAATTTAAATCCAGCGACCAAGTTGGATCAAAATAATAATTAACCCCTACTTGTGCGCCTCCTCCAACTTCCCAATTATCGTCAGAAAAGTTTGCTGAAGAGCCAGTAATATTCGTGTGTACGCCATTAAGATCAGCATAGCCCGTGGTATTATTTATCTTAGTTTGAATATCAAATAATTCAGGGCCGGCACCAAAATAGACATAACTGTTTTTAAAAGATTGGCCAATAAAAGGCATTAAAGCCAATTGATGATTGAGAGTAGCTTGAATCGAGCCTACAACCACATGGCCAGTAAAATTAGTTGCCTGACCATTGTTAGTAAAATTACCTGCTTGCGGCACATTCACGGCATTATCGGTATCCGTGATGCCTAAATATTCATACGAAAATTTAGCTCCCCACACCAAGCTACTATTGGGGAAGTGGCGAAAATAACCTAACTGTAAACCGGGTGCTAATGTGGATTGACTACTTTTATAATCGGTAGCCGGGCCACCTGCTTCACCAGACGCTTGAAAGGGCCCATTGGTAAGATAAACATCAGAAATACCGGCGGCGTCCAGATCGCGCTCGATATTCATGGAATTATAAGTGCCGCCAAGACCTGCGAAAAAACCCGCATTGGGTAAATTAGCCGTGTCATCGGCAAAACTAGCGTTAAAAATAAATAATAAGCTACTTAGTACAACTAACTTTTTCATTACAACCTCCTATTGTGCATAATTAATAAAGCGATGGTATCATAACTTATCTGAGTATAAATAAGCAAGCACATCTATCCTATCGTTGTTTAATCAGCTAAACTTAGCTAAAACTTAAGGGGACTATGATGCCTACATTTCATTCGCCACAAGCTTGGATTGCTCCCGATCAATATCAAAAACTATATGAACATTCTATACAAAATCCTGAAGCTTTTTGGGCTGAGCAAGCACAACAATTTTTAACCTGGTTTAAACCTTGGGATACAGTTTACAGTGGCGCATTAGCAAATGGCGATGTACGTTGGTTTGAGGGTGGGCAATTAAACGTTAGTTATAATTGTTTAGATCGGCATTTGGCCACTCGCGCTAATCAAATTGCGCTTATCTGGCAAGGCGATGCAGATAACGAGGTTAAACAATTTACCTATCAGGAAGTCTTTAATGAAGTTTGCTGTTTTTCAAATGTATTAAAAAATTACCAGGTAAAAAAAGGTGATCGGGTGTGTATTTATTTACCGATGATCCCTGAAGCTTTATTTGTTATGTTAGCCTGCGCTCGTATTGGCGCCGTGCATTCAGTAGTTTTTGGTGGGTTTTCACCCGAAGCGCTGCGGGGGCGTATTATCGATGCCAAGTGTAAATTAGTTATAACGGCCGATCATGGTTTTCGTGGTGGAAAAAAAATTCCCCTCAAACAAAATGTTGATGAAGCTTTAAATAGTGAATGTCATGTTGAACATGTGATAGTGGTAAACCGCAGTGGTGATACAATTAATTGGCAGGAGCCACGTGATGTGTGGTATCACGAAGCCATGGCAAACGTAAATAGCATTTGTCAGGCAGAGATAATGGAATCAGAAGATCCTTTATTTATTTTATATACCTCTGGTTCAACCGGTAAACCGAAAGGCGTATTGCATACTACCGCAGGGTATTTATTATATGCGGCTATCACTCATCAATATGTATTTGACTATCATGAGGGCGATATTTATTGGTGCACGGCGGATGTAGGTTGGATTACCGGGCATAGTTATTTAGTCTATGGGCCCTTAGCCAATGGTGCAACGACAATTATGTTTGAAGGTATTCCAACTTATCCGGATGCTTCTCGATTTTGGAAAATTGTCGATAAATTTAAGGTTAATCAATTTTATACCGCACCAACGGCATTGCGAAGTTTAATGGGCGCAGGCGATCAATTTTTAGCAAATACAAAACGCGCGAGTTTAAAAGTGTTGGGATCAGTCGGTGAACCGATTAATCCTGAAGTGTGGGAGTGGTATTTCAATTCAGTCGGCAAAAAAAATTGTCCCATCGTTGATACCTGGTGGCAAACTGAAACCGGTGGACACATGATTACTCCACTACCTTATGCAAGCAAACTGGTGCCAGGCGCTGCCACCAAAGCTTTTTTTGGCATTTCGCCTGCTATACTTGATGAACAAAATACTATTATTGAAGGTGTTGGCGAAGGTCGCTTAGTGATAACGCAAGCATGGCCAGCAATTGCCAGAACCGTGTATGGCGATCACCAACGTTATCTAGAAACCTATTTACAAGTGTGCCCCGGTTATTATTTTACCGGCGATGGCGCGCGTCGTGATGCAGATGGCAATTATTGGATTACGGGCCGCGTGGATGATGCGATTAATGTTTCAGGGCATTTGTTAGGCACTGCTGAAATTGAAAGCGCGCTCATATTGCATGATGAGGTGGCGGAAGCCGCAGTAGTAGGTTATCCACATCATTTAAAGGGGCAAGGTATTTATGCTTATGTAACCCTGATGCAAGGCGTCACACCAACAGACGCATTAAAACAAGCTTTGATTAAATTGGTACGCCAACAAATTGGTCCGATTGCGACGCCAGATGTCATTCAATGGGCCCCCGGCTTGCCGAAAACGCGTTCAGGCAAAATTATGCGCCGTATTTTACGCAAAATTGCCGCCGGTGAAATTGAGCAATTAGGTGATACATCTACCTTGGCGGATCCAGAAGTAGTGCAACAATTGATTAGTAATAGGGGCGGTTAAATATGTTAACTTCTGCATTTGTCATGCCAGCATGGTAAAATCTCATAGAAATCTCGCACTTAGCAAGCTGGGCATCTAAAACCTCGCTTGTTAATTTGCAGACGTGCGCTCTGGATGCCAGCCTGCGCTGGCATGACAAATGCAATGAGGAAAAAATGTCCAATATCCACATTAAACAAGCTTATCTTCGCTACGATCAAGAAACTATTTTTAGTGATTTACATCTTAAATTGCCAGCCGGCAAATGGATTAGCTTATTAGGTCAAAGTGGCGTGGGTAAATCGAGTTTATTAAAATATATAGCGAATATTTTAGCGGAAAAAAATACGCATATGAGTGGTCAAGTGGCAGCGGATGATAATAGTGAGGTATTAAAAAATATCGCTTATTTACCGCAAGAAGATGCTTTGTTACCATGGCTGTCAGTTATTGATAATGTATTATTAGGCGCACGTTTAAGAGGTGAGGTGGCGGATGTGGAAAAAGCTACACATTTACTAAAAGAAGTAGGCTTGGGTGATATGCTAAAGAAGCGCCCAGCGCAATTGTCCGGTGGTCAACGTCAACGTGTGGCTTTAGTGCGAACCTTGTTAGAAGATAAAGATTTAGTATTGATGGATGAACCGTTCGCGGCTTTAGATGTTATCACTCGCATAAAGTTACAAACTTTAGCGGGGCAGTTATTAAAACATAAAACTGTTTTATTAGTCACCCATGATCCTTTAGAAGCCTTGCGCTTGAGTGATATTATCTATGTATTATCCGGCAAACCGGCGCGTTTAAGTGCGCCTATTATTCCCGATCATCCAGCGCCGCGTGATGTCAGCGATCCAGAGGTATTAGCTTGGCAAGCCAAGTTGTTAAAGGAATTGACTGGGGAGTAATAATGAGTTTTGTCATTCTCACAAGGAGCCTCAAGCGACGCTGTGGGAATCCAAGGTTTTAAGGAGTATTAGTAAGAAGCATGGGTTCTGGATGCCCGCTTATTTCGCGCGTACTTCTTTTTATACAGCATGCCTGGCGAGCATGACGGCACCTGAAAATTTTTAAACTATTATCCCCAGAAAGATCACCATCCCCACCCAATTATTATTTAAAAACGCTTTAAAACAATTGGCTGGCACGCGATCTTTAATTAACACTTGTTGATAAATAAATAAAAATAACACTACAAATAAAGCCATATAATAAAAAATAGTTAGGTTTAATTGCAAACCAATTAATACCATTAGGCTTAAAAATATAAGTTGTAACAAGCCAATAATTAATTTATCCGCTTTGCCAAATAAAAGTGCGGTAGAATGAATCGGTAAATTTTTATCATCTTCCCGATCCACCATGGCATATTGCGTGTCGTACATGACTATCCAAATAAACGTCGCGATAAATAATTCCCAGCCAATAAGCGGAATATGGTTTTGTACTGCCGCAAATCCCATTGGCACTCCCCAGGCATAAGCAATGCCTAATACCGCTTGCGGTGCAGGGAAAAAGCGTTTAGTGAAGGGATAAATGATAGTAACGGCAACGCCAATAAAGGCTAAACAAATAGTAAATAGATTTAAAAATAACACTAATATAAAAGCCAATAAACACAAAATAAAAAATAAGATAAGTGCATGCTGCGGTTTTATGGCGCCCGTGGCTAATGGGCGTTGTTTAGTGCGATCCACAAAGCCATCAAAATCCCGATCCGCATAATCATTAATAATATCACCTGCTGAACGCATGATGACTGTGCCAAGCACAAAAATTAAAAATAATTTAATTCCAGGCCAACCACCCGCCGCAATCCATAAAGCCGATAAAGCTGGCCATAGTAATAAAAAAATGGCAGTGGGTTTGTGAAACCGCATAAGGCGTAAATAATTAACGATGGCTTTCATGATTCAAATATGATAATAGATTTGGACTTGCTTAAATCTAATTGTAAGCTATTCTTTAGAAATTAGAATAAAAGAATTAAAATAAAATGCCTAGAATTAACCCTAGTATTCAATCTGACATTAATCTTCAAGCAGCACAGCTAAGTAAAATGTTAGCGTTACGTGCTGAAGCGCAACAATTATTGTATGAAATTGGGATTGGTCCCGCCATAATGACTAGCTTACATGCATCTCATAAAACAGGCAGGTTATTTACTCTTCCTTTAATACTTAGGCCATTACATGAGCTTGCTGAAAAAGAACCGAAATTGCATCTTTTAAGTTTAAGTGTGCAAATAATTTTATTAATGCTTCATTTCAGTGCGGTGTCTTTTTTATATAAAAAAATACAAAATAATTTTGCAAGTATTTTTCCTAATGGCTTAAGCTTGAATAGGAATCCCAATCTTGCTTTTACGCAAGCTACTAAAGTTCTATCAGAAATAGAAAATATTGATTTAGAGGATACTAATAAAGGATTGACACAATACATAAATACTTTACAACGCGCAAAGCGTCAACCTATTTATTTATTACTCATTTTAATTCCTCTACTTTATATATTTAATATATTATTTTTTGGAGAAAAAAATGATAATGGAACAACTCAAGTAAATTCCGAAATACTTAGTTTTGCTAGAACTTTAATACTTTACCTTCAGGTAAGTTTATTTGGGTTTTTAATAGTATGGCTTTTACAGTCAGCAAGAAGTACTTATTCAAATTGGAATAGTCCACGCTTATATGAGTTGTTGTTAGCGGAGTTTAACGCTGACTTACATCCCCACAAAGCTCCGTGGCAAATAACTACTCACGCTGGTAATGCGAAAACTGCCATTTTATATACTCATTTTGATAAAGATAAGGTGACTCTAGAATTAAGTGAGAAACAAAAATTAGAAGTCCCCGCTTCTGCTTATTTTAAAGAGTTAGCAGCTGTTTTACGGGAAGCGGAAGTTAAAGTAATGACAATTACTGAAAATGGTTTATTTATTCCTTTAGATACAGTTAAACTTTTGGCATCTACACTGCAAGAAAAACTATTAGCTCGTTTACAAAAAAGAGCAGAGCAAAAAGCCAATAATCTAGCTATTTTGCAGCAGTTAAATGCATTTAATGTTAGGCAAAAGTTAAAATCCGAATGGGAGATGGCGGAAGAAGATAATGATACATTATTTTATTTAGATAATACACTTTTTCCCTTCCCAGCTAATTTCTTGGCTACTTTATCAAATTCTTATCCAGCAATGGAAATAATCAATAGGAGAGGGAATTATCAAACAGTAATATTGCGTAATCCCCAATTGATTAATTTTACTCAGGTCACTTCCTCAGCTACAACGCAAAATATTAATCAAAATGATAGTTCTAGAGTAGTTACTACCTTACATCAGCGACCATCAACAACAACTCCAGCTCCTGCAACCCCACGAGTATCGACCAATACAGGCGCGCCTAGAGCCGCAACTACTCAGGTTTATTTTCCACGATATGGTTTAAGCTTTGATCGCACTAATTATAATGAAGCAACTTCTCCCATTAGGCCTATTAACGCTGCATGGTTGCCGGAAGATTGCCATTTTTCATATCTTACACCTCACTTAGCGAATCATTTACCTGATGGTTTAGATATAGAAGCTATTAATAATATTCTCAAAGTTGGCAAAGCTTATGGAATGGGAAAAACTAAATCAAAATCCGCAGGGGTAGGTATTGTGCAATCAGATGAAACTTATACTAATATCACCGGCTCAGCCTGTTTAGCTAGCTACAAACTAAAAATAGGACAATATCGTTTACATGGCCGTTTAGTGGAAACCGATGCTACTAATCGTCATAGACTATTTTGTTTTGATGGTATTCGCTTAGGACACCCTGGACGTGCTTAGGAAAATTTGTCCCACTTCGCGGGTAAAAATACTTCTGTGATTAATAGTTTTTTGTTTTTTTTAGAAAATATCGATCGACGGGCCCACACATTTTCTGAGCTTAAATAAGCTATTTCAATTGGGCCACGTTTAATGCCGTTATTGCCAAATAAAAAATGTCCGATTGCGATTTTACCCCAGCGTTTTAAACGTCGAAATTTACCCGTTAAACATTGACAAGGGATAATGGTACGGGCATAAATCCAAGGTTTGTTGTCGATGCATAAATACACTTCGCGAATAAGCGCAAAGGATTTTTTAATGCCGAGATAATGTTGCTCAGAAGGAGTTGGAATACCAAAATATTGCTTTAAAACTTTTATCGTAACCGACTTTTGCGTATGATTTTCAATAGCTTTGGTTAACGAACCAGGCGCAATTAGCCACGGCCGTAAGGCTTGGTTTTGGCGATTGCGCCAGATATGAGTTGCCGGATGCCAAATCATTGCATTATTTTAATATACGCGGTATCACGCAATTGTTGTTGCCAAATATAAAGTTGTTCTTCAAATTTACGTTTAAATAACATGTCAGAAATTTGTTGGCGCAATTTAGTGGGGTCAGTATCATCTTGACCAGCACTAACGCCCGCTAACATCAAAATATGAATGCCATCGCTGGTACGAATCGGTTCTGAAACTTGTCCAATCGATAAATTTTGCACGGCTTTAGCATATTGCACGGGCCAACCTGCTAAACTGCGCCAACCTAAATCACCACCTTGCATGGCTTCAGGACCACTCGATTCAGCGGCAGCTAAAGCTTTAAAATCCGCGCCTTTATTAATTTGCTCAATTAAATGTTGGGCATGTCTTTCCGCGGCAGCAATTTGATCCGGGGTGGGATCTTCAGGTAGCGCAATGACAATATCCTGTAAATGATATTGGGTACCTTTATTTTGGCTGGCAACCGTACGAAGATATGCATCAATTTCAGCCGGGCGCACAACCACGTGGCTAGAGACAGCCGCTCTTTGTAACTTGTTAACAATTAATTGATTTTTCAAATCTTGCAATAAAGCAGTCGAGGAAATACCGGCTTTTTCTGCGCCCGCAAATAATTCTTTTGTAGAAATATTTTCACTTTGGGCAATATTTTGCACGGCTTGTTGCAATTCAGCATCGGTCACGGAAATATTCGCTTGCTTAGCCGTTTGCAATTGTAAAGTTTGATTGATCATTAATTGCAAAACTTGTTGTTTTAACACATCAGCAGCCGGGGCTTGAATATTTTGTGCTTTTAATTGTTGCTTGGCTTGGGCAATGCGTAAATTTAATTGACTGCTGGTAATAATTTCATTATTTACTACCGCCACAACTTTATCTAATGTTACTGGCGTTTGATTGGCAGCAAAAACACAGCTTGTTAATAATAGTAAACATACACTATAAATTATTTTCTTCATCATCATTTTTTCCTAATACGTTGCTAAATTATCGACAAAACCCGGTATAACACTTGATAAATAATTACCAGTCGTGTTGGACCCTAAACTGGTAAAGCTCTTCAAAATGAATTGCACATAATATTCATTATCAAATACCGCTTGATTTTGCGGGTTTAAATATAAAAAGCTACGGGTCATAACCGCCCGTGCCGCCCAACAACAGGTATTATATTCTAAACCCGCCGTATAAGTTTGGATGGCATAATTTGTGTTCAAATTATAAGTAATCGCTCCTAGCGCACCCCATTTAAAATTAATAGGCCAATACGTTGAAGCGCTGATCTGATCTAAATTACTTTGAGTAGTGCCGTATACATTGCCGTAATCTAAGGCATCATAACGTTGATAGCTATAGCCCACGTTAAAAATGTGGCGGCTGTCCCCTTGATAACTTAAATTGACGCCATCATTTTGCATGGCGCGATAATTTGGATTCCATGCAGTGGTACCCGAGACCGTCACAGCATTGTTGACATGATAAACTAAGTCATTGGCAATTGGTGACACTGCCGTGGAATCATTGGGTGAAGGGGTACAAGTTTGTCCAGGAAAAGCCTGACATAAAGGCACTTTGCGTGGTTCAAAATACCAAATTTCGCCCATATCAAAGTCCAGTTGATCGCTACCATCTTGATTGCTAATTAAATGGCTCACGCCCCCAAAGCCTAATTGATTAGCATTACTAATTCGATCAATCCCTTCATAGCGATTGGTTTGAAATACGCTATCATAATTAAATAATGATTCGGTTGTATCAAAGATAGGAAAATTATTTTGATTTACCATCGGGACATTTAAATAAAACAAACGTGGCTCAAAAGTTTGAGTATAAGGTTTGCTACCAATTGTTAACGAACGATCGAAATACAAGCCTGAATCAATATCAAAAATTGACAAAGCACGGCTCATATCGGCATGCATATTATCGCTGGGATCAGGCATGGTAGTAAGCGAGCTAGGAATCCCACTTAATTTATATTGCGTGCCCATGAGTTGCAGATCCGGTTTAATATAGCCCCATGACGTTGATTCTGGTAAGCTCAATTCTGGCTGCGTATTAATACGTTGGCCACTGCTAGGTGCAGGGCCTGGGCCTATTGGCGTTGGGCCATAAGCCGGCGAATTAGTGGTAACCGGATAATGAGCTGGCATTAAGGGTTGCACAAAGTTAACCAATTCATTTTGCCAATCATATTCTAAACCACCCCATAAATTGGGATAATCGGCATTTAAATCAAATTGCGGCCAACGCGCATATTGATCCACCCCAAGATTATTGGTATTAATAGGATGCAAGGTTTGATAGTTTTCTAACATACCCAAGAAGGTCCAGTTTTTACCATTATATTGAATATTGGTTTGTTGTTGTAATTCGCTTAAGGCGGTATCGGCAGGCGAATTACCAAAATCTTGGAAAAAATAATCATCACTGACATAATTAAAATTAGTTTGCGACAACCAATAAGGATTGATCACATATTGATTTTGCCAAGAGAAATAACCCCGAGAATTGCTGTCATAATTTACCCGTGCTAGCCCTGGGTTACCAGCATAATCCGCATTGGCTGTGGCTCTAAAATTGGCAAAATAACGATCATAAGGTAGGACATTAAAATATACTTCGCCGGTAGTCTGCCAAGTTAAATAACGAATATCACCGATTAAATCTTCACCTCGATTGGTGTAATAACCTGGGGTAAAAAGCGCATCGTAATTAGGCGCGATATTCCAATAATAAGGCCAGGCCAAACCAAAGCCAGACCTATCAGAATAACTCGGCACTGGCAATAAAAACCCCGATTTACGCGCATTATCATAGGAAAAACTGACATAAGGGGTGTAAAACACCGGTACTTTATTGACGGTTAAAAACGCATTGTAAGCCGTTAAGCTTTTTTGAATATTATCTATATACAGTGTTTTGCCATATAAATCCCAGCTATTATCGTTGGGCATGCAACTGCTATAAGTCGCATTTTTCATAGTATAGTGATTAGGTTGAGTTTGATAAGCGACTTTTGCCACCCCACGAGCTGACAACCCGGTAACTTGATATTCAGTTTTGCCATCCGCTGTGACTGCTTGCGGTAGCGTTTTGCTGCGTAACAAACGATAAGCCACTTCATAAAAAGTGGCAGTTTTTTTAGTGACTTGAATATCCCCACGATTAGCGACAGCTAACATACCTGATTCTCGAAAGCGTACATCGCCCGTAGCTTTAATTTCTTCTACGGTCTTGTGACTTTTATCTAAGTAAGTTACCGCTTTATCAGCGCGCATTTCTTGTGTGGCTTGCGTCAAAACGACATTACCTAAGTAAGTGGAAGGTTTATCAGGGTAAATATCCCCATAATCCGCTTTCATAGCAACGGTTTGATTAGGGATCATGGGCGTAAAAGTGATCGGAGCTTCAACATAATAGCCTTGGCATAAACTCGTCTTACTAGGATGGTTAACAAAATCTAATAAATCTTGTAAAGGCGTTTGACCCACCACATTTTTAGTAGGTAAGAGCGCCGGAGGATTAGCATCCGGTATCGTTTGTGATATTGGCAACGGCCCTGTATCGGCTAGGCAAGTTTGTAGGCCAAGTCCCAACCATAAAATAGTTGCGATATAATAAGCGGCTTTTTGTCGTTTCAACTGTTATAATCCAGGTTTAATTAACCCTGAATTATACCGATTTGTGGTGCTTATGTCAGAGATATCTCAACAATACATTTTATTTGAGCATTGGATTGCTGCACACTATCCGCATTCTTCTTTTAAATTACAGCCCCTAATTGCGGGTGCGGGTTTACGGCGCTATTTTCGCGTCATTTTTGAGAATAAAACGGAAGTATTAATGGTGGTACCAGCGAATGCTGAAGTGAGCTTAAAAAATGTTATTGCTGTCGATAGCGCTTTTTCCGCACTCGGTGTGCGAGTGCCTAAGTTGTATTACTATGATTTGGAAGCGGGTTTGTTATTATTGGAAGATTTTGGCGATGCACTATATGAGCAAAATTTAACCAATGCGAATGTTGATCGTTACTATCAACAAGCTTTAGATCAATTGCTACTGATTCAGACTTGTAAAACTATTCCAGATTATGTTGAACCTCACTTTTTATCCGATTATTTTTCTATTGATATGCAGCTCTGGCAAGAATGGTTTGTGCAAGGCTATTGGCATGAGACTATTGAGCCCAGTTTATTAGTAAAATTAATGGCAGTTTTACAAGACGCTATTCAAACTCAGCCTGCTGTTTGTATGCACCGTGATTATCACTCACGTAATTTATTAATCTTAGCGAACGGTAGTACGGGCGTGATTGATTTTCAAAGTGCTATGCGTGGTCCTATTATGTATGATGCGGTATCGTTATTAAGGGATTGCTATTTACGTTGGCCAGAAGCAAAAGTCAGCGAATGGGCGACTTACTTTTTTAACCGTATCAACAAAAATAATCACTATTCAGAAGCCCAGCTCTGGCATTGGTTTGACTTAACCGGATTACAACGGCACTTAAAAGCCTTAGGCACTTTTGCACGTAAATATCTGCGTGATAATGCCACAGAATATTTAGCCGATATCAATCGTACTCTGCTTTATGTCACGGCAGTTACCGCAAAATATCCCGAATTAGCTGAATTTCATGCGTGGTTTAGTGCGCGTACGCCAGTGCCAAATTATTCATTGAGTCAGGAAACATAATGCTTAAAACCGCCATGATATTAGCGGCTGGGCGCGGTCAACGGATGGGTAGCTTAGCCGAACAAACTCATAAAGCCTTATTGAAAATTAATGAGCGTTATTTAATTAGCTATCAATTAGAAAAATTAGCGGCAATTGGGGTGGAAAAAGTGGTGTTAAACTTACATCATTTTGTTGAACAAGTGCAAACCGCTTTAGGCCATGAACAATATGGTTTGCAAATAGACTATTCTATTGAACCAGAATTATTAGGCACGGGTGGGGGGATTTATCATGCCTTGCCGCTACTGGGTAGCGAACCTTTTATTTTATTAAGTGCTGATGTGTGGAGTGATTATCCCTTGGGAAATTTACATGCGCTGCCGATAGAATTAGCTCATCTGGTGTTAACGGATAATCCTAGTTACCATTTGCAGGGTGATTTTGCGTTAGAAGGGCAGAAAATAGTGTTGGAAGGTGAGCCAAAATTTACTTACGCGAGTATTGCAGTATTACATCCTAAGATATTTAATAAACCTAAAAATCCTATGTTCCCTTTGCTTGAGGTGTTAAAGCCGGCAATAACAGCGGATAAAGTCACGGGAGAATATTATGCAGGAAAAATATTTAATGCCAATACGCCAGATGAATTGCAAACTTTAACCGAGTTTGTTCAACATGCCGAGGAAACTTAAGATGTTATTACGTATTCTGATAACGAGTTTATTAGCAACTGCATTATGTGCTTGTGGTCGAACAGGGCCTTTATATTTAACACCTGATTATATTGCTAAACATCAAACCCCAACCCAACCGGTGGCGCCGAGTACTACGATACCGCCTATTTCTGCGAGTGGAATATAACGTGAATTATTTTACCTATCAAGCGGATGAATTATTTGCTGAAGCGGTTAATCTAAAGACTGTCGCTAAACGCTTTGGTACCCCTTGTTATGTCTATTCACGTACGGCGCTTGAGCAACATTGGCAAGCCTTTGCAAAACCCTTAGCTGCTATTCAACACCTCATCTGTTATGCAGTAAAAGCTAATTCTAATTTAAGTGTATTAGCGAGTTTAGCGAGATTCGGTGCGGGATTTGATATCGTCTCAGGAGGAGAATTACAACGCGTGTTACGTGCTGGTGGGCAGGCCAGTAAAATTGTTTTCTCGGGTGTGGGTAAAACTGAAGCCGATATTTGCCAAGCTTTAATGTTAGGCATTCAATCGTTTAATGTGGAATCAATCGCGGAATTACAACGTATTAATACCTTAGCAGCAAAATTAAAATGCCGTGCCCGCATCGCCTTGCGAATTAACCCCGATGTCGATGTAAAAACTCATCCTTATATTTCCACTGGCTTAAAAGAAAATAAATTTGGCATTCCAAGTAATGAGGCAATCGCAGCTTATCAATTAGCCGCTAGTTTAGAAAACCTTGAAATTATTGGTATTCATTGTCATATTGGCTCACAGATTTTAGAATTAGCCCCATTTTTAGCTGCGGCGGATAAAATTTTAAACCTTGTGGATCAATTATCTGAACAAAATATTCACTTGCAGCAAATAAATTTAGGTGGGGGAGTCGGCGTGCATTATCGTGATGAAGTGCCTGTGAAACCACAAGAATATGTCGATGCTTTATTAAAAAAATTAGCTGATAGAAATTTGCGTTTATTGCTTGAGCCAGGGCGTGCGCTGGTGGCAAATGCAGGAGCATTATTAACTAAAGTTGAATATATTAAACCGACGCCTGATAAACGTTTCGCCATTTGCGATGCAGGGATGAATGATTTATTACGCCCTGCTTTATACGATGCCTGGCAAGATATTGTGCCACTCACCAAGCGTAAAGATATTAGTGCTGAAACATATGAAGTTGTTGGCCCCGTCTGCGAAACGGCTGATTTTTTAGGCAAAAATAGAGAGCTAGCCATCGAAGCGAGTGATTATTTAGCTATCCTTGGAGCAGGCGCTTACGGCTTTAGCATGAGCTCGAATTATAATTCGCGCCCGCGTGCGGCAGAAGTAATGGTAGAAAATGATCAGGTTAAATTAATTCGTGCGCGTGAAAGCATCGAAGATTTGTGGCGTGGGGAAGTAGTATGAATCAAGCAGAAATTATTATCTTAGATCATGCAAGTTTAATCCTCAATTTTATTGGTATGTCACTAAACATAATTGGGGCTTACTTATTATATCAATATGCAATCCCGAAGCATCTCGATAGCGAAGGTTCTCCGCCGGTGATGGATGAGCAACATCCCGAACACTTAGCCGAACAATTGCATTATAAAAAACTTTCTAAGCTTGGTTTTGCTTTAATCGCCATGGGTTTTTGCTTGCAATTTGTCGCTGAATTTGTTTCTTCAGCATTTTTACAGTGGGTGTTTGGGTAGCCGTCATGCCAGCGAAGGCGCACTAGTGTTCGGGAAAATTCCGTCGTTCCCGCGAAGGCGGGAATCCAGTGATTTTTGTAGAGTGGATTAAGGAGCGCAAGCGACGTATCCGCCAGTATACTGGATAATTTGAGGAGCTTTGTTCTGATCCCCTCTCCCGCTTGCGGGAGAGGGTTAGGGTGAGGGGCTTGAGATGTTGAAAGAGATGTTTCTGAAGCAGCCAAACAATTAGTCAGTTATTCGAAATTTTCGAATAACTGATTTTGAACTGTCAAGGAATCTTTGACAGTTCAAAAAATAGCTAAAATAAACTAGATTCCCGCCTGCGCGGGAATGACGAAAGAACTGGATTCCCGCCTTCGCGGGAATGACGAGAGAACTGGATGCCAGCCTGCGCTGGCATGACACTAAACGAGAAAAATTATGCCAAAACGGTCAGACATAAAAAGTATTTTAATCATCGGCGCAGGGCCAATTGTGATTGGACAAGCCTGTGAGTTTGATTACTCCGGTGCGCAAGCCTGTAAGGCACTGCGTGAAGAAGGCTATCGCGTGATTTTAGTGAATTCCAACCCGGCGACGATTATGACGGATCCCAGCATGGCGGATGTGACTTACATCGAACCAATTAAATGGCAAGTGGTGGAAAAAATTATTGCGGCTGAAAAGCCCGATGCTTTATTGCCAACCATGGGTGGGCAAACCGCATTAAATTGCGCTTTAGATTTAGCTCGCGAAGGGGTGTTAAAAAAATACAATGTGGAAATGATTGGTGCTAATCGTGAAGCGATTAATAAAGCCGAAGATCGCGAATTGTTTAAACAAGCGATGACGAAAATTGGCTTGGATATGCCACGCGCTTACACTGTAAAAACCATGGAAGATGCCTTAATTCGTCAGCAAGAATTAGGCTTTCCGACCATTATTCGCCCCTCTTTCACTATGGGCGGTAGTGGTGGTGGTGTGGCTTATAATAAAGAAGAATTTATCGAAATTTGCGAACGCGGTTTTGATTTATCACCCACACATGAACTATTATTAGATGAATCGATGTTAGGTTGGAAAGAATATGAAATGGAAGTGGTGCGTGATAAAAAAGATAATTGTATTATCGTCTGTTCGATTGAAAATTTTGATCCCATGGGGGTTCATACTGGTGACTCCATCACGGTCGCGCCAGCGCAAACCCTGACTGATAAAGAATATCAACTGATGCGTAATGCATCCCTAGCAGTGTTGCGCGAAATTGGCGTGGATACCGGTGGTTCCAATGTGCAGTTTGGCATGAACCCAGAAACTGGACGCATGGTAATCATTGAAATGAACCCGCGCGTATCCCGATCTTCGGCCTTAGCTTCTAAAGCGACAGGTTTCCCTATTGCTAAAATCGCCGCCAAATTAGCGGTTGGCTACACTTTAGATGAATTAAAAAATGATATTACTGGCGGTGCCACACCCGCTTCGTTTGAACCCTCAATTGATTATGTGGTAACTAAAGTTCCACGTTTTAATTTTGAAAAATTTCCCGGTTGTGATGCCCGTCTTACCACTCAAATGAAATCGGTAGGGGAAGTAATGGCGATCGGTCGCACGTTCCAAGAATCATTGCAAAAAGCGTTGCGTAGTTTAGAAATTGGTGTTAGTGGCTTAGATTCATTAGCCAATTTAAATGCCGAAGATGCTGAACAAAAAATTACGCATGAATTGCGAATTCCAGGCGCAGATAGAATTTGGTATGTGGCTGATGCCTTTCGTTTTGGTTTTAGTTTAGAAAAAATTTATAGCTTAAGTAAAATTGATCCATGGTTTTTAGCGCAATTACAAGATTTAGTGCTCACCGAAAAAAATCTAATTGGCACTGGTATTGCCAATTTAACCAAACAAACTTTACGACAATTAAAACGCCAAGGTTTTGCCGATACACGCATTGCCCAATTATTAGCAACCAAAGAAAGTGATATTCGAGCTTTGCGTTATGAATTAGGCATCCATCCTGTCTACAAACGGGTTGACACTTGTGCAGCAGAATTTGCTACTAACACGGCATATATGTATTCCACGTATGAAGAGGAATGTGAAGCAAACCCAAGTAATAAAGAAAAGATTATTGTCTTGGGTGGCGGACCCAATCGGATTGGCCAAGGCATTGAGTTTGATTATTGTTGTGTGCACGCAGCCCAAGCTTTACGTGAAGATGGTTACGAAACTATTATGGTGAATTGTAATCCAGAAACGGTCTCAACTGATTATGATACTTCCGATAGATTATATTTTGAACCTTTAACCTTAGAAGATGTATTGGAAATTGTACACATTGAAAAACCCAAAGGCGTGATTGTGCAATACGGTGGCCAAACACCGCTAAAACTCTGTGTTGAATTAGAAAAAAATGGGGTGCCAATTATTGGTACTTCACCGGATGCAATTGATCGAGCAGAAGATCGCGAACGCTTTCAACAAGTACTGGTTGGTTTAGGTTTGCGTCAACCCGAAAATGCCACCGCGCGGGATCCTTATGAAGCCTTGGAAAAAGCCCAAAAATTAGGTTATCCATTAGTCGTGCGTCCTTCCTATGTATTAGGTGGTCGGGCAATGGAAATTGTTTATAAAGATGACGAATTAAAACATTATATGGCCACGGCGGTGAAAGTTTCACACAATTCGCCAGTGTTATTAGATCGATTTTTAGATGCTGCCATTGAAGTGGATGTTGATGCAGTTTGCGATGGAAAAGAAGTGTTGATCGGTGGCATTATGCAACATATTGAACAAGCTGGTGTACATTCGGGTGATTCAGCTTGTTCATTACCACCGTATAGTTTGAGCCAAGCAATTCAAGACGAATTGCGACGGCAAACTAAATTGATGGCCTTAGAGTTGAAAGTAATAGGGTTAATGAATGTACAGTTTGCGATTCAAGGTGAAACTGTTTATGTATTAGAAGTTAATCCGCGTGCTTCTCGTAGCGTGCCTTATGTGTGTAAAGCCACGGGTATGTCGCTCGCCAAAATTGCCGCGCGCTGTATGGTGGGGCAAACTTTAGTTCAGCAAGGTACTACCAAAGAAATTATTCCAGCATTATATGCGGTGAAAATGCCCGTATTTCCATTTGCTAAATTTCAAGGTGCAGATCCGATTTTAGGGCCAGAAATGAAATCGACAGGTGAATCGATGGGTAGTGGCGCCAATTTTGCCGAAGCTTATGGTAAAGCTTTGTGGGGCGCGAATGTTGAATTACCAAAAATTGGCAAGGCTTTTTTAAGCGTCAGAAACTCTGATAAATTACTAACGGTAGAACTTGCCAAACAATTAAGAGATTTAGGCTTTTTGATTGTCGCAACGGGTGGTACGGCACAAGCAGTAAAAACCGCTGGGTTAGAATGCATGGAAGTGTTTAAAGTGAATCAAGGTCGTCCACATATTGTTGATATGATAAAAAGTGGGGAAATTAATTATATTGTTAATACCACGGAAGGCAAGCAATCGATCGCGGATTCATTTTCGATTCGTCGCAGTGCCTTGCAACATAAAGTGCCATACACCACAACAGTTGCCGCTGCTGAAGCGACAGTGTTGGTGTTAAAACAAAAGGATGATGGAATAGTGAGGAAGTTGCAAGCATAAAGTATTACGAAAATAACAAAGGCGGTTTAAAACCGCCTTTGTTATTTCATCAGCTCACGTTTAAAACTTATACGTTAAACCCACTGTGTATAAATCAAACCGAGGGATATCTATAGCATAACCTGGAAGAGTTGCGCCCTTATTGTTTATTTGAGGAGTTTCTTGCCATTGGACTTGGGCATCTACATGTTGATTAATAGCATAACCCGCACCTACACCATAAAATATATTCAGAGTATTTGCAGTCTGTGATTCACTCTCAACACCAGTATCATGAAATAATGAGGTATTGGTATATTGCGCACCGACTTTAGCGAATAAATTGACGCCAGAAAAACTAGGAGAGTGGACGACCAAACCAAGATTGGAGGCATCCGCTTTGTAGGTATTTGATCTAAAAAGTTTATCAGTAGAAGCGGCTTGAGCATAGTTGATGTAATTTAATTCAGCACCAATATACTTTGTTACATTATAACCCACGGCTAATTGTTCAGCCATGCCGGTTTCGGTGAGATTACCTTCCAAAGTAGATTCCGTAGGAATAGTCGTAGTAGAAGCACCTAAACCCGCGCTGACATACCAACCTTGGCCCGTATTACCGACAGCGTAAGCGCTGGCACTGACTGCTAAACTAGACACTATAGCAATTGCTACTAACGTTTTCTTCATAACTATCTCTCCTTAGTGGTTGTTGACAAAACTTAGCTTTAATATGTCGCGCATTGTGCAGGAACCAAGATAGTTTGTCAAATATGAATATTTTCTAACGGACATAAAATAAATCCTTTTTATTTGTTCCCTTTTTGTCCCTGGTGTGCTATTATACTTTCAGAGCAATAAAAATATGTCATAATTTAGACAACGCTCACCCCATCAAATTTTAGGAGACCATTATGGCCGTATCTGTAGATGATAATCGTAAAAAAGCCCTGGGCGATGCACTCGCGCAAATTGACCGTCAATTCGGCAAAGGTTCGGTGATGCGCTTAGGCGACACTACCGCTGTTAAAGACATTGATATTATTTCCACGGGCTCTTTGGGGCTCGATATCGCTTTAGGTTTAGGCGGTTTACCACGTGGACGGATTGTGGAAATTTACGGACCTGAATCGTCTGGGAAAACCACTTTAACACTTCAATGTATTGGCGAATGTCAAAAAACCGGTGGTACGGCTGCCTTTATTGATGCTGAGCATGCTCTGGATCCTGTTTATGCGCGTAAGCTAGGTGTGAAAGTTGATGATTTATTAATTTCTCAACCTGATACCGGTGAACAAGCTTTAGAAATTGCTGATATGTTAGTGCGCTCTAATGCGGTTGACATTCTCGTGATCGACTCAGTCGCTGCGTTAACCCCGAAAGCAGAAATTGAAGGTGAAATGGGCGATTCTCATATGGGTTTGCAAGCGCGGTTAATGTCACAAGCTTTGCGTAAACTGACTGCCAATATCAAACGCTCTAACACCTTAGTGATTTTCATTAACCAAATTCGGATGAAAATTGGGGTTATGTTTGGTAGCCCTGAAACCACCACAGGTGGTAATGCCTTGAAGTTCTATGCTTCTGTGCGTTTAGATATTCGTCGTACCGGCGCGGTGAAAAAAGGTGAAGAAGTCACAGGTAGCGAAACTAAAGTGAAAGTCGTGAAAAATAAAGTGGCGCCGCCCTTTAAAACTGCGGAATTTGAAATTATTTATGGCGAAGGTATTTCTAAAACCGGTGAAATCATTGATATCGGCAGCAATTTAGGGTTTATTGAAAAATCCGGCGCATGGTATAGCTATAACGGCGAGCGCATTGGCCAAGGTAAAGAAAATGCTAAACAATTTTTGAAAGACAGGCCAGAAATTGCTAAAGCGCTTGAAGGCCAAATCCGTGAAAAATTAATTGCCAATCCTTCCGCTACGGAAGCATTGTACCAAGCGAGCAAATTGCATGCTACTGAAGAAGAGTTAGAGCTTTAATTTTACCTCGATTAAATTAAAGCAGGCGGGGCTTGGTGTTCTGATAGGATTTAAGAACGCCAAGTTTCTATTTTTTATATGGCTACTAAAACCTTACGTCAATCTGCCCTCGATTTTCTTGCTCGTCGCGAGCATTCCCGCTTTGAATTGTCCAAAAAACTAACTAGCCGTGAATTTCCTGCAGATGACATTACTTTTTTATTAGATAAACTTGAACAAGAAAATTTATTAAGCGATGAGCGCTTTACCGAAGCGTATGTGAATTGGCGTAGCCGTAGAGGTTATGGACCAGAGCGTATTAAACGAGAGCTGCTCGAGCGCGGAGTTGCATCGCAACTTATAAATCAGTATATTGCTTTATTATCAGATCAATGGCTAGAGTTAGCGGCCGAAGTTCGAAACAAAAAATTTGGTATAGAATTGCCAAGAGATTTTTCAACTAAAGCCAAGCAAATGAGTTTCCTACAATATCGCGGTTTTACGCTGGATCAAATTAATGCGGTGATCCCGTGATCCCCTCTCCCGTTTGCGGGAGAGGGTTAGGGTGAGGGTTTTCAAATTATGATGAAAAATATTATCTTATTATTCCTTACACTATTTCTAACAGCCTGTGCCACGCAAGCAAAATATGAAGCTAAAGTTGAACAGTGGCAAGGCAGAAATATTAATGATTTAATTGCGAAATGGGATTATCCGGATTCATCTTTCAAAGCGCCTGATGGCAATACAGTTTATGTTTATTCCAGTCAAATGCAATATGTCGAGCCGCCAGATGAAGATTTTATTGATCCCATGAATCCTTACGGCGCGCCCGTATTTGTTTATCAAGTCGGTGGCAACGATACTATTACTTATTGGTGTAAAACTTTTTTCGTGGTCAATGATAAAAATATTATTATTCATTGGTATTTGCGCGGTAATAACTGTGTATCGGAGTAAAATGTTTGTCATGCCAGCGAAGGTTGGTAGGTGTCAATTTAATAGTATGCTGTCATTCTCAGCCGAGCTTGCGAGGCTGGGAATCCAAGGTTTTTTGGTTTGATGCCACCTTAAGTACTAAATTAAACTCTGTTAACACCTTGGATCCCCGCTGGCGTCGCCGTAGGCTCCTTGCGAGGATGACAACTTCTTCACTAATTTCCTTAAATTGACACCTATAAAATTTTGCTGATACAACAAATTCTTATTAATAAACTTGCTTAAATATAGAAATGCAAATATACTTTAAAAAATTTAGAGAAAATAAATTATGAAAAAATTAGAGCAGAACTATTTGAAGCCGCCAAAAATTCTATTGCAGCGCGAAAAATGATTTTAAAAACTGTATGACCACAGAATCACTCATTGGCAGCGTCGAGCGTATCACTTTTCATCAACCTGACACGGGTTTTTGTGTCTTGCGTATTAAAGTGCAAGGCCAGCGTGAGTTTGTTAATTTAGTCGGAAAATTAGCCAATGTCAGTGTCGGTGAATCAATTCAAGCGACTGGCGAATGGATTAATAATAAAAGTCACGGACTTCAATTTAATGCCACTGAATGTCATGTAGTAGCGCCGACTACCCAGCTCGGTATGGAAAAATATTTAGCCTCCGGTGCAATTAAAGGCATTGGTCCAGAAACTGCTAAAGCTTTGTTATTAAAATTTGGTGAAAAAATATTTGATGTAATTGAGTTGGAGCCCGATGCTTTATTAAAGATCCCAGGCATGGGTAAAAAGCGTCGCGATTTAATTGTCGAAAGTTGGGCCGAGCAAAAAGCCATCCGTGAGATTATGACATTTTTATATTCGCATGGTATTGGGACAACCCGAGCAATGCGAATTTTTAAAAAATATGGCACGCAAGCCATCGCGAGAATTTCTGAAAATCCTTATTATTTAGCGCTAGATATTGAAGGCTTTGGCTTTGCTAGTGCAGATCAAATTGCTATGCGTATGGGCATGTCTCCTCATGCTATGGAACGGGCTGAAGCGGGTATTCGCCATGTCTTACAAGCGCAAGCGAATAATGGCCACTGTGCTATGAATAAAGCTAATTTATTAGCAGAAGCCATTACTATTTTAGCGATTCCAGAAGCTATTATTGAAGCTGCACTTGCACAAGAATTATTAGCTAATCATATTAAAGCGGAATTAATTAATACAGAAACTTGTTACTATTTAGCAAATTTATTTAACGCTGAAAAAATAGTGGCTGATCATATTAAGCGTTTAGACCAAGGTAAACCCAAATGGGGAAAACTCGATTTAGCTGAACTCATTCCGTGGGTAGAGCAAAAAACTGCTTTGGAATTATCTGAGTCCCAAAAAGCCGCTATTAAATTAGCCTTAACTCATAAACTAACCATTATTACTGGCGGCCCAGGGGTAGGTAAAACCACGATCATCAATAGCATTTTGCAAATTTTACGCGCTAAAGAATTAAAAATTAAACTCTGCGCGCCCACAGGCCGCGCAGCCCAGCGGCTGACTGAAACCACAGGCATCCCTGCCCAAACCATGCATCGTTTATTAGGTATTATGCGCGGTAGTGATTACAGTGAATATGATCAAGATCACCCCTTAGATGTTGATTTTTTAGTGGTTGATGAAATGTCCATGGTCGATATTATTTTAATGAGTCAACTTTTGCCGGCAATTCCAAGTGGTGCGGCGGTATTATTAGTGGGTGATAGTGATCAATTGCCTTCTGTGGGGCCGGGCGCAGTATTAGCTGATTTAATTGCCTCAAACGTTATTCCATGCATGCGGCTCACCGAAATTTTTCGTCAAGCTGCCACTTCACAAATTATTGTCAACGCGCATCGCATCAATAAAGGTGAGTTGCCACTCAAAATAGTATCTGATGAACTGAATGATTTTTATTTTATTGAAGCGAAAAATCCTGAAATTATTCACGATAAATTATTACAAGTCGTGTTGGAGCGAATCCCCAATCGCTTTGGTTTTGATCCCATTGACGATATTCAAGTATTAACTCCAATGAATCGGGGGCCGCTTGGTACGCGTTCGTTAAATATTGAATTACAAAAACGCTTGAATAATAATCCGGCCACACTTACTCGCTATGGCACGACCTTTGCGCTGGGCGATAAAGTTATTCAAACCGTCAATAATTATGATAAAGAAATTTTTAATGGTGATATTGGTCGCATTGAATTGTTAGATGAAAAACTCGGGAAAATCATGATTAGCTATGCCGGCAATTCGGTGGAATATAGTTTGACCGATCTCGATGAAGTGTCGCTAGCTTATGCTATTACTATTCATAAAAGCCAAGGTTCAGAATATCCCGTGGTCGTAATTCCATTATCAACCCAGCACTACCCCATGTTAGAGCGCAATTTGCTTTATACTGCTATGACGCGTGGGAAAAAATTAGTGATCGTGATTGGCGAAGCGCGGGCTTTGCAATTAGCTATTGCGCGCGTGCGCTCGACTCAAAGATTAACGAATTTGCAGGCGCGGTTGCAAGGAAGTTAGTTTAAGTTAATTCTAGCTTTGCCTTTTTTTAATATTAAATGATAACCACAAGCATGGGTAATATTAATAAAATTTCTTAGTTTAATATCTTCTTGTTCACCAGTACGAATTTTCTGTATTACGGTCGGTGATAATCCAACTTCAGCTGCCAAGGATCTAACAGATTTTTCATCTTCTGCCATTATAGCCAATAAAAGTTCAGATAATAGAAATTCTTTATAACTTTTTTCAAAAGCTTTTTTGAATTTAGGTTTTTTCATTTCTTGTTCAAAAGTACTTAATGTTTTAGTCATTGTATTCATAATATGCTCTTATTTATTTCTTAATATATAGTCAGCCCGATTTCTGATTGCCATTTCTTTTTGATTAGAAGGTAGTTTTTGTTGCTTTTTTCTAAATGCGTTTGTTACGATAATTCTTTTCCCATTATAGAAGAAACATAAAAATCTTTCTGGTTGAGGTTTAAAAGCATAAATTTGATCTCCTTCATAATTAAATTTAGTAGTATCAAATATCTTTCCACTATCACCTATTCGTTTAAATAATTTTAATACTTGAATACGTTCTTCAACAGAAAGCTTTTTAAAATATTCTAAAGCTTGGCTTTTACCAGTAGAGTCATGGTACCACTCAATACAAAATTGTTGACCACTATAGGCTATAGGATTATTCATAATAGTACCACTTTAGTTGCACAAAAACAAATGCTTAAAATAATTAGTAGATTATATTATGAATTTTTTCGGGTGTAAAGGTTGTCTGTTTGCGAAATGAAATATATTTAAATCTATATAGATCAACCTAGAAATCATAGTCAAAGCTAAACACAAAAAATCAGTCGCTCATGGCAGCCTAAAGATCGCATTTGCGTGAATTTTTATTGGGCTTAAAGTTATCCTGTCAGCAGAATTTGTCATGCCAGCATGGTAAAATATTTTTTTATAGAAAAGCTGGAAAATACAAATGTTAACTACCACCCAAATCCGTCAAAAATTTTTAGATTATTTCGCGAAACACGACCACACCGTGGTACCAAGTAGTTCGCTCATTCCGGGTAATGATCCGACTTTGCTATTCACCAATGCGGGAATGGTGCAATTTAAAGATGTCTTTATTGGACAAGATAAACGTCCTTATGTGAGGGCGACGAGTTCACAGCGGTGTGTGCGCGCTGGCGGCAAACACAATGATTTAGAAAATGTCGGCTATACCGCGCGTCATCACACTTTTTTTGAAATGTTAGGTAATTTTAGCTTCGGTGATTATTTCAAAAAAGAGGCAATTGGTTTTGCCTGGGAATTTTTAACAGTAGAATTAAAATTACCTAAAGAAAAATTATGGGTCACGGTATTTCAAGAGGATGATGAAGCTTATGATATTTGGGTTAAGGACATTAAATTTGATCCAACACGTATTTCGCGTTGTGGTGAAAAAGATAACTTTTGGATGATGGGCGATACCGGTCCGTGCGGCCCCTGTTCAGAAATTTTTTATGATCATGGAGATGATATTTTTGGTGGTCCACCAGGCACGCCCGATGCCGATGGCGATCGCTATATTGAAGTGTGGAACATGGTATTCATGCAATATGAACGTTTTGCAGATGGTTCGCAAAAATTATTACCTAAGCCTTCAGTTGATACCGGCATGGGTTTAGAGCGAATCACCGCGGTATTGCAGCACGTTCACAATAATTATGAAATTGATTTGTTTCAATCTCTAATCAAAGCCATTGCTAAATTAGCTCATGTTACCGATCTCCAAAATAAAGCTTTGCGAGTTATTGCTGATCACATTCGCGCCTGCAGTTTTTTAATTGTTGATGGAGTGATACCAAGCAATGAAGGCCGCGGTTATGTTTTGCGTCGGATTATGCGACGAGCCTTACGTTACGGAAACAAGTTAGGTTTGACAGATACATTTTTTTATAAATTAGTGAGCAATCTTGCTGAAGTGATGGGCGATCAATATCCCGAATTACGCACGAAACAAACTTATATTGAAAAAGTGATCAAGCAAGAAGAAGAACAATTTGCTACCACTTTAGATAAAGGCTTGAAAATTTTAGATCAGGCTATTGCGCAATTAAAAAATAATATTATTCCCGGCGAAATCGTGTTTAAACTCTATGATACTTATGGTTTTCCCATGGATTTAACCGGCGATATTGCGCGTGAACGCAATTTAGAATTAGACATTCAAGGGTTTGAACAAGCCATGACGGCACAGCGTAATCAATCCAAGCAAGCGAGTCAGTTTGGGCTCGATTACACTCAGCAATTGAAAGTGGATCAACAAACCCAATTCTGCGGCTATGAAAAATTGCAAGAAAATCGCGCTATCATCACAGCTTTATTCAAAGGCAATCAACCGGTTAATACCTTAAATGCCGATGAACAAGGCTTTGTCGTGCTAGATCGCACACCATTTTACGCTGAAAGCGGTGGGCAAGTGGGCGATCAAGGTTTATTAAGTTCAAACAATAATAGCTTTGAAGTAAATGATACGACTAAAGCGGGCCAAGCGCATATCCATCATGGGGTGGTGCGTGTAGGTAGTTTATCGGTGGGCGATGTCGTTACTGCCGAAGTGAAATCGAGCGAGCGCGAAGCAACTCGTCGTAATCATTCCGCGACTCATCTATTGCATGCCGCATTACGAAAAATTTTAGGCGAACATGTGCAACAAAAAGGTTCGCTGGTTAATGCAGAGCGGTTACGCTTTGATTTTTCTCATACGACACCTTTAGGCAATGATGAATGGCAAGCAATCGAAAAGTTAGTCAATGAAAAGATTCGTGATAATTTATTGGTTGAAACGAAACTTATGTCAGCTGATGAGGCAAAAAAATCTGGTGCGATGGCGTTGTTTGGTGAAAAATATGGTGATGAAGTGCGGGTGCTCGCGATGGGCGATTTTTCTATTGAGCTTTGTGGTGGCACGCATGTGAATCGCACTGGGGATATTGGTGCTTTTATGCTGGTAGAAGAAGCGGGTATCGCTGCGGGTGTACGGCGCATTGAAGCTATCACTGGCACTGCGGTGATCGAGTGGTTGCAAACGCAACGAACTAAAAATCAACAATTAGCTTTAAGTTTAAAAACCAAAGAAGATGCTAAACAACTTGATATGATTACTGAATTGCAAACTAGCGTTAAAACTTTGCATAAACAGTTAGAAAGTTTTGCAGCGCAAAACACAGCAAAAGTTTTACTAAACCAAGCGCAAGATATTAATGGCGTTAAAGTATTAGTTGCTGAATGTGCGATCGATGCGGGTTTATTACGTAATTTAGCTAATGATTTAAAACAAGCGTTACCAAAATCTGTGTTAGTGCTAGCTGTTAAAGAAACCTCTAAAGCCAGCGTGATTGCTTCAGTGACGGATAACTTAACCGATAAAATCAAAGCTAATGAGATTATCAAATTAATTTCTGACATCATTGATGCACGAGGCGGTGGTAAAGCTGATATGGCACAAGCTGGTGGAACTAAACCGGAAAAGTGGGATGAAGCTGTGCAATTAGTTAAACAATATATTGCTAATAAACTTTAAGGATAGACTAAATTTTTTTTGCGAGATTCTCATATCTTTGATTAATAGCACTTAGTAAAGTAAAAGGACTGTGAGCAATAATGTCTAAGTCAGTTTGAGGTAATTTTTCATGTGCTAGTAATGTTACTAGTTTTTCTGCAAAGTTTGTTGTGTTTGATATGGCACCTTGTTTGCTCAGTTTTAAAATGAAAATGTAACTATCAAAGAAAGCTTGCTGTAATGTTATTAAATGAGCTAGTAATAAAAACCAGGGGTTTAATAAATTTTCTAAATAGATTAATATATAAGGTATATTAATAAAATAATCAGCGTTTATTATAATTTTTCCATTGATCTGAAAACCTATTTTTTTCATTTCAATGAAAAAGAATTCCTTATGTTCGCTCAGCACGCCTAACATTTCTTGGCTATAATTGGCAATATTTTCCCAATCCTCTAAAGTTAAAGGATTGCCAAAAATAGTACTTTGTTCAGTGAAAATCAATCTTCGTATTGGAGCTGGAATTTTTATTATTTCTCTACGCCAGATTTCAAATGTACTTAAATTTTCATTTTTGTATCTAGAGCGCATGGCAGGAGAAATTTTAAATTCTGGTTGTTTCAAGTTTAGTCTAGGCGATCCTAGCCTATGGACGCGGTTAGCTTGAATGAAAGTTAATACTTGTCCTTCAGATGAGTGTTGCAACATGTGTAAGATAATTTGATCATCCATATAAGCATAATAATATCACACCTTGCCTAAAAATTGTTTTAGGTTATACTAGTGTCTCATATTTTCCATAAATATGCTCGTATCGTTGAATTACTAATAAGAAGAAAGAAACTATAATGGGCCTTAAAAATCTTAAAATAAATGCTGATCAGATTTTTTCTTTTGAAAGAGATTTTATTGAAGATAGTTATAATAAATTTTGTTCTTCCTATCAATATCAATCATATGATTCAGCAATTCCTTTTATTTTAGATTTAGATAAGTTGGTAGCAGGCGGCGTACCAGATAAATTTTCAATAGATGTTTTTGGCTGTCATGGGGTAGAAATAAATAAGCCAGGATATAGTAATAAATTTAGTGTTGCAGAAGCAGTTAGGCAAAGTAAAAGCAATATGGTGGTGACATTGGGAGATAATGTTTACCCTGTAGGACTAGGGCCAATAGATTCAGATAATCAAAAAAATCTTTTAGATTTGGAGGAAGCAGGATTTTTGCAAGATTCAGCGGGTTATCTATCGAGGGGTAAGCCGCATTTTATGAGTTTAGGTAACCATGATTATAACGTACATCATGGCGTTAATCAGATTAGGCATAATAGCCCTTCGTTTTTTAGAGGCGCACGCCAAATTAGTGCCACCTATAAGAGTAGATTTTTCAACATGTTTCCAGTACATATGCCTTATCGCTTCTATGCGCTTGTTAAAACCCTGCCTAATAATAGCGCCGTGATTATTTATTGTATTGATTCTAATACTCTATTATGGGATGCTTATCAGCAAGATTGGTTAGTTAAAACCTATCAAGCATTAAACCAAAAATTTAGAAATCATGTGTGGAATATTGTAGCGCAACATAATCCCGTTTTTTCCCGCGGAAAGCGTGGGGATCCCAGCTCATTTTCTTATGATGATATTGGTATGTATGAGGGATTATTAAGAGTGCATGGTGTTGAGCCACGCCGGCTTAAAACTATAAGTATGGCTTCCGAGTTGTCAGACTATTATTATAATTTAGAGTTACAGGATGGACTTAAATTTGATGCCTTTTTAGGAGCGCATGATCATCACACTTCCATCGTAAAAGTAGCTTATCCAACTGCAATAAATAAGGGCGATAAATTATTAATTGTGGCCGGTGCGGGAGGAGGGAAATTACAATCTTTTTATCCCATTTCAAATCAACATCTCAACTGGGAAAATTTTCGCTCATTATATGATAACGATAAAGAATATGGATTTTGTAAAATGACCTTCAGCTATAATGCAGGACAAGGCCAATCTGCGCTGGCTGTTATGCCTATAGGGAGTGATGGAACTGAGCGCCGTTCTGATCCTATAGTTTTGGTTAAAAATGTCGAAGGAGTAGCTCAGCTGGTGCCATAATACATTTTATATAATGAAAAATTAACTTCTTTCGATTATAATACTCCCACTTTATTAATGAACTATTTATATGGCACTTTACATTCAAAAATTTGGTGGCACTTCCGTTGGCAGCATCGAGCGCATTCAACAAGTTGCTGATACCGTTATTAAAACTAAGCAAGCTGGTCATGAAGTGGTAGTCGTGGTTTCCGCCATGAGTGGTGAAACGGATCGTTTAATTAATTTGATCAAAGCCACAGTGGATCAGCCAAATTCACGCGAATACGATGTAGTCGTTTCAACTGGCGAACAAGTTTCTATGGCTTTATTAGCCATGGCTTTATCTGCCCGAGGTTATTCCGCGCAATCTTTTACCGGCGCACAAGCTGGCATTAAAACTGAAAACATTCATCAAAAAGCCCATATTATAGGGGTTGATGTTAAACCCTTAAAACAGGCTTTAAAAGCCAATATCATTCCAGTGGTTGCAGGGTTTCAAGGCTTAAGTGAAAATGGCGAAGTCACGACTTTAGGTCGAGGTGGTTCTGATACCACAGGCGTTGCTTTAGCGGCTGCTTTAAAAGCCGATGAATGCCAAATTTATACCGATGTGGATGGCGTGTATACTGCAGATCCACGCGTAGTTCCTGCTGCACGTTTACTGCCGACTATTACTTTAGAAGAAATGTTGGAAATGGCGGGGCTTGGTGCTAAAGTGTTGCAAAACCGTTCGGTACGCTATGCTGGCCGCTTTAAAGTACCATTACGAGTGTTATCCAGCTTTTCAAATAATCCTGGCACTTTAATTACTTATGAGGATTCTCCTATGGAAAAACCCGTTGTTTCTGGTATTGCGTTTAATCGCAGCGAAGCTAAAATAACTTTATTTGGCATTCCTTTTAGTCATGATGTGATTATTAAAATTTTACAACCGTTAGCTGATGCGAATATTGACATCGATATGATTTTACAAAACACCACGAAAGATAATTGTTTCGATTTTACTTTCACTGTTAATCGCGAAGAATATCGTCAAGCTTTAACTATTATGGATCAAATCGCGCGGGAGTTACATGCTCGTGAAGTGCTTGGCGATAATAAAATTGCCAAGCTCTCGATTATTGGTGTGGGCATGCGTGCGCATATTGGTGTCGCTAATAAAATGTTTGCGACGCTTGCGAAAGAAGGTATTACGGTGCAATTAATTAGTACTTCCGAAATTAAAATTTCGGTGGTGATTGATGAAAAATATTTAGAATTAGGCGCGCGTGCTTTACACACTGCTTTTGGTTTAGATAATAATGAAACTGTAGAAGAATTTGATCCGGTGATGATTAATCACAAGCCTAAATTATAATCGTCTAAACTTTAACCGTTTTGGTTAAAAAAATAGCAAACAGTAAATAAATCGTAATTTATTTTGCTTTCTTAAGTTTTCCTTAAGATTTGGCCTTTATAATAGGAAACTTGAGAACAGTTAATATTAATAACAAGAGTTAACTGTATAAACACTGGAACATACAATAAAAGGGAGACATACTATGTTAATTCTGACTAGACGCGTAGGTGAAACATTAATCATTGGTGATGATGTGACCGTAACTGTGTTAGGTATCAAAGGCAATCAAGCACGTATTGGTGTTAATGCACCTAAAAACGTTTCTGTACACCGCGAAGAAATTTATCAACGTATTCAAGATGAAAAGAACCAAGGTACTTCTACGACAGTAGACACTGCGGATGCTGCTAATTCTACCGATGTTGATGTAGAATTAAATAAATATTCTATGGTATAAGTGCATATATAGCGCTTAACTTAATGTCATTCTCAGCGCGTCGCGCTGGGAATCTTTTGTCCTGAATGCCCCATAAGGCGGTTTGTGAAAGCCATTGCTAAGGCTGAAACCACCAGGGTTAAATGAATTACGACTTGCCACATAATTTCCCAGTTAGATAATTGCCCCGCATCGATAAATGTTGCTAATAAATGAATGGATGAAATAGCCACTAAGGCAATGGCTAATTTAATTTTCATGGTTCCGGCATTTAACTCATCTAACCATTCAGGATGATCTGGATGTCCTCTTAATGCCATCTTCGCTACAAAAGTTTCATATCCGGCAATTATTACCATAATAAGCAAATTCGCAATCATCACGACATCAATTAAATTTAGCACCGATAACATGAGCTCATTATTGTCAAAGGTATTAATGTGCTTTACGAGTTCAACTAACTCTATGCCAAAGCGATAAATATAAGCAATTAAGCCAATAATCAAACCGAAGTAAAGCGGGGCTTGTAGCCAGCGGCTGAGAAAGATAAGTTGACCAAGATTTTTTTTAACTGGATTCATAAGCCTATTATCGCATTGCCAAGGAAAAATGGCAAAAATAGATTACAAATTTTTAGGCAAATGGTATACTTGCCGCCCATTTTTGCAGTTATAGTAAAAGTTTCGGAGAGATGGCCGAGCGGCTGAAGGCGCTCCCCTGCTAAGGGAGTATAGGATCAAAAGTTCTATCGAGGGTTCGAATCCCTCTCTCTCCGCCACATAAATGCCCCCTCTCCACCACGCAGTGGGGGAGAGGGGATCATAATTTGTAAAGTTTCAGTGAATTAGTTACAATTCACACCCCAAAATGCGCCCGTAGCTCAGCTGGATAGAGTACCAGGCTACGAACTTGGTGGTCGGGAGTTCGAATCTCTCCGGGCGCGCCAAATAAAAAAAACCCACATGAGTGGGTTTTTTTATTTCCGTAAAAAACTCAATATATGTTCATTAAACACTTGGGGTGTTTCCAAGTGAAAGCAATGCCCAACCTCGGGAATAATATCTAGCGTACTATTTTCAATTTGTTCGGCTAAATATTCACTGTCTTTTGCTGGCAATAATTTATCGTTTTCTCCGCCAATCACTAAAGTTTCTGCGGTAATCTTTGCTAAATAATCGCTACTATCAAATTGTTGCAAAGCATTTAATTGTTGTTGATAACCTAACGCCGTTTGGGGATAAGGCCGGACTTTAGACATCGCAATCGCACTTGCCACATTGTGTGGATTTTGAAAAAAATTGTCACTAAACACCCAGGGCAAATTAATTTTAACTTGCAATTCAAGATCAACATTCGCCGCTTTTAAATCACCTAAGGCGGTAAGAGCCGCGAGACCTGCTGCATCAGGTTTGGCTGAACTAGAATAAAGAATGAGTTTATCGACTAATTCAGGAAATTGGCTGGCAAAACTTTGCGCGATCATGCCGCCCATGGAGTGGCCTAAAATATGCGTTTTTTGAATGTTTAATTTTTGTAATAGGCTAAATACATCCGCAGCCATCATGCCAATAGTAAAGGATTCACTCGGCACTTCACTGCGCCCGGCGCCGCGGTTATCCAATAAAATAAGTTGATAAAATTTACTTAGGCCTGGGCTAATTAATAAATAGTCGGTTATATCAGTCGCTAACCCACCGATAATCACTAACGGTTCACCTTCACCACGAATTTCATAATATAAATTAATATTATTGATATTTGCTATTGGCATATTTCCTCCCAAAATTTTAAATAATCCCTTCTAGCCGATAATCGGTATTCTATAAATCGAAGGCACCTCTGATTTCCCCCTTTGAAAAAGGGGGATTAAGGGGGATTTTTTTCCGTTAAGGCACGTTCTTTCAAATAAAAGTACTTGTGCAATCGGCTAGTAAATCCCCCCTGCCCCCCTTTTTCAAAGGGGGGATCCTTTCGTTAAATCGTTTTCATAATTTCAATTAATTTACTTTATCTTCTTTACGAACCATTTCTATTAAATTCACAAAATCAGCAGGTAAGGGCGCAAAAAATTTCATAGGTTCTTTGGTTTTAGGATGTTCAAATTCTAAACAATTGGCATGCAGGGCTTGGCGTTTAAATGCATGTAATAGCGTTTGCAGGCCTGGGCCAGCATGCTTAGGCATTTGTAAGCGTCCACCATAAACCGGATCGCCCACCAGAGGGTGTTTGATATGCGCAAAATGGACTCGTATTTGATGGGTACGGCCGGTTTCCAATTGCACGTGCACGAGTGTGTAATGGGGGAAACGTTCTACTACGCGATAATGCGTAATGGCTTCTCGCCCATTATTTACCACCGCCATTTTAGTACGTTGCGTAGGATGTCGACCAATGGCTATATCGATGGTATTTCCTGCAATTATTTTACCTTGCGCTAAGGCAGTATATTCACGATGAATAGCGCGCGCTTGCAGTTGGCGCACCAGATAAGTATGGCTGCTTAAAGTGCGTGCAATCATTAATAATCCCGAGGTATCTTTATCCAGCCGATGGACAATCCCTGCACGTGGTACTTGGGTTAACTCTGGGGCATAGTGTAACAAGGCATTTAATAAAGTACTGTGTCGATTGCCGACGGCGGGATGCACCACCATACCAGCAGGTTTGTTAATAATTATTAATTCGCTATCTTCATAAACAATATTGAGTGCAATAGCTTGAGCTTCATTATCGACTTGTTCAGCAAGAGTGGCATCTACTGTAATCCTTTCTTTACCCTGTAACTTAAATTTCCCTACGCTAGGCTGCTGATTGACTAAAACGGCTGCGGTTTTAATCCAGCTTTGCCAGCGTGCGCGTGAATAATCTGGATATAATTGTGCCAATAATTGATCTAAGCGTAAGCCTATTTGTTCTGGAGTGGTGGTAAATTCGAATTGTAGGTGCATGTTAACTCAACGTATTTTAGGTATAATAGCCATAAGCTTTTAACCTAAGTATACCATGAAAAAAATCATCTTTATTTTCCCTATTATATTAACTCTATTATTGAGTGCTTGCGCAACCAAAACCGGTTTAGATAAATATCAAGGCCAAAGCGCACAAGAAATTTTTCAGGGTGCAGATAAATCCTTAACCAAGGGCGATTATAAAGATGCTGCTGAACGTTATGAAGCATTGCAAGCCTTATACCCTTATGGGGATTACGCGCAACAAACGCAGTTGAATGTGATTTATGTTTATTATGAAGATCGTGATTATGACTCGTGTATTGCCGCGGCGGATCTTTATATCCATTTATATCCTTTAGCCAATAACACCGATTATGCTTATTACATGAAAGCTTTAGCCGAATTTAGTCGCAACATTGGCTTTTTCGAACGCTATTTACCGCTTGACATCGCGCCGCGCGATATAGGTTCTTTACGACAAGCATTTAGTTATTTCAATGATTTGTTAAACCATTATCCCAATAGTATCTATGCGCCTGATGCGCGTCAGCGGATGATTTTTTTACGCAATTTATTAGCCCAGCATGAATTGCAAATCGCCAATTATTATTATGCGCGTCAAGCTTATGTTGCCGCTGCTGAACGAGCGCGCTATATTATAGTGAATTTTCAACATACGCCATCAGTCGCAGAAGCTTTAAGCATCATGGTTAAGTCCTATGAAAAGTTAAACTTACCTCAGCAAGCCAATGAAGCTAAAGCAGTGTTAGAATTAAATTATCCCGCACAAGCTAAAAGGCTGTTGAAAACGAGTTAGAGAATTCCGTGCAAATAGCCACATCCAGATAGTAGAGGTGGGTTAGCGCGTAATAGGCCTCCACAAATTGGACAAATTGCTGTATCAGGGGTGCCAGCGGGAACTGATGAAAAGTTTCCCATTGATGGCCATGGTGCTCCTGCAACCTGGTGTGAAAGAGGCGGTGGTGCTTGCGCCCAAGCAGGCTCAATAGGAGATTGAAACAGATGCGAGTGTGTTTGTAAAAGTTCTGTTAGTGAAGAATATGATCTCTCAGCTTGTAGATTGAGCTGCCGAATTTCTGGATCCCCGGGCCAAAACTTATATCCACTATTGACTTCATAGAATATAGAACAGCTCCATAGTTGGTTATGAAAAATTACGTCGAGCGCTAAGCTGCCTTGCGCCATTCTACCTTGAGAAAAACGCAACAAATACAAGCCGTCGTTTGAGCCATTTCGCTGTTGCCCTTGCATCAAATTAAGAGATTCATCATGGCTCATACGGCGGTGAAAAATACGAGTTTGAGAGTTCGGATGGCAAGCCCCATAAACTTCATT
>Ga0207024_10025_pt1 | contig 53142 bp, 51 predicted proteins | sample Alteio_BWMinCont_44_FD_153470 | JGI IMG/M metagenome (GOLD analysis project Ga0207024, IMG submission 153470) | Enriched cells from forest soil in Barre Woods Harvard Forest LTER site, Petersham, Massachusetts, United States -... | ecosystem: Environmental > Terrestrial > Soil > Temperate forest >...
TCCGCGCTCAAAGGTTGAGTATCACTATACACTCGTTGAGCTTTTTCGCTATCGCCTTTATAACGGACTAAACTAAAATCTGTTTCTACTAAACCGGGAGCCACTTCCGTAATCCGGATAGGCGTGCCATGACAATCTATTTTTAAACCTTCGCTAATGGCTTTTACCGCATGTTTAGTGGCACAATATACTACACCACCACTGTAAATACCACGTCCGGAAATTGAACCAATATTAATGATATGTCCACTTTCACGCTCTAGCATACCCGGTAGGACAGCACGGCTCATATATAATAAACCTTTTACATTGGTGTCGATCATTTCTTCCCAATCTTTTATATTAGCCTCTTGGATTTTTTCTAAACCCCGTGCCAAGCCCGCATTATTGATTAAAATATCAATGGCTTGCCATTTAGCGGGTAAATCGTTAATAGCTGTTTCCACTTCAGTATTATTTTGCACATCTAAAGTGAGGGTATAAATGCTAGTAAGGGCAGATAATTCTGCCGCTAGAGTTTGCAGTTTATCGGCACGTCTTGCCACTAAAATAATATTAGCTTGCGCATTGGCAAACATTTTTGCACAAGCAGCGCCAATGCCGCTAGAAGCACCCGTAATCAGTACGGTTTTATTTTTTAAGGATAAACTCATAGAATACTCCAACTTTTACTTGCCAAATGATACCACAACTGTCAGCATATGCGTTTTCTATAATGGAGTATTTTATGCTTGGTTTACAACGTCGTATTTCGCCTTTTAATATGCTATTAATCAGCATTAATGGAATGGTAGGCTCTGCTTGGTTATTTGCGCCTTTATATTCAGCACGTATTGCTGGGTCAGGCGCTATCATCGCTTGGATATTAGGCGGCTTAGCAACTATTTTAGTTGCGCTTACTTATGTTGAATTATCTAGTATGTTGCCTGTCACTGGTGGAAGTACCCGTTTTTCACAATTAAGCCATGGATTAATTGCAGGCTATGTGATTAGTTGGTTGACGTGGTTATCCGCAGTGACGATGGCGCCGATTGAAGTGCAAGCCGTACTGCAATATGCCGCCACTTATTTTCCCTCTTTAAGCCATGTGGTTGGAAACGATATACACGTGTTAACCGGTATAGGTTTATGTTGGGCCGTGGTCATCATGTTTTTCATGTGTGTGATTAACGTTGTTAGTTTTAAAGGCCTGGTTGGGTTTAACCAAATTTTATTTAGTTTTAAAATATTAGTGATGATGTTTACTATTTTTTGGTTAATTCATACTCACTTTTTTACGCAAAATTTTGCTGTCAGTTACAGCGGCAATGGTGATAGTTGGTTAAATTGGCATCATATCTTGGCGGCGATTGCCGGAGGCGGGATTGCTTTTGCTTTTACCGGTTTTAAACATGGGGTTGAGATGGCAGGGGAAACCACCCATAGTCGCGTGGCTGTACCAGTTGCCATTGTAGGTTCCGTGGTGATTTGTTTATTATTATATTTAGGCTTACAAGTCGCCTTTATTGGCGCCTTAGATCCAGCCTGGTTAGCTAAAGGTTGGGCCTATTTAACCTTTGCTCATGATAGTGGGCCATTTGTTGGAATCGCTGGCATTTTAGGATTGGTATGGTTAGTCAAATTTTTATATATTGATGCCGCGGTATCGCCTTTAGGAGCAGGCTTTGTGTTTATGACGTCTACTGCACGGGTCGTGTATGCCATGAGTCAAAATGGTTATCTCCCTAAAATTTTAACGCGTACCAATAAGCAAGCATTGCCTATTGGGGCGCTGAGTCTCAATTTTATCGTCGGGATATTTTTATTTTTACCGTTTCCTGGCTGGCAAAACATGGTTAATTTTTTAGTTTCAGCCATGGTCATTGCTTATGCCATTGGGCCTATTGCTTTATTATCTTTGCGTGAAGCTATTCCTGATTTAAAACGTCCATTTCGGTTACCGTTTGCTAAACCCATCGCATTAATTGCTTTTTATTTTTGTAATTTAATTATTTATTGGACTGGTTGGGACACCATGTGGAAATTAGCGATTGCTTTAGTTATTGGTGTAGTTATATTTTTAATTGCTTATTTTCGTGGTAAATTAAATGATAAAATTATTTCACCGCGCTCGCTAATTTGGATTGCACCTTATTTAATAGGGTTAATTATCATTTCTTATTTAGGAAATTTTGGTGGTAAGGGTTATTTAACATTTGGCTGGGATTTTTTAGTCATGTTTATTTTTAGTTGTGTTATTTTATTGTTAGCAGTAAAAACGCATTTACCGAATGTTGATGCCCAATTAGCGATTTATCAAGCTGAAAGTAAAGAACCGGAACTTATCTAATTATGAAGCAGTATTTAGATTTTCTTCACCATATTTATAACCACGGTGTGACTAAAACCGATCGCACTGGCACAGGCACTAAAAGTGTGTTTAGTTATGAAATGCGCTTTGATTTACAAGCGGGGTTTCCTTTAGTCACCACTAAAAAGTTACATTTAAAAAGCATTATCTATGAACTATTTTGGTTTTTAAATGGCGATACTAATATTCAGTATTTGAAGGATAATGGCGTGCGAATTTGGGATGAATGGGCCGATGAAAATGGTGATTTAGGTCCCGTTTATGGCAAACAGTGGCGGGCCTGGGAATGTGCCGATGGTACGGTTATTGATCAAATCACCCAAGTGTTGCAACAAATTCGCCAAACGCCCGATTCACGGCGCTTAATCGTTAGTGCCTGGAATGTGGGCGAATTAAGCCAAATGGCGTTGCCGCCTTGCCATCTATTATTTCAATTTTATGTGGCGAATGGTAAATTATCCTGTAAGTTGATTCAGCGTTCAGCCGATGCCTTTTTAGGGGTACCGTTTAATATTGCTTCCTATGCTTTATTAACTCACATGGTAGCACAGCAATGTGATTTGGAAGTGGGAGAGTTTATTTGGAGTGGGGGCGATTGTCATATTTATAGCAATCACTTTGAACAAGTGGAATTACAATTAAGTCGTGAACCTCATCCTTTACCTCGGTTAAGGATTCAGCGCAAACCTAAAGATTTGTTTAGTTACCAATTTGAAGACTTTGTATTTGAAAATTATCAAGCTCACCCTCCTATTAAAGGAGTAGTTGCTGTATAAAAAAAGAGCAATATGCCGCTAAAATATTTTTGCTGCGTTTGATAAAAATCATTTTACTTTCGAAAATTCTATGGTAGACTTAAGTTGCTTTTGAATTAATAAGCATTCATTTAACTATTGAGGATTAAACATGAAAAATTTTGTAAAATTAGCTGTTGTTGCGGGCGCCGTGTCTTTATTGGCAGGTTGTGCTACTTATAACCCACAAGGTAGCTTATACAACGGCGTTAAAACTGGTATGACAGCAAATAACAATGTATCTGCTGTGAAAACTGGCCAAGCCTGTAGCAATTCATACTTAGGCTTAATCGCAGTTGGTGATGCAAGTATCGAATCAGCGAAAGCTAACGGTGGTATTACTAACGTAGCAACGATTAACTACACAACTAACAACGTGTTAGGTATTTACGGTGAATATTGTGTAGTGGTATCAGGTAACTAATTTTTAGTAACCATAAAAAGGCAGACTTTAGTCTGCCTTTTTTTATAGGGATATAATTTCTCCAATGATGATCCCCTCTCCCGCTTGCGGGAGAGGGTTAGGGTGAGGGTTTTCAAACGTAAGCCTCCTCACCCCGACCCTCTCCCCCACTGCGTGGTGGAGAGGGGGGAATTCATTTAGCAAAATATAGAGGTTAGATCTTTTTATGCATTGTCCTTTTTGTGTTGCCATTGATACCAAAGTCATTGATTCACGCTTAGTGAGCGAAGGTACACAAGTACGTCGTCGACGCGAATGCGCGGAATGTGGTGAGCGTTTTAATACTTACGAAACTGCCGAATTAACCATGCCCCATGTTATTAAGAGCGATGGTTCACGCGTTGCTTTTGATGAAAAGAAATTACGCACTGGTTTAGATAAAGCCTTAGAAAAACGCCCGGTTTCAATTGAAGTGGTGGATGATTTAGTTAACCATGTGAAAGCGAAGATGCGGGCTTTAGGCGAGCGTGAAATTTCCTCGCAACAATTAGGCGAATGGATAATGGATGAACTGCGGAATGTCGATGAAGTGGCTTATGTGCGATTTGCTTCAGTCTACCGCAGTTTTCAAGATATTGATGAGTTTAGTGAAGTGATTAAAAAGCTACAAAATCGTGCGCAATTAAAGCGGAAACATTAATGTCTTCGGCGCACCAACAATTTATGCAACGCGCGCTCGCATTGGCTGAGCGCGGTTTATATACAACTCAACCTAATCCCCGCGTTGGCTGTGTAATCGTGCAAAATAATAAGATTATTGCCGAAGGCTGGCATCAAGTTGCGGGTCTTGCCCATGCGGAAATTCATGCTTTGCAACAAGCTGGTGAATTAGCTCGTGGCGCGACTTGTTATGTCACTTTAGAGCCTTGCTCACATTATGGTAAAACCGGACCGTGCTGTGAAGCGTTAATCAAGGCTGGCATTGTGCGCGTGGTGGCCGCCATGCAAGATCCTAACCCACAAGTCGCAGGTCAAGGTTTTGCGCGTTTACAAGCCGCGGGTATTGTCTGTGAAGTAGGGATCTGTGAGGCTGAAGCCAAAGCGCTTAATCCTGGTTTTATTAAACGTATGGAAACAGGCATGCCTTATGTGCGAGCAAAACTGGCTATGAGTTTAGATGGCCGTATGGCTTTAGCCAATGGTCAAAGCCAATGGCTTACCAGTGAAGCGGCTCGTCAAGATGGCCATATCTTCCGAGCCCGAAGTTCAGCAATTGTAACAGGCATTAATACTGTTCTGATTGATAACCCGCAATTAACTGCGCGTTTAGAACAACAAACTTATTATCCGCTGCGAGTCATTATCGATACGCAATTGCGTATGCCAGTTACTGCTGCTTGTTTAAGTTTGCCAGGTAAAACTCTCATTGCAACTTGTAATGTTGATTTAGCAAAACACCAAGCGCTGCTTCAAGCTGGCGCAGAAATTTTAGTTTTGCCGAGTGTGAATAATAAAGTAAATTTAACCATCTTATTAAAAGAATTAGCTAACCGTCAATGTAATGAAGTGCATATTGAAGCCGGTGCGATATTAACAGGTGCGATGGTACAAGAAAAATTAATTGATGAATTAGTGTGTTATATCGCCCCCAAGTTATTAGGGGATAAAGCGCAAGCGGCGCTGCAATTACCCAAGTTTGTGGATTTAGCCGAAGTCACTCAATTAAAAATCATATCAACTGAAAAAATAGGTGAAGATATTAAGCTAGTCTTAAAGTAGTGTATTTAATATTTGCTTAAGGTAATAAGTTAACTTATACTTAACAAGTAATAATTAAAAAATTTAAGCTTAATATGTTTGTTAATCCTAACCATTCTGATCATCTCGAATCTATCTGTAACATATTATATAATGTTATTATCAGAATTTTTGCAGCGAATGCTCTAGTTCCTCAAGAGCATTTTAAGGTAAAAAAATCATTACAAGAAAATATTAAAAAATTAGAAAAAATAAGAATTGAGGTAGATCAGGCTTCTTCTATTATTCAAAAAAAACTAATTGATATTTTACTTAATTTAAATTGTATCATGTTTTTATTCTGTCAGAAGGAAATAAGCAACTCTACTTTAAAACATCCTAGCGAAGCAGAGAATGAAAAAATTTTTACTGTTTTAAAATTACAGGAATTGCAAACTTATATTGAGACAAAGCTTGGAAATCCTCTATTTTCATTTTTCAAATCAATAGGATCTACGGCTATGCCTAGGTGGAAAGTCATAATGGGAGTTAGTATATTAATTTTATTATATCGTGCTAATTGTCTTATTGGTTTAAAACGCCCTAATTCAAATATTACCCTGTATCAAGCTTTTCTTGAACTTCAGAACATGCCACTTTTAGCATATAATTATTCCTTAATTGGGAATAAGCAGCTAAAAACCTCTTATGAATGCTACCAAAAAATTTGTGCTTATTTTTTTCAAACTTTCCAAACGTTATTATCAGACCCATCATTAAAGTGGGATTTGACTAGCTTTGAAAAGCTTGATTTTCGATCAGAGTTATTAGAAGCTATTAAAAATAAAAACAGTATAAGAGTTGAGTCTTTATTAGAATTAGAAAATGGTGGTAGCCTTAATGATCAAGATGAGAACGGCAAAACTTTATTGCATGTAGCCGCGCAACAGGCCCACATCACGCAAGTAAAGTATCTTTGCTGGTTAGGTGCGGATAGAAATGTAAGAGATAAGTATGATCGCTTAGCATTACAGTATTCATCAGTAGGTTCGCCTATGGAAAGTTTTTTGTGTAAGCCCGTTTTATATTTTAATTTAATTTCTTTATTACCATTTGATGAGCCGTTAATTGATGAAATCACTATGGGGGCATGCGGGGGCCAAGTAGGGGTGTTTTTAGAGATTAAGTTTTTAAACAACCCAGCATTGTCGCAGCATTATGAAAAAGCCTTGGCGTGGTTAACTGAAGCTAGATTCCCCAGGCAACTTGATTTACTGGGTAATGGGCAGCTGCTCAGTTTTCGCACATTAAAACAAGCCTATCTCGCAGCGCAAGAATTTTTGAAAAAAGCGCCTGCTTTAAAACAGCGTTATTATTCCAATGAAGGTAATATTAATCAGTCTGACCTCGCATTGATTATTAGTGCTGTAGAAATTGCCAATGGCATTTTATTATATCAAGGCAGCTTAGAAAAAAGATTGTCAGTTGAACTATTTCGTAAACTATCTGACAATAAGATGAATTATTATTCAATACGTAATCCTAGAAAACCTTTAACTAAAATTTACGAAAGGGTTTTATGCTTTGATGATAAGGGATGGATTAGTTTTTTCATACAATTATTTGAAATATTTAAAAATGATAAAATAGCTATTGCATTAGCAGCTAATCATCATACCATATTATTATTCAAAGATAATGAGGGGAAAATTACTTTATTAAATAATACTAGCAAAAAATATTTTACTGAAATAAAAGCATTAGTAAACGACATTGGCCGTGTTTTTTTTACTAATCTTGATTATCCATGGGGGCTACAAGTTGTTATTTATAGAGATTACTTAAGCAAAGAGTTATTGAAAATTGACCACGGCAAGTTACGTAATATTACGCCAGTCTTAGCTAAAACGCCTGAATTTATCAAGGCATTAAAAGCGCAAAATGACGACATATTAGTTTATTTAGGAACGAGGCATCCTTATCTTAAGACACTTCGAATCCAAACTTTACCGTTGCAACTTTATTTACGCGCTATAGGCGAGCTTGTTACTGAAGAACCTCAATTATTAAATGAGTACATGGACAGCTACCTTGCCTGTATCCCTCAAGATCAATTAATAAGTTTTCAGAATAGTTCTTGTACCTTTATCAGTGGATGGCCTAAAACTTTCTCTGGCTTTCAAATTATAAAGGACTATTTAGCCAAGAATAAATAATTTAAGTATGCTATATTATTACTATTATGTTCACTAGTATTGTAGTATAATAATACCAGGAGATATTTTAATTATGACCGCTATTGCCTTTGATACCTTAGCCTATGTAGCTACAAAAGAGGACATTCGTTTAGTAAGAGAAGAAATTCGGCGCTTAGAATTAGAAATGGCAAATCGTATTTTAGCTTCACAAAAAGAAATCATTGTAAAAATAGGCGGCATGTTGGCCGCGAGTATCGTGATTATTGTTGGTTTAATTTCTATTCTGCATTTACATTGATGAACACCACTTCTGAATTAATCGCTGATCTCAAAGCTGGCAAGCCCATTATTTTAATGGATGATGAAAATCGTGAAAATGAAGGCGATTTAGTCATCGCTGCTGAGATGATTACCCCCGCCATCGTTAATTTTATGATTACTCATGCGCGTGGTTTGCTCTGCTTATTAATAACCGAAAGCTTGGCTAAACAGCTTGAATTAACTCCGATGGTGACGAATAATCGTTGTCGTTATGGTACGAATTTTACCATTTCGATTGAAGCCGCTGAAGGCGTGACCACCGGTATTTCAGCCTTTGATCGTGCCAAGACCATTTTGACCGCCGTGAAAGAAAATGTGCAAGCCAGCGATTTTGTCTCACCAGGCCATATTTTTCCCATTATTGCTAAAGAAGGTGGGGTATTAACTCGCCAAGGTCACACAGAAGCGGTATGCGATTTAGCGCGTTTAGCGGGTTTTAAACCGGTAGGTGCCTTAATTGAAATTATTAATGCCGATGGTACCATGGCAAGACGTCTTGATTGTGAGAAATTTGCTAAACAACATAATTTAAAAATGGGTACTATTGTTGATTTAGTCGAATATCGTAAACAAAATCATCTATAATCTTAATACTATGTCTACTATCATTTCCTACACTGGCAATACCTTTGCAACTGACTTTAAAGTGGCAATTGTGGCGAGCGAATTTAACCTGCAAATAGTTGATAAACTATTGCTGGATGCTAAGAAAACCTTATTAGCGCAACAAATTGGCACTATCACGATAGTCCGCGTGCCAGGGGCTTTTGAATTACCTTATGCCGCCCGTCAAGTGGCTCCTGAGCATGATGTGGTCATTGCGCTAGGCGCTGTTATTCGCGGCGAAACTCCCCACTTTGATTTTGTTTCACAAGCGTGTATCGAAGGTTTAAATCGCGTGATTCATGATACCAATACACCAGTAGTATTAGGAGTTTTAACCACTGATACTTATAAGCAAGCCCAAGCGCGAGCCAATGGCACCGCCCATGATGATCATATTGAAAATCATCAACCCCAAGGTAGTGGTGTGAATGCCGCAATTGTCGCCTTGCGTATGGCCAGTTTAGCCAGACAGCTTCATGAAGGAAAACTTCCGCAATGAAACCTGGCGCACGCCGTAAAGCGCGGCAATTTGCTTTGCAAGCGATGTATCAATGGCAGTTAGCGGGTACAGATATTAGCGCTATTGAGATCCAATTTTTTGAAGACTTTGACTTTAAAGATACGGATAAAGCCTATTTTCGTGAATTATTATATGGTATCCCTAAGCAAGCCAGCACCTTAGATGAATATATTCGGCCTTTACTCGATCGCAGTATCGATGAATTAGGTCCAGTTGAATGGGCGATTTTACGGATCAGTTGTTATGAATTGCTTAATCGTCTTGATGTACCTTACCGTGTAGTTATTAATGAAGGTATTGAGCTCGCTAAAGTATTTGGCGCCACTGAAGCGCATAAGTACATCAACGGTGTGCTCGATAAATTAGCGCAGCAATTGCGAACTATGGAAATAGAAGCTTTGAAAGATTAAGGGTAATAGTAACGATGAATGAATTTGATCTCATTAAATGTTACTTTACTCGCCCTCAAGCACGTCCCGATGTCATATTAAGCATCGGCGATGACGCGGCTATTGTCGTCCCTCCTGCCCAGCAACAACTCGTGCTTACCATCGATACCTTGGTAGCAGGGGTACATTTTCCGCTCAATACTTCCGCTTTCGATATTGGTTATAAAACCGCAGCGGTTAATTTGAGCGATTTAGCGGCAATGGGTGCTAAGCCCTTATGGGCGACATTAGCACTAACCATACCAGCGCTTGATGAAGCTTGGTTAAAAGAATTTGCGCGAGGCTTATTTGCCGTATTAGATGAGTTTGAAGTCAGTTTAATTGGCGGCGATACGACTAAAGGGCCGCTTAGCATTACTTTACAAGCGCATGGCTCAGTGCCAATTGGTAAAGTCGCCTTACGTCGTGATGCCGCAAAAGTAGGCGATCTGATTTATGTGAGTGGTACGTTAGGTGATGCGGGTTTAGCATTACAATTGTTGCAGGATAAATCCCCCTTAATCCCCCTTTTCCAAAGGGGGAAACTTGATTGCGATTTTCCCCCCTTTGAAAAAGGGGGGCAGGGGGGATTTATTCTGCAGCGTTTAAATCAGCCTAGCCCACGAGTGGCTTTGGGTTTAGCTGTGCGAGAATTAGCCCATGCAGCACTGGATATTTCCGATGGTTTCGCGCAAGATCTACAACATATTTTAACGGCAAGTCACGTGGGGGCAAAAATTGACTTAACCCGCTTACCGTTATCGGAAGCCGTAAAAATAGCCTGTGATCAAACTACTGCGCGGCGTTTAGCCTTAACCAGCGGCGATGATTATGAGTTATGTTTAACAGTGCCGCCCCATTGCCAGCATGAGTTTGAGGCTGCAGCTTTAAAACTAAATTGTCCTGTTACCCTTGTTGGTACGATTATTGCTGAGCAAGTGCTACAATTAATAGATGAAAACCAACAAATAATAAATTGGCAGCTTAGCGGATATCAACATTTTTAATTATTATGACAACTATACCGGCCTATTACTTTCCCACTAGCATTTATTTTATAATGCCAGATATTAGTTTTTTAACTAAATTATTGCCACAAGTGAATGACCAGCAAAATTCTTATCATATTGGCCATGACCCTAAAACCTTAAGTCAATCTTTACTGGAACGTGCCCGTGTTATTAAGCCCCTACAGGCTTTAGACCCCAAACATGATGTACCTCTCACGAAAGATAATTATTTGATGGAACTTGATCTGTCTGCTATTTGTCAAATCGTGCATGAAGCGCGGCGTTTTGAAGAAGTGAGTGTCGTTGTCGTAGACTATAACTTAGGCTCTATGAAAGGCACAGAATTTTGTCGTGAATTAAGAACTCAGCCGCTGAAAAAGATTTTACTCATTGAAGAAAAAGATCAAGCTTTTGCTATGCAAGCGGTTAACAATGGTTCGATCGATCGTTTTTTAATAAAAGACGCACATATGGCGCCGTTATTAAAGCAATATATTTTTGAGCTAAAACAAGAGTATTTTATTGGATTTTCCCGTAAATTAATGACTCTGCTAGCGCAATATTCGCCGCATATTTTTTATTTGGATTTTATTCAGTTTTTCCAAGAAAAATGTCAGCAGTATCATATTGTGGAATATTATTTGTTAGATGCCGCAGGAAGTTATTTATTAATCGATGCAATCGGTACCTTATATTGTCTAGCGGTTAAAAGTGATCGTGATATAGAAGTTTATCTTGCCAAGGCTCGACATAATCGTGGTGCAGAAGAATTAATTACTAGCCTAAAAAATCGCGTAGAAATGCCATTTTTTCTAAATGTCGCTGATTGCAGTGAATATGTTGATAGATGGCTGATTTATTTTCATGCGGTTGAGAAATTAACGCTTAAAAAATATCCGATTTATTATTCTTTGGTTAAAGATTTTACCCATCCTGATCTGACTAATGTACGAATAAAATCCTGGGAACAATATCGCGCCGGGGATTAAGTTATTAAGACTTCGTCGCGCGCGGTAGAGTGATTTGTAGATAATCGCTAGTTGCTGCAAAAATAGGTTCTCTACCCACTTGTTCACGCATGAGAGGAACAATTTTGCGTCGGACTCCCATTCCACGGGCGTCAATATAACTGTAGTCACGCATGACTTCCACAATAATAGGATTGCGAGGTGATCGTTGACCAGCGAGCATTTTATCAATAGTCATGGAATTTTGCAGGGCGCCAGGGCTAATAATCTCCAAGCGATCAGCGTAATTTATTATTTCAACTTCTAGTGCCCGCGTCCAGTCACGGTGTACTAAGGCATTCAGTAAAGCTTCACGAATGACTTCGAGAGGATAGTGCCATACTCTATATCTTCGCATAGTTTCATCAATACTATTGCTTTCAGTTGAGATAAATGGATTAATTCGATCTAGGGTTCGCTCAATCAGCCCGGGTTCAATAATTTGTCTCCCACCATTGGCTTTACCTTCACATAAAGCGACTAAAGGTCCATCTAAAAAAGTATCATCCAAGGCTTGATATTCTTTATCATTACCAGAAAATGCCATCCAGCGGATTCCTGCCTGCCGCAAATAACGTCGTGGGGCACGGCCAAATAATACTAATCCAGCAATAGTACAAACCGCAGGACTATCTTCCCGCTGCTCCATAAAACCTAAACCTTGTAGCCGAATTTCCCATTCATTTTGCGAAACGGGCATTTCTGGATCTCCTACTAGATTAGCAAGATAATCTTTTAATCTGGCTATATCCATGTTTTCAAAATGCGTGCCTGAAACAGGCAATAATTCTGGATGTAAAAGTCCACCACTGGCAAAGAGCCGTGCTTGTTGTTCACGGGTAGCAAGTCGAGATGTGCTGCCTATACGAATATAAATTTCTTCGCGGCCATGATGGCGCAGCACATAAGGTTTACTGGTTCCTTGTAAGACGGTGATTACCGCAATGCGCTGATTATTTTCTAATGCTATTTCTTCATAATAAGGCATAATTATGGGATGAATATGATCGGTAAAGACGTTCATGACCCAACTTTCTAAATCAGGACGTTGTATGCTTGTGATAGTGCCGTCATCTTCTACGCCAAGCAGCACTTTGCCACCTTCAAAATTTGCAAAAGCAACAATTTCCTTTGCAAGCTGTTCGGGGCGCAAATCATCACGTTTAAATTCCACGCCAGAATTTTCTCCATTTTTAATAATTTCTAGTAGTTCAGCTTTTAACATAGTGTGAATATAATAAGCGAGATAAGGACACTTGTCATTAGTAATTTATTTTAATATAACAATAGCGTTATTTGTTAAGAATATCAGGTACACTGCCACTGCGTTGTCTTTGTAAAGGTTTGCCTTTGGAAGGTTCTACTGATACGCTCATTCGTCTTGCAAGATTTTGGGGGGGAAAGGTTGAAGCGCTCCAGAGCCAGCTTTTAATGGATGAAAAAGAAAATTGAGAAGATACTGAACTGCGTCGTGATTGTACCGGTGAAGTAGGAGGCGTTGGTATTCTCGTTAAACTTTCTAACAAAGGTAAAGCTGTGGGAGTGCACACTTGTTCAATAGACAATTCCCTTTTAATCAATTTAGTAGTAATAATATCTGAAAATAAACATGTTAAATATGTGTTAGCCCGCGCATCTTCACTCATTGGATCATATGAATAAGAGCGTACAACGTTAAGTACTTGTTGTTGATCAGTTAATATTTTATAAGCAAACAATTTTATTGCATTAGGAGAAGTAAAAAAGTCTAAAAAATTAGGATGAAGGTTATAATAACTAATCCTACCTATAGTGAAGGTCCTAAAATATAATGCTAATAAACCAATTGGGTTTAGTAAGAAAAAAAGTGTGTTTTTATAATTTGCTTCACCAAGCCTAGTATTTAAATTGCTTAATTCTTCTTGTTGAATCAGATCATGAATTTTTCCACCATTTAAAATTAAACGTATATTACCTCCATATTTAATTTTAATATGAGCAAAGGTATTATCATATTCTAATAAAGATTGTCGTTTTTGGGATTCCCTTTTAAATTCTTCATAATACCGCAAAATTGCTTCCCACACTTCTCGTGGTAATTTATTTTCAGCAATTAACTCAAGTACAAACGACGGCGAACTTTGTTCGAGGGCTGAATACATGGCGATACCTTATTAGTATTAAATTTTTATTAATTCGTCTAACGGCCAACGTGCTTTTACTATTATATTTAAATCATCTTGTTGGCCAGCTTGCAAACGCTGATAGCCTGCAAAGGCAATCATGGCAGCATTGTCACTACAAAATTCTAGTCGAGGATAATACACTTGTCCAGCTAAAGAGCTTAATAAATCATCTAAACGTGCACGTAACAGCTTATTGGCACTGACCCCACCGGCTATCACTAACGTTTTTAATTCAGTTTGTAACAAGGCGCGTTTACATTTGCGAACTAAAGTATCTACCACCGCATCTTGAAAGGCATAAGCAATATCACATTTCGTTTGGTGGTCTAATTCGGCTTGCGCTTGAATTAACGTTAAAACTGCGGTTTTTAACCCACTAAAACTAAAATCTAAGCCTGGTCTATCTAACATAGGGCGGGGCAAAGTAAAACGATTAGGCTGCCCTTGCTCGGCTAATTTCGCAATTTGAGGTCCACCAGGATAAGGTAGGTCTAATAATTTGGCAGTTTTATCAAAGGCTTCTCCTGCGGCATCATCAATCGATTCACCTAAAATTTCATACTCACCAATGCTTGTCACTTTAATTAATAAAGTGTGTCCTCCTGAAACCAGTAAGGCCACAAACGGTAAAGCGATGTTAGGGTTATCTAATAATGCTGCTAGTAAATGGCCTTCCATATGATGAATGCCAATGGCAGGAATGTTTAACGCATAAGCCAAACTCCGTCCGAAACTCGCGCCGACTAATAAGGCGCCTATTAAACCAGGCCCACTGGTGTAAGCAATGCCAGTTAAATCTTGTAGGGTTAATTGAGCAGTTTGTAGTAAATCTTGTAGCAGAGGGCTTAAATATTTGGCATGATCGCGGGAAGCCAGTTCAGGCACCACGCCGCCATATAAACAGTGTAAATCAATTTGACTATGCAGGCGTTGGCCTAGTAAACCCTGCTCTGAATCATAGAGTGCTACAGCGGTTTCATCACAGGAACTTTCAATGCCGAGTATTAACATAGGTTTTGAAAACCCCCACCCTAACCCTCCCCCGCAAGCGGGAGAGGGGACTCTTGTTTAATCTCTAAACTATAAAATTTTTCGCCTAACTTAATCCGTGACCGACCATTTGCTTGGCGCCAACGATTACTATCGCGTAAAGAATATGCACAACCACAATATTCTTGTTGATAAAATTCTTCTCGTTTAGAAATGTCAATCATCCGCGCAGAACCACCATTTTTACGCCAGTTATAAGTCCAGTAAGTAATATCTTCATAAGGTTCTACAGCGCGTAAACCACAGTCATTAATTTGATCAAAATCTTTCCAGCGTGAAATACCTAAAGAACTGGTAATCACATCAAACCCATGTTCGTAAGCATACAAAGCCGTGCGCGCAAAACGCATATCAAAACACATAGTACAACGAATGCCACGTTCGGGTTCATCTTCCATACCTTTGGCGCGTTTAAACCATTCATCAACATCATAATCGGCATCAATAAATGGCACATTGTGTTTTTCTGCAAAGCGAATATTTTCGTCTTTTCGAATATCGTATTCAGCCCGTGGATGGATATTAGGATTATAAAAGAAAATAGTGTAATCGATACCAGAAGCTAAAAAGGCTTCCATTAGTTCGCCTGAACAAGGCGCACAACAAGAATGCAGCAATAGACGTTTACCATCTGTAGGCAAACTCAAGATTTCACGTTCAACAGAACTCATATTATTTCACAATTTTTAAAGTAGGTTTACCCGTTGGGCGCGGGGGGGGGGTGGCAAGCTTTTGTTATCATCATTGGGGGTTTCTGGTTGTGCCACTTCATCTTCCGGAAACACCATCCCACGGCCATTTTCATGCGCATAAACCGCAACTACGGCATCAATAGGAACATAAATTTCGCGTGACACCCCTTTAAAACGCGCATCAAAATCGATAAAATTATTGGTTAATTGTAAATTACTTACGGCTTGCATGGCAATATTTAACACAATTTTGCCATTTTCTACATATTCAGTTGGCACTAACACGTCAGGGTAATTGGCATTGACAATAATGTAAGGAGTACAATCGTTGTCAACTATCCAGTCATAAAAAGCGCGTACGAGATAGGGTTTGGTGGAACTAAGTTGTATAATGTCTGACATGCTTTACCTACTATTATAAGCTGTTGGTTTTATAATGATAAGCTTACCACAGTCGCATAAGTTATACCAATCTTGCCGAATGCGATATGTTTTTAGAGTTATGTCGCTAGGATCTATTCATCTGCTGTTAGATCGGCTATGCTTAGGGCAAATTTTTATTAAGGATAGATTATGTTGCAAAAAATATTTGCTTTACTTGTATTAATAAGTGCTATATCGACCACTTGCGCAGAGGTAGCGGCTCCTAATAGCTCAACCAACTATGTTATTGATGGTTCAGATACCCCTTTGCCTTTAGTGACAGTAAAATTAGCGCCTCGAGTGCGGATTTCGCCCAACCCTAATCCGACTGTGATTATTCCTTTGAGTTCTGTTGAAGCTTTTAAAACCCGTAATAGCGTGGTTGGAAACGAAAGTTTTTTTGCCAATAATCCATATATTATTGGTATGAATACTGACCATTTAATTGCCAGTGATGGGGATAAAATTTTTGTCAGAGATGTGCGCGATCCTAATATTGATACCTATGATATTGTGTATGAAGGTCAACCTTATATTGATCCCAGTACCCGCAAAGTATTGGGCTATGAAGTTATTTATGTGGCGGAAGCTAAAGTATTGCAATTAGGTCAAACATCTGTGATGTTAGTGCAAAATGCGCAGAAAAAAGTAGAAGCGGGTTATTTTTTATTTCCCCAACTTAATCGCAATGAAGGCGATTTATTACCGCATGCGCCTACCACACAAATTGATGCTTCTATTATTGAAATAATCGATAATCAAGCCACTAAAACCGGAACCTATGAAACCGTGGTGTTATCTGCTGGCAGAGAAGAAGGCGTAGATAAAGGTACGGTGTTAAGTATTTATCAAAGTTCCGGGGCAATTGCCGATCCGGTTACCCAAAAGCAAGTTCCCGCACCCGATTTATTAATTGGTAAGTTAGTCGTGATGCGTAGTTTTAAACATGTTAGTTTTGCTTTAGTCACCAGTAGTACGCAAGAAATTAATTTACTTGATAGAGTTGGAAATTAAATGGAGTTAACCGATCTACATTGTTGTTTGGCATTAAATCGATTACCTGGAATAGGTTCTGTCGGCCTCACTCAATGGTTAGAGCGCGCAGGAAAATTAGAAAATTTATTTAACGCTAGCGCTCATGAATTAGTTAATTATGGTGTGCCTGCTAAAACAATCGAATTATTACGCAATATTAATTGGGAAATTATTCAAGCTGATTTAACTTGGCTAAAGGCGGCAAATGATCATCATGTGGTAACTTTATTTGATGCCAATTATCCGGCTTTATTAAAGCAAATTCCTTCGGCACCTATGGTTTTATTTGTACAAGGCGACATTAATTTGTTAACTACTGCACAGTTAGCGGTAGTCGGGAGCCGTAATCCTTCCCCGAGTGGGAAAGAAAATGCCTTTGAATTTGCACGTTTTTTAACCGAAGCGGGCTTAGCCATAACCAGTGGTTTAGCCTTGGGAATTGATGCGGCAAGTCACCGTGGTGCCTTAGCAGCAAAAGGTAAAACGATTGCGGTATTGGGCACAGGTTTAGATCGCATGTACCCCGCGCAACATAAAGCTTTAGCGCATGACATAGTGAATAATGGAGGGGCTTTAGTCAGTGAATTTCCTATAGGCAGTATTGCCAAACCGGATCACTTTCCGAGGCGAAATCGCATTATCAGTGGGTTGAGTTTAGGCACCTTAGTCGTTGAAGCAGCATTGCAAAGTGGTTCATTAATTACCGCTAAATTTGCTTTAGAGCAGGGGCGTGAAGTGTTTGCCATTCCTGGTTCTATTCACAATCCATTGGCAAAAGGTTGTCACCGTTTAATTCGTGAAGGCGCAAAATTAGTGGAAACAGGTCAAGATGTATTAGAAGAATTAGGCGCGTTAAACGGGGTTGTGCGCAAACAAACTGTAGAAATTTCTACAGATAATTTAACCTCAGACTATACTAGTCTATTAAAATTAATTGATTATTCACCGATTTCAGTCGATGGTTTAGTTGCACGTAGTGGCTTGAAAAGTTCAGAAATAGCCTCCATGTTGCTAATCCTTGAATTGCAAGGCTATATTGTCTCTGGAAATAGTGGTTATTGTCTTACTGGAACTTAAAATGAAACTTGTTATTGTTGAATCACCCGCGAAAGCGAAAACCATTAATAAATATTTAGGTAAAGATTATCAAGTCTTAGCCTCCTATGGGCACGTGCGCGATTTATTACCTAAAACGGGAGCGGTTGATCCGGATAATAATTTCGCCATGAAATATGAACTAATCGAAAAAAACCTCAAACATCTTGAAGCGATAAAAACGGCAGTTAAAAAAGCAGATACTTTATTACTCGCAACTGATCCGGATCGCGAAGGAGAAGCGATTGCCTGGCATATTTATGAATATTTGAAAGAGCAAAAAGCCTTAAAAAATAAATTAGTCCAACGTGTGGTATTTTATCAAATTACTGAAAAAGCTGTGCAAGAAGCGATTGCTAGCCCGCGTGAAATTTCCATGGACTTAGTTGATGCCCAGCAAGCACGTCGGGCTTTAGATTATTTAGTGGGCTTCAATTTATCACCGTTATTGTGGAAAAAAGTACGTCGCGGTTTATCAGCAGGTCGAGTTCAAAGCCCAGCATTACGGTTAATTGTTGAGCGCGAAGAAGAAATTGAAAAATTTATTAGCCAAGAATATTGGACTATTGAAGCCGATGTGCAAGCCAAGAAGCATAAATTTTCCAGTAAGCTGATTGAATATGCCGGGGCTAAATGCCAACAATTTGATATAAACAATGAAAAAGACGCACATAAAGTTCGCGACAAATTAATTAAACTCGCTAATGGCGAATTGCTGGTCGCAAAAGTTGAAAAGAAACAACGGGCACGTAATCCCGCGGCACCATTTACGACTTCGACTATGCAACAAGAAGCGATTCGTAAATTAGGTTTTACCTCGAAAAAGGCCATGAGCGTTGCACAGCAATTGTATGAAGGGATTGATATTGGTATGGGTACCGTGGGGCTAATTACCTATATGCGTACGGACTCGGTCAATTTAGCCAAAGAAGCGATTGATGATATCCGTGATTTAATCGCTAAACGTTATGGCCCAGATAATGTGCCCAAAGAACCGCGAATATTTACTACTAAATCAAAAAATGCGCAAGAAGCGCATGAAGCTATTCGGCCCACCAATGCCGCTAAAACGCCTGATTCTATTAAAGACTATTTAAGTGCGGAACAATTTAAATTATATGATTTAATTTGGAAGCGTACGGTGGCTTCACAAATGATCCCTGCGACAATTGATACGGTGGCGGTGGATTTAACTTGTGGCACGGCAAAAACCGGTGGCAAATTTCGTGCCAATGGTTCAGTTATTCGTATTCCCGGGTTTATTACGGTGTATCAAGAAGATCAAGATGATGCTGCTAGCGAAGAAGGGGAAAAAATGTTGCCGCCCTTGGAAGAAGGGCAAATGGTCAGCTTAAATGAAATTCGCAGTGAACAACATTTTACTGAACCACCGCCGCGTTTTACTGAAGCAAGTTTAGTTAAAACTTTAGAAGAATATGATATTGGCAGACCATCAACTTACGCCAGTATTATTTCGACTTTGCAACAACGGGAGTATGCTACCCTCGATAAAAAACGTTTTCAACCCACCGATGTCGGGCGTATTGTTAATAAATTTTTAACCAGTTATTTTACCCATTATGTTGATTATGCTTTTACCGCGAATATGGAAGGTGATCTTGATGCGATTGCGCGTGGTGAAAAAAAATGGATCCCGTTATTGAAAAATTTTTGGAAACCTTTTCATAAACAGATCGGTGAAATTGAAGCCACAGTTCAGCGTAGTGATGTGACTCATGAAAAACTCGATGAAAAATGTCCAGAATGTGGTAAGCCTTTATCGATTCGTTTAGGCCGCAGTGGTCGTTTTATTGGCTGTGATGGTTATCCCGAATGTAAATATACCCGTAGCCTTGAAGGTGAAGAAAATAGCGCTGCTATGGCTGCGGAAGTAATAGCCGATCGACGTTGTCCCAAGTGTGATAGTGAATTGGTCATGAAAGTTGGTCGTTATGGTAAATTTATTGGTTGCAGTAATTATCCTAAGTGTAAATATATTGAATCTTTGAATAAACCCAAAGACAGTGGTATTAATTGCCCAGAATGCAATCAAGGAACCTTGTTAGAACGTAAATCGCGCTTTGGCAAATTATTTTATTCTTGTTCGCGTTATCCTGACTGTAAATATGCAGTGTGGAATGAACCTTTATTAGAAGCATGCCCAAGTTGTGCATGGCCTATTTTAACGATTAAAATTACTAAACGTCGTGGTAAAGAAAAAGTTTGTCCAAAAGAAGGCTGTGGTTTTACCGAAAAAATGCCTGATGAAGGAGAAAACCCATAACTCCGTCGTCCTCGCGTAGGCGGGGACCCAGCTTTTAAACAGCCTGGATTCCCGCCTACGCGGGAACGACGAAAGTAAATATTATGCTAAACACTTTATTAATCCATCAACACTACGCACTTAATCGCAGTTGGCAACAACTACGACATGCACCCTTAGTTAGTCTATTAACTGTCGCTGTGCTAAGCATTGCTTTATTATTACCAACGGCCCTATTAGTATTATTAAACAATGCTCAGCAATTAACTCAGCGTTGGGATACTAGCATTGGTATGACAGTCTATTTGCAAACGACTGCCACCACTCAACAAGCGCAAAGTGTTTTACAAACTATTCAACAGCGAAGCGATATCAGCAAAGCTATTTATATTTCACCCCAACAAGGTATGGCAGAATTTATTGCGGTTTCAGGTTTAGATGATGCGTTCAATGTCTTAGATGCTAATCCATTACCAGGCGTGATTAAAATTACCCCGCAGGATTTATCTCCTTCAGCGCTGCAGGGTTTGCAAAGTCAATTGCAACAATTACCACAAGTTGCCAGTGTAAACTTTGATATGCAATGGCTTAAGCGCTTAATGGCTATCGTGCAGTTGAGTAAAGATTTTATTTATGGTTTATTGGGGTTATTATCATTAGCCGTGTTATTAATTATTGGTAATACGATTCGTACGCATGTAGAACGTTACCATCGAGAAATTGAAGTGCTAAAATTAATAGGCGCTAGCAATCACTTTATTCGTCGACCGTTTCTTTATACAGGTATATTATATGGTTTTGCTGCAGGCGTAGTAGCGGTGATATTAGTGAATATTTTTGTTTTTGGGTTACAAACGCCCGTTGCTAATCTCGCAAACTTATATGGCAGTCAATTTACTTTGCAAGGTTTAAATCTTATTGGCACTTTAAGCTTGTTGCTATTTAGCGTTATCTTAGGTTATTTAGGTTCATGGGTGGCGTTGCAACAACATTTGATGAAAGTTGAAATACGGTAATGTCCCATCATTAAATCGAAGCCACCTTCTGATCTCCCCCTTTGAAAAAGGGGGATTAAGGGGGATTTTTTCTGTTAAGGCACGATCCTTCAAATAAAAGCACTTCTGCAGTCGGCTAATAAATCCCCCCTGCCCCCCTTTTTCAAAGGGGGGATTTCTTCGGTAAATAATTTTCATACTCATCACCATTGTTCATTTAAATATTTGATTCCGTAAATGTTACAAATTATAAATCAGGGATAAAGTAGTAAGAGTATTTAGTTGATTAGCATTATCCGGTGCTTGAGTATCATAGAGTATTTCTACTTCGCCTTTTAAGCCAAAGTTTTGATAAATTTGTCCTACTATACTGCTATCAAACGTATAAAATATACCGTGCAGGGAGTAACGCGCACTGACGTTTTCTTGCCACGTCGTTTTATCATTAATATGGACAGTTGAATTGAAGGCATTATAAAGAGTAACAAAGCTTTGAGTTTGAGGCGGCGAAATAATTTCTCGCCACATATAACCTGGACCAATTTGAACGCTTAAACTCCATATCTTGTTATTAGTAATAACACGGTTATAACCAATACTTTGCGTAGCGACATAGGTATACCCACCAAATAAATCGCGGGTATAATCGGCATAGCCATATACCCCATTGGTTTCATCTAAGTTGCGAATGCTATTGAACACGCTAATGAATCTATTGGTGGTGGGTGTTCCTGCATCTGCTGCGTATTGATAATCCGTTTTCCAAGTGGTATTCCATAATTTATTAGGCACATAAGACCAAAATAAGTTGGCATTTAAATTGGTGGTATTATTATTACCTGTATTAGCAATAATTCCTAAACCCGCATTAGTGCCTTCAAAAGGTTTATTATTTTTAATGGCATCTTCCGTGTTTTTGCCTTTAACTTTAGCTTCATATTGTTTGGCTAAGGCTTTGTATCTATCTGCGTAAGCTTGTGATTGCTGAGCCATCGTCAGGTAATATTTAGCTAATTGCTCAGCACTTTTATTGATGACTTCATCAGCCGCATAAACGGGGCCGTAAGTGACGAATAATAAAATTAACGAATAAAGCAATAATTTAAGCATATGGTGGTTATTATACCAGCCAATCTTTAGCCATTAAAAATTTTTCGCTTAGCTCTGCTTCAGGGGTGTCGGTGTTGGCATGATAATCATATTGCCAACTTGCTATAGGCGGTAAGGACATTAAAATAGATTCAGTGCGCCCATGGGTTTGCAAACCAAATAAAGTCCCGCGATCATAGACTAAATTAAACTCTACATAACGTCCGCGGCGATATTGTTGAAAATTTTTTTCTCGCTCTGTATAGGCCATGGTTTTGCGTTTAGTTAAAATAGGTTGATAAGCCAAGCTAAAAGAATTGCCAACGGCTTGTAAAAAAGCGAAGGCGTTATCAAAGCCTCCAGCATTAAAGTCATCAAAAAATAAACCGCCAATACCACGAGGCTCTTGACGATGGGGAAGATAAAAATAATCATCACACTGTTGTTTAAATAAAGGATAAAGCTCAGCGCCAAAGGGATCGCAGGCAGCTTTAGCGGTTTGATGCCAATGTATACAATCGGCTTCAAAGCCATAATAAGGGGTTAAATCATAACCTCCACCAAACCACCATACCGGAGCTTCTCCGGCTTTTTCCGCAATAAAAAATCGCATATTCATATGGGCAGTAGGAACATAAGGATTACGTGGATGCACCACCACAGAAACGCCTAGGGCTTGAAATTGACGACCCAGCAATTCAGATCGCTTTAAGGTGGCCGCAGGAGGCAATTGGGAACCTAAAATATGCGAAAAATTGACTCCGGCTTTTTCAATAATTTTACCCTGTTCTAATACGCGAGTTTTACCACCCCCACCATTGCTATGTTGCCAAATGTCTTCCTGAAAATATTGGGTATTATCTTCTTGTTCAAACATGTGGCAAAGCGTTGTTTGTAAATTGAGTAAATAATCTTTCACTTGGGTTATCATATAAATACCTATTATTTTTTGATTTGTCATGCCAGCATGGTAAAATTTTATAGAATCCTCGGACTTAGCAAGCTGGGCATCTACAAACACTCTACTTAATTAGTACACTGCATTCTGGATGCCAGCCTACGCTGGCATGACAATTAACTGCTATTAATATTTCCTTTCTGGCGAGTCTGCCAAAGTTTATAAATCACAGGAGCTATGACTAATAAAGCTAATGCTAACAAAGGTAGTAAAATGGGTGGGGTTAAAAATGTTGCTAAAGTAGGGGGAGTATCATTGGCTAATAAATTTCCTAAACTCGTGCCTATAAGGGCATGAATAAATGAAATAGGAATAATGCCAATGAAAGTGGCTAAGGCAAAAATTTTCAAGCGTACATTTAATATTGCTGCAACAATATTTACCATCCAGAAAGGAAAAATAGGCAATAAACGTAATACCAATAAGTAAGAAAAAGCGTTTTTCTGAAATCCAGTTTGCATTTGTTGTAGCCATTTAATGTTTTTAACCGTCATCCAATTATGGATTGCTGTGCGTACGATAAGAATAAATAAGCTTGCGCCCAGTGTAGCGCTCATAACAATATAGAGGGTACCTAAAATCGTTCCAAATAGCATTCCACCTACTAAGCTTAAAATAGTTACAGCAGGGATTGAACAGGCTATCGATACAATATATAAACTAATAAAAATGAGTACTGATAAGCTATAGTGTTGCTGGTTCCAGTGCAATAATAATTCGTGATGAGCCTTTAAGCTAGCAAAGCTTACATAATTATATAAATGGAAATAAAAAAATAAAATCAATACGAGTATTAAAATACTGAGAGGCAGCCATCGATATAATGTGATGATATTCATGAAACTGATTTGTCTTTATAATACAGCGCTGCCAAGCTGCCAATTAGTAGAGCCAAGACAGCAATAAATAACGGTAAAGTCAAATGCAGAGAAATCAACCAGCCGCCATTAAATGCGGTTAACAACCAAGCAAAAAATAAAGTAGTACTGGTATAGCCCATGACCCAGCCTTGATGAGTGGCAGAAACTTTATTAGAAATAAGCGTAACCAGATTGACATAAGCTGTGCCGGTAAAAATGACAACTAAGGGAATAAAGATCCATTGCATGAGGGGTGTTGGAAACACCGCACAACCTAATAAACCTACAAAAACCAATAGGATACTAAGCTTCATAAAATGCGCGATAGATAACACTCTAAGTAACAAAGGATAGAGTACTAATAAGCCCACACACATTAATATACCCATATAAGAAGCATAGGTGCTGACTTGTTGTGGTGTGTAATGAAAGGCTTCACTCAAATATAAAAAGATCGCTTGATAATATTGACTCCAACCTAACTCTAAACAAAAGAAAATTAATAATAAAATACCGACATGATATTGTTTAATTGCAATCGGTAAACCTAACAGCACTTCACGTGCACTGAGCATTTGTTGACGTATAGCAGTAGAACTGGTTTCTTGAAAAAATAACATAAGCAAAACTAAAGCTATTAGGCTAATTATGAAAGCACACCAATAAGGCGTGGTGACAGTAAACCAACTCACTAACTGTGGGTCAGATAAATACCCACCCGCTAAAGGCCCGAGTAATAACGCGAGCGTCATCACTAACGCGATCCAATTTAAATAATAGGCTTTTTCTTTGCCTTGACATAAATCCGCCACCGCCGCTTGCGCGACCGGTTGGCTAGCAGAGCCGACCCCAGCTACAAAGCGACCCAATAAAATTAACCCAAGACTTTTTGATAAAATGCCGATAATGGGTAAGAGAAAACCAAAGGCCGTACCCATCACACAAACTAATAAAGTTTTTTTGCGCCCATATTTATCGGAAGCACTGCCAATAATGGGTGCGGCGAGTAAGGCTGCCAAGGGTGATAAAGCAATTGTGAGTCCAGTTAAGATATTGCGCGTACTTTGACTAGCGCTATCAGCCAGTAAACCATAATGATTATTAAAATACAGTTGTAATAATACTGGGATCACCACAAAGTAGGCAAAAGAATCGACAAAAATAACTAATAATAAAGGCAGTAATTTACGAAAGTGGGAAGACATATTTTTCTCCTATTTTTTTCTCTTGGCGGTATTACGGGTAATGCGAATAACTTCAGAGAGTTTACGTAAACTGCGAATAACATCGGCCAAATGCTGGCGACTTTTAACCATTAAAATAAATTTAACTTTGTTACTGTCCGCATTTTTTTCTAAAACTTTAATATCTTCAATATCAATTTCAGCCTTGGACAATGTTTGAGTTATCTCCGCTAAGATACCGCGTCGGTTATAAACTGTAATGCGAATATCCACCGGAAAATAACCTTTTACTTGTTCATCCCAGCGCAAGGGTAAATATTTTTCGGGTTCCCGTTCATCTTCTTTGGCGATTTGCCGACAAGTAGTCACATGCACGAAAATGCCTTGTTTGGGCTCAAAATAACCTATTATTGCATCACCCGGAATAGGGTGGCAACATTTGGCGAAGTGTAAGGATAAACCTTCGGCGCCTTTAATAGAAATGGGCTGAGAAATTTTAAATTCTTTATTATAATTATCATGTTCAGCTAATAAGCGTTTAGCAATTAACATCGGGGCAAAATCGCCACTGCCTATGCCTTGATACAATTCTTCTACGGTTGATAATTGTGATTCAGTTAATACTCGAGTAAAATCTTGGCTTGATAATTCTTTGCTATCAACTTTTAATGAACGTAACACATTGTTTAATAATTCTTGGCCTAAATTTACCGTTTCACTGTATTGTTGATTTTTTAAAAAATGCCGAATACTGCTACGCGCTTTACCGGTGATCACAAAATCTAACCACGTTACACTAGGATGTGCTTGTGTTGCAGTGATAATTTCCACAGTTTGGCCATTATTCAGTTTAGTACTTAAAGGTTGAAAATGACGATCAATTTTACCAGCAATGCAGTGATCGCCGATATCCGAATGCACAGCATAGGCAAAGTCTACAATGGTAGCTCCGCGCGGTAATTCCATAATGCTGCCTTTAGGGGTGAAAACATACACTTCATCAGGCGATAAATCAAATTTAACATTTTCAATAAACTCTAAGGAAGTGCCGGCTTTTTGCTGCAATTTTAGTAGGCTATCAAGCCAAGCTTTAGTGCGTTCATTGGGCAAAAATCCATTGGCAAGTTTGCCATCTTTATAACTCCAATGGGCAGCAACGCCACTATCTGCAGTCAAATCCATTTCTTGGGTGCGAATTTGAATTTCAATGGGAACGCCGTAAGGTCCAAATAAAGTCGTGTGTAAAGATTGATAACCATTGGCTTTTGGGATAGCAATATAATCTTTAAAACGCTCCGGCACGGGTTTATAAAGATTATGAACAAAACCTAAGGCACGATAACAATCTTCTACGGTATCTACCACAATGCGAAATGCATACATATCTAATATATCAGCAAGTGGTAAATGTTTGCTGCGCATTTTGCGATAAATACTATATAAATGTTTTTCTCGGCCCATGATGTTTAAGTAATTAAACTTTGGTTTGGACAAGGCACCATTAAGGGCTTTTTGGATTACTTCAACGACACTCTTACGATTGCCTTGCAAGTGTTTAACGGCTTTACTTAACACTAAATAACGATTGGGATAAGAAGCTTGGAAGGAAAGATTTTCTAATTCGATACGTAAATTATGCATGCCTAATCTATTTGCGATTGGGACATAAATTTCTAGAGTTTCTTGCGCAATACGCCGACGCTTTTCCGGCCTGAGTGATGCGAGAGTACGCATATTATGTAAGCGATCAGCAAGTTTAACTAACACAACGCGAATATCTTTGGCCATTGCTAAAATCATTTTACGAAAATTTTCTGCTTGCGCTTCCGCTTTATTTTCAAATTTAATTTTAGTTAGTTTGCTGACCCCATCAACTAAGTCCGCAACTGAATTACCAAATTGTTCAGCAATAAGGCTTTTAGTAACAGTGGTATCTTCCATGACATCATGTAATAAGGCCGCCATGATGGTTTCAGGATCCATATGCATATCGGCTAAAATGCCAGCAACATCAACAGGGTGGGTTATATAGGGTTCGCCACTGCTACGCGTTTGGCCTTCATGCGCTTGTTTAGAAAAAAGGTAGGCGCTTTCAACCGCTTCGATTTGCTCGCGACTGAGATAAATAGTTAATTTTTTACGTAGTTTTTCAAATAAACGCACACACTTCTCCCCACCATAAAGTATAAGGTTATTCTAGCTGGGGAAATAGTGCAAGTAGAAAATAAGGCCGCGCGTCGTCATTCCCGCGTAGGCGGGAATCCAGGTTAATCACTCAGCTTCGTCTTCAGTATTATCTTCAGCGACTTCAATATCTTCTTCTGACTTAGCTGAAGTGGTTAAGGCGGCAATTAAGGCAGCATCAGAATCATCATCTAAACTGAAATCTGTATCATCATCTAAGGCATAAGAATAAACAGGGGGTTTTGGTTCGGGAGATTTTTGCAATAGATAGTCTGCAGTAATATGGCCTTCGGCAATTTCACGTAAAGCGACTACTGTGGCTTTATCATTACCCCATGGCACATGCGGATCAGTACCAGACATCATTAAATCTCGTGCCCGTTTGCTCGATAACAACACTAATTCAAAACGATTTTTAACATTCTTTAAACTATCATCAACGGTAACACGCGCCATTATTTACTCCTAAACTTTTATAGCCTTAATTTTACCTGATTTACGCCAATAATTCAGCAATTAATTGCTCTAAAGCCGGGGTTAATTTTCGATTAGTCTTATTGATAACTTGCTTAGAATGGTTAAATATAGCAATTAATTCATTTAAGGCCACTTCAAAATCATTATTAACAATTACGTAGTGATAATCTTGGTAATGGGCAATTTCATCTTTTGCCACCGACATACGCAAGCGAATGGTTTCTTCATCATCCCGTGCCCGCTTTTTCAAACGCTGTTCTAAAATAGCCAAAGAAGGTGGCAAAATGAAAATGCCGACCGCCGCTGGAAATTGTTTAAAAATTTGTTCCGCGCCTTGCCAATCAATTTCTAAAATAACATTTTTACTCATCGCTAATTGTTGTTCCACCCACTGGCGCCCGGTGCCATAATAATAATCCGCAACTTTGGCAAATACTTGCGCGTATTCCAAAAATTCACCGGCTGCAATCATGCGCTCAAATTGCGCTCTATCAATAAAATGATAATGTTGGCCATCGATTTCACCAGGTCGTTGTGGGCGAGTAGTATAAGAAATAGATAACACCACATTATCGACTTTTTCTAATAAGGCATTTACTAAGCTGGATTTCCCAGCGCCTGATGGGGCGGCGATGACGTAAAGGCGCGAGGTTTGTAATTTAGGATTCATAATTACTCCAAAGGTAATTCTCTTGTTTGTCATTCTCAGCCGAGCTTGCGAGGCTGGGAATCCAAGGTTTTTTAGTTTGTTGCCATAGAGTGCTAATAAATAACTCTGTAAACACCTTGGATTCCCGCTAGCGTCGCAGAGCGCTCCTGGCGAGAATGACAATCTTTTTTAAATACACAGCAAGATTTATAAATTCTAGCACATAATTCCCTGTATCCTTATTCAAGATTCTGAACCTGCTCACGCATTTGGTCGATAAGCACGCGTATTTCAATGCTACTTTGTGTGACGCTGGTATCCGTTGATTTTGAGGCTAAAGTATTGGCTTCACGATGCAATTCTTGGATCAAAAAATCGAGCCGACGGCCGACGCTGCCGCCTTGTTGTAAAATACGGCGTAATTCAGCAATGTGCGTTGTTAAGCGATCTAATTCTTCCGCGATATCAGCTTTTTGTGCTTGTAAAACAATTTCTTGTTCTAAACGTTGCGGCTCAATAGTCACGCTTAATTCGGCAATTTTAGCTTGTAAGCGTTGCCGCTGTAATGATATCAAATCTTTAGCATGGAGATTAATTTTAGCCACTTCGGTTTCAATCATGCTTAAGCGTTGTAATAAAATTTTTTCTAACTCAGTACCTTCTCGCTGGCGTGCCGTGATTAAATCTTTAAGGGTAGCATTAAATAAGCTTAAGATAGCTTGTTGTAAAGTCTCTTGGTTCACTTCGGGTTGGATCAATACCCCTGGCCATTGTAATAATGCCAAGGCATCGATCGTCACATTGCGGTGCGTTTCAGTTTCGGCTTGTTGCAAAAGATGAGCAAGCGATGCTAACGCTTTGCTATTTAATTGCCAGCTTTGTGCATCAACGCCGGTAGTTTGTTGACGAATAAAACATTCAACTTTACCCCGTTGTAAAGCTTGACGAGCTTGTTCTCGCAGAGGCATTTCCAATTCTCTTAAGGCTTCCGGCATCCGCACAGAAAATTCTAAATAACGTTGATTGACGGAACGTAGTTCACAACTAAAGGTATCTGTTAAATAATCTATTTTTCGTTGGGCAAAACCGGTCATACTGGTAATCATATCTATTTCTCGCGGTTAAAATACGGTATAATTTCAACTTACTTATAATTAGGAAGCCATTATGCGCCCAAGCCTTCGAGCCGCCAATCAATTACGCCCCATTACGATTACCCGCGATTATATCAAACATCCAGAAGGTTCGGTATTAATTGAATTTGGTGATACCAAAGTCATTTGCAATGCCAGCGTCACCAAAGGCGTGCCACGCTGGATGAAGGAACAAGGTATCACTAACAAGGGTTGGGTGACGGCCGAATATGGCATGTTACCGCGCTCTACCGGCCAGCGTATGGATAGAGAAGCAGCACGGGGTAAGCAATCAGGGCGCACGCAAGAAATTCAGCGGTTAATTGCCCGATCTTTACGCGCGGTTGTTGATTTAACTTTACTGGGTGATTTTAGTATAGTAGTTGATTGTGATGTGATTCAAGCCGATGGTGGCACCCGTACAGCGGCGATTACTGGCGGTTGTATTGCCCTGGTTGATGCGCTGCGCTTTATGCAACGGCAAAAATGGATTAAAACCGACCCTTTTAAACAGTTAGTTGCGGCTATTTCAGTGGGGGTTTATAAAGGCCAACCTGTGCTTGATTTAGATTATATTGAAGATTCCAGCGCTGAAACCGATATGAATGTAGTGATGACAGCCGATGGGCGTTTTATTGAGATGCAAGGCACGGCAGAAAATGAAGCCTTTACCGAAACCGAGTTAAGCGCTTTAACAGAGTTAGCAAAAGCTGGAATTAAACAATTAATTGAAAAACAACAAGAGGCGTTGAGGTAGTATGAGGTATGTTCTCAAACCCGGCGATATGGTGCAAATCATTGCCCCTGCTGGTAAAACTCCAGAGCCACAACAAGATGTGGAGAAAGTGCTTGAGTTGTTAAAAACTTGGGGATTAGTTGGCCGCGCTTCATCGCTTATTTGGGGCGAAAATAAAGATTATCCCGAGCTATCCAATACCGATGCCAAACGCTTTGAAGATTTAAAAAATGCGCTTGTAGATCCACAAGTAAAAGCCATTTGGTGTATTCGTGGAGGCTATGGCACTCTCAGATTATTTTCGGATTTAAAAAAATATTTTCCCGTGCCACCTGCAGAAAAATTATTTATTGGTTTTAGTGATATTACGTTATTACATCTTTATTTTAATCAAGTATGGGGTTGGCAAACCATTCATGGGCCTGTGGCCATTCAAGCGGTTAATAATAAATTAGCCCCGGCTGATTTAGAAAATTTACGAAAAATTATCTTTGGTGAAGTTCAAGAAATATTGATTAATGATTTAACGCCATTAAATCATGCTGCGAAAATGTCTTTAACTTTATCAGGGCAAATGACAGGTGGTAATTTAACGGTTATTAGCCGTTTATTTGGCACCCCATATCAAATTAAAACCCAACATAAAATTCTAGTGTTAGAAGATGTAGAAGAACCGTTTCGTAAAATCGATGGCATGTTGCAGCAATTTATTTTAACTGGCTTATTAGAACCCCATAATAAACCAGCTGCGGTTATTTTAGGCGATTTTTCCAATGCGAATGCTGAACAATTACAAGCAATAGAAAATTGCTTGCATGAGTTTGCGGAAAAATTAACTGCAGAAAATATTCCAGTATTACGTTGTTTAGGAATAGGCCATGGTCAGCAAAATCACCCTTTTATTGAAGGTGGAGTGGGTGAGTTGCAACTAGGGGAAGTAAGCAGTCAGTTGTTGCAAAGTTAAGTTGCGAATCACGATTGCGTATTTACCTTGCCAAGGATAGAAAGCATCTGCTGCCAAACCCAGCCTTTGCTGTAGATTAGCTATTAACGTTTTTTTATGTTCTCCATGAGCTCTTTTAGAATAAATAAACACAGCCGTTGAGCCAGGAATAGAGATCTCGGCAAATGAAGTCTGATCTGCCGGTGCGTTCTCATACACAGTGTTAGGTGGAATTATTGAAGCTATATATTCAGCTAATTTTTCAGAAAACCCGGAAGAAAAATTTTGTTCATATAATGGTATTATCCGATTATAATCATGCTCTGCAGGTGGCCAGGGAAAAGGCATCGGGGTATAACCAGGGGGAAGAGTAACACTTCCTCTCATGAACAAGGGTCGGGTAGATGGAGGAGGTGAGGGTGAGTGCTGTACCTTGTGATCTCTACTCCACGAAGGTGCCAAAGCTGGTGGAGGAGAATCAGCTCTCCTAATAGGAGTTCTTGTAGGGAACAGAAAACTGCCTAATCCTGATATAGATGATGTGGCAGATGTTGAAGCTGCGCGCGGCGAGGGTGGCAGAGAGACCTGCGGTGCTGTTAACTGAGAGAGGCTATCCTGTGCGAATTTTTCAAGATCCGAACTCTTAAGTATTATAATTTTATATATTATTTTAAGTTGAGAAATCATCTGAAATAACTTATCTAAACTATAAGTATTAAATAAAGTTTCCCCCGCAGAATTAAACTCAAACCCCACCGTTTTCGTAAGATCACGGTTTTCAGTAATAAGTCGTTTTTTTAGAGGCCCAGTCTCAGGATTAATGATATCGCGGATCCTCTGCCAAAACTCCGGTGAGATCTGAGAATTAGTGCTAGTTTTTTCAAGTTCTTCAACCAACGTTTTAATAGTACTGATTAAAAGAGTTTTGACAGTATTCTGGGTGTTTTTTATATCAGAGTTTAGTTTTTCCAGCTCTTGTGCTTGTACCGTAGTCAGGAGATTCGCTTTATTCGCTTTATAAGCACTATAACAAGCTTCAAGCGTCAAACTAGCTTTAATTTTATCGAACTCTATAGGCAAAAGGGTTGGTTTCAAATTATCTGCAAAAGTGTAGAGAGTTTCTGATAAATACAAAAAATAATACATCGCAAATTTAGGTTTATTTTCGGAAGGAAGGGTGGCTGAATCATTGGTTAACTTTGCTGGTAATCTCTTTATTAACTCAAGCATAGAACGGCAAGCAGGGTGACTGGAGAGTACTGGAAATTTAGCGATGATCATTTCCCAACCTGTATAGATATGTACTATGCTGCTTTGTACAGTCTGGACAGTAGATACAGGAGATACAGGAGATGTCAGTAAGGATTGTTTTAGCTCAAAATAACTAAGCATAGGAGTGTACCATTTATTTTAATTAATCTTTTTAACACGGTAAGTCAGTATTTATTAGTATAGACTATTATTTTAACTTAGTCTCTACGATCTGTTCCACCTGAAGCAACAAGGATGTATTTTCATTAATCACAAAATCGATAAATTTTTCTTTTTGCAGGGTTTTTTCCAGCACATCATTGGGAATAAAGCGTGTCATTTCATCTTGAAATGATTTACTGCGTACGATCTCATTAAGTTGACCGATCATATTTCTTAAATTTTCTAAATAATGAATTTCTTTATAGTCATGGATCTTGGCCAGGATAAATTCCGAATTTATTTTAGCGCCTTGTTGCTTAAGCCAACGTAAATCCCAAATATCACGATATCTAATATAACGTTTACAACTGACTAAAGAAATTAATTTATCTGCCATAATTTCATCGAGTGTTTCTGTCATGATCAGTGTATCGCTATAGCCGTCAGGCAGAAATTCATAATTTTGTTGCAAGGCTCTAGGCACTCGTGAATAAGCTGATACATTAGCGACTTCAATTTTTATTTTTTGTTTAGGAATATCTTTTTTTTCTGGTGCAGTAGTAACACTAATTTGCCATTTATCGACTTTAATATCTTCATATTTCGGAAGGGTTGCCATTTCTTTAGGTTCCTTCACGATAATTTCTAACCCATATCGTTTACCTAGATATTTTTCCAAACAATCTTTCATCGCTATTAAATTAGCAGTAGCAAAATCCCGACCACCTGCAAAATCTAGATCTTCGCTAAATCTTACTGCGCCATAACACAGACGCAGCGAGGTACCACCCTGAAAGGTGAGCGTGTCTAATAAGCCATGACTATCTAAACAAAATAAAATATCATAATGTAATAATTCTTTAGCAATAGCAGGACGCATGAGGGCACGGCCCGGAATACGGAGCGCTTTTTCTACCAACAAATTAAAATCTTCGATTTTATTCATGATCGAGATCCTCTAACTGCAATAAATGCAAATTACGCCCAACCCGTTTTAGATCTCGTAAAGCCGCGTTTTTTGTAGCTATACGCAATGGTCTGCCAGCGATTGTTTGAATATGATCGAGTATATTAATAGCTGATCTTTTTGTATGTGTGAATTCAATAGTACCATATGAAGTTTTATAAATTCCTTTTCGACCCGTTGTCATTACGGTAAGCAAATCTAAAGGAATTTGAGAAATAAGCCCATATTCAGATAAAGCTGACTCAAGACTTACATAATTATAAAAAGCTCTTCGTAATGCTTTTGCGATATGTTCTATGGTATAGCTATCGAAACATTGTGCATGATGATTGACGTAAATGCCACGGCAAGCACGTTTAAGAAGATTAGCTTTTACCAGACGATTCAACCCTTCATCCAAGGCTTTGGCATTATCGTTTGAAAATAGTTTAGCCAAATCATGTTTTATAAAAACATATTTTGCTTGCTTGTCAAATTCTGTCAGTATTTGAATAGCTTCTAATTGCTTCATGGCAGCTTCCATTAAGTGGACATCTATACTATGAAAGTATAGTATAGACGTCCACTTAATGCAAGTCGACCCTAAGTGGACCTTAAACCGTCACCACTTTTCCATTAATCACTTTGCCGCTTATCTTTGAATCTTTCGATAAATGTACAATGCCAGGCGTACCGATAAAAGTAATATCGCCATTGACGATGGTATCGTCTTTGATGGCGATGATCGTGCCAGCAGGGATATCTTTGGCTTGGATAGCTGCGATAATGCAATGGCTAAATGTCCCGCTGTGCTTAATCAACAAAATAGTTTTGGCAAAATGCGTTGATGTGGCATTCACCCCGCCATCTAATCGCACTTGGCCTAATACTTCGCCTTGGGTAATATGCGCAGGGCCACGAATAATAATGCCGCCGCTCATCGTGACATGCGTTAACGCCGCGGTGCCATGCACTAATAGCGTGTGTAAACGCACCTCAGCCATTGCGGCATTGCCATACACTACTACATCAGAAAGCGTAGCATTATGAGCCGATAAATCACCATGCGCAATGGTGTGACGAGTGACGGTGGTGCCGTCAATATTAACTGTGCCAGTTCCACCTACACCATCGACAACCCCTTTGCCACAACTGACACCGCCAGGATAATGAAAGCACGGGCTTTTGGCATTAGCTGCTGTTGCTAGAAACAAAGTGATTAGTACTAAGAAATATTTAAACATGGGTTACTCCATTTCTAGTTTAAGCATACATCGGCAAACGTTTACAAAGAGCTAGCACATTTTGCTTAACGGTTTGTAAAGTTTTTTCATCGTGCAAATTATCTAACACATCACACATCCAATTCGCAACTTGGGTGGCTTCTGCGGCGTTAAAACCACGGGTCGTAATAGCGGGTGAGCCAATGCGTAAACCACTGGTTACAAATGGCGATTGCGGATCATTTGGCACAGCATTTTTATTAACGGTAATATGCACTGAATCTAAAACGTTTTCTGCTTCTTTACCGGTTAATCCTTGCGGGCTTAAATCGACTAAAAATAAATGGTTATCCGTACCACCCGAAATAACTTTGAAACCACGATCCATAAATACTTTCGCCATGGCGCGAGCATTGACGACAACTTGCTGCTGGTACACTTTAAATTCCGGTTGCAAGGCTTCTTTAAAGGCTACGGCTTTAGCAGCAATCACATGCATCAAGGGGCCACCTTGGGTGCCAGGGAAAATCAACGACTGGAATTTCTTTTCTAATTCAGGGTTGGTTTTACAAAGAATAATACCGCCTCGTGGGCCGCGTAAAGTTTTATGCGTGGTTGAGGTGACAACATCTGCAAAAGGCACAGGATTTGGGTATACCCCTGCCGCTACTAAACCTGCCACATGCGCCATATCGACAAATAAATAAGCCCCAACGCTGTCAGCAATTTGACGAAAGCGTTGCCAATCGACTATGCGTGAATACGCTGAAAAACCAGCAACAATCATTTTAGGCTTATGTTCAAGGGCTAATTTTTCCACTTGCTCATAATCAATTTCACCAGTTGTTTTGTTAAGCCCATATTGAATGGCATTATAAAGTTTGCCGGAAAAATTGACTTTCGCACCATGGGTTAAATGCCCGCCTTCCGCTAAACTCATGCCTAACACCGTATCGCCTGGATTACATAAGGCCATATATACTGCGGCATTGGCTTGTGAACCTGAATGCGGTTGTACATTGGCATAATCGGCGCCAAATAATTTTTTTACCCGATCGATGGCTAATTGTTCAGCAACGTCGACATACTGACAACCACCATAATAACGTTTGCCAGGATAACCTTCGGCATATTTATTGGTCAGCACAGAACCTTGGGCTTCCATCACCGCAGGGCTCACATAATTTTCTGACGCAATTAATTCGATATGATCTTCTTGACGTTGGGCTTCTTGATTAATAGCGTGGGCTAATTCAGGGTCAAATTTAGCAATGGTGAGGGGTTTGTTTGGCATGGTAAGTTCCTTAAAATTAATGGCTTTATTTTAACTGATTTTTTCAGCTAAAATTCAGAATAATTTTGATGCAATTATGTTATAAATAGTGCAGTTATCCGTCACGTAAATAACCGTCACGTAAACTTGCGTGACGGTTATTTACGTGATATGATACTCTTAAATGAGGAAATATATTATGTCAGATTCAAGGCACGCTTTTCCTTTAGGCAAAGCCTATGGTAGCGCTTTTTGTAATCGTGAAAAGGAAACCGACCAATTATTAGGCCATATTAAAAGTGGTAAGCACGTATTATTAATCGCACCGCGTCGTTATGGTAAATCTAGCTTAGCTGAGCGTGCTATTGAAAAAAGCACTTATCCTGCCGTTAAAGTCAATTTTCACTTAAGTACGAATGAAGCTGAAGTCGCGCAACTTATTATGGATAGCGTAAGCAAATTAATTGGTATCGCAATAGGCCCAGTAGATAAAATCATTAATTCTATTAAAAGATATTTAGTTAATTGTGAACCATCACTGACTTTTGGTGATGATATCGCTACACTGAAATTATTACCTAAAAAACAAGAAAACTACGCAGTGATGATAGTTGAAGCTTTATTACTCATTGAGAAATTATTGAAAGAAAAGAAACAGAAAGCCGTTATCTTTTTTGATGAATTTCAAGAAATTAGTTTAATTAGCAAACATAATCATATTGAAGGTGCGATTCGTACTGCTGCGCAAGAAATGCAGAATTTATCTATCTTATTTTCCGGTAGCATTCGCTCACTTTTACTAAGTATGTTTGAAGATGAAAATCGCCCACTTTATAAATTGTGTCGAAAAATAAAACTTGAAAGAATTGATGCTTTGGCATATGAAAAGCATATTCAAAAAATTGCTAAAGCAACCTGGAAAAATTCTTTAGATATTGCTGTTTTTGAAAAAATTATGCAACTTTCTAATCGCCATCCCTATTATGTGAATTATCTTTGTGATACTATTTGGGAAAACAATGCCCAGTTGCCCACTTTAACCGAGGTAGAGGCAGCTTGGCATGAAGTAGTAATGGAAGAGTGGGGCGATGCCATAAAGGAGTTGGGAGATTTATCCATGGGCCAACGGCGGTTATTAAAATATCTTGCTAATAATCAGGTGCGAAATATTCAAAGCCAAGCAGTGGCAAAAAAATTAAGCATGGCAACCAGTTCTATTGCAACGGCTACTCATGCATTGTTAGAAAAAGATTATCTTGAAACAGACGAAAATCGTCAATATCAAATTGTTAATCCATTACTATTAGCCGTATTACGAGGTATGGAAAATTAATTATGAAAAAAACTCTTATTAAATGCAGTCTCATTACTTTGGCAACTATCGCGTCAACAAATACTTTAGCCGATCCTTATGTCAGCGCGGGTTTTAGCGGGCAAAATATTGAGCAGGTAGATTCTTACAATAAAAAATTCAGTTACAACGCTAACGTAGGTTATGCTTTTACTTTTATTCCTGGCCCTGTTTCACCGATAGTAGAAGTAGGCTTACGAGATTGGGGTAATTTTATTCAAAATCAAGCAACTGTTAAAATTGGCCCTGCCTATGATGCGATGGGTGGTTTACAAATTAGAGTGCCATTTATTGGAGTAATTTTTGCTAAAGCGGGTGCGATGTATACGACGGGTGCAGTAGATGGTGGTAATAAAGTGACAAGCTATATGCCAGTTGCAGCCGTAGGTTTAGGTTATGCATTTCCTTATTTATCGGTTTATGCCGAATATTTACATGCTTATGGTAAAACGCCAACCGTCACCAACGGCAATTTAAATGCCTTACCGTCGATGAATTCTGGCTTGATAGGCGTGCAAGTGCTGTTGTAATTTGTTTTTCGATGCATTGTCATTTATGAATTTGCGGGTGAGTTACATCCAACAGTTTCAATTTTACAGTTTATGCCTTTATTAGCGCTGCAACTTGCTAAGGCATAACTCTTGAGTGCAGCTAATGGCTCTCCAATACTACCAACTAACGCATTTATACCTTGTCCATTTGATCCGCTAGTTCCGACTGCACATTTTCCAGTAGTAAAATTCAGCCGCAGATCACTGCAATTGTGTGCGCATGTCTGTATTGCGTAAGCTCGCGCTTCTTCAAAGGAGTAAAAATTTGTTGCGATACCAAAATAAGCATAGTTACTGCCATTCGAACCATAGGCTATGGCGCCATAATAATTATCGGCAAAACTGAAAGTGGAAAAAGAGAGGGTGGCAAGTGCTATTAATAGTTTGTATTTCATAAATTAGTTCCTTAAATTTTATAGTTGGAAGTTGATTATACCTCGATAATAAAGGTTACTTCAGTTTGACTGGATAATAAACAATTATTGGCATTCTGGCATAAAAAAATCCGCTAGAAACATCGGTGCGGATTTCCCGCCCTCTGATAGTGGTTTGAACACTCAAAGCTATGATAACGATGATGGGCTTGGGTGTCAAATAAAGATAATACTTTGACAAATAAGCTTTTTCTCATTAGAATTTGTCTTAATAACCAAAAAGATTCTATAAGTTGTAGTTTGTGTATTAAACCCTCCTTGTTGTTCCAAGATTATTTCAATTATTTGCTGAAAGGTAATATGTATATTTTTTTAGATGAATCTGGTGATTTAGGATTTAATACTGCTTTAATTGGTAGCTCACGTTTTTTTATTATTGGATTGCTTGTATGTGAAAATTTATCAACTTTACAAGTTGTTAGGTTAGCAATTAAAAATACGTTAAAACAAAAGATAAATCATAAAGCTAAAACACCTAAATCTGAGTTAAAAGGAAAAGAATTACGGTTTACTGTTATGGAATATTTTTTTAAACAAATAAATGAATTGTCAGATTTAAAATTTTATACAGCTATTATTAATAAGCACAACTATTTACCTATAGCAGATAAACATCGTGTCTATAATAAATTAGTTAGTGCAATACTAAAACACGTTATTTTTCCATCAAATATTAAGTATGTGCATTTTATGGCTGATCAATGTAAACAAGGGAAAGACGTAAAGGAATTTAATTTCTGTATAAAAGAACATTTACAAGCAATTTTACCATTAAAAACCTTTGTTACCATCGAGCATTTAAGATCTGAAACAGAAAAAGCATTACAAGCGACAGATTTATTTGCTTATAGTATTTATAGAAAATATGAAAAAGGGGATTTACGATGGTTTAATTTAATAAAGGAAAAAATTAAGGAAGAAATAATAATTTTTGAATAGAAAAAGACGGAACCTGATACGCCATATTCCCTGAGATCATTGAGTCATCCACATTGGCGGCTCTCCCTTAGGGCACGTATCGAGGACTTATCCGTCAAATTAATTATACTAAATACTAGTCCATAATGCAAATATAACTTATAGGTTTTATCTAATCGCATCCAAGGCTTCCCGTAACGATTTCACCCCGATTACATTCAAACCTTCTAATGATTTTTTTGGCACATTGGCTTTTGGCACAATCGCCATTTTAAAACCGAGCTTAGCCATTTCTTTTAAACGTTCTTGCCCTGATTGCACCGGGCGAATTTCTCCACCTAAACCAATTTCACCAAACACTGCGCAATCAGAGGGTAAAATTTTATCTTTTAAACTGGAGACTACCGCTAATACCAAGGCTAAATCGGCCGCAGTTTCCGTCACACGAATGCCACCCACGACATTCACAAACACATCTTGATCATAGGTCGCAATGCCGGCATGGCGATGCAATACCGCCAATAACATAGCCAAACGATTATGATCTAAGCCGACCGTCACGCGCCGAGGATTAGCCAAATGACTGCCATCGACTAAGGCTTGCACCTCCACTAATAAAGGCCGCGTGCCTTCCCAGGTTGCCATGATCATCGTTCCTGCAGTGGCTTTATCATCCCGCGCTAAAAATAACGCGGAGGGATTGCTTACTTCTTTCAAACCTTTTTCAGTCATGGCAAAAATGCCGAGTTCATTGACTGCACCAAAACGATTTTTCACTGCGCGAATACAGCGAAAACGGCTACTGCTATCGCCTTCAAAATACAAAACGGTATCAACCATATGTTCGAGTACCCGTGGACCCGCCAAAGCGCCTTCTTTAGTGACATGACCGATTAAGAAAATACTGGTACCACTTTGTTTGGCATAACGCACCAATTGCGCGGCACTTTCGCGCACTTGCCCGACTGAACCGGGGGCTGATTGCAATAACTCAGTGAATACAGTTTGGATGGAATCAATCACTAACACTTTTGGTTTTTGTCGTTGGGCTTGTTGTAAAATAAGTTCCACTTGGGTTTCGGCTAATAAAGGCATATCGTGAGCCAGGAGTTCTAAACGTTGGGCCCGAGCAGCAATTTGTTGCAAAGATTCTTCCCCACTGATATATAAAACCGGGTTATCTTGTTGTAAATAACACATGGCTTGTAAGATCAAAGTCGATTTACCGATTCCAGGGTCGCCTCCCAATAAGACCACTGAACCTGCCACTAAGCCGCCGCCTAAAACCCGGTTTAATTCTTCAATCCCAGTCGATAAACGCTGTTCCGCAGTAAGTGATACTTCACTGATTAATTTTATTTTATTATCAGCTGTGCCAGCATAGCCTTTATGGCGGGGGCTTTTTTCGGCCGCGGGGGGAGCATAGAGTTCTTCTTGCAAAGTATTCCAATTTCCACATTCGCTACATTGGCCCGACCATTTGGGATGTTGGGCACCACATTCGCGACAAAAGTAAACGGTTTTAGTTTTTGACATGTTATTCAACTAATTGATTTTAAATAGATAATTTTATTTTATCTGATGCTAGCTAGGCTTAACTCCCCACTTCACTCATTATAAGCTAATATAATACTTAGGGAGGCTAGCATAACAAAAAATGAGTCGTCATATTCTATTTCATAGTAAAAAACTCTTGGTTCTGCTGATGGCTATTTCAGTAGGATGGGGTGTATATTTTTATTTTTCTGCCGCCAATAGTGCCAAAATTCCTGTCTCAAACAATGGACAAAACTCCCAAACTAATTTTATCAATTTTATTTTACAACGATCTGAGCTAAGCAACCAAGAAATATTAGCGCAACGTGCCCAATTGTTAGTTTTACATGAGCGTTATTTAGCGAGTAAACGCATTGATTTGCGCAACCGTCACTGGTTAAACAACTTGGCCAATAAATATCGTTTAGAAGATGCTGATTTTACTAATCCTGATACTTGGTTACAGTTAAATAAACGTGTTGATATTGTGCCTAATTCATTAGTAATTGCGCAAGCTATTGAAGAATCAGGTTGGGGTCGTTCACGCTTTGCAGAAGAGGGTAATAATTATTTTGGTATGTGGTGTTATGGTGAAGATTGTGATGGCATTGTGCCTGCTCAGCGTCAAGATGGGCAAGATTACGCTTTGCAAACCTTTCCCAGTGCTTTAGCATCAGTAGAAGATTATATGAATAATTTAAATACCCATTTTAGCTATGTATATTTTCGTGATTTACGCCATCAGTTACGGAAAGAAAAAAATCACATAACCGGCTTAGAATTAGTCCCAGCTTTAGTGTACTATTCAAATCGACGCGAACAATATGTGGATACCATAGCGACTATTATTAGAAGTTATCATTTGAGCCAATTTGATGTAGCGCCAACTGATACAAATAATTTAGCATTAACCCAGAATATTAGTGAACAATTAGGTTTTCCGATGGTCAGTTTTGTACCTGCTTCTGATACCGATGAGATGATATGAGCCCAACTGAATATAAAAAAATTGCTGGTTTATTGCGCTTAGGCCAAGTTATTGCTTACCCAACGGAAGGCGTATTTGGTTTAGGTTGCGATCCGTTAAAAGAATCAGCTGTTAAAAAATTATTAAATTTAAAACAACGCTCAATAGAAAAAGGCTTGATTGTGATTGCCGCGAATTGGCAGCAATTAACCAGTTGGATGGGAGAATTACCCATTGATCGAATAGCCGCCATTTATGCCGAAGATTTACCGCCTATTACCTGGTCCGTACCAGCGAGTGATTTTGTGCCCGAGTGGATTAGAGGCGTGCACGATACCGTCGCTGTGCGTGTTACTCAACATGATGTGGCGCGCAAAATCTGTTTAGCCTTTGGTGGCCCCATTGTTTCGACCAGTGCAAATTTGTCTGGTCACCAACCTTGCCATAGCTATCAAGAAGTCCAAGAGCAATTAGGCGATGAAATTGATTATATTGTTAAAGCAGAAACCGGCAATTTAGCCAAACCCACGCCCATTTATGATGCCTTGACGGGTGCTAGACTTCGAGCATAAAAGTGGGATTTGCCCACTTGTATCTTTTCCCACCTGTGCTATAATTATGGCTGAGGTGAATAATATGTTACATAAAAAAGAAATAACTGTTAAACCGGATGCTAAAGGGCGAATATCATTGGGGTCTTTCGCAAAAGACGTCAGCCGTTTTCGTATTAAAGAAGATAAACAACATCGTTTAATATTAGAACCTTTGGTTGAAATGTCGCTTTCTGAGAAACAACGTTTAGAACAAAATAGGGTTATAAACAAATTAGCTGAAAATAAAACTGGCATTAAACTAGGATTATTAAAAGGTAAAATTAAAATGAGCGATGATTTTGATATCTTACCTCCAGAACTATTGCGAGCTTTTAACGGAGAGGATGATTGAATATTATCGTTGATACCCATATTTTAATCTGGATACTCAATGAACCTGATAAACTCAGCAATTCAGCAAAAAAGATCTTACTTGAAGGTAATCCAAATGTTTTAGTGAGTGCAGCAACTATCTGGGAGCTTTCAATCAAGTCGGCGAATAAGAAAATAACTATAACTAATGATTGGTTGAAAGCAATAAATGAATCGGGTTTTAGAAATTTGGATATAACCCTTCATCATGCTAAGCTTGCTGGTCAATTGCCTCATTATCACAAAGATCCATTTGATCGCATGCTAGTTGCACAAGCAATTTGTGAAGATTTTTATCTGCTTACTCATGATAAAATGTTAAAAAAGTATGAAGCTAAAATTTTATTAGCTTAAAAAATTATTTTAAAGGAACCTCCCGTGGCAAATTACAGTGCACAAGATATAGAAGTTTTAAGCGGCCTTGAGCCGGTTCAACGCCGACCTGGTATGTATACCGATACCACTCGCCCCAATCATTTAGCGCAAGAAGTCATTGACAATAGCGTCGATGAAGCCATGGCTGGGCATGCTACGCAAATTATCGTCACTTTGTTTAGTGATGGATCCTTGGAAGTGATTGACGATGGGCGTGGTATGCCCGTGGATATTCATCCAGAATATGGTGTTTCCGGTGTCGAACTCATTATGACGCGCTTACATTCAGGTGGAAAATTTTCTCATAAAAATTATCAATTTTCTGGCGGTTTACATGGCGTGGGTATTTCTGTGGTGAATGCCTTATCTAAAAAACTTGAGCTAAAAGTAAAACGCGATGGCAAAGAATATGCTATGAGCTTTGCCGATGGTGCTAAAAAACAAGAATTAACGGTTATTGGTGAAGTACCTAAACGTACTACTGGCACGACGGTACGCTTTTGGTCTAATGAAAGTTATTTTGATTCGCCAAAAATTTCGGTGCCGCAATTAAAACATGTATTGCGTGCAAAAGCAGTATTATGTGCAGGTTTACGCGTGGATTTTCTAGATGAAAAAACCAATGAATCTGTTACGTGGCATTATCAAGGCGGTTTAAGTGATTATTTAATGGAAACCTTGCAAGGGCTAACGGTGGTTCCCACCGAACCTTTTATCGGTGCCTTAAGTGAAAAAACCGAAGCAGTGGATTGGGCTTTAGTCTGGACTCCAGAAGGCGGCAAAGAATTAATTAACGAAAGTTATGTCAATTTAATTCCTACCGCACAAGGCGGTACACACGTAAATGGGTTGCGTACAGGTTTATTAGAAGCCTTGCGAGAATTTTGTGAACTACACAATCTATTGCCACGTGGTGTTAAATTAGCACCAGAAGATGTTTGGCAATATTGTAATTATGTTTTGTCCGTTAAATTATCCGAGCCACAATTTTCAGGCCAAACGAAAGAGCGCTTAACTTCACGCGATTGCGCGACCTTTGTCAGTGGGGTAGTGAAAGATTCTTTCAGTTTATATTTAAATCAACATATTGAAACCGGTCAGCAAATTGCCGAGATGGCGATTAGTCAAGCCCAGCAACGCTTAAAACAAGCAAAAATTGTGACACGTAAAAAAATTACCGGTGGCCCCGCATTGCCCGGTAAATTAGCTGATTGTACTTCGCAAGATCCACGCCAAACGGAATTATTTTTAGTAGAAGGTGATTCCGCAGGCGGTTCGGCTAAACAAGCGCGCGATCGAATTTTTCAAGCGGTTATGCCCCTGCGCGGAAAAATTTTAAATACCTGGGAAGTAGAATCATCACAAGTATTAGCCTCGCAAGAAATTCATGATATTGCGGTGGCCATTGGTGTAGATCCAGGCGGCGCTGAAATTACTGGTTTACGTTATGGCAAAATTTGTATCTTAGCGGATGCTGACTCTGATGGTTTACATATTGCGACCTTATTATGCGCGTTATTTTTGCAGCATTTTCGTGCCTTAGTTAAAGCCGGGAATATTTTTGTGGCAATGCCACCTTTGTATCGTGTTGATGCCGGCAAAGATGTTTATTATGCCTTAGATGAAGCGGAAAAAGACGGTATTTTAAAACGTCTAACAATTGAGAAACGCAGCAGCAAAATTAATGTCCAACGCTTTAAAGGTTTGGGTGAAATGAATCCGCTGCAATTACGGGAAACTACCATGGCACCCGATACCCGTCGGTTAGTGCAATTAACCATCAATGAAGAACAACAAGCCTGCGATTTATTAGATATGTTATTGGCAAAAAAACGTGCCGGCGATCGCCGTGATTGGTTAGAAACTAAAGGTAATTTAGTCGAAATAGCAGTGTAAAGGGGAGAAAATAGCAACTCTACTAAAAGCTGCTATAATTAAGCTTTTCTTGTCCTGAAGGAGTTGCGCATGCGTTATAATAATATCAAATGGTTAATAATTCCCTTATTATCATTGGGTTTGATCAATCTGGCTTTAGCAGATACTTATACCGCTATATTAAGCAAATCACAAACGGCTTTAGCCGCCCATCAGCCGCAACTCGCTTTACAAAACTTAAAAACAATTAGCGCGAAGGTCGATGATTTATCGATCGATGAACAAATAAAATATAACACCCTATTAGCTAATAGTTATGAAGCCTTGAAGCAGCCATTAAATGCTATTCATACTCGAATAAATTTAGATTTATTATTAACCAATCCCGAGGCTAGTCAAGCTAATAGCAAAGCTATTTTACATTTAGCGCACCAATTACCAACCGCCACCTTAGAAAATTTAATCGCAGATCCTAGTGAACCCGTGTTAGCAGGTTGGGCGGCCTTAGCTTTAATTGTTAAACAAGATAAACCCGGCACTGCCAAAATGAATGCCGATATAGAAGCATGGAAAGTTAAGTTTCCTGATCATCCCGCGAATGCCTTAATTAAAAAACAAGCTACTACGGAAACCAAACCCGTGCCGGTGGTAGCCGTTCCCATCGCGTCTGCTAAAACGCCAGCAGCTAAACCTGCCGAGGTTGCGCCTGCACCGGTAGTAAAAAAACCTGCTGACTCTTATAAAAGACCTCATTATTGGGTTGTTTCTCTCGAGGGTGGTGCTGGTTTCTTGATGTTGCAAGATGTCAACACCATAGTTGGCAGCAGTGACCCAACTACTCATGTATTTCATCCTCAAGGCCTGACGGATTCACCGATTTATGGTGGTGGGGTTCGCATAGGGTATTATTTTCCGGTGTTAGGCATTCATAGCTTTACTACGCAATGGTTGCCAGGCGTGACAGCTGGATTAAGACTGAACTATTTTAACGGTAGCAGTAAAGGCCAGGTGCAATGGAATGGTCCTGTTAACACGCATACTTTTAATTACACGATGCCTGTGCAAAGCATGGCTTTATTTGCGGAGGCGGAAGCAACTATCTTACGTTATAAACGTTTTTCTTGGTTAGGTTTAATAGGCGTGGGTGCTGCGCAAAATCAAGTCAGTTTGCAAGAAAATAATATTGATCCTAGTAACCCGCAAGGCAACTTAAGCTTTGGCTCAAATACGACCACAGGTTTAGCTTATGAAATAGGTACCGGTGTAGGCTATAACATTACGCCTGATTGGCGCTTAACCTTGTCTTATCGCTATTTAAGTTTAGGTAATGCGCAGCTCGCTTCTAAAGCTGATCAAAGTAGCCCGAATCCGGCGAATAATTTGCCCGTTACGACCTCTAGCTTCCCATTAACGAGTAATAACATTATGTTGGGCATAGATTGGAATTTTTGATCTATAATTAACAGTAAAGAAGGATCTTTACAACCATAAACCATTGGACAGGGGTTAGTATGAAAATTCCATTAAAAACACTTTTATTTTTTTTAATCTTAAGTTGGTCTCATTTGTTTGCAGATGGCGTGACTATAACCCCTATTAATAGTAATGTTTTAAGCCCTAAAGCGCCCGGCGATATTCCGCAGTTATTAGTTTTTAAAATACAAAATAGTTTGAATAAACCGGTGCAAAATTTTACTTTAACTGATTTTTCAAACACAAATATATTACAATTAGCCACTTCTCAAGTACCTTATACGCCGGATTGTGGTAATAAAGTGCCCGAAGGCGATGGTTATGGTGGTTTAGGTACTTGTTATATAACGTTGCAATTAACTATTCCTCAGAATTATCCTGATGGTACGTTTACCGAACCTTTTATTATAAAATGGGGTGGAAATGGTAAAGATCCCGTTTATAACTCTAGGTTATTTGACATTAAATTTAGTGTCAATTCTTTGGTTAGTTTTTACAGTGTTAGTACACCGGCTGATCAAACGGTAGGCGCAGGGCCACAATCTCTCACCTACACCGTGAATAATGTTGGCCCCGCTTTAAATTTTACGGCGGCCTTAACCAATCCCACTGGTTCTACTGTCAGTTCGAGTTGTGCATCTACTTTACCCGCAGGTACTAGCATTAACCCTGGTATTTGCACTATCACAGTGTCATTAGCAACGCCAACTACGGTGGGAAATGTGACTAATGCATTGACTTTAAGTTGGGCAACTGGCAGCCTTAGCACGCCCATTAATTTTACAGTAACAGCACCCAGCGGTGCCGGTAGTGTGAGTTTAACAGAACCTTCTAACACGAGTTTAGTCATGGTTGCTGGCAGTGCGACTGCTAAATCGCTCATCTATACTTTATCCAATACTACCGCTAATGCGGTTAGTTTCGTTCCCAACGCAAATATTTTAAATAATTCTAACAGCAATTTAGTTCTTTCTCTCAGTAGTAGTGATTGTCCAACTTATCAATTGCCAGCATTAAATGGTAGTACCGCAGGAGTTTGCCATGTTACCGTGACTGTTGCTTCAACCGATGCGAATGTAGGTAGTTATTCAGGGACATTAACCATTACTTTACCAGGTAGCACCCTGACCTCGAATCCTTTCAGTGTCTTAGTGACAGCAACTGCTATTGTACCTGATTCTATTGTAATCACTTTAGTCGATGCTAACGATCCAACGGTGCCTGCGCCTTCGCAAAATCCAGCTGATGTATATGTGGGTAGTACGAGTCCAGAAATAGTCACTTATCAAATTGTTAATAATAATAATTTCCCTATACCTGTGACTATTTCTGGCTACCAAACTGATAGCCTCATTGCTACCGCAGTGCCTTTATCGGATCTTAAGACGCCTTATGTCTTTACTAATTCATCTGATATTATTACCAGATTGACTAGTTTAAGTCCGTCGACTTTAAATAATTGTACAGCTACTTTAGCAGCAAATGGCATTTGTTATGTACAATTGAGTATTCAACCTTTAAGCAATACGGTACCCTTTAGCTCGAACGATGCTAATTTAATTAATGCCGCTCAGCCTCAAGCAACCATAGAAGTTCCCCGCAGCATTGCCAAAAATTTAATTGTTGCTTGGGGTGGGGATGCCAACTCACAAGTAGTGAAACCGATTAATTTTAATGCCCAATTAGTCTATACCCTCCTAACAGGTACGCCCGCTGTGATCACCGCTTCAGTGAATGGCAATTGCAATTATTGGCAAACGGTTCCCAGTGCATCTGTTATTGATGTGCAAACTTATAATGTGCCTATTACCTTAAATAATTGTGTTATTCGAGGCACCAATGTGGGTTCAAATGGTATTATTACTTCAAGTAAATTAAGTGAGAATAAACCGCAAAATTTATTAGATTTAACGGTCACTAATTCATCTTTTTATATGGATGCTCCTTATCCTTTAATAAATTTAACGCCAACCCAACAAGCAATTTATAATGCTTATTTTCAAGCGGCAAATTATCGTGGTAACCTACTGCAGTTGACGATGTTTTCTAATATCACCATGACTAACAATTATTTTGAGCACACGCAGTCTATGACTTTTTATGGAGTTCAGCCTACTAATTTACCCTTTGAGGCCACTAAAAAAATTAAGATCACCAATAATCAAGTACGAAATGTGGATGCACGGCCTTATCCTTTAGTGCCTCCTACCGTTTGTGCAGGCAATAGCCAACAGGCTTGCTATGGACATTTTGTAGAAGTGACAAATATCTTTAATAATCCTAATATTGAAATTGCCTGGAATGAAATCCTCAATGAGCCTGAGTTAAGCGCTACCTCGGATATTATTTTAAATTTAAATGTCAGTGGAGTGACAGGCCATCCAGTGTATATCCATGATAATTACGTGCAAGGACAATATGTCTATCCTACGATTAATCCTAGTAATGGCCAACCTAATCACTCTACTGGTAGTCTTATTAATACCAGTGAAGGTGATAATAGTGCGTATATATTAACGCAAAATAATGTGGGAGTCAGTACTACAGCAGGAGGTATTATTGTGCCAGGTGGTAGTAATATTACCACTGATAGCAACCGAGTTGTTGCCAGTGGTTTAATTCCCAGCGGACCCAATGCAAATGCTGTATTACCCAATGGTTTGCTATCAGATAATATTATTACCTTGCATCTGTGGCATTATAGTAGTAATCCAGTTTCCAATGTACTGAATGTGGCTAATAATAATTTGCTAGGTGGTATGAAAATTTTTGCAAGCAGTCCAACACGTTTAGATTGGTTATTTGAATATGACAACGTAAATGACGCTAACAGCCCTAATCCACGATTTTGTTCGGGTGCGAATGCCAACTATCCATTATGTACGAATAATCTGAATTATATTCCCAATGCCACTGTGAGCACAGATTATGCTACTATGGGAATAGTGGGCACTGGCACGGCTGCAAGTCCCATTACCTTAATCGATGAGCTGAATGAATATTTACGCTGGAGAAATTATCAGTTAGTACAAGCGAATGAAACCGTGGGGCCACAACCAAATAATTAAATAACAAGCAATAAAAAAGGCGATCAATGATCGCCTTTTTTATTGTAATGATAATTAAGCAGCAGCTTGCTTTTTCAATTGCGCATTCAAGCGGCTTTTATGACGTGCGGCTTTATTTTTATGAATCAAACCTTTGTTAACCATACGATCAACAATAGAGCTGGCCTGACGCAAAGCTTCCGATGCAGTAGCCGTGCTGGTTTCAATAGCGGTGTTCGCTTTTTTTAAAAAAGTGCGCATCATAGAACGCTGACTCGCATTATGTTGACGGTGTTTTTCTGCCTGACGAATACGTTTTCTTGCTTGTGCGCTGTTAGCCACGATGTAATCTCCAATAAAGCCTGTAAACTTAGGGGGTGTAATAATAGCTAATTGCCGGATAATTAGCAAGTACTAGGCTAAAACTTTATATGAACCAGGTTAAAATGTATGAACATAACATAAGTGAGTAATTTTATCCATTGCACGATCCATTTCATTAGTTAAAAGCTTAATAAATCGCAATGCCATGAGGGATATTAAAATTACTGCCAACAGATGCGCAAGACGAATTAACGAAAGTTCCATCGCTGGGGTTAACCGTGCAGCGATAAACAGCGCTATTAATACCAGAAGTCACATAAGCATAGTCATTGTTATCCGTGCTGTTATTAAAAAAAGTAATTCTATTAGGGAAGTTGTTATAATTACTGCTTACACACGACGAGAAGCTCAAGCTTCCGCCAGATTGAATAGGGCATACGAGTATAGAGAGAAAATTGCTGATATAAACATAATTATTATTAATAGCTAGGCCATTAAGATTACTGCCTAAGTTAGTGTTGAGACTTGTTTGTTGAACGCAACTGGATAATTGCCCGGTTAATGGAGCGAGAGTACACACTGTGACACTTGGAGTAGCTGAACCACCATCAAAGCTCCCTATATAGGCATAGCCATTGTTAAAGGCAATCGCATAGATATTATTAAATGTCAAATCACCTGTCGAATTGCACGTAGCAATTTGACCATTGCTAGGATTTATCGGGCAAAATAAAATACTAGTGGAGGAAAGATTTTGGCCAATATAAACATAGTTGCCATTTAAGGTAACATCTAGTGGATTATTACCCGCGGTATTGTTGACAAGGGTAGCAAGCATACCATTTGTGGCACTAACTGTGAATTGCTTCACGGTAGTAGATGAGTTCGAAGTAGAGATATAAATATAGCCATTATTGATATCGAGGCCCTCCGGGCTATTCAATCCAGTGGCTTCATTGGCTATGCAACTTAAGGTGCCATCACTATTTTGGATGGTACATTGAGTAATTGTGCTATCATTATTGTTAGCAATATAAGCATAGCGCGTGGCACAAGCGGTGGGGTTGTTGGCCCAGCTAACAAAGGGAGTCGTGGTATTAGAAGTACATTCACTAGGTGTGGTAAAGCAATCTTCTGCAAAAAGTTGACAAGCCGCGCCCAAGGGTGATTCATTACCGCCATCAATATAGGCTTTCATGCAGCCAATGCTGATCATAGTAATGCCTTTATTATTGGCGAGGGTATAAGCTGAAGTGGCGCTCAATTTCGCTGTTTGGCCCGCAGTGAAAGCAATTCCGGGGCCATTGTCAACAATGGAAGCAGTGTTTAAGGGATTACCTGAACAATCTGAACTACTGTAAAACCACACTTGCAGTCGGTGAATGGTGCCACTTGCACTGGTCAAGGTCCATTGGGCGGCATAATTGGTATCGCCGACGGAAGGGTTTGAGCTCACGCTTAAGACATCTTGTAAATCCAAGGCTTGAGGCGATGTAGTCGCGTGAAGCGTCGAGACACTGTCTAAGCTGCTAAGCGTCAAAATCAATAAAGCAGTTGTTAAATAATTCTTCATATCAAATTCCTTTATTAACTAACGACCATGGACCCACTATTACTTTCCGCGATGAGATCGACACCATTACTAGTAAGGGTAGTGATATCGACGAGGTAGAAACTAGGGGTAACATAAGGGCGTTTAGGTGCTGAGTCCATGAGTAACTATTCCAATTAGTTAGTAATGGTTCGTAGCTTATCGAAAGGGCTTTATAATGTCAACGAGTAATTATTTTTTCAGTTTTACTCTTTCCAAAACGACGGTAAAAATAAAATCAATAATGAAAAAACTTCTAGTCGACCTGCCAGCATGGCAAAGATACACACCCATTTGGCAAAAGGAGTTAAACTGCCAAAATGTTCTGAGGCAGTGCCTAAGGCGGCGCCGGCATTGGCAATGGTTGCGACAATGACACTGAATGCGGTAGTGAGGTCTAAGCCAGTCATCAATAACAGCAACATTAAAATAACCAATAAACCTAAATAAGCCGCCATAAAGCCCCAGATCGATTCGACGACATTTTCTGGTAATACTCGTTTGCCAAATTTTATATTGTAAACTGCGCGGGGGTGTAATAAACGTTTTAATTCACGCATACTTTGTTTGCCTAATAACACAAAGCGCACCATTTTAGCGCCGCCTGTAGTCGAACCACCGCAAGCACCAATTAAAGTGACAAACATAATTAAAATAGTTAAAAAGGCTGGCCAAGTATTATATTGGGTATTATAAAACCCCGTGGTAGTGGCAAATGACACCACCATAAACATCGGTTTAACAATAGCATCAGCTAAATTAGTGTAAGTATCTTGCAGGGCTAACACAATGATGGCAAATAATACTACCGAAAAAATGATTGCTAAATAAAAGCGAAATTCTGTATCGCGCCAATAACAACTGATATTGCCATTACGCAGAGCAATGAAATGTAAAGCAAAATTTGTGCCGCCTAAGAGCATGAAAATAATCGCAATCAAATCAATTTTATTACTGTTGTAATAGGTAAAGCTGGTATCATGCAGAGAAAACCCACCGGTTGAAATAGTGCTAAACGCTTCACAAATAGCATCAAATAAACCCATGCCAGCTAGCCAGTAACACACTATACACGCAATGTTTAAACCCACATAAATAAGCCACAAGGCTTTTGCTGTTTCAGTAATGCGGGGGGTTAATTTACTGTTTTTCATAGGCCCTGGGGTATCTGCACGATAAAGCTGCATACCACCAATCCCGAGCATCGGTAACACGGCAACTGCCAAGACAATAATGCCCATGCCGCCTAAAAACTGTAACTCTTGACGATAAAATTGCAAGGCATGCGGTAAAAAATCAATTCCGGAAATAATGGTAGCGCCGGTAGTGGTTAAACCAGATACGGATTCAAAAATTGCATCGGTAAAAGAGTTGTGCGCGTGATTCAAGACAAATAAAGGGATTGCACCATATAAACTTAATACCATCCAAAATAATCCAACGATTAAAAAGCCATCACGGGTGCGAAATTGTTGATGAAAATGTCGAAAGCGAAACCACAATAAAAAACCACTAAGTAAAGTTAATAAAAAGCTAAATAAAAATGCGCCGGCAGCACCATCATCATAAATTTGT